>Ga0247757_10001151_pt1 | contig 18855 bp, 26 predicted proteins | sample UWRJL126311R4_FD_180929 | JGI IMG/M metagenome (GOLD analysis project Ga0247757, IMG submission 180929) | Plant litter microbial communities from Arlington Agricultural Research Station in Wisconsin, United States - UWRJ-L126-311R-4 | ecosystem: Environmental > Terrestrial > Plant litter >... | reverse complement strand
TCGGCATCCCCATCAGCACGGGCGCCAGCAATTCCACGTCTCGTGTGCCGTCGTCGAGCGCAGTCCCCCCACCCCCCAGGGACGATGACAGGGACACGGACGCCAAATCCATGTCCGAAACGTCGCACGTCGACACACCCAGCCCGCCGCGACGCACAGAGACGAGCACCATGACGGGGAAGCAGATGCGGCCATTGAGGCTGGTGCAGAACGAGGAAGAGAACATGAGGGCCAGAAAGGCGGCCAACAGGGCGACTTGGTTTGGCGGGTTCTCTATGTTTGGAGGAGGCGAGCAGAAGGCGAACGAAGCGTCATGAGTTTCGTTTCGTCTGTCACCTTGTGAAGATTTTTCCATTGTGAGTGAGTCAGACACGACTTTGTTCTATATACCTATGCGTGCAATGCGGGCTGAGCAGGGTAGGTAAGGTACATGGGCTTGTTTTTGGAGACGAACAGACGGATCATAAATGATATCTTTACGTCGGAATGAACCATGGATAGGAACGATGGTGGGCATTGGATCATCTTTTGGGCTTGGAGTGACATGACGATTACGCTTTCGTTTCTTGTCTCCTTTTTGTACTTTTCCTTCACTTCAACTTTGCACATTTTGATGCACAACTCTTATTATTTTATCTTATTTTATCTTGCTACACTACACATACGACCCTTTATTCTCAAGACTTTCGTCGTCCTATCCGCCTCCATCCTCTTTCGATACTATGCACGAATCATCACGTCATGTACGAGTAGGAGAGAGGAGAGCCCCTTTAGAGATCTCGATTAGCTTCCTGCTTCTTCTTGACGACCTGCCTTTGCTCCATCCTATCGAAAGATCTCTGTATACCCCCTTTTTCCCTGTCTGATATCTCAATTGGGTTCTTTCCCCTTCGGAGGCTGTTGTGCTTGCATATTCTACCTGTCTTACGCATATACGAACCTGCGTCTAGAATGGAATGAGAAATAAATATGCGAGGCGGGCGGTTCGCTTGTATCTATGCATTGGGCATATTGACGACTCTAGAGATATATCTGGGCTGCAAGCCTTGGGTAGTGTGATGGCGTTGGGTTATTGGAAACAGCTGTCGCCGCTATATTTGTCTTTGTAGGGTTGGCTTCGTTTTAGCGCCACTTCTTCTCCCGCCGCGTGACTTGCTGGAGGATGAGCTGCGCGAGGTTTTCTCCATCTATTGTAGTGGTGCTTGTGATGGCAGGCGTTGCTAGATTGATGGTGTTAACTGTAGGTATGGTCGGATGGCCCGTAAGATGTAAGCTAGTGCTACGTCGGCGTTTACGTGGTGATTCCATCTGCGGCGGCTGCTTCCCCTTTAGCGACTTCGGCTTCGGCTTTTGCTTCTTCTTCTGCTGGTGCTGCTGCCGCCGTTGTATCTGCCTCCTTCTGGCCTCTCTATCGAGTTTGTACGGCGTCTTTCTGACCTGCTCTCTACGCGTCGGCGCCTTTGTTGGCGTTTTTCTAGCTACTACCTTCCGTAGCACACGCTTCGCAGCCGTCTTTTCCATCGGTTCTACACTCCATAACCCTCTACACCTCTCTTCTCCATCCTTGTCGACATCTACATCCGTTTCAGATCGACTCCCCGAATCACTTTCATCATACTCTTCCCTCTGAACATACGCATCCCCATCATCTGTATCCTCCTCCTCTCCTTCACCTTCCCTATCTACCCACCCCCTATCCATACCTTTCCTTTCCCTCAGTCCGCTCTTCCCCTTCCCCTTTCCCTTCGCCGCTACTACCCTCTCCTCTCTTTCCTCCCCTAGTATCGTACTCGGCCCTTCTCTCAAACTCGGCTTCCTCCCTTCCTTGGCCCAACGATTTCGGCGCCTCCTTGCTCCGCACCACGCGCACTTTGCGCCCTTCCTGTATTGACGCTCCATGCGGTGCGGACAGGCCGTCGGGTCGATTCCGTAGGCCAGCGCATGACTGCAGCGCGGATAGCTGACGGAGAGGATCCATGTGCAGTGGGGGCAAGTGGTCAGGAGGGCGTGGCACATTTGTCTTTTGCTTTTCTTTTTTATTCTCTTTTTTCCTTTCTCCCTTTTTGGTTCCGTTTAGGAAGGAGCAGTGAACTGGGATAGGGTTGAGGAAATGAAGGCGGATCGTTCTTAGCCCTAGGTTTTTTTTTTCTTTCCTCTGCTTGCTGTTTGGGCATGGAGCCCGGTAGAGGGTATCGATGTTGGGTGGTGTGGGTGTACGTGTAGCCGTTGGTAGTGGCCAGTGATGGTGGTAGCTTATTTATCCAAGTCGCGACAAGTGTGATGGTAGAGTTTGTTGCTGGTGGGGTTGAGATGTCATAAAAGAACGAGGCAGAGTGTGGATACATTGCGGTTTTATGTGGTGAGGGCGTTCTTTGTTACACTTGTTTCTGCAGAGGGTTGTGTCAGACAATCAGAAACATCGGTGGCGTGTGCTTGAGGGGTTTTCTTTTTCGACCAATCTTTTTTCTGCAAATTCTTATGAGTTTGGGATGCTGGGGGTTTGTAAGTTGCCGGCATCGCCTTGGGATGTTTACGTACCGTCCGGACAATGGCTCGGTATTTATCTTCCAAGGTAGTAGATTATCAACCGGCCTCGGAGTTTCTTGGTTTGGATCCTAGAGACGCCATTTCGTTTCGTTTCCTCCTTCTTTCCTTCTGCCGTTCTGAAAACAGCTTGAAGCTGCGACACGAAACTCAAGGACGGCTAAAGATGGTTGACTCCCTTGGGCCAATCGCACGTAGGCCCAATCCGCTGACACTAACCGCGCACCCGCGAAACTACCTCGGCATCCGCGTCACACCTTAGAAACATACATCCACACGATATTAGCTGCCCTACGCTTCTGCTTCCCCGCAAAACTCTCGTCCTCTTCTCTCTCGGACTGCGATTGTCCGTTACCAAACGCTCCCAACTAGAAGAATCTCGCGGCAAACATGTCCGAATCCCTCACCGTTAAGCAAGTCGCCGAGCACGCGACCGTCGACACGGGCCTGTACATTATCATCGACGGCAGTGTATACAAGATGGATGGCTTTGTGGACGAGCATCCCGGCGGGGCCAAGATATTGAAGCGCGTAGGAGGAAAGGACGCGAGCAAGCAGTTTTGGAAGGTAGGTTCCCGTTCAACTACATGGATGCATGGAATGCATGTCGACTCAAGAGAGCTGCAGCTGACGTGAGGACGTTGCGCAGTACCACAACGAGAGCGTGCTGAAAAAGTATGCACCGAAGCTGAAGATTGGGACCGTCAAGGAGGAGGCCAAGCTGTAAGGAAAACCCTGGACGAGGCCTGCATGGTATTAGAGATGGTGCATGATCTGGAGTTGGCAGCGCACAGTGCATTAGATCGGGCTTAGACTTCTTTCCTACCTCATGCCTATCTACTTGACATGTGGCTCTGTCTTGAAAATCCGTAGCATTCAGTTATGCAAACCCACGTATGTGTATGCTGTATATAGCTGGTAACTAACAGTGCAAATCCGCCATGGAAGTACATGGCTACTCCCGCATCACTAAACAATGTGCCATGGGTATCATAGACGCCTTCAATGCAGCGCAAAAAAGCAGACCATTTGCTTCGTCAGCCATCGTGTTTCCTCATCCCTCGGTCATTCCCGTCAGAAGCAACCGAATCGCTTGCTGCGCCCATCACACCTCTGCGGTCTCGATCTTTCGAGCTTTCGTCTCTGCATCCTGAGCCCCGAAGTGCTCACCGCATCGGCATGGTCCTCGTCAGGCAGATGCATCCGATAGCGACGGACCGATCCGGCATCCTCCTTGTCATCATCGTAGAAGCGTTGGGGCGCACTTGCATGCACACAGCCAGGCAGCATCTTGCGCAGCAGGCCTCTCAAGCCACCATAGGCCCGGTCAATCTTCTCGTACTGGCACTTGCGAGTCGACGGCGACATCCAATGCATGGTCGTGTCCTGCACGGCCTGCGGGGTCGTCGCGCTTGCTTTCTCACCAGCCTCAGACCCGGTCGGCGGGCCGGGGAGACTCCTCGGCTGCGGAGATGGCGATGGACCCTGGGCCAGGCCAATCCCCTCGAGAGCGTCTACCCCAGAACCGGAGGCGGCGGCGCTCGCCAAGTGGCTCGTTGGCACGGTAGGGCCTTGGAACAAGCTGCAAGCACGGAAATGAAGGGCCAGAACATCATCGATATCGCGACTGTTCGTGGGGCACGTCTGCGAGGTGTTGATGCGGTAGTGGCGTGCTGGACGTGAGGGTTCGACGACGGTGCACGATGTTCGCCGGGAGGAAGGGCTAGAGCTGTAGCCGGGGCGTCGTGATTGCGCCGAATTCTTAGATGACGAGGTCATGGACTTGCGGCGGGCCTCGTTGGTCCTGGGCCGGCTGGAGGAGTTGTGTTTCTCAGAGGTGGGTCGAATGGTGGGCATGGTTGAGATTTGGTCATTTGCGTCCAGATTGGCCGAGGATGGCTTGGACGACTGGTGTCGAGTCGGTATCGTCCTGCTCCTACGGATCGTTCCTGGTTTGGATTGTGTTGCTAGGACGGCGCATTCGGCGAATGCAGAGTCGGTGCGATGCATGGCCAGGGAGAGTACTCAGGGAGAGCACTCAGGGAGTGGGCAGGCGGGCAGGTGGGCAGAACGAGATTGGCCGTTTGTGACTTTGGAGAAGCGAGCTATTGCTCCATGGCTGTCTGGACCATGGTCAGTAACCCGTTGCTGAGTAGCAGGTTCACTTGCAAAGACGAACTGTTGTCAAAAGGTAGGCTGGCACGAGTGCAATGTGGATTTCAAAGCGCTGGGCCCAGCAGCGGCAATGGCGGTCAGAAGCGTGCGAGGCTCGACAGAGTATAAATGGCACCTGTGCAGCAGACAATAAAACCCAAGTCGACGATCGCCACGGCAAACGCCTGTTGTCACAGGCGAGTGGTCGGCTTTGACGCCTCGCAGTTCACCGCCTCGCGTTTCCTGGGATCGAAAGGCGCTGGGATCCGCTTCGGGAGGCTCGACGAGAATAGCGGACCCGCAGCAGAAAAGTGGGCAGCGACCGGATGCGGGCAAGCAGAGCAAGAAGAAAAAAACGGCGGTAGATGGCGATGGCCGGCAGAAAGACAGGCCGTGCATGGCCACCTATGTATGCGTGTGCGTGCATCGTGTGCAAGGCCGCCTCAGGTCGCGCAGGGAGGCTGAGGGGACGGTATGATGTCGTCGTCCTTCACATGCTGGAGACGGGGGCCCGTGGAGGCGGCCTGGGAGTGGGCATCCGCCGCCCTCTGGCCAGGCGTGTGGTCGGATGCGGATCCAGTGCAGCCTCGTTTCCGCGTGCACGCAGGGCACGGGAGGGACCGAATCACGGCGCGTAGCGATGTCGGGCCAAGTCATGCGTCCGCACATGCACGCATCCACCATCCAATACAACGCCCCGTCCTCTGGGCATCGCCTGGCCCTGGCCCTCATGACGGCGTCTGGCTGGCCGGCCAGTTGACCAGCTCCCATGACGGTCCACCGTCGAAGCCTGCCCAAAGCCATCAGCACTGTCAGTGTCGAAAGAATTACTAAGGCTACCACCTCACTGCTCCTCTCCCGCCCACCTCGATAATGGAGAACTCGCCCTGTTCATCACTGCATGCATGTGTAGACATCACACTGCTCATGTGTCGACAAGATTTCGGAAGCAGGCACGGAAAATCATCATTATCGAGCGCATGCCCTGCACTCGTGGAAAAGCACATCTACACGCCATTCACTACGTACGACGGCCGCTCCTTCGCAGCGCGCTCCGTCCTGTTCGTCAAGCTTGCACCGTCGTTCGGGGCTGCGCGGGGTTCTTGCAAAAGACGGACTTGCACCAGCACTTGTGCTTGCCCTTGAACCACTCCTGGCCGTAGTCGAGGGTAATCTCCATGCCCTCCAAGATGGGCTGCATGGCCTCAACCACCAGCACCCGCCTATTCATGCCCACGCGGCCCCAGCTAAGCCGAGCGTTTGCGTTGCACGAGTGATTGAGCCAGCGGAAGAGGGAGCCCCGATGCGTGGCATCGACGTTGCACTTTGCCTGCCCGCCGCTCTTCACGCTCTTTGGCCGCGGGGGTCCCATCATGATGTGCGCGCTGTACTGCGTGTCCGCGAGAGACTTCCGCCCTTGCTTCAGCGGTCGCAGCTCCCCCGTGTACTCTCCCAGGTTCTCATACCAGTCGATGTCCCGCCGTGCGAAGCACCCATACTCGCCTGGCCCCACTTCGGACAAGCGAACCGTCTTCACCATCTCGAGCTGCATGCCATCCATCCACAGCTCGTAGTCGCACTCGCAGACCTCCTGTTGCTTGCAACTGAAGCACACGTGCTTGTCATCCACGAAGCCTACAATGTCCTCGGCGCAAGTCGGCGGCCACGTACCAAAGTACCAGCCAGGCTTCTTTTGCTTCTGCCAGTGGGCAGCATCGAACGTATTCTTCTTAGCTAACGCGATCGGCTGGCCCTGGAAGAGCACTTTACCTATCGGGAAGCTTCGTGCATCCTGGTGGTAAAAATGCACCGTCTCGAACCTCTGGTCCAAGTACATTTGTCCAAGCAAGCTGTCCCGCAACTTCTGGACGCCTGCGGACAGCCGTACGTCTTGCACGGCCGCCTTACCTTTTCCTTTACCCTTGCCATGCACCTGCTCTTCCGTGTCGCGGATGTGGCATAGCCGCAAGAAGATTCCGTGCTGGTCAGCCATGTTGGGTTTGCAATCTGCTGTAATGGTCTTCGTATTCAATCCTAGTGCCGAGATACTCTATGGCAACGGTACCAATTAGGGCAAATGTAGATGCAGATGTGATGAGGGAGTAAACGTTAACCCCTCACCATCATGAGTTATATACCTTGTCCATGGCCATGTCGACAAATGCATCGCTGGATTTCGTTGTACTTTGATAACGCGGTTTGTGTTCTCACATGGGCCCGACTAGGACCTACGATATACATGGCACTAGCGAGGGTTTGCTTTTGAAGCTTTCACATCGGATATGCTCTTTGTCGAATGTATATCCGGTTATCGGACCAGCTGCTGCTTTATAAGTGAAACCAAAATGTCCCACCTACTTTTGTTCGCACTTCCGATCTTCCATGTCAAGGAGAAACTTTTTGTTCAATCCTTCCCTTGTTCTACTTACATTGTCCTTCTTCTAACTATCGACGAAGCCCGGGAACGACGGTAGCACTCTTTTGGACGCAGAATCAATCCTCTACAGCTCCATTACTAAAGGCCGAGCTTTGAATGTGAACCTGCTTTCCAAAGAATATAGTTTCAAAGGGTTAGGGGAAGTCTCTAACATTGGCATAGGTGCTAATGTCGAGTATGGGCGCTTACCGTGATCCTCCTACATGTTTCGCGATTTCGCATTTGTATGGAATTTTCATAGTCGAACTCAGTACCACAAACCACCCAGTCCTAATGACTTGCATGAATAAGGCGACGACTCCAATAACCAGCCGAGACACATCTAGGATCAAGAGAGTAGAAGACGCGTTTGGCTAGGATGTGAACTCTACAATATAGGTGTTCCGGGTAACTCCCGCGGTGTTGTAGTAGCCCAGGATTTTGAACGTTCAAGCGAAAAACTGGAGGCCGCAATAAAAGCTAAGTGACGAGTTAAACCTACTTCCCCTGAGTGCTATGTGACATTTACCAAGTTCTGTATTCCTAGACAGCGCCTCGTCTCCAATGAAGTCCGACGGTTTCCTTGCTCTAGTTGGGATCATTTCCCGGCACAATGTCAATGATACTTGCTAGTATATTGATGGGTATGAAAATACGTGTACCGGGCCGCATAGTCTTCGTCTACGATTGCGCGTTAGTCGAACATCGTTTGGAGTTAAGATCTGGTAATGGTGAAGGCCAACATGAAATGCTCCAGGGTTGCCAGTGAAATCTGCTTATACGAAATTTCAAAAGATCTGACACACGTCAATGTAGATAAGCTAAACGTACGATATGGTAGAGCCCACTCTCGAATTCTGGAAGCATGCAAAGGGCAAGCTTCTCTGCTCACCCAAGACATTCTCAAAGCTGACAACGTCGTCCGATAGCTAGTGCGGTGATCTGGCTACTGATCGGTACAGAGTTCTCATGTTGATGAGAAGCTGGAGAGAAATGAGCCTGTCGAGATTGAGCAGGAGATTGAGTGCTAATTCTGCTTGATCAACATACAAGAGGAGAGTAACAAGGTGTAGTATATTGCGGAGTAGATGCAATGTCCTGAAACATGGTGAGATATCGAGAAGGCCACATACGCATCGATTTCCTTACATAACATACAATTGTTTCACCCAGTCTTTTCAACTCGGCGATACTGCTCGACGTGGAAGAAAGACCTAGTGAGGAAGCAGTTGGTGTAGCTTATCCACGATCCGCAAAGTCATGAGGTTATCGGAGAGATATTTATTGACTGTGATCTGCTGAGCGATATGCCTCTCTACTGTGCTGGATGTTCTTATTCAGCTCCGCGGCGGAATCGAAACAATGCCTAACGAGTGGTTGATTTGAGTTTCGATCGCGTTATTTGAATTCCTCGACAGCAAATGAATGGGTTCTATCTGCGCCACGATTTTTACCTCGGGTTGTCCACCTCTGCTATACTTGCCCACTTCGTTGACGAAATCCTCAATAGGGTGTTCCTCTGCACTTGTAAGGGCACAAACAGCATTCTTAGACTGGGATTTGCACAGCGTGTATCTGGTTTTTGTAGATGCTGGAGAGTAAGAAGTAACCCTTCAAGGTACTGCAAAACTTCATGGTAGTCGGATGCTGCACTGCCCGTGTCTTTGATAGCGCTGGCGACTTAGGCGGTAAATATGAGAGCCATGGTGACATTGCCTGCGCTGAAGCTAAATGGTACAACCACGTTGAGCTGCTCAACTGCAGAAGAGTAGCTGGTTGACAATGTTGACGGTTTGAGTGAGAGATTGGCCTCGGCTTTTTTTTTTTTTTAATAGAAATCCTGTTATATCTGCCTTGCATATATCGTAGTACTTCCCTACACACTCGTATCGCGGCTGAAGCGCACCCGAGAGCCGTCGCCATGCCACCGCTACCCTTAGTAAATTTCTTGATAGAAATTGACGATTAGCTTGGCCACCTCCTCGAAAGCCTCCAAACATTGCCAATGTCCCACGCCCTCCATGACAACCATCTTTTTCTCACCTACTCTAATCCTGTCAAACATGCGCTGACAGCTTTCCAACGGCGCGCTCTTATCCTCTTCGCCCGCCAGTATCAACACGGGCACGCTGATATCAGCGTATGCTGGCGGCGTCGCATTGACAATGACGCGACAGTTGGACACATAGCCCGCGGGATCCTGCGCGAGAAGCAACTCGCGAATGAAGGCCTTGACGAGCGGCGAAGCGTTGCGTCCCACGGCGGCAGAAGGAATGCTATTCGCCAGAGGCTCCATGCCGTCCTTCTCGACAGCCTTTATACGCTTCTCGAACACGGGGGCGAGGCTGGGGCCTGGATCCACGGGCCCGATTAGGATGGCGGCGGCGACGCGGTCGCTGTGCGAAGCAGCAAGGTGCGCACCCACGATGCTGCGCTCAGAGCTCAATTAGTGTGCATCTTGGTAAACAGAGCAAGGGGACTGGATGGACTGGGAGAAGTGAACGCCTACCCTCCCATGCTGTGGCCCACAACGATGGCCGTGGCGACGCCCAAGGCGTCCAGGATCGCAATGACATTATCGGCGATGCTTTGTACGCCTTGCTCAATGTATGTGTACGGCGAGCGTGCGGCGCCCGAGGTGTCGAAGGTTATACAACGGAAGCCGTGGGCTTGTACGTAGGATGCTACGGCATGGTAATAATTCTGCGAGGAACCTAGGCCGTGGACGAAGATGAAGGTGTCACGGGCGGCGGGAGTGGAAGGCCGAAGGTCGGTGTAGTGGATCTTCCTGTGCGTGAGCTGGAGGACGGGCATCGTGTTGGGCCGTGTTTCTTCTGTTTGGCCGTTACAGCCGTCGGAGCTGTCATGGTGGGGTGAGGGGTGGGATAGCTACCAGCATACAGCTCTCCCGGCGCAACTTCAACACGACACGCCAGAGCTCGGAGCCGGGACAGACTTCGAGCCAGTCCCTACTGATGTCGACCCGCGCTTCCATGAGTATGTGCTCACAGCCATAGCTCAGCGATACGCAGGGGTCTGTTTTCGCCGTCTTTCTTTCGGCGGACCATCATCGACCTCATTTGTCAGCGTCGCGTCTGGCTTAAAAGCCTCGGTCGCGACGTCCACCCGCGCAGCTGCATACATTCAGAAGAGAGATAGAGAGGGAGAAGGAAAGCCGACATCCAACATCGTGGCGTTCAGGCAGAGCACTCGCAGAATGACACACTTCAACATCAACGTCGTCTCCGACACGGTATGCCCGTAAGTTTTATGCGCCTACGTCACGCCTAAGATGCTTTGCACCGCACAGGCAGGAATACCAGCGCTTACGCGTGACAGTTGGTGCTATGTCGGAAAGAAACGCCTGGAGAGAGGCATTGCAGCATACAAGGCCGCGCATCCTGATGTGGGCGATACTTTCTCGACCAACTGGTTCCCCTTCTACCTCAACCCGGACGCGCCCAAGACGAGTATCGACAAGACCAACTACTACAAGTCCAAGTTTGGTGAGGAGAGGACGGTCGCCATGTTCCAGCGGCTGAGCGCCCTGGGCGAGGTCGAGGGTATCAAATTCAAGTATGGTGGGAAGACGGGAAACACGCGCGACTCGCACCGTATGTCGGGACCTGGAGTGATGCTGCACAATTGCTACAGCTGCTGACCTTCTTCTCCTTGTCTAGGAATGATCCAACTCGGAAAGACGAAGAGCCCGGAGATGCAGACCAAGGTCATCGAGCAGCTTTTCGCTGCGTATTTCGAAAATGAAAAGGACATCACGTCGCATGACGTCCTGATCGACGCAGCAGCCAACGCAGGGCTCGACCGAGCCGAGGCAAAGGAATGGCTGGATACGGGCAGGGGTGGGCTCGAGGTCGACAAGGAAGTCCAGGATGCCTATGCGCAGAATATTCACGGCGTGCCCAACTTTACTATCAATGACAGGTTCGAGGTTGGCGGTGCCCAGGAGCCCGCCGCCTTCGTGCAACTGTTTGAGCGGTTGAAGAGGCAGGAGGGGAATCTGTAGGTTTCTCTTTTGTTCAGTGTCTCTGAGGTCTAGTCGAATTTCGTCTCTGGGCCATCTTCAGGTGGTCAGTTACTTCTTCGTCTCGTCCAACACAGCATGAATAGGTAACAACGTGCCCCGATGGCTTCGTAAAGTATACTAGCAGTAACACTGTCACGATTTTTCTCGGAAGTACGGCCGAGCTTGTTCACACATGACGCTTCCCTTAGCTCCTCGCTTGTAGTTAGCCAAGGCGGTATGCATAGAACGATAAACATCCCACCAATGACTGCTGGCATGGGCGTTTACTTCGCACTCGCTGCAGCACTCGATCAGGAAGTCGGCCCTGATCCGTTATGGCGGTCTCGTACCATTGCGGTAACCGTTTGAATATAAAAGTTGGGCGTCCCCACAAAAAACAATTGAATCTAGTGGGTGGTGGCGGCCATGAAGATCCCAATTGCGTTGTCGTCGCTGGCGCTCGCCTCGTGTGCCAGCATCATGACAGAACTAAAGAGATCCGGCGCAATTGATCAGGATGATTTCGTGTATGTTGATGGCCTTAGACTCAAAGACTCAGAGGGTCTGCATTACATCACAGTACACCCGCTCTCGGATGCTTTCATCTGGTAACAACTGACTCCTTCAGGGCTTCAACTACTGGGCCTGCATGAACCTCGCGGCAGATGCATCCCAAGGTGGAAACTACAGCCGTCTGGTCACTGAACTCAATCAGCTTGCCTCCCACGGCGTCAACCATCTCCGCATCATGGCCTCCTCTGAAGGCGCACCTACTACTCAACCTTTCCGCATGAACCCACCGTTGATGCCCTCGCCAGGGACATACAACGAGATAATCTTCCAAGGTCTCGATGTTTGTCTAGACGAAATGTCCAAGCGCGGTATGCGCGCCACCATGACGCTCAACAACGAATGGCAGTGGAGCGGCGGCTTCGCGCAGTACGTCAGCTGGGCAAACAACGACGCAAAAATACCCTATCCGTCGTCGTGGAGCATGACCAAGAAACCCCAGCGGCTGACACCCGGCACAGGCTGGGGTGACTATACGACCATCTTCGACGGCGCAGCTCTGTTTGGGATTCCCCAGTTCACCGGTTTCGCGAACCGCATGTATACTGATGCGAAAGCTGAGGAGTGGTACAAGGCGCACATCCGCACAGTCATGACAAGAACGAACAGTGTCAACGGGAGAAAATACAATGAAGACCCGACAATCATGACATGGCAGCTGGCAAATGAGCCGCAATCGCTGGGCATCTACATCGCATCGGATCCGTTGTTCGCGTGGGTCGACCGCATCTCGCAGTACATACGCACTATGGCACCCAAGCAGCTGATCAATGTGGGGCTCGAGAGTAAACAGGGGGAATCCATCTTCAAAGCCGTGCACAAGGCCGCTGCTGTCGACTATGCGACGTCGCACCTTTGGGTACAGAACTGGGGTGTCTACGACATGAATAACCCCAGCAAGACGAACCTCGACAACGCAAAGAACTACGCGGCCAACTTTGTCAAGGACACCAGCAAGTGGGCCAGGGACATCGGGAAACCAATCCTGCTGGAGGAGTTCGGCATGGCAAGGGATAATTGGGAGAACAAGAATAAGGAGTATCCCTATCTGAGTAGTGCAAACACCACGAACAAGGATGCGTATTTCCAAGTAAGTATATTCAATGACAGCTCCTTTTCCTTCAGACTGATCCGATTCAATGTAGGCTCTGATCGGTTCCGTCGTCGATGACTTTAAGGCCAATGGCGCATACATTGGCACATGTCCTTGGGCATACGGCGGTATTTGGAGGCCTGAAACGCAAAAGATGAATGAGTTCGAAATGGTCTGGGCGGGAGACCCGCCACACGAGAGTCCTGGATGGTATAGCGTGTATGATAAGGACGAAGCATTAAACATCGTGTCGAGGCAGCAGAAAAATGTCTCTGCATGGATCTAGTAGGTGAAACCAGTTGAAATTGCGTCAAAAACAGTGACCAAATTGCTACAAGTCACCTATCGGTGCAGTTGGTTAATCAAAATAACGACTGTTTCGGCCAAGCTCCCCACCTCAACCCTGCGCTCATATGACTGGCCATCAGTAGCCTTAGCGGGTTGACAATATAGAAGTTTGTCCAAGTTGTGACACTTATAGCTTAGACGCGTCTGGAATCCCTTTGCATCTAATCGGTGATGAGCGCATTTTGAAAGAGTGCTAAAGTATATCCTGCATGTAAATGAGCCCTGATATACTCAATCGCGCTCTCTTTGGGAGTTTGCATGATTATTTACCTCATTTCACAAGGGAGTTCTCTAATCCTGGGTTATCATGCTTTTCGACTGGAGCCGGACGCCGGGTATCTGGGCGTGAGGTGCAAGGTGCAGACATGGTAGAGTATATAACCGGTGATACAGGGCTGGTAAAGCTCACTTACATTACTAGTAATGATATTATTAAATAAATGGTAGAGTAAATAAGAATTATAAGTAATAGATAATATAACAAATAGGAGAATCAGAATATAAAAGATAAAAGTATTATACAGGCCTACTTATGTTTTCCAAATTAAAGAAATATCTAAAGAACGGCTCTAGGTCTAGACAAGCTGTACATATCCCTCTATACTAAACCTAATAAATACCGACTCCATGCTGGTGGACAATACTCTTCTGCTGGGACCAAAGCTAGTTCCTGGGGCATCTACAAGCTCAACATGGCGGCTGCGGTACCTGACGTTGAACTTATCAAAGCCTTCTCAAACCCCACCATGTTCAACGGTCTGACTACGTTCGACAATTACACCGTCCTCATCGGCGAGGGCAGAGGCTCCGCAATCAAGCTAAATATATTGACGGGGGATTCGAGCATCGCTGTGCAGAACGCGAGTATGAGCTCGCCTAATGGCTCGCCCATCACACTAGGTATCGACGGCCTGCGCTATTATAACGGTTCATTGTACTATTCAAACATATTTGCTGGTACCTTGCGGAAGGTGTCAATCAACGCTAGTGGAAATAAGGCAGGCGAAGTCACTACCCTCCTGAAGAACCAGCAGGCCAATGATCTGTGCATTGGACCGGATGGTAGCATATATGTTACCACCAACAACAAGAACAAGATCATTAAATTTACGCTAGATGGGAAGTCAAGCACTATTGGAACCGTAACCACCGGTACTTCTTGCGCGTATGATAGGAGGGATAGTGATAGTAATGTGCTTTATATTAGTTCTGGGGCTGGTGGCCTTTACTCGCTCAAATTTTCATAAAAGTTGGCATATAATTTACTTGATATACTCTATTCTCCAGGAATGTGTTCAATAGCGATAAGCTAGCTTTTCAAACGAGTAACAGAGTTCAAGCTATATATTTGTTCTATACTAAGTTTGTACACACAACTGGATAGTCCTATACTTGTCTTCTAGTAGCATACATCACAGACACTTTTGGGTCAATATCATAACGGTTAGTTTGAGGAGGCCTGCGCCGGCGTGATAGGAACAGTGATCGTGCTATGTTAGTCTTATTGGAGGTGGCAAAATGTTGAAAGAAGACAAACGAGACAGAGTCAGTTCAAGCCATTCCTTTCAGTACATATCATAAACCTAAACGAGCGAGCCGGGTGGGGCTTTTTGGAGCTCAACGTGTGCGCTTTTCTGCTTACCTGGTACCTCTCAGATGGCTGGCGTATTTGGAGCTGCTAAGGGGTGCAAGGTAAACATGCTTTGCTCTATGTGAAGAGATCATTTCCTATCCTCCACCGTAGATGCCGAGAAGCAGGCCATCACTCGTATAGGTACAGCCAACCACCGACAGCTTTCCGCAGTTCAGCTAGCCACCGACTGGTCTGAAGCGGCTCGGCTAGCCACCAGCGGCTCTCTACAGCTCAGCTAGCCACGTCAAGTACAGTGTGCAGAACTGAGCGCACTTTCCTAATATTTTGATAAGTAGGAGGTCCATCCCGCAGCTAAAGAGTTCTTCCTTAAAATTATCGTACATGGCCCTTGCATTTTTCCTAGCTTATCCTCTAAGCACCTCAATGGTACCACATAAGGTATTCTATTGCGAAATTTAACTTTGATCGAAAGGTATAGAGAAAAAAGCCTTCGATTTCACATATTCGTCAAGATGATTGCGTAGGTCGCGACGGTAGTCCAAGACACACCAAGCATCGCTGCAGCGCAGTCGCCGCTGAATGCAGCGACTATTCCGGCAGCAGCACTCGTCGCAGCTGGAGAATTGGCGTCCCACAGAGTCAGTAACAGTGCCAATATCCTGGCACGCATGGGCGACGGGGAGCTCGAGTCACAAGTGAACGGCGTCTGGATCTGGATACTATAGCAGTACTTCCCATTTCCGGGTTTCATCGTTGCCCCCGAATATCAGTTCGCCGGCACAGGTCGCGGCGACGCGCTCGTTGTCAGAGCGGCGGACAAGGCCAATATTCTTGGGTTTGGAGGCAAAAAGGCATTAAGCGTCACCCAGCAATGGAACAACTCTGACCAGGTCATGAAGTATCTGACGGATATCACCGCCACTTACGGCCGTGGGCTTGGGGTCTATGCATCCGGGACGGCATTTGACATTCGCGGACACAACGGCTTAGGCACGGAGGTCGTGAGGTCGGACTTAAAGACCACCGCGCAAGGCAGCTACTTCAAGCTCAAGACAGACAAGACAAAGCCAATGTTGAAACTCACGAGCGTGAGTGGTGTCAATGAAGCGAAAAGAATCTTCAGGGTTATCATTACCAAACAGTGGTTGATTTAAACAAAGTTGAGATAAACAACACCATGACGTGCGTTATGATATTGAACTTCTGGGCATACTGACTGAGACCTTGCCCTGACTACATCTCTCAGAAAAGCGTAGAACTGCCATATAAGCATCAGACTGTACATTTTACTAGATGACCTGTCAGAATAATAATACCACCCTTACTATATAAGTCACTGTTTTCGGTTACAACAACTCTAGGAATCTCAGCTCGGCTTGTGCACAACATGAACTTGAACCGAACAAACTTGTCACGTGTTCAATGGCATCGCTTCCACTTTCATCACACTTAAAACCTAATCGCTTTGAGCAGGTCATCTTCCGGACTCTTCCCTGTTCAAAAAGCCTTTTCAGAAATGTACGAGTTTTCACGCCACAATAACGGCAACCCGATATAAAACGCTACGCGAATCGAATCGGTGAAGCTGCACATTTGTCGTGTAAACTTTGGCGTAAGGCTGTAGATATGAGCGGCCGAGCAGACGCGCTTATGCAAGTTGACCAGGTAAGATAAGATCGACCTGGATCCAGAAGCGCCTTTTCGTTAGCATTTCGCACAAACACAGGTTAGAACTAGAGCTGAAAACCCAAGCCACTTCCCAACGTGGCAGCTGAACTGAGCGGCAACCATTTCGGGGTTTGAGCCAGCCACAGCTTCGTTTCATGTGCTTAGATACATGCAGTCGTTCTGCATCAGTTGTGGATTCAACCTAACCAACAGAAGCTAGAGTTCACGGACTAGCACCTGCGCTTCCCCAGGCGAGTTTCACAGGATTCCGTGCTCAAGACGACGTTGTGGTGTCGGCAGCGTTGTAGCGAAGCCTAGATCTCACGCCCACGCTTGGCAGGTGCACGAGAAGGTCTAGATGAGTGTGGGAAATGCGGTTGTGTTGTGTTCGTCACACCGCTAGTGTTGCCATGTTGAGTACTTGGTGGTACTTTAGAATGGTAGCGCTAAGAGTGTGATCACCATCAACAAATGTATATATGACAAGCCCCCCTCAATTTGAAGAGTCTTCAAACTCGACCTGTTTGTTCTTATTATTGTTTGGTTTCTTTTCTCTCTCTATAATTTAAGATGCCTCTCGATGCGACAGTCATACAGCCAATTGCTAGCACCTGGAGAGATATCCCCGAGCAGCTAAGCACAATCAATCCTGCAAAGCTGAAGACTTTGATGAACAAGGAAGTTTCCAAAAAATTCGACGAGAAGTCAAAGATCGTATTCGTGGATTGTCAAAGCGGTAATGGTGAGGATAGTTTGGCGTGACTTGCCGTATATGTGGTCGATAAATTGCACAGGCTTACCGAATATTGCGACAGACAACACTGGCAAGCAAATTGTAGGCGCGATACATATGGATTTGATGGCTAATATTGTGGCGCCAACAAAATTCAACGACGTCATCAGAAGCGTCCCAGCCGTGTACAACAAATTGTGTTCTGCTGAACTTGTGGTATTCTACTGCTCTGTCGCAGCGACTCGTTCGCCGGCGGTTATGTCGTACTATAAACGTGCAGTGCTAGCCCCTGAAACGCAGCCCGCGACGTATAACAAAGATCAACTAGTGCTACTCCTCGAGGGAGGGGTAACTGCTTATACGGCACTTGGAGGCTTGCCGAATCGTAAGTATATTCTGTTGTAGGGACCTACCTTGGGTCATTGTTGCTGATGTTATTGTACCTCTAGTGACCAATTATTTGCTGAAGAAGGATGGAAAGATCGTCGCCCAAGATGGTGTTGGGGGCGCGGTTAACTCGATCGTCATTTACACAGACCCAAACTGAGGTATTTGCTCTGAGAGATATATACTGCTTGCCGTAGTAACAATTATCTAAAATAGACGTATTTTTTAATATTATACTGAAACCTATAGACGTGTTTACTATTAGTGTTACCGTTTATAGTTGTATAGTTTGGTGTAGAAACTGACCACCGCTAAAGCTGGCTAGGTTCTAGGCCTATAATCCTGCTGAACGCTTATCTTACTAATATCTACCAGCTTCTCTTAAGTTATTATACTAAAGACTAGAAATTTATATTAATAGAATATATTATATATATATTTAATAAATCTATAATATATATATAGGTCTATATTTTTATTATATTTAATTAATATAGAAAATATTATTTAAATAAAAAAATTTAATAAAAATATTATTATTATTATTTAATAATTTAAAGTATAATAATTTTAATAAAAGATTATTATATTTAAGTTTTAAAGTTATATTATTATTTAATATTAATTTATATACTAAATTTATATATATTATTATATAGTAGCTAGTTTACCTAATATAGCTAGCTTTCTTACTAGCTTTTTACTAGTATATTAGTAAAAAACTAATAGTAAATCGATAGTAAACTAGTAGTAAGCTAGTAATACTCTAAAAGGTTCCTTAGATTCTTAAAGAGAAAGTTATTTAATAAAGAGTTAGACTAAGGGATTTTCTAGAAAGATATATATAACTAGCCTTTAACCCTTTATTAAGATAGAAGTTTAGAAGGGATTTATAGAATTAGAATTAAGGAATTAGAATTAGAAAATTATAAGGATAGGTATAGGCTCTAGTATTAAGAGTAGATAAGGTAGATTAGCTCTATTTTAGCTATACTAAGATAAGGAAGAGAATAGATATAAAGATTTAGCAAGACTATATAGTATTTAAACTTATTAATATACTAATATCTTACTAGGGCTAGGGTTCTACTATAAGTAAAAGGTCTAATTATATAATAAAAATAATTATATAACGAAGTAGTCTATTATATTACCCCCTTCTAAGGGAGGCTTATCCCTAAGTCTTATAACCCTTCTTTCTTACTACTTCCTTCTTAGTATTCGATTTAAATATCCCTAACTTACTACCTTATTATCTTTATCTATTACTATTAGGTTCTTATCTTCTTTATAGGCCTTTAGCTAGGCTAATATTTATACTAGT
>Ga0247757_10001150_pt1 | contig 18861 bp, 17 predicted proteins | sample UWRJL126311R4_FD_180929 | JGI IMG/M metagenome (GOLD analysis project Ga0247757, IMG submission 180929) | Plant litter microbial communities from Arlington Agricultural Research Station in Wisconsin, United States - UWRJ-L126-311R-4 | ecosystem: Environmental > Terrestrial > Plant litter >... | reverse complement strand
GTGGTGATCGCTGTGCCGCTGCAGGTGGTAGAGGAACAGGTTGGTGACGATGTGGTCGGAGTTCCAGCTGTGCACCGGGGCGCAGCGCTCGTAGCGCCCGTTGGCGTTCTTCTGCCGCAGCAGCCCGTAGTGCTCGAGGTAGTTCACCGTCTCGAGCAGCGTGAAGCCGAAGACGGCCGAGATGACGATGAACGGAATCAGGCCGACCCCGAACACTGCGATGAGGATGCCGTAGAAGACGACGGACATCGCCCAGGCATTGAGCACGTCGTTGGACCAATGCCACGTGCTCTTGCCGGCGCGCTCGAGGCGCTTGGCCTCCAGATCCCAGGCCGAGCGCAGGCTGCCGAAGGTGCTGCGCGGCAAGAACTCCCAGAAGGTCTCGCCCAGCCGCGCCGACGCCGGATCGTCCGGGGTGGCGACGCGGACGTGGTGGCCGCGGTTGTGCTCGATGTAGAAGTGGCCGTAGCACGTCTGCGCCAGCGTGATCTTGCTGAGCCACCGCTCCAGCGAATCCTTCTTGTGCCCCATCTCGTGGGCGGTGTTGATGCCGACGCCGCCGAGCACGCCCACCGACAGCGCCAGGCCGATCTTCGCCGGCCACGGCAGTGCACCGTCGAAACCGAGCCAGCCGAGGTCCGACGCGGTGAACAGGTAGGCACCGAGGATGACGCTGGCGTACTGGAACGGGATGTAGATGTAGGTGCAGTAGCGGTAGTACCTGTCGTTCTCCAGTCGCTCCATCACCTCGTCGGGCGGGTTCTGACCGTCGGGCCCGAACTTCAGGTCGAGGATCGGCAGCAGGATGTAGAGCAGGATCGGCCCGATCCACAGCGGCACCTGCGCCGCGCCGTGCCAGCCCCAGTGGTTCAGCGCCCACACCAGCGGCAGCATCACAAACAGCGCGGTCGGGGCGATCAGACCCATCAACCACAGGTAGCGCTTCTTGTCGCGCCACTCGACGTCGATGCCTTCTGGCAGTTGCTGCGTGGTCACAAGGTGCCTCCGTGCTGTGTGAGTGCGATCACCGGCCACTTTGGACTATAGAGCCACTTTTGTCGCTTGTCTAGACACCAACCCGCAGTTTGTAAAGTTGGCAGCGCCGTCGGACCGCGCCACCCCTTCCGCGAGCGCGCGTGAAATGCCGGCGATGGCGGCGTGTCGGTGTACAGACGCGCGCGCTCGCCAAAGAAAAGGGGGTCAGGCCACCTTCGAGTGCCGCCGCCCGTAGGCGAGATACACGACCACGCCCACCGCCATCCAGATCACGAACCGGATCCACGTCAGCCCGGTCAGATTCAGCATCAGCCACACACAGGCGATGATCGAGAGCACCGGCAGCACCGGCACCCACGGCGTCTTGAACCCCCTCGGCAGGTCAGGCCGGGTGCGGCGCAGCACCAGCACACCCGCCGACACCAGCGCGAAGGCGAACAGTGTGCCGATGTTCACCATCTCTTCGAGCTTGTCGATCGGGAACACCGTGGCGGTGAGCGCGACGACCACACCCACCAGCAGTGTGATGCGCACCGGCGTGCCGTGGGTTCCGGTCTTGGCCAACTGCCGCGGCAGCAGACCGTCGCGCGACATCGCGAACAGCACCCGGGTCTGCCCCAGGACCAGCACGATCACCACCGTCGTCAGCCCAGCCAGCGCACCGATCGAGATCACCTTGGCCGCCCAATCGACCCCGTTCAGGGCGAACGCGGTCGCCAGGTTCTGCGTCTCGGCGTCGCGCAGTTCCTTGTAGCTGACCATCCCCGACACCACGACGGTGACGGCCACGTAGAGCACGGTGACGATGCCGAGAGAGGCCAGGATGCCGCGCGGCACATCGCGCTGCGGGTTCTTCGTCTCCTCGGCCGTGGTGGCGACGACGTCGAACCCGATGAACGCGAAGAACACGATCGACGCGCCGGCCAGCAATCCGTACCACCCGTAGTGGCTGCCCTCGGCGCCGGTCAGCAGCGAGAACAGCGACTGTTCGGTGCCCGATCCCGCACCGCCAGATTCGGCAGGCGGCACGAACGGCGAGAAGTTCTCGGGCTTGATGTAGAACGCGCCGACGACGACCACCAGCACCACCACCGCGACCTTCACCGCGGTGATCGCGAGGCTGACCCCGGCCGACAGCTTGGTGCCATAGGCCAGGATCGCGGTGACGAACACGATGATCAGCAGCGCGCCCCAGTCCACCTCGAGGCCACCGACGTGCACCGTCCCCCCGCCGAAGCCGAACACGGTGCCCAGGTAACTGGACCAGCCCTTGGCGACGACGGCGGCCGCGACGGCGAATTCGAGGATCAGGTCCCAGCCGATGATCCACGCCACGAACTCACCGAACGTCGCGTAGGAGAACGTGTAGGCGCTGCCGGCGACGGGCACGGTGGACGCGAACTCGGCGTAGCACAGGGCGGCCAGCGCGCAGGCCACCGCGGCGATGACGAACGATATCGAGATCGCCGGGCCGGTGAGATTGGCCGCCGTCGACGCGGTGATCGTGAAGATGCCCGCACCGATCACGACGGAGACGCCGAAGACGGTGAGGTCCCACCAGGTCAGGCTCTTGCGCAGCCGGGTGTCGGGCTCGTCGGTGTCGGCGATGGACTGTTCGACGGACTTGACCCGCCGCCGGTTCGTTTCCCGCGCTGCCGACTCCTGCGTCATGACCGTCCTCGTTTCGTCATCGGTTGTGCGGGAATGTACCCAGTGACCGGCATAACATTTCCTGCAATGGCTCCCCTCATGACACAGACTGCTGACCACGCGATCGTCATCGGCGCCAGTCTCGGCGGACTGTGCGCCGCCAAGGTGCTCTCCGAGGTCTTCGACCGGGTCACGATTTTCGAGCGCGATGTGCTGCCCGACGCACCGGCCAACCGGCCCGCGGTGCCGCAGGGCCGCCACGTGCACCTGCTGATGGCCCGCGGCGCGCAGGAGTTCGAATCGCTGTTCCCGGGGTTGCTCGACGACATGGTCGCCGCCGGCGTGCCGATCCTGGAGAACCGGCCCGACTGCATCCACTTCGGCGCGGCCGGCCATGTGCTCGGCACCTCGCACCGCCTGCAGGACGAGTTCACCGCCTACGTCCCCAGCCGTCCGCACCTCGAGTGGCAGATCCGCCGCCGCGTCCTGGAACTACCGAACGTCACCGTCGTCAACGACGGTGTCGACGAGCCGCTGTACGACGGGCGCCGCGTCACCGGGGTGACGGTCGGTGGTGCGACGGTGGCGGCAGACCTCGTCGTCGACGCCACCGGTCGCGGCACCCGGTTACCGGTGTGGTTGCAGCAGTGGGGTTTTGCACGTCCGCCGGAGGAGACCGTCAACGTCGGCATCGGTTACGCCACCCATCAGGTGCGCATTCCCGACGGCCTGATCGCCGAGAAGGTCGTCGTCGCCGGCGCCTCGCGGGAACAGCCGCTCGGCCTCGGCATGCTGTATTACGAGGACGGCACCTGGGGCCTGACCACGTTCGGCGTCGGAAAGGTCGAGCCGCCAACCGATTTCGACGGCATGTGCGCACTGGCCGACGAGATCCTGCCCGCGCACGTCAGCGCCACGCTACGTCTGGGCACGCCCATCGGCGACGTGGCGTTCCACAAGTATCCGACCAGTCGCTGGCGGCGCTACGACAAGCTGGAGCGCTTCCCCGACGGCATCCTGCCCTTCGGTGACGCGGTCGCGAGCTTCAATCCGACCTTCGGGCAGGGCATGACGATGACGTCCCTGCAGGCGGGTCATCTGCAGCGGGCGCTGCGCGAACCCGGGGAGAGTCTGGCCTCGACGTTCACCAGAGCCACTGCGAAGACGACGTACCCGGTGTGGACGATGAACGCGATCGGCGATCTGGTGCTGCATCGCGCCGAGGGGACGATGCCGTGGTGGTACCGCCCGGTGGGGTCGCTGTTCGACCAGCTGCTCGGCGCGGCCGAGACCGATCCTGTTCTGGCGGAATGGTTTCTGCGCCGGTTCAGCCTGCTCGACGGTCTGTACATGGTGCCCCCGGCACGGCTGATCGGAAGAACCATGCGCCACAACATGCGACTGTGGGCCGCCGAGAAGCGCGCTAGAGGCCGACGGTCACCCGGAACAGTCGCGTCGACTCGGCCGACATCAGCCTGATCGGTCCGTCGTCGGCGGCCACCCAGGCCGCCATGCCACGGCGCAGCGTCACCGTCGACGCCTTGGCGTGCACCGTCACCTCCCCCTCGGTGCAGAGCAGGATCTGCGGTCCTTCGTGGCGGGTCGGCGCGTCGATCTCGTGGCCCAGTTGTTCGCCGTCCACGGTGAGGATCGACACCGCGAATTCCGGTGCGGGCGTGGGGTATACGAGCTCCGCGCCGTCACGCACCGGTTCGGGCCTGACGATGATGTCGACGGCGGGTGTGAAGTCGAGAACCCGCAGCAGCTCGGGCACGTCGACGTGCTTGGGGGTCAGTCCGCCCCGAAGGACGTTGTCCGAGTTGGCCATCACCTCGAACCCGACGCCCTGCAGATAGGCGTGCAGGTTTCCGGCGGGCAGGTAGATCGCCTCTCCCGGCGCCAAAGTGAGCCGGTTGAGCAGCAGCGACGCCAGCACGCCGGCGTCACCGGGATAGCGTTCGCCCAGTTCCAGCACGGTCCTGGCTTCGCGGGCGAATTCCTGCTCGCCGCCCCGTAGATAGTTGATGGCACCGTCGAGGACGGCGGGCACCAGCACGTCGAGGTCGGGCTGCGGGAACGTGATCCAGGTCGTGAACAGCGCCCGCAACCCGTCGGCATCGGATTGCCCGGACAGCAGGTTGATGAACGGAGCGAGCGCGGCGACATCCAGCGCCCGCATCAAGGCCACCGACCGGACCGCCGGCGCGAACCCGGCCAGCGCCTCGAACGGACTGAGCGCGATGATGATCTCGGGCTTGTGGCTGCGGTCGCGGTAGTTGCGGGTCGGCGCGTTCACCGCCAGACCCGCTCGCTCCTCGCGGGCGAACCCGTCGATCGCCTGCTCGGTGCTCGGATGCGCCTGCAGCGAGAGGGGCTCGTCGGCGGCGAGCAACTTGACCAGGAACGGCAGCGAGTCGCCGAACCGGCCCCGCACCACCTGCCCCAGCTCGCCTTCGGGATCGGCGCGCAGCGCGTCGAGCAGAGATCGCTCCCCGTCCTCGGTCAACAGGTGCGCCGGGTCGCCGGGATGGGCGCCGAACCAGAGCTCGGCTTCCGGATGCGGCGTGGGGCTCGGCGCCCCGGTGAATTCGGCTATCGCGGTGCGCGAACCCCACGCGTAGGTCCGCACCGCCCCCTTGAGCAGATGCACTTGCCTCAACCTCGAATCAAGCGCTGATAGACGGCCGCCATCTCGAGGCGGACCGCCAGCATCGCCAATTGTTGCTCGGGTCGGTTGTCACCGGGCGTCGCTGTTGAGCCCGGTTCCTCCTCCCCGACTCGCCCCAGCTCCGGCACGTCGTTGGCATTGACCACCGACACGTCGTCGAAACCGCGCAACCGCGCCGAGATCGCAGGCCGGTCGGCATCAGAGGTCAGCACGATGGTCCGCGCACGTTGCGGCAGCGGTCCGTCGATCTCGTCGTCGTGGAAGATGGACGCCTCCTGCGCACCGGCTCGGCCCCAGCCCGCCCCGACCGCCACCAGCACGTCGGCGAGCCCCGCGGCAGCCGCGGTCTTCTGGGCCACCCGCAGCATCACCGTGCAGGCGTGCCGGGCAAGGGTCAGCGTCGCGGGGGTGTCACCGGCGAACACGACGTCGCGACCCACCATCCGCTGGGTGAGGTCCTTGGCCGGGTTGGTGAAAACGTCACGCGCAGCGCTGTTTCGGAACGCCTCGGCGTCGAGCTCGTCGGCCAGCGCCGACAGGTCCACCCGCACGCCGGGCGCGATCACCTCCAGCGCGGCGAGGCCGGCGGCGAGGTACCGCGCCAGCGTGAAGTCCTCGGGCACAGGCAACCGCGGTGGCAGCGCCACCGACCTGCCTGCGGTGGCGTCGCGCAGGGGTCCCTCGTACGGCGCGACGACGACGACGCGCGCGCCGCGGCGCACCCCGGTCGCGGCGGCTGACACGAGGGTGGGGTCACCGGGGTTGTCACCGGCGACGATCAGCACGTCGAGGGCACCGATCCACGGCGGCGCGGCGGTGGCCACCACCATCGGGGCGGGCAGCGTCCCGCTGAGCACGGCGGCGAGCATCGTGCCCGCGGTCACGGCGCTGCCCCGCCCGGCCACCCACACCACGGTGCGCGGCGGAGAGTCGGAGCGCACGGCGTCGAGTTCGCCCTCGCCGAGCGCCGACGCGGTGGCACGCACCTGCGCGCCTGCCATCGACGCGGCCCGAAGCAGACCCTGGCGATCGGCGGCCAGCAGCCCTTCCGCGTCGTCGAGGTCGACCACCGCAGGAGCGGTCACGTCAATTCCTTGGCACCCGTGGTGATCAGCGCGCCGATCTCGTCGACGAGCGCGGCGACCTCCTCGGGCGTGCGGGCCTCGACGTTGAGTCGCAGCAGCGGTTCGGTGTTCGACGTCCGCAGGTTGAACCAGCTGCCGTCACCGAGGTCGACGGTCACTCCGTCGAGATGGTCGAGGGCGTGCACCCGGGAGCCGAAGGCGGCCAGCACCGACTCGACGACCGCAGGCGCGTCGGCGACGGTGTAGTTGATCTCGCCGGAGGCTTCGTAGCGCTGGTAGTCGGCCATCAACTCCGACAGCGGCCGGTCCTGCTCGCCGAGCGCGGCGAGCACGTGCAGCGCGGCCAGCATGCCGGAGTCGGCACCCCAGAAGTCGCGGAAGTAATAGTGCGCCGAATGCTCGCCGCCGAAGATCGCGCCGGTCTCGGCCATCAACCCCTTGATGTAGGAGTGTCCGACCCGCGACCGCACCGGGGTGCCGCCGCGCTCGGTGACGAGTTCGGGTACCGCACGCGAGGTGATCAGGTTGTGGATGACGGTCGCGCCGATCTCCCGGCCCAGTTCCCGCCCGGCGACCAGTGCGGTCACCGCGGACGGCGACACCGCCTGCCCCTTCTCGTCGACGACGAAGCAGCGGTCGGCGTCACCGTCGAACGCCAGACCGATGTCCGCTCCGACCTCGAGGACGAACCGCTGCAGGTCCACCAGGTTGGCCGGGTCCAGCGGGTTGGCCTCGTGATTGGGGAACGTGCCGTCGAGTTCGAAGAACAGCGGCGAGGTGGTGATCGCTGTGATCGGCCCCAGTACGCCGGGCGCGGTGTGGCCTGCCATCCCGTTGCCGGCGTCGACGGCGACCCGCAGTGGACGCAGCGTGCTGACGTCGACCAGCGAACGCAGGAAGTCGCCGTAGTCGGCGAGCACGTCCCGGTCCGACGCGGTGCCACGGGGTCCGTCGTAGTCGGGCACCCCGGCGATCACCTCGTCGCTGATGGTGGTGAGTCCGGTCTCCTTGCCGACGGGCTTGGCCCCGGCGCGGCAGAGCTTGATGCCGTTGTAGGCCGCCGGATTGTGGCTTGCGGTGAACATCGCGCCAGGGCTGTCGAGCGAACCCGAAGCAAAGTAGAGCTGATCGGTGGAGGCCAGCCCGATGTGGATCACGTCGAGGCCCTGCGCCTGCACACCGTCGGCGAATGCGCGTGCCAGCGTGGGCGAACTCTCCCGCATGTCGTGGCCGATGACCACTCGCTTGGCATCGCTGCGGACCAGCCGGGCAAACGCCGCACCGACCTCGCGGACGAAGGGCTCGTCGATCTCCTCGCCCACGAGTCCGCGCACGTCATATGCCTTGATGACGCGCTGTACCGCCTCGGCGGGCCTGGACATGGGGGCTCCTCACGCTTACGTGCTGACCGGTGGTGTCAGCCTAGCCGTCGGGAGCCGCGGGCACGGCGCTGCGCCGGTCAGTCCGTCGGGTCGGGCAACACGCGCAGGTGCCCGCGGCGGCGTCCGTTCGACTCGGGTCGACGCACCGGCGGCGCCATCAGCGCGCCACTCTGGGCGCCGGTGACGGGGTCACTGAACCCGGTGAACCCGGCGACCGGCCCGGCAGGCGCCTCGCGGCCCTCGCGCACGGCGTCGGCGAGTGCGACGAGGTCGTCGTCGTCGGGATGCGACGGCAGCGGGCCCGCGTGGCGGACCAGTTCCCAGCCCCGGGGCGCGGTGATCCGGCCGGCGTGCATGACGCAGAGGTCCCAGGAGTGCGGCTCGGACACGGTGGCCAGCGGACCGACGACGGCCGTCGAGTCGGAGTAGACGAACGTGAGCGTCGCGACCGCGTAGTGGGGGCAGCCTGGCCGGCAGCAGCGACGGGGAACATTCACGAACGAGAGGTTATCGCGCAGGTTCGGTCGCATCGCGGCGGACACGCGCAGCCTGCGGGCGCCCGAAGCCCAACCGTTACGATCTTTTTCGTGACCGGGCGCAACCATCGTGGGTCCCGGCGCGGCCGCGGGATGCGGGGCCCGCTGCTGCCTCGCAGCGTCCCGGGCTGGCGCAGCCGAGCGGAACGCTTCGACATGTCGGTGCTGGAGGCCTACGAGCCGATCGAGCGGCGGTGGCATGAACGGGTGGCGACACTGGACGTCGCGGTCGACGAGATCCCGCGGATCGCACCCAAGGATCCGGACAGTGTGCAGTGGCCGCCGGAGGTGATCGCCGACGGGCCGGTCGCGCTGGCGCGGCTGATCCCCGCCGGGGTCGATGTCCGTGGGAACGCGACGCGAGCGCGAATCGTGTTGTTTCGCAAGCCGATCGAGCGACGGGCCAAAGACACCGTCGAACTGACCGAGCTTCTGCATGAACTATTGGTGGCACAGGTGGCCACGTATCTGGGCGTCGAGCCGTCGGTCATCGATCCGACGATCGACGACGAGGAACTCTAGGGGGCGGTGAGCCTCAGATGATGCCGCGCTTGATGCGCCGGCGCTCCCGCTCGCTCAGGCCCCCCCAGATGCCGAACCGTTCGTCATTGGCCAACGCGTACTCCAGGCACGCGTCACGCACCTCGCACCCCTGGCAGATGCGCTTGGCCTCGCGGGTGGAACCGCCCTTCTCAGGAAAGAAGGCCTCGGGGTCGGTCTGAGCGCACAGCGCTCGTTCCTGCCACTGGTCTTCGTCGGTTGCCAGATCGTCATCGATCGGGTCGGGCACCACGCTCAGCTGCGGTCGCCCCCCGATGCCCGCTGCCGTCGGCCCGGTCTGGATGTGCGGCGCACTCCCCACCGTTCCGAGGAGCCTGCTGTCGAAATGAATCGAATTGCCGAAATCGGCCTGTTCATACGCCATGTTCCCCTCCTCCACAGGTCTCGTAGATCCGTTGTATGCCAGCCCCACTATTACTCTGTGTGGCCACCCAATTCGAACAAGTGATCGAATCTCGGTCTGCGACACCGGAACCGGCCGGAGAACCGCGAATGACACTGCTGTGATTACACACGCGTTAGCTGTCGCGGTCAAGCTCTGGAACAGGGTTTCATACCATTCCGTGACACAAATCCGGCGCGTCGCGTTGTGGCGTGTCTGTCACTCCGACGATCCGAGCCCTCCGGGGGGCGGGCCAGACCGGCCTACGCCTAGTCTCGGTCGGTGTGAAGGTCACTGTTCTCGTGGGCGGCGTCGGTGGTGCGCGCTTCCTCCTCGGTGTGCAACATCTGTTGGGATTGGGGCAGTTTGGCACCCACGAAACTCATGGTACCGATGCGCATGATGTGACTGCTGTGGTCAATGTCGGCGACGACGCGTGGATGTTCGGCGTGCGCATCTGCCCCGATCTGGACACCTGCATGTACACCCTGGGCGGCGGTATCGACCCGGAGCGCGGCTGGGGGCACCGCGACGAAACCTGGCATGCCAAGGAGGAACTCGCCGCCTACGGCGTGCAACCCGATTGGTTCGGCCTGGGCGACCGCGACCTGGCCACCCACCTGGTGCGGACCCAGATGTTGCGCGCCGGCTATCCGCTGTCGCAGGTGACCGAGGCACTGTGCAGGCGCTGGGAGCCGGGTGTGCGGCTCGTGCCCGCCAGCGACGACCGCAGCGAAACCCACGTCGTGATCACCGATCCCGATACGGGCGAGAAGGGTGCCGTGCACTTCCAGGAGTGGTGGGTGCGGCACCGGGCCCAGGTGCCCACCGAGAGCTTCGCGTTCGTCGGGGCCGACAAAGCAACGGCCGCACCGGGTGTCGTCGAGGCGATCGAGGGTGCCGACGTCGTGCTGATCGCGCCGTCGAACCCGGTGGTCAGCATCGGGGCGATCTTGGCGGTCGGCGGCATTCGCGCCGCGCTGCGCGCCACCTCGGCGCCCGTGATCGGCTACTCCCCCATCATCGCGGGAAAGCCGTTGCGCGGCATGGCCGACGCCTGCCTGTCGGTCATCGGCGTCGAGAGCACCTCCGAGGCGGTCGGCGCACACTTCGGCGCCCGCTCGGGCACCGGCATCCTCGACGGCTGGCTCGTCCACACCGGTGACGACGCCCACATCGACGGCATCACCGTGCGCTCGGCCCCGTTGTTGATGAGCGAACCGGCCGTCACCGCCGAGATGGTGCGGGCCGGGCTGGAGCTGGCGGGGGTGGCACCGTGACCGGCACTGAGAGCGACCACGGCACGTCGAACAAGATCGAATTGCTTCCGGTGCCGGGCCTTCCGGAATTCCGGCCGGGTGACGATCTGGCTGCCGCCATCGCGGCGGCCGCTCCGTGGCTGCGCGACGACGACATCGTGGTGGTCACCAGCAAGGTGTTGTCCAAGTGCGAGGGCCGCATCGTCGACGCGCCCGCGGACCCCGAGTTACGGGATACGTTGCGCCGCAAGCTGATCGACGGTGAGGCGGTTCGCGTGCTGGCCCGTAAGGGTCGCACGCTGATCACCGAGAACGCCATCGGCCTGGTGCAGGCGGCCGCCGGGGTGGACGGTTCCAACGTCGACTCCCATGAACTCGCGCTGCTTCCGGTGGATCCCGACGGCAGCGCGGCGGCGTTGGTGGCGGCTTTGCGGGAGCGGCTCGGGGTGCGGGTCGGCGTCGTCGTCACCGACACGATGGGCCGGGCCTGGCGTACCGGGCAGACCGACGTCGCGATCGGCGCGGCCGGGCTCACCGTGCTGCACGGTTACGCCGGGGAACGCGACCGACACGGCAACGAGCTGATCGTCACCGAGATCGCGGTCGCCGACGAGATCGCCGCGGCGGCGGATCTGGTGAAGGGCAAGCTGACGGCGGTGCCCGTCGCGGTGGTGCGCGGGTTGACGCTGCGCGACGACGGGTCGAACGCCCGGACGCTGGTGCGTGCCGGCGAGGAGGACCTGTTCTGGCTCGGCACCGAGGAAGCCATCGCGCTCGGACGGTCGCAGGCGCTACTGCTGCGTCGCTCCGTTCGTCAGTTTGCTGCCGACCCCGTCGCACCGGAGCTCATCGAGGCGGCCGTCGGTGACGCGCTGACCGCACCCGCGCCCCATCACACGCGGCCGGTGCGGTTCGTCTGGGTGCGCGACCAGGAGGTGCGGGCGCGGCTGCTCGACCGGATGAAAGACAAGTGGCGAGCCGACCTGATCGGCGACGGCCGCGACCCCGAATCGGTGGACCGCCGCGTGAGCCGGGGGCAGATTCTCTACGACGCCCCCGAACTCGTCGTCCCCTTCATGGTGCCCGACGGTGCGCACAGCTATCCCGACGCGCAGCGCACCGCGGCCGAGCACGCCATGTTCACCGTCGCCGTCGGGGCCGCGGTGCAGGGGCTGCTGGTCGGCCTGGCGACGCGCGGGGTGGGCAGCTGCTGGATCGGGTCGACGATCTTCGCACCCGATCTGGTCCGCACCGAGCTGGACCTGCCGCCGGACTGGGAGCCGCTCGGCGCGGTGGCGATCGGCTACGCGGCCGAGGCTCAACCGGACCCGCGCGACCCAGTGCCCACCGACGGCCTTCTGGTGATCCGGTGAGCCTGCACCGATCCGCGATCGACACGTTGAACGCGTGGCGGCCCGCCGACCCCGCCCAGGAGTCGATGCGCCACGCGCTGCTGGCCTTCCTCGACGCCAACCCGAAAGCGTGCCTGCGCGAGTCGGTCCCCGGCCACATCACCGCATCGGCGCTGGTGCTCGACCACGACGGCACGCATGCCCTGCTGACTCTGCATCCCCGCTTCCAGCGGTGGCTGCAGCTCGGCGGGCACTGCGAGCCCGAGGATCCGACGCTGGTCGCGGCGGCCCTGCGCGAGGCCACCGAGGAGTCGGGTATCGAGGGCCTCACCATCGACGAGCTGCCGACCGCGATCCACGTGCACCCGGTGACCTGCTCGCTGGGGGTGCCGACCCGTCATCTCGACGTGCAATTCGTGGCGCGTGCACCCGAGGGCGCCCGCGCCCAGCGCAGCGACGAGTCCCTGGACCTGCGGTGGTGGCCGCTCGATGCCCTGCCCGACGACAGCGACTTCGGCCTCACCCAACTCGCCACCCTCGCGAGCGTGCACTCAGCGTAGTCACCACGCGCCCCCGACTACCGCGGTAGCACGTTCGCGAAAGCGCCAGGCGGCCGCCACGCGTTCGGTGATGTCGTCCAGCGTGTCCTCGCTGATCACCTTCACATGCAGCCACTCTCGCGCGCGGACGAGCCGCAACCGCTGCTCGTCCCAAACGTACTGGCTTCGGTCCTTACGGTGCTGGTCCCCGTCGTACTCGACCGCGATCTTCACGTCCTCCCACCCCATGTCGAGGTAAGCGAACGGCCTCCCCCGGCTGTTGAGCACCGGTATCTGTGTCGTCGGTCGCGGAAAGCCGCGCTGTATCAACGCCAGTCGCAGCCATGACTCTTTCGGCGATTGCGCCCCGCCGTCCATCAGGGCGACGGCCGCTCGGCACTTCTTCACTCCCCGTGCGCCCCGGTAAGTTTCGGTGAGCGACAGCACCTCGTCAGCGGTCACCCGTGTCGCGTTGGCAAGCGCGTCGAGATGCGCGACGGCCTTCCCCGCGGGCAGGAAGCGCCCGAGGTCGAACGCCGCACGCGCGACCGACGTCACCGCCATCGACCCGAACCGGACCACCTCACCAGATGTGATCCGCTCGTCGCGGCAGATGATGCCGGGTGGTGGTCGCCGGCAGTTGTGGTTCAGCTCGACAGCAGCGTTGTCGTCCACCCAGCGGGCACCGTGCAGAGCCGCGGCGGCTCGGCCGGCAATGACCCCGCGGCGCCCCGACCACAGCCACGCGCCGACTGTCCGATCGGCCAGGGTGGGTGGATCACCGCCCGCGATGTAGACATTCGGGAAGAGCCGCAGGTATCGATAGCGCAGCTCGCCCGGAGTCGCTGTCTTGGCAGCGACGGCCTCACTGCCCAGGAACACCTTCTGCATGGGCCGAGCCTGCGTCGGCCAACCGACACGCCAGCACCGCGCACGACGCGTTATCCACAGGCCATATGCCGCGAACGTGCACTGGCGGTAGCGCGAAGCGCCGATGAACTACCGCTGATGCACGCTCGCGCCGCCGACCAAACTAGAGGTCCGTCGAGAAGCGGATGCCGCCGTCGGGGATCGTGATGCCCGGCCACACCCGGGCCCCGCGCAGCAGCTCGCACCGCGCCCCGATGTCCGCGCCGTCGCCGATCACACCGTCGCGGATCAGCGCCCGCGGCCCGACATGTGCGCCGAAGCCGATGATGGAGCGCTCGATCACCGCGCCGGCGCCCACCTTCACGCCGTCGAAGATCACCGCGCCGTCGAGCCGTGCGCCGCCGGCGATCTCGGCGCCGCGACCGATCACGGTGCCGCCGATCAGCAGGGCACCCGGCGCCACCGACGCCCCGTCGTGCACCAGCTTCTCCCCGCGCTGGTGCGTCAGGGCGGGCGACGGCGCGATGCCGCGCACCAGGTCCGCCGAACCGCGCACGAAGTCCTCCGGCGTGCCCATGTCCCGCCAGTAGGTCGCGTCGACGTACCCGCACACCTTGTGCCCGTCGGCGAGCAACCCGGGGAACACCTCGCGCTCCACCGACAGCGCCCGGCCGGTCGGGATCTGCTCGATCACCGACCGCCGGAAGACGTAGCAGCCCGCGTTGATCTGGTCGGTGGGCGGGTCCTGTGTCTTCTCCAGGAACGCCGTCACACGGTTGTCGGAATCGGTTGGCACACAACCGAATGCGCGCGGATCGCCGACCCGCACGAGGTGCAGCGTGACGTCGGCGCCGTGCTCGCTGTGCGAGTCGAGCAGCGCGCGCAGGTCACACCCGGAGAGCACGTCGCCGTTGAACACGACGGCCGTGTCGTGGCGCAGCCGTGGGACGACGTTGGCGATGCCGCCGCCGGTGCCAAGCGGTTCGTCCTCGACGACGTAGTCGATCTGCAACCCCAGCTTCGACCCGTCACCGAACTCGGCTTCGAACACCCCCGCCTTGTAGGAGGTGCTGAGCACCACGTGTTCGATGCCGGCATCGGCGATCCGCGACAGCAGGTGCGTCAGGAAAGGCAGGCCGGCGGTCGGCAGCATCGGTTTGGGCGCCGACAGGGTCAGCGGGCGCAGGCGGGTGCCCATCCCGCCCACGAGGATGACGGCATCGACTTCGGCCGGGTTCACCATCACTGCCCCTCCTTCTGCCTGGCTCGGAGGGAACTGCGCACGACCAGTCGTGATCGCGCGCCCAATGCCCCCCGGAACGCCCACCGCAGCGGTGCCTGCCACCGCCGCGGATACCGATCCGCGAGGAAAGTGTAAGTGCTCCTATGGTGTGCTGCCAGGTTGCGGGCCGGATCTCTGCCGGTGGAATGGCCTTTGGCGTGCAACACCTCCGCCGATGGCACGTATACGTTCTGCCAGCCGGCCCGGCCGAGCCGATCTCCGAGGTCGACGTCTTCCATGTACATGAAGTACCGCTCGTCGAAGCCGGAGATCTCCTTGTAGGCCGCGCTGCGCAGCAACAGGCACGATCCTGAGAGCCAGCCGACGACCCGTTCGCTGGGGTCTTCGCGCTCCTGGCGGTAGACCGCGGTCCACGGATTCGACGGCCAGACCGGGCCGACGACGGCGTGCATGCCGCCGCGGATGATCGAGGGCTGGTGCCGCGCCGACGGGTACACCGTGCCGTCGGGGTCGCGGATCAGCGGCCCGAGCGCGCCGGCCCGTGGCCACCGGCCGGCCGCCTCGAGCAGCAGGTCGATGCTGCCCGGCCCCCACTGGATGTCGGGGTTGGCGACCACGAACATGTCGGTCGACGTGCACAGTCCGTATTCGGCCACCGCCTGGTTGATCGCCGATCCGTAACCCACGTTTGCGCCGGTGCGCAGCAGCCGGGCGTTCGGATACCGGGCGAGGGCCTCTTCCGGCGTGCCGTCGGCCGAACCGTTGTCGGCCATGATCACCGTCACGGGACGCTCGGTGGCGTGCGCCAGGGATGCGAGGAACCGGTCGAGGTGGGGCCCGGGCGAATACGTGACCGTGACGACGAAGAGTTCGTCGCTCACGCGCGGGCTGCCCATCTCACGGCGTCGAGGGTAACTGTCGCGGCCCGGATCACTGCACACGGCTGAGGAGACTGCGTGCCGCCGCCGTCACGACCTCGCGGTCGTGGGTCAGCGCGGTCGCGAACATCCGGTCGGCCTTCCGACGCAGTCGCAGCCGCGAGGGGCGTTCGCGGCTGATCAGCGCGGTGGCGTTGTCCGGGCCCAGCACCAGCACCGTCCACTCGGCGGTCAGCGGATCACCGGGGTCAAGCGACACACTGCGCAACCTGGGTCCGAGATCTTCGGGCAGGTCCTGCCCGTAGACGGCGACGAAGGGTGACGACGCGGCCAGTCGTTCGAAGCGCCGCCGGGTGGCGCCGGTGAAGTGCTCGGCCCTCTGCACCGTCGCGAGCACGATCGGCGGGGTGGCGGCGTGGGCGGCCAGGCTCTCGAGATACCGGGACAGCGCGACAAGTGTCGACTTGCGTTCCATGCTCACCCGCGCGCGGGTGGCGACGATCTCGAACGGGGTGCGCTGGTCCAGCGACGACAGGTGTCCACGGCGCTCGGGCCGCCAGGGTTCGGCCGGCCGGGACCAGTCGGCGGTCGGCGCAGGCCGGCCGAAGAGATAGCCCTGGCCCAGGGTGGCGCCCGCTGTGCGGGCCCGCTCGAACTGACCGGTGGTCTCGATGCCCTCGACGAGGATGGTGGCGTTGGTGCGTGCGCGGTGGGCCAGCACCGCCGCCAGGGTCCGCACGTGGTCCTTGCGCGGGCCCTGCTGAATCAGCCCCGGCGCCAGCTTGACCACGTCGGGGCTGACGATGTCGAGCAGTGCCAGTGAGTCCGGGTCGGTGCCGACGTCGTCCAGCGCTATCGCGTGGCCCTGGCCGCGCAGCGCGTCGATCTTGCGCAGCAGCGCACCCGGGTGGGCGAGCAACCGCCGTTCGGTCAGTTCGAATACCAGCCGCGCGTCGCTGTGTTCGCCGACCAGCACGGCATCAGCCATCGACGACTCGGTGTTGATGAACAGCCAGCAGTCCCGGTCCACACCCGCCTCGACCGCGGCGGCAAGAGCCGACTCTATACACAGCCGATCCAATTCCTCTGTGCGTCCTTGTGATTCGGCCTGGGCCAGCACCGCGGCGGGGTCCGGGTCGTTCAGCTGCGGCCATCGGGTCAGCATCTCGAAGCCGATCGTGGCGCGATCGGCCAGCGCGACGATCGGCTGGAAGACCGACTGCAGCCCTACGCCTTCGACAGCCGCGTCCAGGCGTTGGCGGGCGGCCTGGCTGTCGTCGGAGATGGCTGACACCTGCGCCGAGCGCTGCAGCCATACGTCGAAGGAGAACTCGTCGACCTCACCGCTGGACGGGTGATGACGAACTTGGTTGCCGCCGTTGCGTTTCGCTGCGTACATCGCGCTGTCGGCGCGCACCATCAACGCGTCGATGGCATCGGTCTCCCTTGCCAGGGTGATGCTGCGCAGCCCGATGCTCGACCAGCCGACGCTCGCGGTGAACGGCACGGGGCCTGCAATCGTGGCCAGCCGCGCACACAGGCGTTCGGTGAGCGTGCTCGCCTGCTCGTCGGTGTGCACGTCGGCGATCGCGAACTCCTCACCGCCGTAGCGGGCGATCACGGCGGTCATCGCGCACTGGTCGGTCAGCGTCGCCGCGATGTCGACGAGCGCGCGGTCCCCGGCGGCATGCCCGGCCGTGTCGTTGACGGTCTTGAAGTCGTCGATGTCCACCACGACGAGCACCAACCGCGCATCGGGGTCTCGGGTGGTCTGGACGAGGCGGCCCACCTCGCGCAGGAAGGCGCGCCGGTTGTACAGACCGGTCAGGGCGTCTCGGTCCCCCTCGGCCAACTCGGCCCGCACCGTGCGCAGCACCGACTTCACCGCGGCGGGCAGCCCGATGTTGATGGCGACGATCACCACCACCGCCGCGGTCGACAGCGCGGGATCGCCTGTGCGGCGGGCTAATTCGAGACCCAGGATCACCGCGACCGCGGTGGCGATCGAGGTGGTGACGATGACGGCCCTGGTCGAGTACAGCAGCGCACCGAACGCGTTGACGACCGCGAGCAGGATGCTGCCGCCAAGCCCGATCAGCGCATACGGTTGGCAGAGGCACGCCGCGGCGAACGCCAGCGCCGTGATGACGCCGAACGCCTCGCACTGGCGTCGCGAGGGCCACCGCAACATCCAGACCGCCGCCAGCGCCAGCATGCACACGGCGGCGAGCGACACCAGCGCCGATGCCGCCACACCGCGCGGGCCCAGGGTGCTGAGCTGCACGACGATGGTGGCTGCTCCGGTCAGCCCGAGGATGCCGACGCCGACGCTGCGCGCGACGACCTGCCTGCGCCCGATCATCATGGACGTCAGCCAGGTGTAGTCGTCGGTCACCAGGGTTGCGTCCCCACGGTCGGAGTCTGCCACCACGGCAGGGCCCAACTCTGCCATTCGGAAATGTCAGCGAGAGAGTGCCTCGGCCAGCGCAGCCCGCCAATCGCGCAGCGGGGTCAGACCGGCGCGGGCCGAGCCCTCCGCCGACAACGCCGAGTACGCCGGGCGGGGCGCCGGACGCGGATGCCGATCGGTGCCCACCGGCCGGACCAGATCGGGGTCCGCCCCGAGCACGGCGTAGACCGCCTGCGCCTGCTCGAAGCGGCTGACTGCACCGTCGTTGGCGGCGTGCAGCACCGGGCCGCGCACTGCTCCGTCGGCGATCTGCAGCAGCGCATCGCACAGGTCACCCACGTAGGTCGGTGAGCCGATCTGGTCGGCGACCACGTCGACGGTGTCCGATGCCGCGGCGGCGCACCGGATGCCGGCGACGAAGTCGGTGCCGTCGCCGCCCTCGTAGACCCAGGCCGTGCGCACCACGTGGGCCGACGGCAGCGCGGCCAGCACGGCCTGCTCCCCCAGCAGTTTCGTGCGCCCGTACACCGACTGCGGCCCGGTCTGGTCGTCGATGTCGTACCGGCGCGGCGGGCCGCTGCCGAACGAGCCGCTGAACACGTAGTCGGTGGAGAGGTGGATCAGCGACGCGCCGGCCTGCGCGCACACCCGCGCGACGTTCGCGGCGCCGGTCACGTTGACGGCGTGGGCGCGATCGGGCTCGTCCTCCGCCAGGTCGACTTTGGTGAATGCGGCGCAGTTGACGACGACGTCGCCGGGTGAGACGTGATCGTCGCCACCGGCGGTGATGTCCCACTCCGACGAGGAGAAGGTCTGCACGTCCCTGCCTTGCGTACGCGCCTGACCTGCCAGAACACGTCCGACCAGTCCGCCTGCCCCGGTGATCACGATTCGCTGCGCCATGGGTAGCGAGTGTGGCACGCCGGGGTTGGCTCCCCCGCCTCCCGCCTGCCCGCCAGTAACCTGGGCGGATGCCTGCAGCTCAGCTGACCCGTGTCGTCTCCGTGGTCGTGGCGTTGGCCATCGTGGTCGGCACCGGGGTCGCGTGGG
>Ga0247757_10001149_pt1 | contig 18862 bp, 21 predicted proteins | sample UWRJL126311R4_FD_180929 | JGI IMG/M metagenome (GOLD analysis project Ga0247757, IMG submission 180929) | Plant litter microbial communities from Arlington Agricultural Research Station in Wisconsin, United States - UWRJ-L126-311R-4 | ecosystem: Environmental > Terrestrial > Plant litter >... | reverse complement strand
ATAACCTTAAGTAGCCTATAGAAGAAATATTTAATAGTTATATTTATAGAGGTTAATTATAGTATAAGGTTTTCTAGATAGCTTATAACCCTAATTCTATTTAGTATAATACTTAAGGCTTTATTAAAGCTCCTTATAAAATTAGGAACTATTATAAAGCCTATTTAGAGAAGCCTAGTCTACTAATATAATTATTAACCTAGTTAAAAGTCTATAAAGAAGATAAGAACTTAATAATAATAGATAAAGATAATAAAGTAGTAAGTTAGAGATATTTAAATTAAATACTAAGAAGGAAGTAGTAAGGAAGAAAGATTATAAAACTTAGAGATAAGCCTCCTTTAAAGGGGGATAATATAATAGACTACTTCGTTATATAATCACTTTTATTATTATTATATAATTTTATTATATAATTAAATCTTTTATTTAAAACTATAGTAGAACCCTAGCCCTAACGAGATATTAGTATATTAATAAGTTTAAATACTATATAGTCTTACTAAATCTTTATATCTATTCTCCTCCTTATCTTAGTATAGCTAAAATAGAGTTAATCTACCTTATTATTATCTATACTTAATATAGGAGCCTATACCTATCCTTATAAATATAGGTATTAAAAAGTTATAAATTTCTATAAAAGAAAGATAGAGGAAACTCTTTATCCTTATATTAAAATTTAGCTATTAATATAATAAGAATATAATAATAATATAATATAATTAGCTTTATTAGCTAAATAAATTTATAAACAAGACTTTTATTTTAAGTATACTAAATAGACCTTAAAGATAGTAGTATTTCCCCTTCTATATAATAACTTAAAGATTATATAAAGAAAAGATTTTAAAGGGTTTAGAATAAAAGCTAGTAAAACTAGAGTCTAGTATTACTTTATCCCTTTTATAAAAGCTAAAAAGACTTAAAACTATAGTTAAATTATTTATTATCTTAATTATTATTAAATAATTAATAGTATTTTAGTAGCTTATAGTATACTACTACTACGCTACTATCTAGTACTATAACTATTAAATATATCTTAATAACTATTTTAATAACTATAATATTATATCTCTACTATAGTACTATTAAGAGTATAATTATAAAATATAGTTTTAATACTTTATAAAGGTCTATATAAATCTATAGCCTATAGTCCTTTATTTATTTAAACTACTCTATCTAAAACTTATTATATTCTAAGAAAATACTATAATTTAAAAGGAATTATCTAAAAAAAATTTTATATTTAGATATATATATATTAAAATATATAAGCGCTCTATTACCTATAAAATCCCTTAGTTAACTAGAATTATTTATAGAGCTTATTACTAACTTTACTATAATATTTTATTAAAATAATAATAATATTATTATCCCCTATCCTATTAGTATAGATATATATTATACTTTTATAGCCCTTAAGATAGTTAAATACTTTATTCTAGATATAGCTAGATTCCTAGAAAATAGGATAGAAGAGAATATCTAGAATATAGCCTTTAGTATAGATAAATATACTAAATTTAAAAATATATATCTAGACCTACCTAAGATAGTCTAAATATACTACTTTAGATAATATATTATATACTATTTAATAAGGTAGGAAGGAGGAAAGGAAATAAAGGTAGTATTAAATAATATATTAGTAGTAAAAAGATTATAAGAGGAGTAATTAATCTAGGTTATAAGTAGGATATAGCTACTATAGAGTAAGAGCTTTAAAAAGGAGTTTTATAATAAGTTAACTAGTAAAGGGAGTATTACCTAGATATAGATAAGTATTAGAGCTATATAGTCTAAAGGTTACTAATAAGTAGATAGAGGAGATAGAGGGAGATAGAGGGTATAGATAATTTAAAAAAATAAAGGGGCTATAAAGGTAGAAATAGTAGTAGAGGATATAAACTATAGTAGTAATCTTTTTAAAAGTTCTTATTTATATAATATTAGGTTAATCTACTCGAATATATACTTATATAATTAAAATATCTAAAAGGTTTATATATAATTAGTAGAAAAGACTAGTAACTATATATTACTTCTACCTGAGGAGATAAAGATACTGAATAAATAGTATAACGTCGTCTAAAGACGACGTGGTAAGGTATCTTATAAAGATAAAAGGGGTATTAGAATAGCTATATACTTAAATTAATAAAAATATTTATACTAAAAAGTATATATTACTACCTAGAAAAAATAAAGAATAATAAGAAAATAACCTTTGTTAATAGTTCAGAACCATTATAGCGACGCGGGCTAGATATCTTATAATTTATATATATACTACTCCGCTGTAGCTATATTCGCTTAGTCCACGTAACTCGTAGCGTTATCGACTATTAGTTTACGGATTAAGTACTGGTAGTTGTCCTCTTTACGCCTTTTTTATTGGTCTGCAAAGGGTGCTTTGCATGGTTCTTAGTTTTAATTTTATGATACCCCTTAGTTGAATCAGAAAACACCATAGTCTTATGGTAGCGGTATGAGATTTTCCGCGCTGATGACGGTATTCTCCGATAGTTTTATCGTGAGATGAGTGTTATATTATGTGCGGATGGGCGAGTTGGCTGTGTTTTTGCGTCGATGTGCAAGTTGGTCGAAGAGTGTGGTTAAATTTTGATCTTTCCTTCTGATGGGTGGGTGGATGAGCGTATTATATGAAAGTTCATGCCCGCTCCATGGTTGAACGTGAAAACCAGAGACGTTCTTTTTTGGTAACGGCCCACTTTGTAGAGTTGAACCAAGAGAGAATGATATTGGCTGCGGGACTTTCAAGTTCGTTCGGGTGCCTGTTAGCTACTTCCATTTCTGCCTGCATGAGCGTCCTTTCCTGCTTTGTCCTATATAGTCTAATCTGAAATGGTTGGTGTGGCAATATGTAGGTATCTCCAGGTACCGAGGCGTTTCTAAAGGATGAGACCATTCCTAGTACCAGTTCTAGGGCTTCGAGCTCCGCTGCTTTGACATCAGGGCGCTTCCTACGGTCCGTCATTCGATTACGGACTATAGGGGCCGGATGGTGCTTTGGAGGGTATACTACTGCTAGTCCTATCAACCCGCGATGTACCGAAGCTCCTGTGCACAGATTGAAGCGATGGAAATGTTGCTAGAAGCCTTTCAATGAAAAAGAGGCTGGGAGAATCACTGACTTTGGCTGTGGCTTCCATGGGGGTTTGGCAAAGGGATAGATTCCCTCTAGGTTGCTGATATCATTTCTAATATGGTAAAGGTACTCCTCTGTGCGTTCCAAGAGTGACAGATGCTTCTTAGTTCGGTGTAGCTGTTTAAGAAGCCTCCAGCATGGGTGATTCCTCGGCTAGGAGTGCAGCTTGAGCCAGTGCTGCTGGCATAAGCCCCACAGTCGTGCTGGCGTAGAAGGTAGGCCTGACGCTATGGTAGCCGCTAGTGCTGATGCTGATTTGAACATTGTTGTAACAGATGTTGCTCCTATCTTCGAGGCTCGTTCTAATATGGCCAGAGCTTGCTGTGAGAATCCTGGGTACCATACTGGAGCCCCATAATCTATCTTTGGCAATACCGTTGATTGGAGCAGCTACCTAGCCGCATCTGTTCAAATGCCCTTTAGTCTATTGAGAGCCAACGCTGCCTTCTCGCCTCTAGCTGCTGCCTTTAGCAATGTGGGCCTTGAAGTGGAGGTTCCTATCAAGTATGATCCCCAGGATCTTAACGCTATTGGTAGGTGTTTTAAAAGTTTTTGGTATTTTTATTTAGATAAAATCTAAAAAAGGCACTAGTAATTTAATCTATATTAACCTTTTTTAGTGTATATGTATTAGTAAAGACATAAATTTTTATTTAATAAATTAGCAAAACTCATTACTTTAAACCCTCTTACCAGTTATCAATCATATCATTAGTATCTTCACTCTCGAAATCCATAATTTTCCTTGCTGCTTCACTCCCCGCAACAGGTAGCATCTCTAAGCCATCCTTCTTGAACTCTTCTGGCACCTCATCTGGATCCAGCAGCCCGACTTGGAACAATACGCTGGCTTGGTCCCAATAAATTCGTTCGCTCCAAACTTTTCCTCCTCTCATCCCCACAACGCTAACAACGACGATTTCAACTTTCTTGCCTGTCGGGTTCACGCCTGGAAGCACCCAGGGCATATTGATGGTGTGCTTGAATTGGATGTAGAGCTCGTCCACGATGCGATCAACGCCAATCGTGCGTGAAATGAGGCGGAGGTGGAATATGGGAAGCTTTTCCGCCATGAAATATTCTTTGTAGAATCGGGTGAGCTCTTCGTGGCCGAAGCCTCCGGTCATGGTTGGCGTGAAGTTCACGAAGGGTGTTGGCTCGGCTGTGTATGTTTCCATTATGCTCTTAATATTTCCTTTATGGAACTTTTCTGCTCTTTGTGAGTGCGCGACGTTCACGACGATTCATGCCCAACGTACGCTCTTCGTTCTCCTCCCACGTGCGCTCGATATTCACCTCTGCGCCAAACCCGCGCCGCACCATGCTCAGGCTACGGCTCCAGGCCAGCGCATCTGCAACGGCGTCGTATTCTTCCAGATCATGTTCGGCGAAGCCTGCATCAACACCGTCGTAGGTGAAGACCGGGTATTCGATGCGACTTTGCAGCCCCCCCGTGCCTATCCCGGGAGTGATTCGTTTTTGCACCGTCCTCTTTCTACCCTGAATGCCCAAGACCTCCGGTCTCCGCGTCACACCGACCGTCGACTCGCCCTCTCCTGTACCTTGGGCTAGATGCACCAGGACACGGAAAGAAGCCGACAAGCGTTGCCTCGGATCGGGGATTGAGGTCGGGTAGTAAGCGACCAGCGAGCACAGCTTAGATGTGGATGTCTTAGGCTCAGAGTACACCTCAAGACAGATGGCGGCTGCGTCGCCAAAGGCTGGACAATGAATCGTCAGTGGAAGTTCCAAGTATACATTTGAAAGACGATGGCTGCACTCGTGCAAGAGCGAGTCTGCGCGTACGCCGAAAGAAAGGGGCCTATACCTACGATCGCATACCGCTCACCGATGCCCATGCTGTCGCCCAAGCGGTGTAGCGTGTTGACGTACGTCTTCCCGCCCTTACCCATGGGCACATACTTGACGTTGAAGCCTTCGGCCCGCCATGCACGCAGCGTCTCCAGGTCGAAGTCTTCATCCTCGGCTGTCACGTAGAGCGTGGGGGTGCTGTGGTTAAAAGACAGCCAGCCGTTACTGTCAGCGAGGTATTGGAGCGCCATCAGAATATGGTGGGTGGCCTAACGGGCCGAGTTCACAAGTGGTAAACAAAGCTCGGTGGGGTTGTGACGGGCGGCGGTGGGGGAGGGCGAGGATGAGCGGAGCAAAATGACCGACTGTGTCGCCGGAGCCGGTGGCTGCATAGTGGGCGCGTTATATGCGGCAGAGGTCGGTGTGGCATCACAAGAGCTGAATCCTGTTGGTACTGAGAGGGGCACCACGGTGGGGTTATCTACAAGCTCTGAGTGGTGACGTAGCCGGCGTCTTACCTCGTTTTGAGTTTAGCCTGCCCAGCAGGCAACGAGCCTCCTTTGCCTCCATCGTCCCCCATGATTCACTCTTCTGTGCACTGCGTGAGGGTGGTGCTGCAGTTGCTACGAAAGGCTATTTGATATACTGCCTAGCTGCATAAGTCAGGATATGCTCTGGTCCACACTCAAACTATCTCATTCTTCATTAATCGAAAATATCAGCAATTACCACCATCACCAACCCATACTGAACACACATGCTCATGGCAAAGACATCTCGATTCCTGGATAACCAGACACTCGTCTAAAACAAATCAAAGACTGCTCTATGAGGTGAAACAGATATTAACCGTCCAAGTTAAGCCGCAAGCATTCTGCTCTACTCATTCAACAAATAATATGCCTACCCCGCGTCAGCCCAGGAAATATGTCAAAACAAAAAGACAAGAGGGCACCCGTTACTCTCTTCTGCTACTTACCTTAGCAAGGCAAGTCAGGCTACAGGTAGAACCTCTCTCCAGGTGCTCCCTCACTCGTCTCCCTCAGCGCCCTCCTATGCTCCATCAAACCCTTCACGTCCACCCGGTCTGGCTCGCCCCTCCTCAGCGCATATGAGTACCATGTCTTGAAGCATTCCTTTTGAGCAGAAGTGGGATAGCGCACGCCCTTGGCGCGATGCGCTTGCAGGACGAGAATCTCGAGGGAACGAGTCTGGGGCGGCATGGTTGGGTTGTAGTAATGGGCAGAGCTTGTGTGAGATAGTGAATCGAAAGACTCCACTAAATTGGTTAAAGTTGGAGTCGGGCGTGTGAACAAAATAATCTGGGGACGCGGAGCAGGGAGCTTGAATATGACCCTGCGTGGGTGACGTATCAAGCGCACCTGCGGTATGCGCCGACGAGGCCGACGGCGGACTGCTGGACGCTTTGTTGACGGTCGCTCTTATGCTGGACTTCCGGATCGGGCACACGCTACGTGGGCTCTCCCTCGCACAGCTACAGTACTCCGTGATTTCAGCTCGAAAGTCCGTTGGTTGTGATACGGGATGGTGCCGGGGTCCGAACGCCGACAACAGAGTGAATGTCCAAGTCACGTTGTACACTGCACCGACGTCCGTCGCACGACGTTAACATGCATAAACGTTCGCGATGATCTCGGCTTCAACCGACTCAACGCCGTAAAGAACAATGAACTGAAAGGAAATAAAACATGAAAATGAAGGGTTGTGGAGACACATCGTCTTTGCTTTTGTCGGCTCTCCGCACGCTGCACACAACCCGCAGCCATGGTGCTACAGTAGCTTGGGCGATGTGGCCTCCTTAGTCGGACGTCCGAACCGCTATCTGTGAGCTAGATTACTGCATAAATTGTGTGGCTGCGTGAGATCCTTCGAGTGATGGCGGCGAGACGATACTGCCCTTGAGCAGCTTCGGGTGCAGTCGAGGTTGCGAAAGGGAATGCGGGGCACTGATTGGACAGAGTTGGAGAGGACACAACGGACTCTGACAGGCACGCTGTGTGAACTTACCAATAACGGCGTGGCTGGCAATCTCTGGTTTCTGACATGACAATTTACTAAAGTTGTCATACTTTCTTACCCTCGATGGTCGTGAAGCGGAAAGCTCGTAAGCGCCTTGGAAGTCGGAAGGAATAATTGCATATGCAGTTAAAATACGCAGGTTCGCGCAGACTTCACGACCTAGCAAGTGCGTTAAACACATGCCGCAACCCGAAGATGAATGCAATGTGTAGACGTCTTTGATCGCATGCACTATGAAACAGTAACGAAGGATCGAGATGCACATAACTTGAAATGAGTTGCGCATTGACTCCCAGTCCGACTGCAACGTTAATACGCAAAAGCGCCACTGCTCACCTCAGATTCATATTCCAGATCAGGTTGGAATTCCCAGTACAAGCTTTCCGGATCGCTCGCCATCCTAAAAGTGTACTCGGCCGCTTCATCATCGATATATACCTTGGGGATCCCATTGGCAGCCGCCGCCTCGACCATGAGTTGAATCTCACACGAGCGCTCCATGAGGGTATAAAGGTACGCGGCTTCATCCACCGTGCTTCCCACAGTCTGAATCATCAGCTGGTTGCAAGCAAAGATGCAATAGGAGAGCTCACCAAAAGACCATGGTTCCTCAGGATCATGCCTTTGCCCTTGGAGCCTAGCGCAGCAGCCAATCGCTTACCCTCAGCTTCGTCCAGCACAACCCCAGCAAACTCGCCATATACAGCTTGCGCATCGCCGTAAAAGTACGCCACATCTTGATTGAGCATCTCCAGCTTCCTCGAGAACGCACTCCACGCCTTTCCAGCCTTTCCATGGAAATGGCATGCCGCATGCACATCGGGCCTCGCCTTGTGAACGGCCGAGTGAATCAAGAAGCCCGCCGCGTTTACTGGTCGCGTGGTGTTTCCGCCGACCACCTTGCCGTTGTAGTCGACTAGGATCATATCAGAAGCTTTGAGCGTGCCAAAGTGCTTTGCGAGCGGATTCGTCCAAAAGTGGTGGGCGTTCTCTGGGTCACGGACGCTGATATGGCCCGACATGCCTTCAGTAAACCCCTTCCGAGCCATCACGCGGAAGGCGCCTGCCATATGGGAGAGAATCCATGCACGCTTTTTGTCGTGGGTAGAGAAGATAGGTATACCTGGCAGGTAAATGCCCTGTGATATGGCTTGCAGAGGTGTCTTTTCCTTCCTCGGGTCTTCCTCCAATCTAGGAACCATGAGTTTGATCGTTGGCGAGACTACTTCGGAAGAAACTGCTGAAGGCGCCATTGCGAGCAGTTGGTTTGAGCGCGAGCTTGTGTGCTGGTTTTCCATAATAAGTCGAGAAAGGTGACATAATAAATAGGGTGGGTAGTACCGTACAATATCTCGCGCACTAGCCGGTTATTATTCCATTTTGTCTGTTAAAAGGTCTGGAAATAGATTAGCATCTGCGCCCTTCGGTTTGACAGCTATGACCTGTTGAGTTACTGTGACCCAATCTTGTTTGAAAATCCGGATTTCCGTGACAGGTAGCGCGGGCGTGAAGCCCAGTGCGGGGTATGTAGATCCCCAGCTCATACAATGCGTGCTGCGATTTCAACCCTGTCGTGGCGTATATATAATACCTCTCAGTCAAATTCGTGTTCGGACATACTTTTAGTTCTCAAAAACCCTTAGATGTGTACACAAACGTTTAGATTCTTTCCACAATGCTCTGTGGTAGTGAAAATCAGTTTTCTGATGATCTGCAACACATAAATTTCACGTGTTTATTAAATTCAAGTAGTTATAGGATCCCCGCGACTGTAAGGCCGGCACACATACTATTCTGGTCGGTATTCGGCTCCCTTCCCGGTAGAACGAAGCAGATATCATTTTCTACAAGAGCGTTGCAAGCATCTATTCAAGAGCAAGAGTGTTTATGCTCTACAGGCCAATACATACTAATGGGTGTGAGTACTCAGTGAAGATGTCTATGTCAAACTTACAGTCCATCAAAATACACTCTAGAAGTCCGTCTGTATCAATAGAGAAGTGGACTAACCAGATCATGACAATGCACCTTCTCGTACAAGATGGTCCGCTTTCCCCTCCGCGCGATACTCCAACTTAGCCCCAGCCAACTCCGATCGCTGTTCCCCGAATCCATCCATCTCGTGTAGTCGAGTTGCATCTACCTCATAATAACCTTCATAGATGTCTTTTTCGGGCAATATATCACGCGACATAACCCTCGCTGGATCTTCTGTGGGGATGTCCTTGGGAGTGCTTTGTAAGTCACGTCGGCGAAGAAAGATAAGGAACCCCACCATTGCCAGTGCGATAATGCTCGTCGGGACGATCACACCAGCTATAATTGCTGCAGAGTCTTTGCTCTTCTGTTGTGGTTCGCTCGGACTTGAGGAAGCTGTTGCGGAAATAGTGACTGTAAGGGTTGCCGATGCTGGAGACGCGGGCATGTTTTGTATTGAGGCAGACGCCGTAGGCTCCATTAATACCGAAGTACCTGTGATCGTAAGTATATTCAACCTTATCCAGCTGAACAGTGCCTACCCGTCGTAACCTTCTCAACCTCTCCTAATTCGCAGTATTTGCTAAACACCTCCACAGCAGAACTATCTTGACCAGGACTCTTAGTGCACGCACTTGACACCCGTGTGCTGACCATGCGACTGAACTTGGCGCTGCTCTGATAACAAAAGCAAGCGTATGAGGTTGTCTGTGAACCATCTCCGCAACCAAAATTCATATTCCTGATGATAGAGGAGACCTGGTTTTCAGCACATTGTTCCAATATATCATATTCAGGAACTGAATCAATGAAGAGCTTTGTTGGTCCCGAAGCTTTCGTCAGTATAGCGAGAAATAGGAACAAGACGAGAGTTAAGATTGTTGGATGCATGGCTGCCGCTCAAATGAAAACTGGGGAGCACGCTCGATAAAATGGGAGATAGCTAGTGGCACGACAACAACGGGGCGATGAGTTTTTGACACGGCACTGCTCGTTCCTGACCCCAGCGTATACGAGGCATGTTGCTCCGGACGGAAATGGGTCTGCATCGCACGTGAGAAAAATATAGAATTGGCATTTAGTGTGCTCAATCAGAACGCGCATCGGAAATAGACGAGACACGACTAAGGATTTGCACGATCCAACTCTCGTGTACAAGGGACTCAACGGACGGACAAACTAGAGATGAGCTGAAAGGAGATATTGGAGCCCTTACCGAGGCCCTGGCTGTGCGAAACCTGGCAAGGTGGCATACGAGGCTGAGGACCCACAAAGTCGGAACTGAAGGCAAGAGCAGTGGGGGCTATATTGTCGGGCGTGGTTGGGAAGTCGGCTGGGGGCCGCATCACAAGATTGATGTAGAGACAGAAGATAGCTTCGTCCAAAGGTTTCTCCGCGCCGTCTTGGCATTGCGGTAGCAGCCATCCAATGTTCATGCATACAACTCCGCATCGCCCAACCCTCTACTGTTGGAGGCTCAGTTCGCCATTATGCGATCTTCGTACACTTGCGAAAGGTGTATCTCCCTTGTCACGGCTATACGAGTCCAATTGCGACCTTCTCCTACTTTACGTATCACGCCTCGAAACACTTTACAGCGGCATCATTCCTCCAAGGTCCTGACACCCAAGCCGACTCTACCGAAACGGGGCATATCTACGAGCCTGCCTCGGAAATTCGATCGTGCATTCGAGCCTCAGGAGTATGTAGACCCTGAGGGCGTGAAGCGGAAGCTTGTCTTGACTGAAAGCAACCTCTTCCATTCTTTTACACACTCGCCAATCTCTGAGATTCGAAAGCGCGCGGCTTTCATGCGCCAGCATGCGTACTGTCCGCACCCTTCCCACAAATCTACGCGTACTGCAAACAATCTCATGGACCTTGAGGCTCGGAAAGACACAGCGTCCGGGGAGCCACCCGCACATGTGAACTTTGAATGCCCAGACTGCGGAATACCTGTATACTGCTGTGAGGAACATTGGGCAGATGACTACGAGGCGCACTTGGAGGTGTGCGACGTTTTGAGGCAGTCCAATGAGGATGACCATGACCTTCGAAGTGGCAGATTCTTCCATGAGTTCCAATGGGCAGAGCCACAGATCGAGGAGATTCTGCCCAACATGAGCAGTTGGGACACTTTTCTATATACTCGAGACTTTGATGCGCTAAATAAGGACCGAGAGATGCGCCAGGCTACAAAGCTGCTGACCTATCCCATGACTATCGCCAGCGTCATACACGAGCTCAGTCCATACCACATCCGATCCGGTGGGCGTATGACACCTGAAGGTCTCAAGAGCTTTGGGGGTACGTTCCACTAATTCCATTGCGGCTTTCTCAGCTAACATTGACCCAGCGCTTCGACACTCCCTCCATCCACCTCGATCCGGCGGAGGAGATTCTTGGAAAAACGCGCGCCTTGCGCCTCCATCGGTCCGTCTCTTTATCCTCGGTGCCCGCGCCGAATCCTCTCTCCCTCGAGACACTTGGATGCAATTGGCATACCTTTTCCATCGTGTGCAGTTTTCGGTATACTTCATCGGCCCAGAGAGCATGGCAAATCGCGAGAAGGAGCTTCCACTGCCTGAGCGCACACCCCTCAATCCATTTGGCGCCATCGTGGAAGATCGTATTTCCAACGCGATGAAGATAAGCACGTTTGTGGAGTACTATCACACTATGCATAAAACGGGCCACTTCTACCCCTACGACCCATACTTTGACTGTTTTGTATGTTTCCATCCAGGGTTTGGAAATCCAGCTTCAATGCATGAATGGGAAGAGACCTTGCCGCTCTTATTGGAGACAAAGGTTCCCATTATCGCCACGGGATATTCGCCATGGGATATGCAGCAGGATCTTGAACACCTGAACAAGCGGTACGGGAACGAAATAGACGAATTACTAAAACCTGGGGAAAATATCTTCAGGAGTCTGAGGTGGGATCTCAATGATATGGACCCGCACGATGTGACTTGCAGCAACTGGGGTTTGTATGCTTTCCGTGGAAAGAGGTACGAGGCGACAAAAAAGGAAGCTGAGAAGGAGGTACACAGCGAGCGAACAACTTAAGGTTCTTGTGCGTGCACATAGTGTAAGTATGAAATGTACAATATCGTACGTGTAGTTTAGCCCCTTGAATGAGTTCACCGGTAAAATTGGTGAGTGGTTCCTCTTGCCTCTTTATCTTGCTCCTCTACAGCTTGTCGCGACCTCCTACTTTATGTTTACCGTAAGCAACCCGTTGAAGAACTAGGCCGGCTCTGCTTGCCCCATACTTCTACCTTGTCGAGCTTGTTCATCGCGGTCCTTCATACGAATCACAAGCTTTTTGCCTGTACTTCATAAGTTCTAGGCCAGGCCAGTGGAAAGCCTGGATTCACAGTCTCCAGTTCCGCTTACTCGCTCAACCAGCCTGCCCAATGGACCTGCTTATTTGGCCGTTGATGCCCATTATTACATCTCTAGCCACGCAAGCTAAGTGCTCAACTATTTTGTCCAAGATGCTCAATGATTGATAGCACACAGCTCCAATAGATTCTCAGTGATCAAAATCAGATGTTGCGCTCCAGTGTCCAGATTCAATTACTTGTGTGAAGAGGTATTCGCCTTTCAGACCAACTCCTGTGCCAGTGCGCCGGATCGGATTTCCCTGGGGTTGCTCGTTCATCACGGTCTCCCGAAGACGGTGAAATTCTAGGGAATAGGGCCGTAGTTCGATACCAGGCGTTCTGCTTGTGTCTTTTTTTTGATATACGAGACGCAAGAACGGAGCACAAGAAATTAGCACCGCAAGGGCAGGCCCCATGAAGCTCCATACCAGATACTCCGTACTCGATTTGGCGAGCTCGTTTACTGAGACGGTTAAAAGGGTTTTGGTCCGGAGAGAGCTTGAGACAATTATGCTGTGGCGCGTTAGGTGAGGCTTCTAAGTGTATTATGTTTGAAATTACGTACCAAAGACCGACCGCAAGGATACAGCCAGATCCAATCCTGTCCATTATACCCAACCGCGCTCTGCCGAGCCACGGAAAGGGCAATGCAAGTAGCGTTGTCATCATTACAACGCTGAATACACCGAAAACAACATACGGAGCGTGACTATGTTTGCTGCATACTTCGGACATAGTCCAATAGGAGGAAAGTGGTCGACAAATCAACAATTCATAAAAAGTAGAACAGGCTGCATACGCGCAGCTGCAAGCAATCATCGTGTAAGAAACTGAGTTAATTTTGCGATATGGGATAGTGCGCTGGTAGTACAAAGAAACGGATATCATAGTGAAGGACAGCGAGACGGGATAAATGACTTGCATGGCGAGGAATGCCTGTTCTAGTGAGCGCGACATACTAGTGATATCGAATAAGAGGTATCACCTTCAAGGCTGGCGAAGCTTCCTCAGTTGTCTCTTTATGAACACGTACAACGAGGACCATGCAAGTAGCAGCCAGACCATATACGAAGAGTTGAGCCAAAACGATAGAACCGTCGACTGCCGAGATCTTCTCTTTCTCTTTTCTTTTGCTAATAAATCGAACCAAGAGCGCCAAACTAGAAAGGATAGTAAAAAGGACAACAATGGTTATCGCAACACGACCACGGTAGGTGGAAAACGGCGAGGCATTACCGCCGCGCGAGTGCATTCTTCATCGATTCTCGAAATAGTAGGAAAATAAGGTAAAAACGATTCCGTAACTAAAAACGAGTAGAAGGGAGAACAAGAGAATTAGCAAGAAGTGGCGATTATCTTACCCCTAGGAGCATCTATCAGCCCTGTGTTCATCCGTGCCACCCTTTATTCAGCTTCGCAGGCATTACCCTGATCCGAACCGACAGAACTGCGCGCGTCTAATCATGCCTACGACGCCCACGTCCTCTAATGTGGCGCTGGTACCAGCATCGCGCTGACAGCGGGCAGCGTCTTTTACCATCGCGATTGGATAAATGTGAAATTCTCGGTTGGCTTATGGTGGTCAGCTGAACAGGGGTTTGTGACGAATCGGCGACCGGGTTGAAGGGGAGGCTTAGGATTTGTCGAGTTTGCGGGTGCAAATAGTGACATGGAGATATTTCTACTTGGGGAATGTGCGACGCAAGCGGACCCCGGCGGATACAACAGAGTATTATTATAGGTAGGCTTTGGAGCTCAGGCCTGCACATGGGGAGGGCACGACTACGTGACTAAATGCACTCACTTCGATGAATTGCATCTAAACATAGTGTGAGGATATGTACAGACTCTAGGGAGACAAGGTGGTTCTCGCACTGCTTAGGCCAGTATTGCCCGCCCGTGTGTTGTGTGGCATCCCTGCTATTAAACAGCTGAAAGAGTCTGCTCATAGATTCTTGAACAACGTCAACATCAATATTCCGAAAGCAATGCAGTGTTTCCATAAAGGGGCTTAGTGGATGCTACACACCAGCTCACGTCATCTTAATATGCGAACTGGGATTGTAGTTATGCAACCATACTGTTGGGTAAAGACAATGCACATATCCAGTCCAGTCGCTTGAATACTAAATCCGAAGCCGTCCATGACTCGTTTAAAGAAACTGACTGCATGTCGACTTTTGGCTAGCCCTTGAACAGGTACGTTCTTCGTCCAGGGGGCCTTTGTACAGGTTGGGGGTCTAAAGTGAAGCACAAGCCCGCCAACATTTATGGCGGTACTTTCCTCCGGTTTTTCAAGGTGAACATTGCAAATAGTGGGTAACCTAGAGCATGCATCATGCCATTTTACATAAGCTGTTGAGTAAGCATACAGGGCGGCGGCATAAACACTACCTTTTAGTCAAGGTATGAATACGGTAAACATTGCTGAAAATGCACAAGTTTTTTTCTTTCGTAGCAATCTCATAGTATAAGGTCTAAAAGTTTATTGATTTATTTCTCTATCAATTTTATTGGGCTTTTGGGAAAGTTAGCAGTTAAACGGGAGTAATTGCTCGACGTTCAAAATTCCGAGATGGATCAATAAACAAGTTAGATAACTAGAGTGTTTTAATAAAGACGAACATCGTTCCATTTGCTCTCGGTATAGTACTTGTATCTCCATCAATGCTGCTATGGGCGACGTACGCCGCACCACCAGCGTCCATGATGAAGGGCTTATCTATGCATGCTGAAAACAGAACCACAGGGGGGTAGTCTTGGACACTTGGCACGCTTGGTCCAATAGGAAGGTTAACCTGTGTTCCTGCCTGTTCAGGCTAATTCTGAATGGTATGCACGGCTTGGCGATTGTTGTGCACCGTAACATGATATTGCCTGCGCATCTGGAGTTTATATTCCAGAGGCCTGTGCCCGGAAAGGTGACACTAAGTGTCGTTTGTTAGTATCTCTCAGCTTCTGTACTCGCGAGCCAACGAGAGATGATGAAACGCGCTCTTGCATTTTCGGTGTTATTCTCTGCCTTGCATGGCTTAGCAGCATCAGGGTACAAGGTAAAATTAACTCCTGAGAAATTAGAAAAATCAATCGAACAGAATGGGTGAGCAACGTTTTTCGAATCTGTCAAATTTTGAACAATCTCTTCTCCAACTCCTCTACCAGTGCTTCTCTAAACGGCAGCCCAGATGACATGAATAGGTTGAAACAGCATCTGCGGGCTCTTGACCGTATTGGCAAGCGTAACAACGGGAATCGTGCTTTCGGCACCAGAGGGTATGCTGATTCTTCGGATTACGTACTTTCGCAGATCACAAGCAAGAACGATAAAGATTTTCGGACGTGGAAGCAGGCTTTCAATCATACCTACGAAGAGACACGAACTATATCAGTGACCGGTCCTGACGGCGAGGACGTGGAAGTATTTTCACTCATGTATAACAATGCTACCCCGCTCCCAAAAGGTGTGACCGGTGAGCTGGTGGCGGTTCCTGTAGATGATTCACGAGGTGTGTGGCGCGGGCCTGCAATGCAAAGGAACCCCATGTTGACAACTTCAGGGTCAGGATGCTTCGAAGATCAATGGGCTGGTCTTGACGTGACTAGTAAACTGGCCCTTGTAAAACGTGGCTCGTGCAGCATATCTGATAAGCTTAAAATTGCCAAAAAGCTGGGAGCTTCAGGTGTTATTTTATTCCACAACACCAACAGCACTCCTAATGCCGCAACTTTAGGAGCCGAGAACATAGGGCTCCTTGCGCCGGTTGGACTTGTATCGCTTTCCGTGGGTGAAGCATGGCGGGCGCGCATAACTGCGAACGAAACTCTGACTGTGACTCTTCTTGTGGACTCGATCTTCGAAACTCGCCCAAGCTGGAATGTCTTTGCAGAAACACGGGAGGGTGACCCGAATAACGTCATCATGCTAGGAGCTCATTTGGATTCGGTCCAGGCCGGACCAGGTATCAATGATGACGGTTCCGGCGTTACGGCTCAGATCGAGATCATCAAGGCCTTGCGTGGCTTCAGTGGCATCAACAACAAAGTTCGTGTGGCGTTTTGGGGAGCTGAAGAGGCTGGCCTTATCGGCTCGCTCTTCTATACTGAACACCTTACGCCAGCCGAGGCAGACAGGATTCGATTTTACTACAATTATGATATGATCGGGTCTCCAGTGCCTGTGTATGGTATCTACGCCGGCGACAACCCTGGCGACAAGGCCGGCGCACAAATTCTTCTTGACTACCTTGTCGCAAAAGGAAAGCCGGCGTATTTCGGCTCTTTTGGAACTGGCTCAGATTATGTAGGCTTTTTGGAGCTGGGCATTCCGAGTTCAGGTATCCATACAGGTGGCGGAGTACCGGCGGATCCGTGCTACCACCTCGCATGCGACACCTATGACAACATCAGCTGGGAGGCGCTAGAATTGAACACGAGAGCGGCGGCCAGAGCGGCGGCTACCATGGCGCTTTCGGTGAAGGATGTGCCACCGAGAAACACGACAAGTGTGAACCCAAGGGGCAAGAGTAGGATTAGGGCACAATTTTTGAAATGGGAGAATGTAAAGTTGGAGGCTGCAGGGGGGCATTCGTGCGCATTAAAGACAAAAAGGACAGTGTAGAGGTGTATACCGACTCCACAGCTCCTTCAATGTAATGCTCGTTGGAAGGCAGAGACGATTGTAACGGAGCTTTTCCCCGTGCTTAGGACCAGCTCCGTGTGGTATAGATTGCCAGTCTCACTTAACGCATGGGTCCCAAATCGTTGATATGTAAACTGAGTAAGTAAGCTTGTCCGAAACGATCCAACTCTGAGCCCCAGGCCTTGAGCGCGCTTGTAATCCTTGGACGATTCGCCGCCGCCACGAAAAGAACAGAATTTAAGAGCGCGAATATCCCACCGGAATCCCTTCCTGTAGCTGAACGCTAAAGTGTACATGTTGACCGGCTCGCTCGCTCTACTAGGTGCTGATCCTTGTGTGAGCGAGTGCCTTTACTACGTTTGCAAGTGAACAAAAGGCTTAGACTTACTGTAGATTCAAGCTGACCCACGAATACTGGCGACACAGGCCTCGATCGGCCATCGATCTAGAGCTTAACTGCGCATGGAAGAAATGATACCACGTTGCCTGGCCGCATGACTGCGGCTCTATCATCACGCCCATTAAGCCCTATTGTCTTTGTCCTTGCTAACAAGTCAACCGTCGTACACATAGGTGAGTGGATCGGGCAGACATTGAAAAGCAACAAGGCTCTATAGCGAGGGGGGCCAGGAGAGTACCTTCGACACTGTTAATGGACACCTTGACTTCAACTCATCGACATCGAACGGCCAGCAGCCAGACGTGGTTATGCTGGACAAATTTACCTCTCACTATACTGCCCTACTCCCGCAATAATACACTCAAGCAATATCTCCTTCGATCATTCGGTCAGTCAATCCAGAACATGGTTTGCTTTCGACGTTTACATCGCTTTCCCCATCGTGATATCTAGAAGAAGTCGTGAAAAAAAAAGTTAGGAAGGGGCGTAAATCGGAAAATAAGAGGTATAGGCAACCAAGGAGGTATTTCGCTCTCGAGAACATGACGTGATTATGTGTCCTTCCCTCCCCTGCCCCAGCCAACCCAGAATAGAAAAAGAAACAGCTTGGGTAAATGTCTCCGTGTGTCTCTTTGAATCCCAGAAACCATGCTAACTTTTCATAGCCAAATGATTCCCCAAGAAATGCGCAACCCACTCTGCAACCCGCAAAACTCCAATCATTATCTGAACCTTGCCGTGCAGCGACCCATTACTTCGCCTTGGCATACGAGCTCAGCATTGAACTCCGAACCGTCGAGGGTGAGGTAGATGTCAAAATATACGCGGTAGAAGGTGCCCTGGGGCGTGTCCATACGTTCAAAGTCCTTTTCGAGATTTTTGCGCGAGAGATCCGAGGTGAGCGTGACGACTTCCTTGATGCCTGGGAGATAGACTTGTTAGCTACGATGATAGGCCATAATGCGGCATAGGTACACTTACGAGGATCCTTGGTGTATTCGGGGCAAACGTCATCGTCACATGCATATAGAATATCCTCGTACATGAGCGTCGCGCCAGGCGCCACCTGCCGGAAGAACGACACCTTGACGGGCTCGCCAATCTTGACGCGCTGACCCTTTTGCACAAAGATCTGGCGGGTGTACTTGCACCTGTCTTTGCCATCCAGGGACGGGACACGATACTGCTCGGGGTGGTGGCCCTCCTTGAAGGGCTGCAGGGTAGCCATAAGGTAATGCCGTCGGGCAACACGGTGTGTGACGATGCGCTCCGTGATACCAGCCGTGACAGCACCCTTGACAATGGCCGCCACCGAGTCCATGGGGCGAACGACCTTGGATTGGAACTGAGGCGGCACGTGAAGTTTGATCTGCTGGAAGAGGTACTCTGAAGCTCCGAAACCACCAACCACTAGGACGTTT
>Ga0247757_10001148_pt1 | contig 18890 bp, 11 predicted proteins | sample UWRJL126311R4_FD_180929 | JGI IMG/M metagenome (GOLD analysis project Ga0247757, IMG submission 180929) | Plant litter microbial communities from Arlington Agricultural Research Station in Wisconsin, United States - UWRJ-L126-311R-4 | ecosystem: Environmental > Terrestrial > Plant litter >... | reverse complement strand
CCTCCACCTCTCCCCCGACCGTACCGACAGCAGCAGCAGCAGCAGCAGCAGCAGCGCCTCGACCACCCCCCTCTCCCATTCTCTCTCTCTCTCTACCGGCTGCCCATTGTCGCCCAACAACCCGCCCCAGGGCCGGTAGTCAAGCGCCTTGACAGAATTTTACTGTCCCGTATATTTCATGGGGCTCGTTGTGCTACGGCGGGCTGGCTGGCTGGCTAACTTAGCTAGCCACACAATTCACGCTCGGAGCCGCTTCCCGGAATCCCTACTCATTTCATATTCCGACGCGGCTTATACTTCATAAAACTCGGACGCGGAGTCGTTGAAGTCAGGGAGTGTGTGCGTCTCTCTGATCCATGGTTGCGCGCGTGTGTGAGACTATAAGAGAGTCGGGATGCGGTATATGCATGCGGGTCGCGATGTCTTGCTGTGCTGACATGCCGCTGACCGTTGCCGCCGGGCCGATATTGGTGCACGCTCCGCTCGGCCATATTGACGACGGCAGACTATATCACTCACGGCTCATGGCTGAGGCGAAAAATAAAAAAAATAAAAAAAATAAGGGTAGTTGGGAGATCATGGAAAGAGGTGGGGTTCGGGAGGTGACGTCGGAGACGAGAACGTCAAGAAAATCATTCGAGTAATTTTGCATTGGGTTGAAGTTGGGCTGGGATACGCCTTGGACAATCAAAGCAAGTCATCGTTAGAAGGGTGACGAAATGCTCACGTACCTGGGTACTTGGGAGCACCTGATACACCTGAGCGTCTCGCTACCAGATCTCCCACCCTACCCGTTCGCAATACCGACTACCGTCGCCCCATCGCTCCGTTAGCACCGGCCAGGCTACCCTTCATCCAATCGTCCACCCTCTGCCAGTATATTTCTGACAGGATCAGCCAACGGTTGTTTTTCGAGACAACTGCCAACACAACGTTTCAGATCAGGAAGATCGACGAATGGGATCGCACAACCCTGCACCATTCCGACCTGAGTATTGATCCTGCACCTCGACCTGCCGCACATACATGTCTTCTTGGCGTGGCGAGGGTTCGTTGGACAGCGTGGTCATGTGTGTGCATGGGGGACTTGTGAGAAACTTGGAACTGGCTGATGCAGCTTGTCGCTCACTGCCATGCACCCCAGATTTGTTTTGGTCAGGCCAGTACTGTTCCAGCCCGTCTAGGTCTCCACCTGCTGAACGGTTGTTCGCTGGTGATGCGCAGTTAGTCCAAGTACAGCCAAAGTCTCATGACTTGTTGAACTGCACAAGCAGGGTCAATACGGGGCCCTCGCTAGCTATCCGCATGCACTGCGGAGCTCTCTGTCTGTCGACCACAGGCTGGGCTTAACTGAGCGCAGTAAGACGCACCAGAACGACCCGTCCCGCCACATTACCATAAGCCCAATTTTCACCTAAGAGGGGGGGAGGGGGGGGTGTCACCTGTGCCTTGTCGTCGCGTTCATCCTCCACCATGTTGCGCGATACGAAGCGGAAAAGCAGCATTTGTGTCAGTGCTTTACAGTCCTCTAGCTTTTACGCCGCCTGCGAACCATACGGCCGTGAACAAGGTAGATCCTAGGCAGGCACACATGCGGTGGTGGCACTACAGTACGGCAGTGAAGTCCAGTTACGCGTGTCGGAGACCCCTACCACGGTACTCACCTGCCATATTGCAGCGTGGCAACCCTCCACATTCCCCACTGTTTCCGGCATTGTTGAGTCTGTAGGTATTGAGGACCTCATCTGTGTAGATGAAAGCGGCGAGGAAACCTGGGTTGGTCAGGCACTCGGGGTGACCCCACCATGCAGCTGCACCGCAGCACGGACGCGCTGCGCTGTACTGTACATAAAAGGGGCACGCGGAGAATAGTTATACACTATGCATGTAGCATCTGCTGCTGCTCATCGCAAACCGTAGGATTCGGGTTCGATATTACCATGCCCGCAGAAAATTTAGTCTCCATGTTGGTTTTCAGCAGCCACTGGGCAACACTGACTCGAAAGGAGCGTCTCAATTCGTGCACATGGAGATTATTGGATCACCTAGCGGGATTTTGTATGGTCGTGATTTGTCGTGGCCGTTGCGCTAAAGGCCTTCTAGAACAATGGTTAGATGAAGTGTACCAAACAAACAAGGTCGGGGTATGGCAGTGTACCCTACCCTTGAGTTCGCATCGAAAGACACCAGCTTCGTAGCAAAAGTAAAGAGGCCGCTACGAGCGCCTGCCGTCTTTGGTGTGCGGCCAACGCCGAGTTCAGCACTCAACATGTGCGACACAGCACGCCCTGACATCGGGTTCACAACGCACCGTGCCGCGTTATGATCGCAGAATGCACGCGATGACAAGGTTGGCCGTATCGAACCCAGAAGCGAGCTACAGGATCTGCGCCCATACAGTGTGGGGAAGGGTTGTGGCCAGGTTGGGCGAGCCAAGATTCAGGGATACATCGTCGCTGTGAGCGACTTGTACCCCCAAGTACCACGTCCTACGACTTCCCAGCAGTTGTGATTCGCCGATTTTCGGGGCATCCGCCGGCCACGGGAAGTACTTCACTTCCAGGAAAGGATGGAATCCTGCTCCGTTGCATGGCAATTGGCTGTTTTGGGAACTGCACACCAATATTTAGCCTAAAGGTCGGCCATGGATGGTTAGAGGGCCGGCTTATCAGACTTCAGCTATAGAAGCAATCCCTCGACGTGTAGAAAACCCCATGGCAAATACTATTCCAAATCCAACAGAAGAGTGAAAATTAGATGCACCTGGTTGTAAAAGGTGTTGTTGACAGACCCGCGTATTCCAAGGAATCCTACAGAGTTGACGATGAGGACGACGTGCACTTCAGTGGCTTAATTACGTTACGTTTGGACTTATGCAGGAGCTCAGCAAGAAGTTACACATGTCTCTAGTGCAGACAGTTATGACACCGAAGACTTGGCCTCGCCGTTCTGGAGCCTCGTGCTGACTGACTCATTGCAGCAGTCTGCGGTCTGTAACGGTCAATATCCGTTGTGGCCATAAGATCGTACGATGAATTGTTGCTTTCGATAACATTCGGCTTCGGGCGGTGTGTCTATACACAATTGGATTCCAAGTTGTGTACTGGCTAGGATGTCAGCAAAGAACTAATGAACAGATATCAATGGTCCAAATCCAACAGCTGTGAACCGGGTCTGTCTCATGCATAGGTCTGGAAAGATCCAAAATCCTCAATTGCTTAGAGCAATCTGTAGCATGCACAAGACAACTTTAACATCGGCTGCACCCGGTAGGTTGGGGTAGAGCTTACCTGGCAAGCACACGGCTTCCCACACTTTTTCGACGTCGAATCTGCATGTTACCGGGAGCTAGTGCAACTTCAGGTTTTGTACTGCTCCTTTAATTGAACAAGAAATAAACCCATCCAATGTGGTTGTGAGAAGACCTATAACCAGGCTTATAATGCTAACCCTAATAATAATTTGTCTGGTTCGGGACAATGTTACAGCGGATGCTCCGAGAATCCGAAGCGCTCGAGTGTAAGCGAAGTATCACGAACCCGCAGCTGCTGTGCGGCTGGGCTGATAATCAATAGAAGCGATGACTTAGCTTCACACTACTTGCTATCCTGGACAGCGTAGACAGCGTATGTACTCGTCCCATTTCAAAGTCACCAAAATTGTCCCCGATACATTTGTGCTGTCCGAACCCAATTTCAAGACGGGGAAGATATCAGTTCTTTATGTTGCAGCTAGAGAAGCGATCTTTGAACATTAACTAACACACAATACTGGAAGTTAGTAGAGAACGGCGGTCGTATCTGAGGGTGAAACGAGTTGAAACGCATGAGATGGCGCAAGATTCGGTCGGATACACCCGGCCCACCACTCGGCAAGTTTTAGACCAATATATGCATAAAGCAAGAAGATATGCTAGTGCCGGTCTAGCGTACGTTGAGGCTGATCTTAGAACGGTCTCAGTAAGACACAGGATCATGGGGAACCGGGCCTAACGGCCAGAAGCATACCAAGTGTTCGAGAAGCTTTCCGAATCATGCTCTCCATCACAACGGCAGCGGTTCATTCCAACGTGGCCCCACTGGCGATTCTAGGTTGGCAGTGCTTGAGATTGCGGGGAGACCACGCAGTGAATGCATATGCTAGGGTCATCGGCAACAACGCTCCGCTTCGTAGAAAAAGAGTTCGAAAGTAGTATAAAGTTAAATTTTGAACTGCTCCCTGCAGTAGCGATAGTTTCTCTGAACATGGGTAAGTGTCCTCTTGTAGATCCAGGTCCAAGCGACTAGAAAGATTTGCGCAAATGTTAATTGTATCCCCGCAATCTGTCCACGAACAGATGGAGGAAGGCCCCCTGGTGGTTCGACGATAATTGAGGAACAGCACCCAATGCGGCATAGTATTCGGAAGAAAGCAAACCAAGCGGCGAAGCGAAACCGTGCAAGGTGTTATGACAAAAGCAGAGGGTTGCATGCAAGGCATACAATATACCACACCCTCAGATTCTCAGAATTTCCGAAGAGGATTCTGGTTACTGGTTGGGCGGTAGTATGAACCCTGTCTCCGGCTCTTAACCATGTTTGCCCATGTAATATGTCTCCGCATCCCAATTCCGTAGGTGCAGGCCTAGGCGGTTCTAGGCATATTGGACACCTGTCAATTTACAAGCCACTTAGTAGTAAAGATAAGTGGCTAAGTCCAGACGGACGTCAGGTGGCACGCAGAATCTTCGAAGGTATAAGCGAGGGTGTATAGGCCAAATGCAGGCTGTGTAGCAGTCACATGCTATGGACCTCACAATAGTGACAGGAGTAAATGGTGGCCAGGAATGCATCGACCCACTTCCAATATTGAGCGAATATCCGGGATCGGCTCTCTCTGTTGAGGTCGCACTGCCGCTTATGCCGCCACAAGCCATAGCATTCCTTTTTGCTATTTTGTCGACATAGTGCTGTAACAGCTACTTGTGCAGGTGCCCTTTGACAAGATACTGCGACTCTGGGTTGATATTTTGAAAGTTCTTTATGTGTCGCGAAAGACATGTGTGATGTCAGGTTCGCAGCCCATGTGGTTTTCGATCCATATTTGGCATTGTTGAAGGAGAATGAATGCGGGAAAGCCAATTCAACGTCGATAGCGGCGTGGTAAAGGCCCTGTTTTATACTTGTCTGCTTTCTTCTTCTTTTAGAAACTCACAAACGTCATCGCAAAACGATCGGTTCTTCGTAGAGTCATATAGTCCTGCATTACCGCTCGATGCTGGGATTGCTGACCATAACAGATGTGAACCTCAGGAAAATAATATTCAAATCCGAATATGTAGCTGCTTAGTGTTCTGCACAACTTGTTGTCGATATTGTTGTAAAGATTTTGCTTCTCAACTACCCCGGTAAACCCGGACTTGTTGACTTCACTACAAGACTTGGCCGTAGTCGTATCAGTGATAGGATTGCATGGATACAACTACCGTGGTGGTCAGATTCATAACTTTTCTTTATTAACATCTTTTTCTTGGCTGATGGCACTGTGGTTGTTGATGAGTTCTTATAGGCTATAACGAAAACAGGTTCCATTGAGCCGGACCAAGTTGACGTCTTCTATCAAAGATGTCAGCAGAATTGCTTGTTTATAGTAAGCATATGTCTCTGCATAGCTAGATTTTAGTTCCTTATACCGAGACTTCGACTTCGTTCGAAGGTTGCGATCAACAGGGGCTCCAACCCACGACTTTGGCACTTCAATGACACTTGAAGCCGATATTATTCTTCATCCCCTTCAAGATACTTTCTCTATTCAAGACATTTGTATCCTACTTAAACCGTGGTCCTGCACGATTATAGCGGGATTTGATGCGAATTGTTGTAACTTCCTCCGGCGCTGCACACCTCCTCTTGGTCTCATCTGGAGATGGAAGCCTTTGAACCGGTTACCTGCATCTGTTTCACCTGAGTAACTAAGAACTTCAAATGGCCCTATACCAGTCTCATGAATTCTTTCGACAAATCGTAATACCCAATAAGTTGGATAGGGTTCAAGTTCCTGTGGCCTGATCACGAACTCCTGGGAAGTCTTTAGAGTGTCTTTCCGGCATATAAAAGGTGATGAGGGAAATTTCGCATCAATATCAACGAATATTGCGAGCTTCAGCCATACCTCTTACTAAGTTAATCCTTCACTGTTTACGGACATGGTGGTATACCGGAGTTCCCTTCAGCTCCGATCTCGCTTCCCATGCTCTTAGTTATATTTTACTAGGTATGTATGTATCGATTCGCTGATGTAGGTGCTTCGTTTCTCCCGCTTCTGCCTCTAGGCCATTTATAGTTTTCGGTCAATACCATTTGGTATTGATACGACGCTCGATCGAATCGGCGTGATTATGTATTACCAGGGCCACCTTGGAGAGAGCATTTGCGACCGGCACTCGGACTGTCACGTCAGTTACATCAAACCCAACCACAAAAGAGATGAGCAGATTCGAACAACCAGAAGAACCAAGGGCCCGGGCTATGAGAGCGTTTATTCCAGCTATTAGCCAGTCGCCGGCATTTCGAAGGCGGTTTGGTTTCGCCGGCTTTCGCAGGACGTGTTGGAAATTACCAGTGATCGAGAGTCGGGAGAGCGCTGCCGTGTATTACTTCTTGGAGTCGAGGACATGTGATCCTCCAAAGTAGCGAGGCGTATGAGCGCGGGCTGTTCGAAACAAGATGTATCGTGGAAACTGAGTAGCGGTATGACGGTTGCGTCGTGGTGGTTCCTTCCCGTTCAGCCAGGACGTCAGCCAGGTGCTCCTACTCCTCTTGATCCTCGGTCTCAACCCGCGCCCATATCCGCCATTTTTTCATCGTTCTTCAGGAAGAAGGTCCAAGGTTGTCTTGTGTTGGGCAGCCGATATATTTAAACGCCTTAGGCTCGTGCCTATCTCTGGCTGGTCGTATCATGGCGTCTCCGCGACAGATTTAATCCACGAATCATCGCCGGCGATAGTCAGGTCCTCCGGGAAACGAATCCGCCTTTGACGGAACGGAAGCCGTTAAGAGAAAGATTGCAGAAGAATGTCGCAAGGGTCTCTGCACGTCAGAGCGGCAGTTGGAAGACCTTTTTGCTATTTTCAAGTCAAATCTACTCTTGCCATACACCTGACTAGGTTACCCCATTGCATCAACAAAATCTTATTCGGCTCAATCTCGGCTCAATTATACTCAGCTCAAATCATGCTTGTTCAGGCTCGCTCAGACTTGCCCACGGCTTGCTCATGCCTGCTCAGGGTTTCTCTTGATCAAAATCATCATGCCTCAGGCTACCCATCACCGAAACCACGATATCTCACACTGCCTCACGCTCCAACTTATTTTGATTTATTATCTTGATTCTGATCCTGATTCTAGCCTCCCAACTCCTTATTATTTTAATTATAATATCAGCAGCTTTGAACGAATATATAAAATAACATTATTTAGACAGTTTTGTCTCTCTAAGACTCTCTATTTTTACTCTTACTTTTACTGGCCGCCTGTACATGGGTAGATATGTGCTTTCGCAGTTATGACAGGGTCGTTTTTGGCAGATGTAAATTTCAATATGCATCCACTTTTAATCAACGTATTCTATTGCGCCTCGCGATTTACTGCATTGTCTGTGATGGAGCTGCGCTTTACCGAACTACTAGGTTTTGGGGGAAGGGAGGGAAGGCCCGGTTTTAGGACACTACAAAGATTGAGAAGAGTGCATGGAATGTATGGCCCAATGGATGGTAATCTCCGTTGGATATGCTTCATATAAATGCGGCGCGTCAGCTGCTATGGATCGGTCTCCTTATGGAAGGTTTACAGTCAAGTGAAGCCAGTTCCCTCTCACTTGTTTGATTAAGACATTTGATTCTCTCTTCTCCTTCTTCCTGAATCCTATTCCCCAATATACAAGGACTTACTCACTTGGCACACTTGATGCTTCACTATCATGATGACCGTGATACTGACTCTGCGTGAACAAGAGTTTCTTAGACGTAGTAATGCAACTATTGCAGCTATAGATCCGTCAAAAATCCAAAATAAAACTATAATGGATAACTCTAGCAAATAGTGTAAAGCTAATAAGAATTAAATGAGCCGTCATTAGGGGCAGTAAGATCCATCTTACTCACTCATTATATCATAAATTTAATGGAGCTGATCTTTAAAGATTTCATGCTCTCTATCAAGATTGGCATAATTAATAATGCCAACAGCATCCCAAATCATTGTGATCTGGTCAATGCTGAATACTGTCTTCGTGTTGTGCTCTTATATTCTGGTACATTATAATGAAAACATTTTTTTGAAGTTAAAGAAATTGCAAAGTTTCAGATGCCATAAAGGTGGTCAAACACCTCAAGAAACGTCATTTGTGGGTTGACTCTATTTGCATTATTTAGTTGTGCTTGCACACGTGATTCTAGTGGGTTGATATCTACGAAGTATTCCTTGCACTTCTAGAGTTCAGTTAACGGGTTCCGAGACTCAAACGGACCTTGGAGAACCCCAGAGAGCATCGACAATACCTTGCAATATAGCTAATAATCCTGCTTAAGGTAATATTCTTCACTAGGTCCCTCGTCACCAACTTCCTCTTCACCGAACCTCTGGTCACTTAAATCCTCGTCGCTAAGTGTTTCGTCATCTTCATCATCTACTAATCCGTTATGTTGGGAGGGTTCAGTGTTGAGCCATCTGCCAAGGTAATTGGTCGGAGGTTGAGCATATCTGATGAAGTCCTGTGTAGTTTCTGGAAAATCATCCAATTCTCTCCTCGACAAAGGTCTTTGCAGCTGTATCAAAAGAAGAACCATCAGGCGAAGCATCTTGATGTCTGGTGCTGCATTGTGGTTTGAACTAATCAAGTCATGTCCAGCGAATAGTACTGGGAACAACTGATCCAACCTGCATGTGAACATTCTTCCTTGTCCATCCCTGGGAGGAAGGCCCTTCCGAAAGTGGTTGATCATTGGAATATAGTTTTCGTCGGGGGAGAACGTCATCACAGCCTGTAGAGTTCAAGAACTCTCTAAGTAATGCAAGGTCGAAACAGCCCGTATGCCAGACCAGAATGATCGATCACTTGTTAACTCCGGCATTTTTGAGCATATCCCCTATTTCTCTGGGTGTCTTTTTGTCGGCGCAGTTTGCTGGATCTTGAGAGCCGAAGACCTTTTCAAGAGTGGCAAAGCTTCTTGTCTGCTCGTATGATACTAGAGAACGACCACCCGGTGTTTGTAGTAGATCTTTCGTAGAGCATTGGTTATCGACTCGTGAATCAAGAAGGACTTTGCCAGAATTAAACTCTCCCACCGCAACTTCTAGAACGCGCCGAGTTGCGGCGATAAACTCAACGTCGAGTGTCAAGAGAGAGACTTCGGACTCGCTGCCGTCTCGAACTTTTTGTAGCCGATCAACTACAGTCTTAAAGCTTAGACTCATAGGCCATTGTAGCTGCAGCGCACGTCCCAATGCATTTAGGTCGATATAGGTGCTGGTAGTGTATGTCGAGATCCTAGGATCATTGCTCAGGGCGAGGCGGAGACGTCTCTTTGCTCTCATGCCCTGAGTAGATTGTTTTCTGTGTTCTATGTGACGGCCTCGCTTGTATCTTTCGGGCTCCCGCGCATTCTTCTTAGCCTCCTCGCCATCGTCGTAGATCCACCACCCGAATCGGAATCTCTCCAAATCTTGACCGCAACCACGAAACCGATTTTTCGACAAGCGATGCAGAACGAATAGCTGCAGGCGCGGGAAGTGGCGAAGTACGGCAGGGATCTCTACCAGCTTGGCGTGAAGCCCGGGAAAGGGACCCTTAAGACACATTATCGGCCTCCACAAAGCACTCAGCTCGGTCATCATCCGGACGCGCTCAAGATCAAATCTGGAAAAAGCCTTGTGTGAGAGTAGATTTCATTTAATTGTTATCCGCTATTTAAAGAGTTGAGCGATTGCCTGCGCATCGTGACGGCCCGATGCAAACGACTGACTCACTTTGGCTCCTCGGAGGTAGACCGCAGCACACACAGCAAGTGTATCGATCCTCTGTCTTACCTTAAGGTTATTTCCATGAAGTTTGAGAGCTTATACTGTATCTCTGGGCTTCCATTTGGCCAAGCGATCTGGAGAAGCCAATGCACGCGCCACAATTAAAGAGATGGCTCATTAATCTTATGTTGGATAGCACGAGCAAAAGCCACGCTAGATAATCTAGACGAGCAGATCGCTTTGAGTAATTTGCACGAGACATATGACAAGGCCGCCACCACACTGGCCTCTATTGGTGGGTGTGGAAGACGTCTGATTGGTATATTAGAGCGATACCGATTGTACGAGTCCTGCGTCCGATTTGCGGCAGTTCTGGTCTCTCGGAATCTCCTGTGTTTGCAACTGCAATCCATAGGTGGAAACAGAATGGAGAGTACCTTCCTGCATACTTTTATTTTTGGATACCTTTCCTTATCCCGATCTATTTTATGTCTCTATAATTGTAGAACCCACATATTTGATTATGGACTCGTTCCTAGTTGATCGTACCCGGTGGTTGATTCCGGGACGTTTTTCATTCCTGCCAGTTAAGGTTTTATGGGAGGCCGTCTTAAGGAAGCAAAGAAGTCGAAAATCAAGGTATAGAATACTATTATGAGAAGGCTTTTATAGAATTTTACTACTTCAAAATGCAGGTCAAACATTTTGTCGAAGAGGCTTTCATAAGCCTTGGTTTCTTCCTATTACTCTCTATAAAACGCACTTATGGGGGTCTTCATCTGAGGATAGTATATCTAACTTTCACGTTTTCTGAAGAGAGGACCTTCTCCCGAACAAGAAAGGCTCACTAAAATTGGAAAGATTGAGTTATAGAACCTAAGACAGGTGATCCACTGTCAACTTCGAATCTTTCTGACCTGTACAAGTCGTCCGTCTAAGTTCGTGGGTTACATTTACAAGAACCAGTAGAACCTCGCATATCATTATGTCTAATATTTGGATAAATCTACGAAATAGCCCAGCTCTAGCAGAGCGATGTATCACTAATCATCTACATGAGCGAGGGATATAGGCTAGTATAAAGCTTAGTCATAGGCATTAGACCTTTCAACCGATAATCATAACGCTGGTGTAATGAGTCGAACTAAACACCAACGAACAAACCTAGAATATATTTTAAAAGCTCCTGTATTGAAGAATCTGCTTACAAGATCTTTAGCGTAATTTATTATAGTCGTCGAATTCCATTCAGTTCATTCGTACTACAACACGCAAAGCTTCAAAGGTGACCTCCAAGTATAGCGAAACAGATAAAGGAGGCCAAAACATTATACCCAAAAAGATCCAGCTTATTTGGGAGTAATACAGAAGCCCATATCCTTCGTACGTATTCAACTAGACCTATATATCACGGCTTTCTATAAAATATAGACCATTAGAGGTGGAAAATATCATTACCAGAAAAAGTTTAATGTCTAAGCTCGTTAAATCCGATTTTTAGACAGTTATACGTAATTGAACGGTTCATTTAAATTCTCTGAAACACCTTAGTCTAGTAGAATAACGAAATGGTATCATAGTATGAACAGAATTCCTCATCATATCCCAAGCCAAACCCAGTTCCATCAAAACGCCTGAACGCCACGCTTCTCAAAACTCACATCGAACTAACGAGAGGAAAAGCAAAGTAGAAAACAAAGTAAAAAATTTCTCAGAAGATCAGTTCAGAGATGCTGCACAGGGTGTACTTGCTCTGGCATCGTCACAAACATATCTTCCTCATCCCTTACGGGCGAAGTCTCTCTACCCTGAACCGAGGAACGCTTCTCACTGAGCTCATGTGTGATGCTGCTTCCGATGAAGTGATGTCCACTACTACCGTTTGCCGAGTTGACCAATTTGACGGCTCCATCGCTTCTTCGGAAACCGTGTTTCCTCACGAAGATACGAAGAGAAGGAAGGCAAACAGCCAGGATCGAGGAAACAATTTCTACGAGCGCCCACACATCTATCGTATGCGTGATGCTTGCTCTCGGCGTCGACTGCACGAGCTTAAGACATACGAAACGTACGAGCGCCGCCAGGATAGACACACTCCCCATGAAAAAGACGAAGGCAAGACAGGCGCGGTCCTTTCTGCAGAGCTTAGTCGCGAGAAGTGTGCTGATGGGGATGCTCAATATGACAAGGTCGGTAGCGATATTCGTGAAAGTTGAGATGGTTACGCTGGACATGCTGTGAACAGCTGAGCACAGGTGCTCGCCTAGGGGAGGTGACCAGTTTGCCGAGACGGGTGTGCACCAGAAGGCGATGAGGAACATGTGCAGGAGAAATGTTGCTGCGGTGAAGACACAGGCACCTGCTAGTCCAAGTTTCGCCATTTTCCCCTGCAAAGAAAATATGCTGTAGTAGAAGGCCAAGAAGCCGGCCTTTGCGCTCCACAAGCTAATGTATATAAAAAATAGACTGATCCAGGAGACATATAGGAGATGACCCGATAGAGGTTCGGGCACACCATAGTACAGTGTTTCGGCTGGGGCTGAGAGATACTTCATCCGCAGGTTGTTCTTCCAAGTGTTAATGGCAATGAGAACGCAGCCGGACAACCATGCGAGGATAACGAAGGCATCGGCAATGTTTGATGCGGGATTGCTTAGTCCACGATTTCGAGTACGCATAGAGATCCGGATTAAGATCGGTATGAGGGCCACTGTCATCAGTGTCCAATCCAAGGCAATGAAGCCCGCTTAGAAAGATGTCAGACCATGTATCAGATACAAGACAGGGTAGTTAAGGATAGTAGCTTACGTAACGGCAAGTGTATATCGGAATACTGCATGATGATGACCGTTGCTTTATTCAGCTTGTAGATGGTAGGAGTAGGTCTACAAGTTGCTGACTTTGACAGTCTGGTGTGTACGTATCAGGAAAGGATTTGCTCTTCCTAAGCGCTTGGATGAAGTCGAAGATGACTACTCTTCTGCGTGAATGACAAACCGTCCTCCTGGGCCAGTGTATATGTAGTCGACCCGTTAGACATTGAAACCCTGCCCCATCGCACGTTGTACATGCAGGCGCACCGTGGCATGTGAACTCCGCATCTGAGCTTCGACCAACGAATATCCAAAAAAATACCCTTGAGGCTGAAGACCTTGCTGGCAATGCTCCGATTCACCCTTCGCCGTACCTATTGTCCAATCATATTGCAGCATTTTCGCATTTGGTATGCATGTAAGCATTTAAGCTTCTGACCCATCACCGTGCACAACTCCCTTTGATTCGTAGGACGCTCGTCCGCCCTGTCTAGCGTCTCTCAGCCCCGTTAAGTAAGCCAAGTCAGCACAGAAATAGCTACGGTGAACTCCACGCTCGAACTCTACGTCTTTTATCAGTGCGGCGGGATCTAGACTTAGTGTCTTGTTTAGCTCGTTCTAATTTCAAGAACGGTGAGAAGCCACTGAAGGATCATGTACGGATGATGCCGTGCGCGATCAAGCTGAAGAGGGTGCCTGGAAGCCAATCTCCCAAATCGAAGCAGGCGCATGTTGGATTCATTGAATACACCCCTCGTGTGAGAGGCTGTTTGGGTTGGCACGATCTACACCCGCGCCTGGTGTTCTATATTGGGTTCGGCCATTCTTTCGGCGCTCCTGCAGTAGCGACCAGAAGAGGCACCTGCCAGGAAGAACGTTCATACGTAGGGCGACGTGGAGTGAAATTTTGATGCAGAAAGGTGGACCTTGTGCAAAACCAGCTGGCGACAAGAGGGAAATTTTTTGCCAGCCTTGCTGACAAGTAATAGGCATAGAGCCTATAGCTCCACGAGGGGAAGGCCATGGCTCGCCGTCCTAGGACTGCTCGGTAGGGCCGAAACACAAAGACAGCTGAATTACGGAATGGGCTGTACGATCAACATGCCAAGACATACGTAAATAGCGGGCAGTTCGTATAGGCATGTTTGGAAGCTAGCGTTCCATGCATCACAGTGGATTTTCGGACAAGTATCGAAGGGTGGGATAGATAGGGAAAAGCTCCTTCGTGAAGTCAAGATAGGTATAAACGCTCTGTTCACACCGCTCGTTGACCACAGTCATTCAACGGGGCAGAACTGATTGCCATGACAAATCTTTTATATCAATGGAATTGGTTTCGCTGGACCTATGGCCTAGAGATGGATTGAAGCGCTGAGTCGCAAGTCGACGACCACCAGGCTAGAGTCAAATTGTTGGTATTACACTATATGTACAATATTCCGTAACATAAGCGAGAGCTGCTTGCTCGCACAGGCGATATGAGTGGCAAACTTTGGGCCTAGAGGGGTAGTTACCGGAGATTGGGGGCTGCCTTGGGGGCTATATTTCTATAAACATTGCAACGATTGCAGCAGTAATTACCGCTCCTGCGGCAGCACCCTGTAAAATTGCAGTCGTATAATCAATCCTTCGCATGGAAATTATCCTGTCGCTGATTATGTCTTGAGCAACCCAGAGGATCTCATCTTGCCATGACTTAATCTTTGGGTTACTTTCGACTTCTTCAACGTTAATCGTCTCCAATGGTGCGACCTCTTCTGACGTATTTGATATCTGTGCCGAGTCCTCTGTTTCAGTAAAACTGTCAGGTACATCAATTGGCGGCGGCGTGACTTCTTCCAAAGTAGTTTCAACGTGTTCCGCCAGGGGAGATGCTGAGTCAGATGGTTCTACTGGTGTGGGTTCCTTGGGGTTTAAAGTGGTCGTCTCAGCCGGCTTAGTGGTTTCGTCGACCTCAGCTTCGATGGCTGCTATAGTTGCTGGGGGTGCTGAGCTCTGAAGATCAACCGTCTTAACGGGCTCATGGGTATGCCTTTGGGCTTCCAAGGCCATCTTGATTTCTCGCACCATCCTTCGTCGTCTCCAGGGTTCGAAGATCACCAAGGAGGCCAGTAATAAAAAGATATTTAATCCCATCAATCCAAAGGTGACCCAAGTACTGTTGCGCCGAATGGTGTCACTCCATATCTGTTCTTCATGGTACTGCGCACGCTCTCGCCTCTCAAGCTGTGACCGGGCTTCTTCTAGAGCCTTCTCCGTGGTACTCACGGCTTCCTTTGCCTCTCGAACTGCCTGGTCGTTGATGTGTTCGGACCGGATCAACGACATGTATCGCTCTAAGTCGGTAGCTGACCATGAGTGTTTGCGCTCTAATAGAGCGACCACCTCTTTTTGTGAAGATGCTTGCTGGGCATGTGCAGCATCGAGGGCTTGTTTCGCATCGTCAATGGCGGCACGGCGCAACTTGACTAGCTTTTCTTGTTCCTTGATTTCTTTCCGAAGTGCGGCAATGCCCGAATAGTCTGTTCCTGTGTATGTGTTGACCTTTTGTGTGACGACCGCCAGCTTTGGTAGTAGTTCATCCATGAGTTCAGTAAGTCGCTTCGAAAAATCCCATCTTTGCGCTTCGCGATGCGAGGGCAAATGCTCGTCAGGCACCCGTTTAATGTTATCCGCAGCTTGCACTGTGTCCTTTGCACTTTCCTCGTTCCGCGATGTCTGTTCCGCACCACCCACAGAAGATGCGTCTGACTTTATCTTCGTTGGGGCTGGGGGCAATTCAAGTACATCCGGTAGCGTATCCTTGTCTGATTTTATTGGCTTTTCTTCTGGCGCTGCTTTCTCATCGTTCGATGACTGGTGGAGATCTCGGCGCAGTGTTCGTGCAGTCTGCGAAGGCCATTGCGTGCCGGAATACGCCTGGGTGGATGCGGTTACTTGACACTGGCATTGCAACCATGACGATGACGCGTTTTGGGTGGAATTGGCAAGTCTTGAGAACGCTCGGGAGGTGGGTTTTGGTATTATGAAGGTGGCATTGAGGTGGAATAAGCGCGGGGCTTGCTGAAGCAACGGCCTCATTCTTGTCGCAAGGATGTCACCTCACATTAGGTGTTGATGGCAGCGCCTTCGCAAGAACAGAAAAGCTCCATCGAAGCTGTGACCGTGCCAAGACCCTTTAACACTCCGGGGTTCCGATTTAAGCGATGCGGGATGCGGCCGACTTCTTGCCAACGTCCTACCTTACACTTATCACTGCACTGCTGACTTTGAAGTATCTGCTATATAGACCTCATTACAAGATCCGTCGATATGGGTATCCAGAATACCGCGGCTTTGCCCGCCATGAAATCCAATCCCAAAGTCAGTCGCTCGATCCCTTTTTTTCGTCGTTCCGACCCTCGGAACCCTAACTAACGACCCCTCAGTTCATTTTCTTCACCGACTTTGATGGAACCATCACGCTGCAAGACAGCAATGACTTTCTGACAGATACTATTGGATTCGGTACTGAGCGCCGCCGGCAACTCAACCTAGACTGCCTGGAGGATCGCATTTCCTTCCGAGACTCGTTTCGCGAAATGATGGATAGTGTTACGAGGCCGTACAACCAGTGCATCCAGTACCTGGTCGACAACATCAAACTGGATCCTGGCTTTGCCGAGTTTTTCCAGTGGGCATTAGAGAACAACATTCCTGTCGTAGTGCTCTCATCTGGAATGGAACCTATCATCAAGGCATTGCTCAAGAACCTCGTTGGACCAGATGCAGAGAAGATGCAGGTTTTAGGAAACTTCGCTAGCCCCCGCCAAGGGAAGTCAATTGAGGAAGAGGGCGGTTGGGAAATCATCTTTCGGCATCCAGAAAGCGGATTCGGCCATGACAAGTCTGTCTGTCTTCGTGAGTACTCTTCTCTGCCCGAAGACATCAGACCTGTGATGTTTTATGCTGGCGACGGCGTTTCAGATTTGTCTGCCGCACGCGAAACAGATCTGTTGTTTGCAAAGAAAGGCCACGATCTTATCACCTATTGCGCCCGAGAAAACGTTCCCTTCACTGTCTTCGAAGACTGGACCAATATTCTTGCCAAGTGCAAGGATATCGTTGAAGGCAAGACTACCGTCAAGGAAGCCGCTCGCCAAGGCTACGAGGCATACAAGGCCGGAGCCGCAGGCCTCAAGCCCACGACAAAATAACTACTATGCATCTCAATAACTGCTCTTTGACGTTGCTTGAATTTCCCTCTGATACATATATACACACGTAGATGATAGACATGAAGATGACATAGACTAGAATATTTCAACGATGTCTTGGCGCACTTACTGTCCTTATTATGGCCATACTCTAATCACCATGACATTCAGAAATACGGCTATTGGCCGAGGGTGTATATCCCTGCAGGTAGCAATTATTTGAAGATTGCCCCCCACTCTCTAATGGATAGTCTACCTCCTCTGAAGATTCCCTTTGTCGCAACGCATATAATGTTGTTTCTTCCGGAAATCAGCATCGATACTTTTGGTCCCCCCACAATTTGTTATATGAAACATATGTTTGAGAGGAATCCAAAAACGGGTAGGTCAATACAAATGATCCGATATTGATACGGAGGAACGCCGGGGGATCTCCGTCAGCCTCTAGACAAGAGAAGGGCACAATGCTCATACGTGGATTATTTGTAGATTTAGTTATTGGTAGTTGACGTATATGAAGATGGTTACTTAACTCATTTCTATCGATTTAAGAAGTAGATATCCCAATCGGTTCGTAAGATGGGGTTTGGGGCCTGCAAGGATGCCCTGCATGCAGCATTGCCAGCACATCACCGAGTCGTCCCAAAGCGGATCTCCAAACATGCGCTTCTGCTCCAATCCCTTCGGCACGCCCATTCGACAATCTCCTCTACGATCCTTGGGCTGACACTGCTCCTCAATCCTTGGGCCCGACCTTCTCCGCCTGTCGCCAATCTTACCCCGCCATCCCATGTTCACGCCCGGAGCCCACCCTTAAAATAAACTTATTTTGCCCTCACATGCCCGCAGGGAGACACCCTCCTTCTGAACCCACTCGTACTCTCGACAGACGCGTACATATCCCAGCCACCATGAACACCGATCCCCTAACTGGGCAACCCCTCCCACCAACTGCTATTCAGCGCATCCTCTACCTAGCGCCCAAAGTCCATGTCTACCAAATCCCGCCGCTCACATCGACCAAAGGCTACCAGGCCTCTACCTGGACCGCCGACAACAACAAGCGGCAGATTTTCACTGCGCGTCTCCGCATCCTCGAGACGTCCATCCCGACCGCCAGCGACACGGATGACACCGCGGAGAAAGTGACCACAACATTGCTGCTGGAGGACCCAAGCTCAGGCCAGCTGTTTGCTGCTGCGCCCTACACGGCGCCCAACGTGGTAGAGCAGGCGCTGGACAGCAGCCGGTTCTTCGCGGTGACGGTGACGGGCGAGGGTCGCAAGGCGGTGCTGGGCATGGGGTTCGAGGAGCGCAGCGAGGCGTTCGATTTCAGCATAGCGCTGCAGGATGCGCGGCGTGTGCTGGGCTTCGAGCCCAACCCCAATGCGTCGGCTGGACGCGGGAAGCCGTCTAAGAAACCCCTCGACGAACCCAAGCGCGATTTTAGTCTGAAAGAAGGCCAGACGATCAGTATAAACCTGGGCGGGTTAAAAGGTAGGAGGGAAAGGCGGGAGGATACCAGGAGCCCTGAACAGCAGAAGAGCGAGCAGGATGCGCTGTTCAGCATCAAGCCACCGCCAGGGAGTGGGGGAAGTGGCATGCTACCCCCGCCACCAAGCGCGAAGAGTGTGAAGGAGGAAAGGAGAAGGAGCAGGCAGAGCTTTGAACCCAAGCCTGAAGATCTAGGCTTCGATGATGGAGAATTTGGAGAATTTCAATAACGAGTGAGAGAAGCTGGAAGGTATCTGTCTTAGTATTTCTAGCATGGAGCATGAATAGGTTTGCATCACTGGCGTTTTTGGGCTTCGGTGTTTTGGGTAAGTCCTGCATGAGTTATAGCTGGCTTGGTGCAATCAATTACTTCAAAATTCCACATCAAG
>Ga0247757_10001147_pt1 | contig 18909 bp, 12 predicted proteins | sample UWRJL126311R4_FD_180929 | JGI IMG/M metagenome (GOLD analysis project Ga0247757, IMG submission 180929) | Plant litter microbial communities from Arlington Agricultural Research Station in Wisconsin, United States - UWRJ-L126-311R-4 | ecosystem: Environmental > Terrestrial > Plant litter >... | reverse complement strand
CACCCCGACAGCTTTGAAAGAATAGTACTCAACTCACATGGGACCAAAGGCACCCTGCTGTAGGAAAGAGTCCGAGTGGCATACCCCGCAGGCGGAGACCTTGATTAAAATCTCGCCTTCTTTGGGCTCCGACACAGGGACTTCTTTGATAGCCCATGGCGCACCAGCCTTCTCGATGACGACGGCGCGACACTTACTGGGGATCGAAGACATGATGGGAAGGCTGCTTGCAACGAAGTAGTATGTATGATTGAGCCTACAGAAAGAGGTGTTCAGATGATTATGAAAGAAGCTACAGAAGACGCTGTCATCCCACCTCCCTTTATACCCCGCTCCGCAGCCCAGTAGCTTCCAGCCCACCGTTCCATCACTGTGATATATCTCCGGTTAGGCCAGCTGGGCTTGCTCAAGACGATGCATTGACGCCGTCTTCCAAACAAGGTGCCCAATACCATTGTTCGCTCTACAGCCAGGATGACAAAGGTAGTTTTGAAGTGCTTGAAAGGGCGTCCAAGCCCGTTGCTACTGCGTCGAAGTACACGTTTGATAGGCTGGAACATGGGATGCGTAGACATCTAACTGCAGCGTCCTGGAAATCGCGGGGCCGCGACTGGCGCTAGCACTCAATTCAACCTAGGCAAGCTGCCAGATAAGAGAGCTCCGATTCTCCTTTTGTCATCAAACGCACCACCTTGCCTTGCAGCTGGTGCTTCGAGTCATCGCCCACCGGCTCGGACTTGAGTGTAAACTCCAGTCGTGGAGCTTGGGTCAGAAAGAAGCTTGCCTTGTTTCTTGTTTGCTGCTTGCATTGATAGATGTCGGTAGTAGGGCAGGGCTGTAGAGAGGAACGACGCCGCAGGGAGTTGTTTGCGGAGCTCCTCGGATAATGATTGGCTGGCTGTGAGATGCCCTAAATCGTTGCATCCTTCTGATGCAAGTAGGTAATCCAGGGTTTGTTCATGTCAGCGATGACTCGGCACACACTATTCCAAGGATCACGATGTATAAGTTGTATGATGGGGGCCAGAATGTGGAGTGCAACCGTACAGCCATTTCCGGCGCAAGCTTCAACTACATATTTTGAGGGGGTATCAATCAAGAACTATACTACAGCTGCCCTGTCCGCACAAGCACACACCACGTCCACACGTCACCATGCATCGAAATTTCCAAATCCCCCCGTCTTCGCCTTCTTCTTCGCTGGCATGAAATCCTCCTCACCCTCCACCAACCCCACTATCTCATCCTCGGTCGCCGCCTCCTTTGCCGCCTTCAAGTACTTGCCCACGCCCAATCCCTCACTTCCATCCTTCTCCGCCGTCCCGTCAGCCCGTATCCTCTTACCCGTCCACGTTGTCTTGTCGTTTAACGTGCCCCCTTGCTTCTTAATCTCCTCTTGCTCCTCTTCCTTGGCCTCCTTCTCCTTCCTCTCTTTGGCCCACTCCTCAAACGGATCCACAAACACTACGATGTCTAGGATCTCGAGGTCGTCTACGGGCCTATCCTTCTCTCCCGTCTCAGCCATCTCCATGCTCTTAAGCGTGGTATCCAGTCCGCCGACAACACGTGCGAAGATGGTGTGCTTACGATCGAGGTGCGGCGTGGCGCGATAGGTGATGAAGAACTGCGAGGTATTGGTGTTTTTGCCCTTGTTCGCCATGCTGAGCACGCCACGGGTCGAGTGGCGCTCGGGTCCATCGAGCTCGTCGTTGAAGGGCTTCCCCCATATGCTCTGCCCTCCACGACCCGTGCCTGTCGGATCTCCGCCCTGGATCATGAAACCCCGTATGTTGCGGTGGAATACCGTGTTGCGGTAGTAGCCGGCCTTTGCGAGCTGCACAAAGTTCCACACGGCGTGCGGCGCGAACTCGGGGAGCAGCTCGAGGTTGAGGTCGCCCAGCGATGTCGAGAGGCGTGCGTACCCCTTCTGCTTGACGCGCTTCGGACGCAGCATGTAGTCTTCGTCGGAGAGGACGGCGCGCTCGCCCGATGTGTGCGGTGTGAGGCCCGTTGAGGTAAACGACGCAGCCGCTTTGCCCGACGTGTAGACTGCGGCATTGTAGGCAGGCTTCGGAGCCGACCCTGCCGTCGACGCAGACGCACCATTCTTCTGCGCGGGGACAATCGCACCCTTTGTGCCCGCCCTCCCCTGTGCTTTTGCTTGCCGCTCAGCGCGCGCCTTCGCGACCGCTTCCTTCGCCTTGAGAATCTTCGCCGCGTTGCCCAGCGCCGCGGTATTCACGCTGCCCTGCGCATCCGGAATCACGGTTTCCCCGTCCTGGATGTGCTTGTACGACGCAAAGTCGCGGGCGGCCACATTCTGCGGATCCTGCAGCGTGATGATGTCCTTGCGCGAGAACTCGTCGTCCGAGACCAGGTCGCGCCAGTTCTTGGCCTTGATGTTGAGCCGCTCCACTGTGTCCCACGCAAACACATTTCCGCTCCCCCGCAGCGCAACGATGTGCGTGTTGTCGGTGAACACCTTGTACGTGACGGGGTCGACGTACTCTCCATCTTCGTTCTTCGCCATGTGCAGCGTGATGAGGTCCGCGCGCTTGAGCGGTCCGCCGTCGATCGGATTCGTGTCTGGGTGCGTGGATAGCCATGTAAGGATGTGGGTGAGGTCGAAGATCGTGCCCGAGGATGTGCACACGGGGTCTGTGAAGGGCTGCAGCGAGACGGCGCAGTAGTTGAAGGGAAGGCGCTTGAAGGTGGAGGCGAGGCCAGACGAAGAAGTCGCGTTGGGGTTCGCGCCGCGAGAGGTGCCGAACGAGTCGGCGGAGGACCACTCGGAGTGGGTGATGTAGAGTTTGTCGGTGCCTTTACCCATGGTGGAGGATTCTGGGGGTGGCGGTTGGTGTGGGAGGTGGTCGAATGAAAAAGTTGGGTGAGGAGGAATACGAAGTGATGATGGTATAGAGTCGGGAATGGGGGGGGGGACCGCGCGGAGATCCCGGGCAGGCATATTTCCAAAAATAATTACCTCCCAGGCCACCCCTTCTATAAAAGCTTTCGACTCGCTCTAGGGAAAGTGCTTCTGATTATTATGCATTTTTTAGGGTATCTGACTATATGGGAAGCTGGCAGTAGACGTGGCAAGAGCTATGATTACTCTTTCTTCATTGTTTCTCTGGGTCCAGCACGGCCAACCATGAATTGAACATCTCATTAAGTGGGTAATCACTCGAACGTAATCTTAACATGCCCCTCCACTTGCCATGAATGACGCTAAAAAATTCTCCCGCGCTTCGTCTTTACACTGATATTAACTGACGTGTTGTGTCACGTCTCTGTTCATGTATACATCAACCAAGGAGTGAATCCGCACGCTAATATGTACTCAGCGAGCCATGCCTTCCAATCTGACCCTCGAATATGGTTCTTTATCCGATCAAGACGCAAGAATAATCCATATTCCATGTTCGTACCGGATTCGTCATATCTCGAGCCTGAGGACTCGAGTGTCCTCAGACTGTTTGTTGCTCATTTCCGCGCGTTTGGAATGGCCGGCGAATTGTGGTGACACTCTGCTGTCCCTTATAACCAGCCTCTCCCAGTGCATCCTTCTGGCTCCCTCACTGGATCCCTTCATCCTTTCGGGGTCTCGGTGCCAGCCCCGGCGTTCTCGCACCGGTGTAGCGGACTATGACCTTTGATAGAAGTCTTCTTTTTCTTCTTCTCACGCTTCCTATACTCATAGTTCCCTATCATCTTGGCGGCAATTATCGGTCTGTATAGGTCTCTGACAGTAGCTGAAGCGCCATCTTTCAGCCCATAGTTACGATTTATGGCATCTATCATCCTCCCAATCACACCGTCTGCTCGCGAAATTAGGGCTCTTGATGATGGTCCTTCCTGAACCCTCTTTGGAGGTGGCGTGGTGCTGCCTTCCTTGTCCACCGCGTCTGAAGCACTTCTTTTCCTTGTACCCCTTGTACCGTCGGATGGTTCCGTTGCTTGGTCTCGTAATCTCTTTACACTTGGACACGGTTTGGGGACGACATCATGGACATGAGGATCGATTCGTCGAGCGGCCTCGATTTTGTTCGTATTGGCGCCATCACCGTTCTCGTGCTAAGATTGCTCATCAGCTCTTGGACCTCATCAAAACCTGGAAGTTCGTGATGGGCGCTTTCAAGAACGCCGCTCAAGAGATGAAAACTGGCGTCCGCATTGTAGTGTACATAGTCCCACTAGGAAGGGGTCTATGTCCTCAACAATCAAAAGGCTCGGCTAGCTTACTTCCTGTTCAACCGCTGAAAGATGGTCGTCCTCATCCATCGTCTGTGGCCCAAATCCTGAGCTCTGATCCTGCGGACGCCGCCACGGTTTTAGCCCTCCAACATCTACCAGCTTTTGCCTCTCTTTGTCCAAGTAGGCAGTGCATGAGCAAGGCATGTCTGCAGTCACACAAGATCCCTGTGAGCCTTTGTACGGGGTAGTAAAGAGTACGAGGAGGCGACCGCGGCGTGAACGGATGCATCGAATACAAGTGCGTTCTGGCATGGCAGCTGAAATTCCTTAGCCTGACCGACCCAGTAGGCGTTGACCGATTTTGGTAGAGTGGGTCAGACAAATGTTGGGGAAAGCCGGTGACTTCGCTTCGACCATCACCTACATGACGGGACATTAACGAATACCAGTTGAAGATGCTTACTGTATTGATGCCAAAATGGTATAGAGAGAATGATGTGGTGCTCCAAAGCCTCAATTCTATCGGTGGGACGGACTGGAGAAGTGCAGGTGACAACTCAAGTCGCTACTTGTCACCACCGCCTGCGTTGCTACTACCACTACAGTTGCTGCAGCGACATTCTACAGTATCTTGCTTTTAATCAAAACTCCCTTCACCAAAATAAGTCTGCAACTTGGCGCTACGGTTGGCAAGGCGCCAAATTTTACAAAATGATCCCGTCACCTCTTCACTTTAAGGCCAAAATCACCCCATATCACTTATTCACTGGCTTATCCGGATTATCTATAACCCATGGCCTTTCTATTTAGCTATTGTTCTCAGCGTCACCAGAACTCTAGACACGCCCACCACTTCTACAGTCACCCAGCGCAGCGTTTGCTCATCATGGCTACCCGCATCCAATACCAGCTAAATGGACTACTACTTGGAGTCAAAAATCGAGCGTCACCGTCTATATCTCCCGTTCAACTGAAGTATAATTGGCCTTCAACCAAAGTAAGTGGTGACTGGCGATCTACAAGTGGCCCACGCGCAAACGGCGGAGTACCACCGCACATATATATACAGCTCCTGCCACCCGTCCTCGAGTCCTTACGATAGTAACGGACTCTAACTTTCGACTAGGATCGCCAAAGCTTGCCATACACCATGGCCGATTCCCAGCGCCCGAGGAAGTCTTCCGGACTCAACCCTGAAGCACCTATATTCATTCCAGCTGCACTCAGGGCCAACACACAAGATGCCACAGATGAGGAGCCCATGCTCCAGCAGGAGTTTGAGTATAAGACTGTGACCCCGGTTCAAAGTAAGTCTGCAAATTGTCAGCACCATATCTGTCATCTAGCTAACCCCACTCTAGGTCCACTTGAGGGTGCCGATCATGTGGTTGACAGCTTGCCATTCCCAGAGCTCCATGAACATTTGCTTAACTACGACGCCAGCTCTGCCCTACCAGCGTCATTCGGCAACACCAAGCTTCACGGTAAGTATCTGTTCTATGAAATTTGGATCACTTACTGACATGACCAGATGTTTCTTCTCAGATGAACGTACCTGTGCCTCCTAAGGCAGGTCTTTCCGCTGTGGAAGCCTTACGACAGTCTCTTCAGGTGCTCCCACCTCAGAAAACTCATGACTATGGTGTGATTGGAGACAAGCCTGTAAGCACACCAGCAACTCAACTCACTCAGGCCTCTCATTCTGCCGAAAAGCATGTCCAAGAACCACGAGACGCCTTGATGCAATTGGCCCTTCATCAAAGCATCACACCTGCGGAGCTTGCAAAGATCTTGAAAGGAGATAGTGCTGCTGTTGGCATGCCAATTCCTTCCCGACCAACGATCGAAGCCCCAGCACGAGGTAATGAGAGCAGGGTGGGTGGTGACATCAGCAGGGACATGGGCATGGCGAGGCTGCAAGCTTCGCTCCCTCTTTCAATCCGGGAAGAAGAAGAGTCACTGAGCCGCGGTGATTCCAAAGTGTATGAACTCCCCTCTTCGTTTAACAAGATGAAACTAATCGCAAACGCTAGGCCTGCAAGTGGTCTACCAGAGACTCCAACGAAGGAGTGCCCCATCAGGAACCGGGGCGTGACCTTCTCCAACGTTTTGGTCCGGGCCCAGCGTCCTAAGCGCAGGTCCCTCAACCCGAACTTCAAGAGGACCGACCAGGGACCGAACGTGTCGGTTGCGGACGTCTATCCCGAGGACTCCCCGCACCATCAAGCAAGTAAGGAGAAGACCCTCAAAGTAGATGTCTCTGAACAATGGCTAACTCCAGCCGAAGCAGAGGGGCGACGACAAGGGGCTACGGCCCCACCGGCTCCGATCCTCTCTGGGGCCTGGCGGCAGGGACCGCCAATTCAGCGCTCCTCCAGGCGAGCTGGCGCCCAGGATGGATCTCCGGTCCTACGACGTGGCTGCGGCGCTTCGGCGCAAGACCAGGAAGCTGCTGCCTTCCAGCGGCAGATTGAAGAGCACAACCAGCGGATGGTTCAGGCGACAATGCCGGTATGTATACCCGCTCTGACTCATGAAGATGAACTAACATCCATACAGAACCCAGACTTGCCGGCCAGCCAGCTGCTGTCGACCGAACAGGCAGCTCAAGCATATAAAGAGCACCTGGCAGCACGATTCTCCTGGATCCAGGAGCAGCAGCAGCAGCTCCCTGGCCGCCAGGACCAACGTCCAATGCTTCTCCCCGAGGAGCTGGTAAGCACTGAGCAGCGGCCATTCCAGAGTCGCAACGAGCGATTGTTGACCCGACCTGAGCATGCCACTCAACAGCACAACCCGACAAGGGTTCGTGCGGAGCCCATGCTCCAGCAACCAGCACATGAAAATGTGCAAGGACAACTAACGCTCGTGTCCCTAGAGACACTTTGCAACCACCCAGCGGTTGCCAACCACCCGCTCTTCAAGAGCATCGACATCAACGCGCTCCATGAGGCGGAGCAAAATGCTCCGCCCTCGCCGCCTATGAGTGCGGTCGTATCTCTGGGCAGATACGACCCGCTCCAGTGCGAGCGACGTCGTCTCAGTCCGAGTCAGCTAGATGGCTCACGCTACGGCGTCAAAATCGCCATTGGAACAGAGTGGAACCCACCTGTTCCAAAATAGAGCTGACCATCGAAAAACCTCATCTATTCCCTTCTTTCCTCTACGATCTGACTTCTTGCAATGGTATATTATTTCCTCATCATCATCGTCATCATCATCATCATCATACGGGCGCTTTGCACAGCATGCATTACCACTGCCCAGTATTTCTTGGAACATATATTCTGACATTTTTCTGCTTTTGCATCTAGTTTCATGATACCCCACCAACTAGCTGGAATTTCTCGGCAGCTACATGAAGAAAAATAGCCATAGTAGCTATCTTTCCGGGCTTAAATAGCGGGTTGGGGTGGTCACGGCATTTCGGGGGTCTGATTTTAACACATTTGATTTGGCTTGGGTATCGTCACAGCATTTCTTATATAATGGTGACGTTTAGGTACCTGGCGATATTGCCCACCTTCAATGGCAATTGCGTGTCTTTTTACAAAGCTGAGTCTTACTTGAACGTGATCATGGTATTTTAGCACTCGTGAACAGCATAACACAAACACGTGACGTTACATATAGGGTTGCACTTCGGTCTAGTCTTCCCTCTCTTCGTGCCCTCCAACCCGCACGTAGCCTCCGTCCAACGCCGCTTCGCTCGCCATGCGTCCTGCGTCCTCCCTTCCCTTCTCCACATCCAGCCGCCAGAGCAAAGGCCCTGGCAACAGGACGAGCACAGCCAGGAAAATAAACGCAGGCCTAATCGTCCCAGCGCGATTCACAATCCAGCCCACGAGTGCAGGTCCCACGGCACTGCTCCCTTTATCCGTTACAGCATACAACGCAAAGAAGGCAGCTTCGTTGCCTTCTGGTATCAGAGGCGCATAAACACTACGCGCGTACGAGGATATGCCGCCCATGACAATCCCGTGTAGTATGCCGACAGGGTATATCTCGAAGGGCTTCTGCAAGCCGCCCACACCGAGCGAGCGGATCCAGGGTATGTAGCCGAGTAGTCCGTACAACGGTATGAGCTCCATTCCAGCTACGCAGGCCATCAGGACGGTCTTGGGGGAAAGCGAGAGGCGCGAAGCGACGCGGGGCCACGAGAAAGCGCCAATCATGCTGGAGGCGATGGATGTAAGGGAGAGGAAGACCAGTGCGATAGTGCTCATATGGAGCTCTGTGCGGGCAAACAGTATGGCGGTGCCGGAGATGGTGGCTACGGCATCGGAGAGGAGGAACCATGCAGCGAGGAACATTACTGTTTGGCGGAGCCGGAAAGCGCGGGTAAGTGTGTTCCAAAACGAGCGAAAAGAGAAGAAGAGATAGAATATGAAAGGGCTATTGACACAGGAAGAGAGACCACGCTTAGTTGATTGTGAGGGGAGCGGAGGCCCGGGTCGCGGGCGCAGCCAGAGGAGCGTTGGGACCGTGAAGGCGGCCCACCATATGCCGACCAGAAAGAGGATGACACGGATGGGGAGCGTAGGGTTGTTCTTAGCAAGACCAAGCTTGTTGAAGAGAATTATGACGCCAATACTGAAGAATTGGAACCCTACAGCTGCTGCATAGCCCAGACCGACACCTTTGGAGGAGATTTTGGAGGAGCGCTCTAGGTCTTTGGTTAGCTGGTCTGGGTCGACGTGGCGAGTGGACCTGGATTCTGAGTTCAGGCCATCGAGCTCGTAGATCGAAGTCGTTTCGAAGTGTACATGCTTATGGTTGGATACCAGAAGGGGGAGGAAGGCGTTGAGAAGACTGAATGCGCTTCCCAGGCAAGTAACGCTAATAATAACCAGGAACGGGGCGAGGAAGTAAACACGGGACGTGATGAAGACGAACAACGAGCACACTGTTGCGCCAGTATATCCAAAAACCAACAATAGTTTCTTGCGATACGGGCCTATTCATCACGTATCAGTTTGGAGATCGATCCGTCTGGGCAACCTGGCATACCGTGATCGGCAAACGAGCTAAAACATATCAAGGTGATGGCTTGGATCAATACCGCAGCCGAAGTCGTATACATGGCAAACGAGGTGGTCGTAAGCTCGCTACCTAGGAACTGGACGATACACTGATCGTCACCGTCGGAACCATCTACTCTGGCGTGCAACCCGCCGGCACTGCCGGATCCAAGTGGGTCCACGCATGGTTTTGAACGATCTGAAAAGAGAACGCCTTTTTCTCGTGGTAGCTGCTCAAGCGTCACAGGTAGGAATAGCCCTGTCAATAAGCCGATCAGCTACTGTCTCAATTGATACCTGTAGGCGAATGGCAAGGTATATGAGAGAATGGTGCACGTACCAACCCCAACGACCGCGAATACTTCAGCTGCAATTGCGTAAGAATACCAACCTCTGAGTTCTTGGGGCGTCGTTGGGCTGGTGTCTTCGCCGGAGTAGTGGGAGGGATGTGAGGGCCTCACCACATCATCGTAGGACATGTTAGTTTGTGAAAAGAGGTGAATGGAAATGAATGTTGATGATGATAGACGATCTCACTGCACGTGTTTCCGCCCTGCGCATCAGTGAGATCAGTGCTAAGCCATTTAGAGCTAGCCTGCACGTTAGTCATCGTCATCGGAAGCTTCCACCAACATATCAAATCTTGGTCACATTTTTACCTCATGCTGTGGGTTGAAACAGAATTAAAACGGCCTTGGCTACATCGATGGATTGGAATTCTCTTCATGTCTTCTTTAAATTGTTGCTCACTAGGTATTTTTTTCCTTGGAAGGTCAAGTTATACAAGTCAATTACGAACTACTCACTCCCATCTGGTCTACCCTAGAAACATTCCCTCTATATCTCTCATCTATATTAACTACTAATTACACGTATTTCATGTCTCTCTATCACTCGATGTTACAGCGCTCAAAGCACTTATCCAAGATAGCAACAATATGTGGGGGAGTCACCGGGCGCACCGCCTCAAAGTCGCTCTTGCCAACCATCCTCCTCCCAAGCGTTGAGTTACCCACCGGCTCTTGTAGGATGGTAGTAGTGCCGGCATCTTCAGACGACTGAACAGCGATGAAGGACGCCGACTTGCAGTTGGGCGAGTCGTTGACCTGGAAGTGGACGCTTCCCTGGGGGAACAGCGTTCCACTGTTCTTCTTGAGCTTTCCCAAATACTCCGGAGTCTGCGCTCCGTCCTTGAGCACCCCAAGCTCGAGGCGAGTTCCGAAGGTGATCTCATTATCTACAGAGATGAAGAATTCATTGGCGCGCGGGTGCACGTGCGGAAGAAGAACGCCGCACGGCCCAATGGTCCCGGAATTGGCTGTAAGACCCGCTTTGATCAGGTAGGGGAAGGTGTCGATGCCGGCCTGCATTTTGTTACTAGGTGATGGGGAGACGACTTTCAGGGGAACCTTACGCCACTGGACGAGCCTCCTTGAGATCCAGGAATAGAACCTTGGTCTTGGTCAAAATCCCAGATGGTAGCTTTGGCAAGCTCTTCGCCGCTCAGCAACTTTGTGCCTGAGGGATCCGCGACAATCTTGCGATAGCGCTCGAACTGCGTCGGTGTGGTGATGAGCTGGCCGATCAATTCAGGGTTCTTGGTGGATGTAGGCAGCGCGTTGGCCGTGCTGAACGCCAAAGCCGCGACGAGGACTTTCAAATTCGAGGAATGCATTGTTTCAAGAATATAATAAAGAATTAGGTATGAGTGAAGAATCTCGATGTTGCTGAGGCTGATTGTGTTATGATGGAGTGGTGAGAAGGTATGTTAACGCGAGGACTTTGCTCTTTTATATATCTAGGCGAAGACTGGTTTTGCTTCAGCTATGGCATTGCGGCCAATCCGACATTTGGAATGATGACAGAAATTCTAGCTGTTCATTTGAGAGCCGCCCTGAAGCTATGCATGCTTGCGAGGCTGACAGCGTAGCGATCAGGAAGGTAGCCTCAACCCACCAATTGTACAAGGATTTTATTGGCTATCACAGGATACAAATTATGCAGGTGATTAGATGGTTCACAGCCGCAATGACATTTAAGATGGCGGCCGCGTCCGATTTCCTTTCCACGTAGTTTTTGAATACATAGTGCGCCAATCGGATCGAGCACTATACGTACACAGCCTTACTTGGTTGTCCTTATCCAATTGGAGTAGTTAGTGTACGTGCTGGAATGCTCCACACCAAGCTCCACCTCTAGTCGTCATGTTGGGGGGCGGTGTAGGCTAAACGATGCGGCTGAACAGTAAGCTGAGGGCTTGGCAGGAGTTCTCTCCAACTCGGCGCGGTGAAATGACAAATACATCAAAAGGAGCTATAGAATATTATAAGTTGCTCTAGCATTCGCAATCGCTCCTATGATCCGGTTCTAGTCGGCAAAGCTCGTCTTACTTGACGTGATGTTGTGGGCCATTATTCTAACATCTGTCTGGCTTCTACAGTTTGTTTATCTCCTTGCTCACGGCGGCATTGAATTGATCACTGGTCGCAAAACTATTTTGCATATTCGCTTGATGCGTCATTGAATATCATATGCATTATGTGTACATTGTGCCACCCCGTCACCTTTGTAAAGCGTCTCCGCCCTTAGGCCCACCATCGTTGGCAAGCGAACTACTATATTGTAGTCAGGGATTTTACCAACGCTGGGGTTAGTAGGCGGGGTCACTTGCAAGTTAATTTGCATCGCAACCACAGGCCCTATCTTTGTCTTTCCTGTACACCTCCTGTGCCTGACGCTCAGGTTTCAAAAGTTATAATGATCCCTCCCAACCAATTGTCAGAGGTAAGTATACTAATCGCTTCTCTCCTTTGACAAGGTGGCAGGCTCTGCTAATCTGGCCAAGTCACGATTGATACGCATCGGGAGCTGTCCTAAATAGATCCAATCTGGCTTTGGAAGCTCTTTAGCTATCGCAACTACATCTAGCCGCTTGTGGATCATCGCGGACCTATATTAGTAGGCCTGATATTACGTGCTTCAGGTGTATGCATCTGCCCAAAAAAAAAAAAGCAAGCTTGAAAAGACTGGTTAGTTCAGAGCGCATTTCTGAATAGTATCATGGCTGATGGCCCACGGGTAATGGGTGATTCCCTTGAGTCCCATAATAAGGCGGAGTTATTCTAAACTGCGCAGACTGGATATACGATCGAGTGCATCTTATAGAATGCTATTAATCCTATCAGGTCGTCTGATACTCAAATAAATGAGCCCGTTGATTAGTCCGAAGAGATAAGGAAGTATATACTCGTCTGGGCATCAAATCCGCAGCCATCGAACCTCAGCTCTCGGATGTGGAAGGTGGCGTTGAGAAAAATCAAGTCGAATTTTTGAAAGAGTTATGGTTTAAAATAAAGATTTCAAAATCTGGTAGATACCCGCGCTCGCGAAAGAAATCTACGACTCGGCTGACTCAAAATCCCTAGCCAAAACGGATCGTATTAGATGAGCTGGTCAATAACAAGATCTTGTAATTGTGGAAAGGAATGGTGCCCGCTAGTCGAGGTAGGCTCGGCGAGTAGATCACCCTCAAAAGGTTTTCATAAATGAGCGTCCTGTTTTTTAGAGTGGGACGGTATAAAAGGCTCCCGAAGGACCACGCAGATCGAGGCAGGTAATTCAGAAATCACCCTTCATATGCGCGATCCAGCCATTCTACTCGTACCTGAGGTTCTAGTTCTCGTGTTTTTCAGACAGGACAACGCCACGATAGTAAATGGTTCATTTAGAGTTTGCCGCAACCGTAAATTTTCCAGGTACAAGCGCCTCTATCCACGGTATCTTGGATTTGCCCTTGTTTTTGGGTTGCTCTTTGTATTCCCTAACAAGCACGCCTAGAACACCAAGAGCAGTATTACTATAGTCTAATTTCACGTGCGCAAATTGGCGCGACCTAGCAAGCTGACGGCAGTGACGATTGACTAGATTAAGGTTTCTTAAGTCCTCCCCTTCAACCAGTTCGACTACTTACCCCAAAAAGTTTGAGAAGTAGGCGATATTAGTGAAACTCGGATCAGTATGAATGGTGCTTAATAACGCGATCAAATGAATGCGGGAGTAGCGGTTCGGATATATCCCCCTCTTGAGTGTGGCACTGGCAGATGTTTCACAGCATAGTGCTCAAAACCACAGGATTCTTGGAGGGAGCACGCAATACAGCATAGGTTACTGCAAGGTTTATACGTTTAAACAACAAGCTACAAGAAATCCGGTTTAATTCTCTTGCAACCAAAGTCCCCTTCTACGACATCGCCACCTCGCTCCTTCGCTCTCCATGATTTTTTACTGGGAAATTATTTTCTCTTCCTCCATTAATCACCTGTCTTGAAGCATAAACAAATATATCGTCACACCGGCAACTAAAAGCATTCCCCAGCTGTTAGAGGAGAGGTGGTGGTGGAAGGTGGGTGGAATGAAGAACATGACCTATAATTCCACCTCACCATTTCCGCCAAAAAAACATGCCTACTTTTCATCTCAATGAGGTGAAAAGAGAACTAACCAAAGCAAAGGTTAGCAACCCAGAAACCATTTGTCGTTAGCTTCTTCGTACAATCTTTGGAGACATTACACGGCAGGGGAAAGCCACTGTCATCTTTACGTTTCTCTTCAACATACCTAGGATGAACATATTTTCAACGGTGGCTCCCCTATCCCAGTTACCCAAGCGAAGTATCAAGGCAGACATCTTCACGAGGGGGTTCAAGCCATGAAGGCCCTCATGCACCACAACGGCAGCAGCGCCACCCATCTTCTCACCTTCTACAACAAACCCCCCCAGCACCCCACACACGCACAACGCAAGGCCGACCCCGATCCCCGCGATACACGACCCCTACAGCCTCGTCTTCCTTCCCGACGCCCCACGCTGCCCATCCACAAAAACCCCCCATCGGCGTCATCATCGAATTCTGACACCTCGTCACACCGCAGCATGACCCGGCCCTAGGGCTTACCAGTACCTCCATGAAACGCGCACCCACTTACCCACCCACCCACGGCCGGCACTGGTCGTCGGAGATGCTCGCACTCCGAAGCCCACATCCACCGCCACTTCTGCAGGGGCTGCTTCGTCCGAGGGGGAGAAATAACAAGACGAGCACCCTTTTCTTCTCACTATTGGCCCCCCGCGGAAGACCGTAGTCCAGGCCGCGATGGCTTGACGCTACCCGCTGTAGGCTTGTCGGAAGGGGCGACGGCAAGGAAAAATATGGGATGGGAGGGAGGGAGGGAGAGAGGCCCCACCGTATCCATCCCCGGGGCTATTTTCTTCGCTGGTTGCGTTGCTGGAAAAGAGTCTGCGAAGCAAGCGAGGGCATGGTGTGCGGGCTTTCGAAAAACAAATAGCATGCATCTCTTTTCGTGCTGGGGGCCCACATGGCAAATACGTTGTGTGGGATAACAGAATACCTTAGCGGAAGCAGAATGGGGGAATGGCAAGCAGCAGGGCGTTGTTCGTCACTTATTGGATCAAGCGAGGACGACCAACCCCACCACGCATGACTCGTGGGCTCGACTGTGGATATTCGCGGATATAAGAACCACCTGATGTTGGAAGCTCTGGGGTAATGCTCTTGGCGAGCAACATCAAATGAGCAGATGATGTTAAGAAAAGCAGACTGTTCTGTGTTGTCTGCTGCTATCTTAGCAAGACCCACACCGATGTTGTTGAGCCTACTAGCTATCCATATATAGAAGGACGTGGCGAAGTGGGTAATGGATACGGTTGCTGTCTTCGCTTGAACGTCGGTTCTTCTTTTGCAGGATCTGTTGGGCTGACGTGGAGCTGAAAAAATCGTTCTTTTGAAAAGACTTGACTGTGGTCAAATCTTTAAAGACTCTAATAGTTTTAAGGGGTAAGTTTGAAGCTGCCGAGTGGCCGATATCAAGAGTTTACCTTACCCACCAATGAGCAGAGGAGTGTACGATTTGTTTGTAATTGAGAAAACTAAGAGTTAAGCGATGATTTCTCTCAGGAGATTATCCAAAATTGGCCTACCTGCTGCCTCTCTGAGGTTAGCAGCCAGTGGGAATTTCAATCAACAGCCACAAGACCCTTCCAGGGCACCGTTGCCACCATTGTCCCACCATGTGCCAATTGGGAGCTTACCGCAGAGATGTGATTAGTCAAGCGTTGGTAAACACGACACCAAAGGAGCAGGATGCGAAAAATAATCAGCCTAGTGTTGCGGCATGATGGAGAAAGCGCTGAGTGGAGCGCCAGGACGGCAGACTGCCATAAGGGAGAGTGGCCGACATGCAGCCGAGCAGATGTCGGATGGCGCGGGCGTCTGTATGGCCGCGGAAAAGAGCCCGGGGCTGGCTGCCGGCGATGGCGCGTAGCAAGCGGACCGAAGCAACTCCGATGATGTATGCGCGGCGCGGCTGTGTCATGGTCCCGTCTTGGATGGCGAGTCTCCGACCGGACGTAGCTGACGGATGGAGTGCGAACAAATTGACCGACATGCGCAAGGTCAAGGTAGACGCACCCAGCGTTGAGGCTGTAGGAGGCCAGCAATCGGATGGTCAGTCGTCGAATGTAGCTTCTGGTCTAGCCGCAACGGACTTGGTGTCTTGGCACCCTTCGAGGTTAGGACACGGCGAATGGGAGCTGCAGTTCCAACGGATTGCAATATGGGCCGCTGTGAAGATCTCCAGCGCAATCCTTTCAAGGCAATTATAACACTAGGCAGAGATTCAGGCGCGAACTGGATCCTATTCTAGGGTTGCTAGGTAGGCTACGAAAAGCGCATGGCTGTAGATCGAACGAAAACGGCTCTCAAACGCTGACGTCTTTCGCGCATGAGGTCTGCGGTCAGCGGTCGACCTCCGGCGCCCAATTCCGTTGACGACAGCTATCCGCCAGGCGAAGATCATAACCAGATTGCCTCGCTCCCGTTCGCATACAATGTACAGCACCCACAGAGCAAGTTCTAACGCATGGTGGCGTGATAGGCTGGGGAGGCTGCACTATGCTCCATCACATTGAGTAGGTGGGGTGGCGGCCGATGTGGTAGGCAGGGCGGATTACCTTTTCTGGAGCAGATGCCATGGCTGTTGCGAAGCGATGCGCGGGATAGTGGATGGTCGTCATATTTCTCATGCGGTTCTGCATTATTGGCTGCAGGGACACACTTAAGACTGTCATAGCCGTCGTCGAGACCTTCTGCTTGTGAAGGTGGTCGAGATGGGGAGGCGCCTTCACAGAGCACTCTGATTTGGCAAACATCACAAATCCTGGAGCGAGTGGAAACACGTAACGGCTAGCTACTACCTTTTTAGAACCCCCGGAAGTGAAGGTTGCATCGCCACAAGACGGAACCCCTGCTCTCGTGCCAATCCTCGCGTGGTTTCCATAGATGAGTGACGCACTTCGTGGCGAGGGTTCAGCGCTCCCCTTCTGCAAGCAAGCGGAGATGGGAAATTCCCAGGCAGATCCGTCGCCTTGTGATCAGCTAGAGGGCTTGACAGAAGCCATCTACGTCAATTCTAGGCGTGTCGAAGAGGGTTCGAGGAGGGCTAGCGGGTGCAAGTCATCGCTAGATGCATTTCTGGAACCACAAGCTTTTCCATGGAGGCATGCTTTCGAGTGAGACATCACGTTGCATGTACACTCGAGCGGTCGCGTAAAATTTTGCGCTCGTCCTCATCGCCACATGCTGGGTTGCGCAAGATCTCTAGTCAGGGACGTTGGCGACGTGGCTGATGATCCAGGCGATCTGAGTATCCATACTGCTTTGGTGGGCATCCTGACCCGGGAAATCACATGATCGTCAACGGCAACCCAAGTGAGTGGCGGAACCGAGTCGAGATGGAAACGGTGCGGACATTGCGCGAATTACGGCGTCCGGTATGGCGGTGCAGGGTGTGGCAGCCACGTCGCCAAGGACAGCAGCAGAGGGAACCGCATGGTGGACCGTAGCTTGCTTGGCCTGAAACGAAGGCGCCGCCAGCCAGCTGCTTGTGGGCAGCGTCAATAGCTGTAGGCGGGCTGCTGGCGACAGCCCTACCGCAGGAGGGAAGATGGCAGCCGCTGTGTGGCTGGGAAGGGGACGGGTCGAAACCCGCAATGACATGTAGAGGCACGGCGGGCGCGCGAGGGCAGTGGTTCCGGGTGGGTACCCAGGGCCAGAGGCTAAGGTCAGACTGTCTGTTGGCTGTGGCCGGAAAGGCAGCGTATATTCCTCGCAGGCTGCGTGCAGCAGGACGGTGCAGAGTGCAGTTTGCTTGCAGTGCTTCACAGCAGGCTGGGCAGCCAAGAGAAATGAGGGCCAGCGACGGGCGAGGGTTCGATCAGCAACGAGAGTCCAGGCGTCGAGGGCTGCGAGGGCTGGCAAGCGGGCGAATGGGGCCTCTGGAGCTCGGGCGGCTGCACGATTTCCCCAGACTGCGGGACGCAAAGGGGCTAGCGCGGTGCTGGTCATGCGTCGTCGCCAGATGGACCACCTGCCGCCTGCTGATCCGATGCAAGCCAGGTGCCAGCCCACACATCCCCAGTCCCCTAACCCCTACCATGTCCATGCTGCTGCTGCTGCTGCTGCTGCTGCCAGCGCCAGCCTCCCAAGGCTATAGCAACCCGTGCAGAGTGCGGTAGCTTCTTTTGTACGGGCCGTCCGCGGAGCTGACCGCGCCCAACCTTCGATGCATCTCTCCAGGCGCGCGGCGGTGGGGGTGGTGTAACCAGGCCGGCCATGCGCGAGTCTTCTGGCTGCCGCCGTGCGAGCGTAGCACCGCGAAGTGGGCTGCCATGCTGTGGCCGCTCCCATGGTTTGGCGCCTGTTCGACGGCGACAAGGGGAGGTGATGCCGCAGGCCCATGCGCCGTCCTCTCACAGCACTCTGTTTGGGCCATGAGCCATCGCAGGGGTTGGGGGCGTGTAACTTAATTTCGGGAGCTAGAGCTGCGCTGGAGCCGTCCCGTTATCTGACCGAAAGGCTGAAGCTGGGTCAGTCGACTGTACAGCATCGAGGACCAGTGTGGTGCGACCGGCGGGTCATATTAACCTGCTGGCCGCCCATTACGGCCAGGCCAGGCCAGGCCTGTCTGCACCAGGCACGGCGAGATGAAGGGCCATTTGGACGTTGTGCAGCAGCGAACCGTACGAATTGGAATCTGGTCTGGTGGAAACGTAAGAGCCGGAAGCAAGTTGCTGATCTACCACCTTGACGCTGCGTTGCTTTTGGAGACCTTGGCTGGCAGACGTTTCGATTTCGTTCATTTCGTCGACGGAATAAACGGGCAGGAAGAACGGGTCGCGCAGGCGCTGGGATAGGACAGCAGTGGGTTGTAGGTAACAGGCTGCTGGCTAGCTGGACGGCGTCGCGGAGGCTGGCTGGGCCGAGGCACGTAATGGGTAGTGGGAAGACGATGAAGCAGCTGCAGGCGGACTACGACGACGACGTCTCGGCGCAGCAGCCGGCGCCATGAGCTTGAGTTTTGCTGAGCTCTTCTCGAGCCACGGGTTGCCGACTTCCGGGTGTTGCAGTTTGTCAACCGCGACAGTGGGCCGTTGATGATCGTCGCGATCAGCTCGCGCATCGCTACCCTTCGCGGTTCTGTGCCAGCACCATATCTGCAGCTTCGGGAACAGGCCAGGCGGCCACGGCGGGCAGTTGTCGAGGGCGCAGAGGCGAAGAGCGCCAGACCCTTTGGCTAGGCGTGCTGCACGGCTGGGCCACCCCTGCAACGGCCGCCA
>Ga0247757_10001146_pt1 | contig 18914 bp, 20 predicted proteins | sample UWRJL126311R4_FD_180929 | JGI IMG/M metagenome (GOLD analysis project Ga0247757, IMG submission 180929) | Plant litter microbial communities from Arlington Agricultural Research Station in Wisconsin, United States - UWRJ-L126-311R-4 | ecosystem: Environmental > Terrestrial > Plant litter >... | reverse complement strand
GGAGGGGCAAGGCTGAGCTGGGAGGACTTGGGGTTGAGGGTTCGTCTACACAAGATTATTTTATCTAGTGGCAAGAGATGAAAGTATAGGAAGGGGATGAAGGGGTAAAGGATCGAGCCGTTGTTTGGGTGTGGGTCTTTCTGTTGATGGCGATGTGGTAGAGCGATGCGTGTAACTACATAGCTTGGTACCCGAGGGGTTCTCAAGATGTGTGGTATAGGTTGGGATGGGACAAAACAACGAAAGGACATCGTTGCGGATGCTAGATAAATAAATACTCTAGTCTAGGGATAGAGGAAAGCAACTCTTCTACACACTTCAAAATAGCATCTAGCTTGTTCTCAGAAGAGTGGTTCCACCACGGTAACGTCGGGGGTCTAAATCGAGTTATGCTCTTTCTTTTGTCTTTCTCCTTGTGCGGCAGGTCGTTGTGTCGAGGCATCGTCAATATTGGGTTCCCTTTCCATGGCCTGCGCAGTGACCTCTCCACGCTCTCTTTGATTAGCCGCCTGTATCTTTTGCTTCTTCTCGTTTAGCCGCGTTCTATATAGCTGAGTGGTCGGGGTTCCTTATCCTGCAATGCAATGCAGCTACGGCAGGGGGCAGAGGTCGGAGAGCGACTGTGCGTTGCATAGCGTGCGACCCTGTTGGTTACCCGTTCGGCAAACGTACATGGTATCTACAAGATGGCGGAACGCGAGGCCTACTTCGTATTGCACGGCAATCTCAGTGATGAATTAACGGAATGCCATGGTGAAGGCGTTTTCTGCACCTTAATCTCGCAATAGGGGAGTATATATGTTCACGTGGTTGGAGCAATCTCGCATCCTATCCATGTCCTTGAACAAATATCCTTGATAGCCAGAACTCAACCTTCGATTCTTGGTGCAACCTTGCAGTCATCAACATCTGCTTCGATATGAACGCATCCTCAGCCCAGGAATACCACTCCTTGGTTGAGAAGATCGAAACGTTGGTCGAGAAGCCTCCGCCAGAAGCGCTCCAGAATGACAACCTTCGCCGTCGAATCCTGGAGGCTGCGAAGTCGTTGAGTAGAGCCATGGAGAAACCTGGCGATACCATCCATCGAATAGGAGGATCGGTTCGTGTCCAAACATTGCGCAACCAGGCCGAAATCTCATATTTTCTTCTAGCCTTTGGAAGCAACCATGGCTCGCGTGGGGAACGATGCTGGCATCTTCAGGACTCTTGTTGCCGCGGAAGGGCCATTGAGCAGCGCCGCGCTGGCGGAAAAGACGAACGTGGATCCGGTGCTGATGACGCGCCTTCTGCGCTACTACCAATCTTACGGCATGATCAAGGAGGAAGCTGAAGATGCTTTCACCGCCAACAACGTTACTGATGCTCTTGGGACGTCTAACGGAGAAGGGGGCATCACGTTTATGGGCACATTCTCTCAACACACCTATCTCTGTCTACCTGAATATCTAAAGTCGCACGGCTACAAGAACCCAACTAATCCAGTCGACGCTCCCTTTCAGGCAGGCTTCAACACAGATGAGCACATGTTTGTCTGGCTGCAGACCCATCCCGAACACTTCGAGCGGTTCATGGCGTGGGTTTCGCATCAGAACCGACATGGTCTCCCGCGGTGGCACGACATCTTCCCCTTCGACGAGGAATGCGGGGGAAATACCACCCCCGACACGGTGCTGTTCGTCGACGTCGGGTCTGCGCTCGGCCGCCAGAGCGTCGCGCTGAGAGAGAAATACCCGCACCTCCCAGGACGCATCGTCATCCAGGACACGGAGCAGGTCATGGCCGCGGCGCAGCCCGGTCACGGTATCGAGACTATGGTTTACGACTTCTTCACGCCCCAGCCGGCAAGGGGCGCTCGTGCTTACTATCTGCGTAACATCTTGCATGACCATCAGGACGCTCAGGCGCGGGAGATCCTGGCGAATACTATGTCGGCCATGGACGAAGAGTCGGTCATTTTGATCGATGAGATGGTGTTGCCGGAGAAGGGAGCACATTGGCGCGCGGCGAACATGGATATCATGATGATGACGTGTGTTGCTGCGAAGGAGAGGAGTGAGAGGGAGTGGGACGCTTTACTGGCTTCTGTGGATCTTAGCGTTATCAAAGTATGGAAGTACACGGAGTGTGATGATAGGATCATCGTCGCAAAGCCGAATAAGTTCGCCAGGTAGTGTATGTTATTCCATCTGGCTATGTGCTTAGGGGCGCGAAGAAAGGCGCTTTGCTTCTTCGGCAATTGTTGGACTATTTGTGGTAGGATTCGGAGTTGAACTTGTTTTTGAACTCTGGTATCGCTGTAATAAGGTACAAGGAAGATCAAGCTCGGATGTTTCGTTTTGAGGATTGTAGACATGCGAGGATATCCTTCATCTCTGGATCCTTTGATTACAAGGCTAGCACTGATTCAGCCAAAGAGGGGGCATCAAAAGCCACTAAAATAAGCGAAAGGTGTGCACTCTCTCGCGGAAACCAAGAACTTGAAACAAGACTGAGCACCGCCACTAAGAGCCCCCAAAGTGCCTTGCTGCCATATCTGAAACACACTTCTAAAGGCTCTTACAGATGCTAATGTATCCCGCTTTCTGTTTTGACCAAAGGCACCTCCATCTACGCTTTCAGCCTCGACCCCTTACGAGCTCTCCAACTATATTTGTTAATTCCTTTTGACTTTCCGAAGACTCGAGTACGTTCGGTTTCGAATTCAGGCAGCAGTGCCTACTAAAGCCAAACACGTTGTCAACGACGCCAAAGGAAGGTGGTTTACGAGGCGCGTCAATGCAGGCACACCACACCTCTACCATTCACACCCATCTTTCGCTCTATTCGACCACAAAACATTGCAATGGACCGGTTTCCTAATCACTCGCCAAATCTAATGTACTCGCCCAAGGCTCTTTGATACTTCGTATAACATGTGGCTGAGCTGACGTAATGGGCGCGTTGTTTGGAAGGCTGAGGCGGAGTAGTTAGCCTTATGTTTGGGGTTGTGCAGCCGGCTCATCTTCTCTTCTTCGCTTTCTTCATCGATGGCTCATTCCACGCCGCTTTTGCCATGACAAACGAGATCATCTACGCTCCGCTTCCCTCGAAATCGCAAACAATCCGACTTCTCCACCTCCGGCGTGGCCCTTGGGGTGCTGAGCTTAAGACTAGACTCCGAGAATGTACCATCGATGAAGCCCGCGATCGCTACACGACCATATCATACACCTGGGGTAGTATCGATACCACGAGGCAGGTCCTCATAAAATGCAATGGGAAACGAGTAGCCATTTCCGAGAACCTCTACACTATCCTGCGCCGGCTCCGACGACCGGACGCGACTGTCGTCGTGTGGGTGGACGCGTTATGCATCAACCAAAGGGACATATTGGAGCGAACACACCAAGTCGGATTGATGAGTGAGATCTACAAGAATAGCTTGGAGACGGTGATATGGTTGGGCGAGCAGGCAGAAGCTGACGACGTTGGCGAGCGTTTCCTCGGCACCTGCATCTCCTACAACGACTGGCTTGATATGAAGAACGGAGCACCGCCGCGAATAGCATGGCAGGGTGACGATACCGATCAGAAGTTCCTGGGCGCATATTTGTACGACTGCCAGCAACAGAGTAGCCTGAGATCGGTGAACCAGCCGAGGGACATTTTCGGGGCTTTCTGCTGCATTCATAAATTAGCCTAGGGTACGTCAAACAGAACGCTCGAGATTTTGGAGGAGAATGAGAACAAGGTGTGGGATATCAATATGAAGTCACAATATTGGTACAAAGCCATTACAGGGGATACCCGAGTCAAAGACTCGCGATCTTCCAGAATCTGGGAAGGCTTTGCTAGACTTATGAGCCGGCCTTGGGTAAGAATTTGTTTCGCTCCGCTTGCATGTGTTCAGCCCTGCTAATTTCTGTACAGTGGACTCGTATCTGGGTTGTTCAGGAAACGGTTTTGTCCCGGAAAACAACAGTACGATATGGTATGCTATCTGCCCCATGGACAATGTTTGCCGATGCAGCGCTCCACTACGCTCGTGAGCGGCATTCCCTCTGCTTAGACTTGTCGGGAAAATTCCGAGGGGATGCCATTTTGGCGAAATTTAGCAATGCTGTCCTCCACCTCGAACATACACGTTGTCAACGTCAAGTCGTCCGAGGAGACATCGACTTACTCTCACTTCTATGGAAGTTTCGGCCTTTCGAAGCAAGCGATAAGCGCGACAAGGTGTTTGCACTACTGGGATTGGTAACGAATTGGCAAGGCGACGACCCTATGCTTCCCGACTACAAATGGGACACAGGTGATACATTTCTCAATACCACCATCAGCAACATACGAAGAGCAAGATCGCTCACAGTATTAGCTGGAGACCTAGAAGCTGCCCTCAGTCGAAAACGATTGGAAGGCATTGCGTCCTGGGTCATGGACTGGAGCTTGCCCTGTACCTCTGGAGAGGCTGAGAGGGTGTCTTCATTAAATCTGTACAATGCCTCCGGCGGTCGAACTGGCTCCGTACGATTACACCCGCGACATTCAATCTTAGAAGTTCCTTGCAGGCATATTGGTGAAGTTGTCGTTGTTGGTGATGTTAGCAGACACACGCAGATTAGTGATACTTGCGCCGTCATCCGTAACTGGAACCTACTTACTCGAGAATATGGAGACATACTCTCCGGGACGGATGGCTCCTATCCTACTGGAGGAACTTACGACGAAGCCTTTTGGAGAACCCTTGTTGGCGACATGATGCAGATAGGCGATCCTTCCAAAGGCCATAAGGCATCATACCGCAGGGCATGCAGTGAAGATGCAGATGCCTTCCGCGCCTGGCGCATGTGGTCCCGTTGCATATCCCGCGACACAATCAACCGTACCGCCACCTTCACCCAGCGCGATCTCGACGACGGCATCTCGGCAATTCACTATGCCCTCAAAACGGCCACTACTTCGCGCCGCTTCTTCATCACGCGAGAGGGTTACATCGGCATCGGCCCAAGCACTATCAAACCTGCCGACATCATATGTGCTTTCGAAAACAGCAAAGTGCCATTCCTGGTTCGGCTGGACGAGAAACAAAGGAACGGGAACGCCTCAGTCCCGAAGGTCTGGAGGACTTTGATAGGAAAGGATGGGCGCTACAGCGACTCGCGTGGGCCTTGTCATACATGTGATGATCATGTCTGCCACCAGATGGTCGGTGATTGTTACGTACATGGCTTCATGGATGGAGAGGCTTTTGAAAAGCCTTCGAGGATCAGAAGGCGACTTTACTTGGTTTGATGGTTTGCCTTTTCTTCCCGCGAACGTTGCGTTGGCCCGCTGGTGTTCGGTGCCTACTTTGAGATACCCTTTGCTATTTTCGGTTCTTACAGGATGGCTATCACCATCTATGCGTCGAGCTGGCCCGTCGCCGACATGCTGGAAAACATAACACAGGCTGCTGAGCATGTAGTAATATATAATGAATGTAAATGAATCCTTAGATGTTCTCTGGCGCGTAAACGTGCAAGGTGAATTACAAGTGTATCGCACAATGTACACGCAAATTGTCCTACGACAAATACTACTTCCATGCCTTTATGAACCCTCGTGCTTGTGTTTAGCATGGGTAGGATACTTCTCATAATCTAATTTCTTGGCGCCGGGTGTATACCCAATTCGATTCTCAATTACTGAGTTCCTTCCATTTGGTACAACCGGTCCTACAAGGCTCCGTTAGTTCTGATCACGAAAATTCCGAATCTGTCTAGGGTTAGAGGATGCTGCATTGCTCACCAAACTTGGGGTGCACAAAAACGCCTGGCTCGAACGGGTCGACTTTGAATTTCTCCAATCCCTGGGTAATCCGATCCCAATTCACACATTCGTGTGCTATGCTTCGATTACCTGTTGGGAGAGGCGTGTTATCCAGCCACCGAAGTGTAAGTGGGGTTTCGTCAACTTTGCACATCACGCCCTCGATGACCATTTCAAGACAGTGTACTATTTCACGGAGAATTCAGTCAGCAAACTGCTTGCTTGAAGTCGAAGACATAGTGATGGGGAGGGTGAGTAGCTCACGGTTGTGCTCCAATTGCAACTCCTTCTCGTGTTCTGTCATATTGGGAAAATACCTCTCGGGAAAGTATCCAGTGTATATCCTTTTCAGACAGTGCAATTGATGTATAAAAGCATAGTTGGCGACAAAATTCCCATTAGGCAACTGCAGACCTTCATCCAATCTGCCTAGCTTCTCCATATACTCATAGGGCACCTCGGTGAAGAAGTATTGCATGATGTTTGACCATCGCGCGTCTAGCTCATCGCTCGGCATCCCCACAAGCTTGTAGTCTTTGGAAGACTCCATAAACGTAAACATCTTGGGCTCATAGTGAATGTATTCTCTTAAGGGAGCTGTCGTATGTCAGCTGCGATCTGTAAAAACTCATTCATACATGAGAAGCTCACAATCAATTACAGATGCTCCCTGGAGCCGTTTCTCTTTCCAGTAATTAGAGGTTATCCTGACTGTGAGAAGTGTGTATGGAATAAGAAATGCAATAACCGCGAGTGCGGAACCGATATAAGTCTTTAGCGACCTGCTGTTCCAGCGGGAAACTCTAAAGTCCCGTTCAGAGAATTCGTCAGACCCTTGGAATTCACTCGATGGCCGAGTGAAGTCACCATCTGGGACTAGAGTATAGTTTGGCTTCTCTATGAAATTGAACATCTAGACGACGATGGTGTAGCCGGGAGATGCTAGAAAACGAGATGTGAGAAGAAGACGATAGAAACGAGGGGAGGCCCTCGGACCCGAGAGCATTCTGATCATGCATGGCGTAAGACAGAGGGGTTACAGCCGTGATCAAGGCCGACCTTCCCACAAGAGTCATCCGGTTTGATAGTCGATACCTTAATCCTTGTCACCTGTGGGACATGGGATACTGTGGAACCGAGTATGCGCGCTTGAGCTCTAAAACACCAGCGACGTGCGTGCATCGTACTTGAGCCCCACTGATAAGGCGGATGCGGGTATGGTATAAATCCGGCGTCCAGCCAAGGAACAACCCAAGAAATAAGGCCCACTGTTCTTGGCTTTCTAGGTAAACACGCACTGTAGTGCTTATGTACATATCCGCCAATGATAATCTTGATGCAGCTTATTTTAGCCAGTTATGGCCTTGATGCCCTAGCTCAAAATATAGCTATTCCTTTTGTTTTCAACGCTATTCTGAAAGCTTGCATCGAGGGCATGCCTGCTTCGTGTGCCCACGATTCCAAAGATACTCTTTTCGATAGGAAAAGAGACCATACAATGCCTCATACCGTTTGTCATTACTTAGTTTAGGCAGGCCATGGTTCAAGCGCAGCTACACAACCTTACCTAAAGACAGTTGGTACTTAGTTCATTGAGTCCTGCAGGACTCTAGGATTAGGCTGCCATATGTGGAACGCCTAGCAGTGGCGCAGTGAATGACTAGAAGTGCATGACGTCGAGCGGTTGCCACACGTCACAATCAAGCCTGGACTTAACGACTAAAACGGGAGGTAGACCCTCAGATCAATATGAGTTGTCAGCATTGAGACCATGATGCTCTGACTCGCGTCAACATCGGGCTGACCTTCTATGCACCCTGGTGCTTGGCTGCAGTCCTGCATGTAAGTTCGAGATTACAGCGGGAAGAAAGTTGCATTAAACTGTTTGAGAAGGTGACTCCAACAGTTCGAGCATGCAGAAGTTCGAGTGATATACAGGTGTCATAGCGCTCTTACATCCCTATTCTTGCCCAAATCTTTTGTATCACTCTGGAACTGTCACAACTATCCACTTAGGTACCATCTGTTAATACCATGCACTTCAAGAAAATTGCCATCATTGCTCCCTTTCTCCTTTCTGGAGTGTTTGCTGCCCCTACTCCAGCCCTCGGTAAGCCCAAAGAACGTTTAGTTTACAAGATATGCTAAGGTTTCTAAGGAGATAAGCGAGACGGTGAGCTTGAGCCGGATACTGTCCGGACCAAGCGTGTTCCAGAGCTCGAAAGTGACAATATCTGGACGAAGAAGCGCGAGGCTGAGCTCGACTCTGACAATATTTGGACCCGTAAGGCCGATTTGGAGTCCGATAATATCTGGACGAAGAAACGTGAGCCAGAGCTGGACAGTGATAATATTTGGACCAAAAAGCGCAACCCAGAGTTAGATTCGGATAACATTTGGACACGCAAGGCTGAGCTTGACTCTGACAACATCTGGACTAAGCGCGTTTCTGCTTAAGTCAATTGAGGGTCAATGTAACGGGAAATGATGACTGCCGATCTGAAAATCATGTAAGCCATAGGACAACCTTGGTAGCGACAGTGTTAGGTAGTAAGTTCAATATGAGTCGATCCTTCCTAAGTGCAGATCATTTAAGCCGATTATATGCGAATCACGCTGAAGTCGCATGGTAGGGCGGTTGCGATGGATGAGGCACACCATCTTGCTCACCTGCTGCATATTGTTGTTCGGGTGGCGAGCCCCAAAATTCCTTCTTGGACAAGTAGCCAGACGTTGGTAAGGTATGCTCACCTCTTGCATCCCGCTCGACCCGCGACGCAAGTCTATAGGGTCTATCAGGCCACCAATAAATCATTTCCATTGTTGTACAACAGCACGTAATTGCATGGCTTACCTCAGGGATTTTAATTCCCAACCGTGAGATGCTCAGACTTGAGATGGTAACTTATGAGATTTAGTGTAGAGTGTGCGGGGTCATGAACCAGAATTGCGAATCTCTAGGAAAAGAAGTTTTCGTTGTCCGAAATGTGATGCAGGATGCCAGGAGGCGTTATACATATTAGGCTAGCCTTCGAATGGAAGGTAAGATTTCTGTAGGTTCTTGGCCAAATGGCGCTTATCAGTGATCCCTGTCATGCACAGGCAGCCCTAGTGAAATGGTGCATAGCAGCTCTGTGAGGTTACGTCTGCCTTTCCGGTTTTCAATGGGAGCCTCGGGCGCAATGCTTCTTTCCCTTGGATTGAACAATCCCCACTGTTACAATGGAAAAGCCAAAATATTCTCAGTACAGGCCCCTATCAGAGGATGACTTGTCAAAGTTCTCTGAGCAAGATGGCTTGATCTATGAAGACCGTCCTTCAAAACTGAAACAGCGGTCGTCATCCCTCATGAGCCCTACACTCTTGTTGGTAGGAGGACTTGTTGTTACTGTGGTATATTCCTTTGTTCTTGTGGCTCTTACCTCGGCATGGTGGAAGAAACAGAGGTTGCACGGTGCTGCAGTGGTTGACAGTAAGCCTTTACTCACAGCCTACTTCATTGAGTGGTATAAATCTGACTCGGGTATAGCCCCGCTCCGTGAATTCATGCACTATGAGCCAACGCATCTCTTCGTGGGGGAAGAATCAACAGACTACCCACTGATGGGCCACCCTAGTGAAGAACTTGATGCTGCCTGGGCGGACCTCATGCAAGACTTCTATACCGAAGTTCCACATAGTTATATCGAGAGTGTCGGACGGTTAGATGAAGCCATTCCTACCGAAAATGGTGGTTTCCTGGCCATCTACTCATTCATGCATCAGCTTCATTGTCTAGTATGACTGCCATGGCTTCCAACATCGAGCATATCCGCTTACAGATTGCAAGAAACGCATACATCATTCGTATTGGCCTGAAAGATACTTCCCAAATACTACAGTAGAAGATAAAGTCAAATTGCAAGAGCACAACCGTAAGGAGAAGCAATCTGCTCTGCCTCTTAGTTGCTGAAACATGATTAGTTCACTGCCTGCAAATGCTACTCACTCTCGTGATGTGCAAAGCAGATACCAATCCAGAAACACTCCATTGGGTTGAAGAGAATAGGTTTCCACTAGGCAACCGTGACTCACCACATGAGTGCGTCAACTGGGACCTTCTAATGAATGGGATGAAGAAGAGCCGTGTAGACCCATTTAAACCAGGTGTCTTAATACATCCTAAGTTTGGTAAGTATATTGGCGAGAACGTTGAATTATTGGGTGGATTGGCTAATGAAATGTAGGGCCGGTTGTACCTGATGGAAGGAAAACTATCATTAATGCAAACGAAAAACACAGATTTTTGATCAATCCAACGACGATTCATAATAGTGAGCAAGATAATAGGAGTTACTTGAAGTATAAGATCGAGGACAGCTCGGCTACTATGAGCAAACGAAACCAAGTCTCGGCGTGTAATTTGTGATCGGTGCACAGTCTGTTCGCCTGTAGGATAACAACATTGAACACAAAGGTCATATGATTATGAAAAGAAAAGATGTAGATAGACCGGGAGCTATCTTGAGATTGCAACGAAAGAAAAGTAAGGGCGTCGGGTGTGTTGGAAGAGAAATTGACAACATGAGACTACTTCGCTTTATTTAAGGTATATCAATATGTCGCGTCTACTGTACATACATGATGATATCACACGATTAGTAGTTAGAGCCTTGTCTATCATCTGCGAGAGAGATTAGTGGTTAGCAATCTTGAATGTTACGCACATCAAAAGTAGTAGACTTACAATTAGCGCCCATAGCTTTCCGGAGCTTCATTGTGACCGCATCGGCGTCAAGTTCTTTTTTATCACCTGTCTGGATCTCCACAGCATATGTCCTTATCATCTGCTTTACCTGGCCGCTCTGGAAGCTCATCTTCGCCTTACGCATCACTTTGGTCTGGGGGCCTGCGCACACAAATCGCGTTAGGTACTGTATCACGACCTCGAGACCATTACTCTTCTACCTATTTCCCATCACAAAAGAAAGAAATAGTTATCAAGGCTCACCTGCCCAGACTACAAACACAAACTTCGTTCGTTCCGAGTACTCATCGTTGCCCAACTTCATCCTCACGTACGCATATGCCGCTTCATCATCACCCAGCGTATCGCACATCTCAGCGATATCACCTGAGCCTGTCTTGTCCAGTTTGAGTGAGTCCGATGTAGCAGACGCATACTTAAGTACTAGCCACGTGGTCTCCGATTTGTCGGAACGCACATCCTCATACGCCTGCGCGATGTCGGGATCCGATAAAATGTCGCCTGGAGCCGGCATGATTGATTCGTTAATCCAGGGTCTTGGAGGATGCGTGTGTAGGGATGTTTAGGATAGGGGTTCGTTCGTGAAAAGGGTGTGGTGGGGGGAGTAATTCGAGGTTCCAGAATTAGTGCGGGGCACATTCGATTTCAGGGCTGAGTTTGTGAGCCAATAAGAAAGGGTTGCGCTTTCGAAATGCGAATTTTTTGCAGTCTTCATTGAGCATTGAATTCATGAAAGTGATGGTAGTTAAATATGTGTCCATTTTGTGTAAAGTCCCCTATTGCTTCGAGAATCTCAATATCATCACGTGACAGAATTCGAACCATCGTATTAGTTGATTAAAGCGACAACATAAAACACCTATTAAATGTGTATGGGAATCCTGGTAATGATATAGTTGAGCCTTGTATGGCCACGGCACCATATTTTGACTAAGAGGGACATTTTTTCAATCAAGCCGAGAAAAAACAATGATAGCATGGATAGTCACGAATATTTATGTCACAGCCGATAGCTGTATAATAGTGTTATAAGACCATTATTGTAGGAAGAAAATTGGCATTCCATACATGTAGACACGGTGTATCACGCGGCTAACATAGCATTCACGTGACTTCACATATGAGCACAGTAGGCGGTACTACGGCTGAGTTTTCGCATAGGCTAGTGGCTCCAAAAGCAAAAAAAACTATCTGCCTCCCCAAAGATCCGGATCTCTAAAGATTTCATTAGGCTGTCCTGCCTTAACACTTGCCGAATGAACATATGCTGACCTCCGCGCCAAACTACATGTACATGCGATAAATGCATAGCAGCTGGATATACCATCATGTGCAACCATGTAACTAAAGGCATTAAAGAGACATCCTGGAGTGTTATCGATTTGCGGTCTGGCCAGCACTCAGCCTTTCAGCTCAAGTTTAGCTTAGCCAATCCGGCGCCATCCTAATGCGCTGACCTTATCTTAGGATCACACGGCTGACCGCCTTTCGAAACCAGGCAGGCTGCGAAATGCACATGCAGATCATAAATATCAGAAGGCGATTTCAGCACTTGCTTTTGCAAGCAGGCTAGGCGATTTCGATCACCACAATTTCAAAGGTTTCGCTCACTGACCTCTATTTTATCTACATCACACGGGCGGAAAATGGCGGTCACGTTCAAATTAAAGTCGGCAGCTGTTTCAAGCGTAAGCAGTGTAACCAGACCTCAGCTTTCAGCGAAGCCTTTGGGTACTCCATACGGAAGTATAATTTATTGTTGGCGTAAGAGGGCTGAATGTAAGCCTTCTCATTGGACAGCGCCAACTCACCCTACGTCCTTTTGGAGGAACTGATGACATCTAGGTAATAAAAGTCGGTCTAGTTTCAGCTGCCTAGTGAATGACCAGTAGAGGCTGAAAAGAGGCGAGACCTCACCGCGGACGTCGATTAGGCATATATTTTCGCATGAACCCTTACTCTTGCTGAAGCTTAGTAGGCTGACCTTACACATTGTCCTAATCTTAACAACGAAATGGCATCTTTAGACCGAGGGGGTAACCTTGAAAAGGATATCCTTGAGCGTACTCACATCCTCAAGGAAATTTTGGTTAAAGTGGACACATATGCTAAGGAATACAACCTGATCGATTATTCCGCGCTAAAGGACGAGGTCCTGAGACCTGTTCTCAAGGAACACTTTGATCCAGAAGCACAAATTCGTGGCTTTTTGCGGACATTTAGGCATACTGTGGCATACACGACTGTACGTCTGTTTTGAAGTTACTTGAACATCTCATGCTGACTTCTGTTCCCTACTTAGGCTTTCGAGAAGCTCGGAAGCGAAGAGCTCAAGCAGCAAGTCAACGAGTTTATCGACGGCAAACATGCAAAAGACGTGATTGCTGACAAAGGGTTTCACGTGGGCCTGCACAAGAGCCCTCCAGTCCAACACCATTTTTCCTTGTTAGAAGAGCTGAAAAATCTGTTTGTACACTCGATTGATCTGAAGGCGGCTATCACGAATGCCTTCCATCCCAAGCATAAACACGTCAAAAATCTCCCAGTCATATATGAAGATGCGAAAGATACCAAAGTTGTAGAGGTAAGCTCTGTGCTTCAATCATGGCCTGCACTTGACTCACAAACCCAATAGTGTTACAGCGAAGTCCCTTTCTCAAATTGGGGCCAGACGGTGAACAACGTGCCAAAGTTCACATTCCTCCCCACTACGGTCCGTGGTGTCCAGAGAATCGTACAATATGCAATCGCCAACAATTATCGCGTGCGGTGTGCCGGGTACAGACACAGTTGGAGCCCTATCTTCTCTGCAAAGAATGAAATCTTCATCTCGTTCGTGAACCTAACTACGGTCAATACACTACCTGATCCAACTTCTCTGATCCCAGGGGAGTATGATCCTACGACAGTACCGGAACTGAAGTCTATCGAGTTAAAGGAGGAAGTTGTTCCAGGGAAGAAGAGGCTCTGCAGGGTAGGAGCCGCTGTGACCAACGAAGAGTTTAGGCGCTGGGCTATCGCAGGTAAAGCATGGTCACTCCCAGCAGATGTCATTCTAGTCGAGGTATGTTAGATTACGCCAGCATGACCATATCCCTTGTACGGTGTTGCTGAAGCATTCCTTAGGTTACAATCGGAGGCGTTAATGGCCCAATTTGTCACGGAGCCGGTATTTCGCACAAAACTTTGTCTGACTATGTCCGTCGAATCGAATACATTGACTGCAACGGAAAACTTCAGACGGTGGATGACCAACTCCAGATCAAGGCAGCAGCGGGCGCCTTTGGTTTGCTCGGAGTGGTAACCCACATCACTTTTGAACTGGATGCCATGACCTATGCAGTAATGGTACGCTTATTCCAATCGCTGATCCCTAAAGTCCAGGTCTGATTATAATTAGGAGCCACTCAAAGAGGATGTCGGGCTGGGTGTTCCGCCTCTCAGAAAGACTGACATTCCTGTCGCTCTGCGGAGTGACTGGTTCGATGCTCCAAACGCAAACGAGTTGATTGATAACGCACGAGTACAATTCGAGCAGCGTGCGGCAGATCGATACTACAGCGAGTGAGTCAGCACAAATTACTTCAAGCTACAAATCTGATACATATAGGTGGTTCTGGTTCCCATACCAAAGGAAGATTTGGACTAACATCTTTAATGTCACGACGGATTCGACTGGGGCTAAAAACTACCCCAGCGACGTTGATGTGTTTGTTCAGTGGATACAGAACTGGATTGGTGGAGTTGTTACCAGCAACCCCTTCTTCAACAAAATCCCCGGTTATTGGGTAAGTCTGCACCGATAAAGTCATGAACTCGTCTCACCCCTTTCGCAGCAAGCCCAACTCATGGCTACACTAGCCATGGCTTCTATGCCACCGACTTTGGGTGAAGACAATACACCAACTTATAAGACTCTGCTTCCGAATGCTCTCCACTTTAGACGAGGGATCCAAAACATGCGCGTGCGCGATATCGAACTCCAGATTCCGCTTCCACCACGCAAAGATGACCCAACAAAACCAGACTTCAGCATCGTCCAGCGCGCTTGGTGGGATGTCATTAATCTCGTCTATAAAGATGCCGATATTGGGAGTGATCCATCTTCCGCGATGCGCGTTGCGCTCGAGATGCGCCTCATGGCAGGAAGCGACGTGCTGATGGCTCCTCAGAAGGGGAATGACTTAGGCACATTGTCAATTGAGGTGCTAACTCTTCCTGACGCAGTTGCTGATGACGAATGGCATGATTTCGCGCAAAGGGTCATTGACCTCTGGATGAGCTACGGAGGTAACGTGAGGCCACACTGGGCAAAAGAATGGGATAGTTTCAAGTTCAACGGCCAGGACGCGAGAAAATACTTAAAGGAGGTGGCCTACAAAGACCAAATTCCAGAATTCCGTGCTATGTTGAAGAGTATTGGGGTCGAGCAGGGCTGGACACTGGAACAACTGAAGAAGAGATACTCAAACGAGTTATGGGACAAGATAATATATGAGTAGGTGGGGCATCCTCTTCTTCGCTTAATGTCAACAAACTTAATTTATGCTTTTATGCTTCTTTATTTCGAGTTTCGAGTTTTTCCGGTGTTGTGTAACCTACTTCTCTTATTTTAATCGTCGATGGTGCTATTGTGAGGCACCTGATCAAGTCCTAACCTTAACATTCTATGCTTCCTTTCGTACTCATCCATTATTTCCGGCTGCTTTCGGCCGATCGACTGTCCGTCCCCGCTTCGCCTTCACCCTCCGAGTCTCCGCGGCTTTTGCGTTGATCCTCCGATCCTCCGCCAACGCAGTATAGGCATGGATACAGATTGCACAACAGACCTCGTGCCCACAATATTTCACTCGCTCATTCGTCGCTACCGTTTGGATCTTACGATTATTTGGTCATTGTACAGTAACTGGCACAGCGGCTACGTGTCTACCCCTCGAAAGTCTCCGACCAGCTGCGGGTACTCTCTTGGTGCCTGTAGCTATACAATTAAATTGGGACAACACTTGCTTGTTTAGCACTAGACGCGACCTAGACAAGGTTGGATGCTATGCCCGGTGGGGGTCTCGGCGCATTCAGTGCTAGCTCCCTGACACCCCAACTAGCGGAGTCAAATCCGTAGCTGTTTAAAGGTGCCCGTTGTCGCTTGTATCCGGGATTTTATCTCTATCAAGTTAAGCCAGCAGCTCAAAATGGGAGGGGTAATTCTTCCTGCCATCGTGCTACTACCAGTACTTTCTGTAAGCCCCTGAGTCAAATATCATTTTAACGTCGTCTAATTCTTCTAGATTGTCTATGCGGCTATCCGTATAGTCTATAACGTTTTCTTCCATCCGTTACGAGCTTTTCCGGGTCCCCTTGGGGCGCGTGCAACTATTTTGATATCTCAAAAAGTGCTGTTGGATGGCGGGTTGGCCCTATGGATGCACGAGCTGCACCAGAAGTACGGGCCTATCGTCCGCTACGCACCAAACGAGTTATCATTCATCGGTTCAGAGGTGTGGAAAGACGTATATGGCTATCGTACATCATTTCCCAAGTCGAGTATCTTTTATGGTCCAGATCCTTACGGGAACCCACCTGGACTAATCCGCGCGGACACAGTTTCGCACGCTCGCCAAAGAAAGCTCGTGTCGCACGCGTTTAGTGACAAAGCGCTGCGGGAGCAGGAAACTCTATTGAAAGGTTATGCGCAGATGTTAATTAAACAGCTAACCAAGGCCTCCCATAGTGAAGTCGATATAGTTCAATACTATAACTTCACTACCTTTGATATCATGGCGGACCTTACATTCGGAGAGCCGCTTCACCTATTAGAAGATGGCAAGTATTCATCTTGGGTTTCAACGTTCTTCGGATATATTAAGTTCGGCGCAATTTCAAGCGTTATGCGGCAATGGGAGCTGTTGGACAGGGCAAAGCATTACTTAATGCCAGCCTCGATCAAAAAGGGACGGAATGATCATATCATGTACTCGAGTGAAAAGGTAAAAAAACGGCTGGAACTCAAGACAGAACGGCCGGATATCTGGACATACATTCTGAAGCACGGCACAGATGAAAAGGGTGAGCTGAAGGGGCTTTTCCCGAGCGAAATGCACAGCAATGGTGCGCTCTTCATGATTGCAGGCACTGAAACCACTGCAACTCTTCTTAGTGGTCTTACCTACTATTTGCTCAAAGATCCGTATCGGTTCAAGCGCCTCCAGAAAGAAGTGCAGGATGCATTTTCTTCGGTTGCTGATATAAGCATGACCAGACTGGCGCAATTGGAGTTCCTCGGCGCCTGCATCGAAGAGGGATTGCGATTATATCCTCCCGTAGCTGCGGGCTTACCACGTGAAGCCCCCAAAGGTGGTGCTAAGGTTGCAGGACAATGGATTCCCCAAGGCGTATGTTCAGACATTAATGATGGTCGAAGCTATTACTAGCTGAAGCTGACTTCGGATGACAGACTGGTGTGAGCATATCACAATATGCAGCATACCATTCGCCGTCGAACTTCAAGAACCCGGACGAATTTGTACCAGAGCGGTGGCTGCCCGAAGGCCAAGCAGACTATGGCTCCGATGACAAGGCGATACTCAATCCTTTCTCATATGGACCCAGGAACTGCCTGGGAAAGAAGTAAGCATTTCCCAGTGATGACGTAGAAGAAGTAGCCGGGCTAATCACAGCAGCCTTGCATACCATGAGATGCGACTTATACTTGCAAGTATGTTAGTAAGCTTTGACATGGAGTTGTGCGAAGAGTCGAAGGACTGGCCAAAACAAGCGAACTTTATCTTGTGGGAAAAGAAAAAACTAGCAGTACGATTGACACCTATCACAATTACAGTGTGATGCCTGGATATCAGATGGACTGGGAGCCAAAATGTGGGTTTAGGGTAATCCGTATTCTTGGGGCTGGATTGGACTCCAAAATTGAGATAGGCTTGGCCCCGTCATGAAGCATTGCACTTTCCCTTAATGCCCCACATCACACTTTCCTAAGCAAACATTTTCACGTTAGTTGCTTCGAAGCCAATTTATCAACTTTCAGCCGCCCCTTCTGCTCTATATGTCGACTTCATCAACTGTCTTCTTACACCTTGCCTCACAATAGTTTCACTGCCATCAATTTCTAATACCTTCCTCTACCTCTTCTTCAACCCGCCACCTTCTTCACCCAACAAGATGTCAGCCTGGAAGTCATCCAAAAAATTCTTCAGGCGATGCTCATGCAGGAATGGCTCCGTAGAAGGCCCCCAACCCTCACCACCACACAGTAAACGGGGTAAGCCTTCGCATCGACGAGAACCAAACTATACTCCCCACAATCAAGTCGAGATGGAAGAAGCACCAACCTTCCACCCATCGATCTTTACCCGCAGCAGGTACCGAAACCTGAAAACAATTGGAAGCCTGCACAGAAAAGGAAGCAAGAAGAGCAAGTCCCCTCTGCAACGAGACTCCCAGCGCAGCAACGAAACGGAGGCGGATAAGGACGATAATACCCCAGTAGGAACTTACATTCCCAAGGGATTCAAGCTCGCACAGTCACAATCGCGAGAGCATCTTCGCCTTGTGCCACGAGGGCCAATGTCGCCTCTGAATGGAAGTGACAAGGCACCCGTCGTTCAGACGCCAAGAACGCCTAGGTCGTTCATCGGGATGCCACAAATTCCCGAGGAGAGACCTCACGGAGAGTGGGGTCGTGTCGAAGGCAGTGCTGGTGGTAAGTGATGGGGGAAGTGAAGAGAGATCGATGATTGCTGATAAATGCCAGCTTTCTTTGACGACGAGGCACTGGATGTGCCTAGGGATTCGGATTATGTGGTCCCGGATGTCGGGACGTCTAAAAGTGCTGCGCCACCTACTCGTTATAAAGATAGACTAGATCGATTCAGTCACTTGAGATGATCGACCCTCTCCAATTTGGCTTCAGCGTTCGTGTCAGTGCATCTTGCTGGTCCTTTTTTCTTCTTCTCTAAGTTTCTGACGTTCTGCTAATTGAACTCATCTTCATTGGCAGCACAAGCGTGATACCCTATGCAAAGTAGCTTATCTTCGAATAGCAAAGCAAATTCGATCCATGACTGTTCTATACTCAAACAAGCCAACAGGTCGTAAAGGATTTACTCTCACTCTACCACGCTTATTCTTTCTTTAGCCCCGCCAACCACGCATTCAACGCCTCCGCCGTTTCCTTTGGCGCCTCCTCCGCCCCAAAATGCCCCACCCCATCCCCCAACGCCCGAACATCAATCTTCACACCCTCCCCCACCCAATCCCTCCACACAGCCTCTACATCATACCTCTTACCAATATACCCCTCGCTCCACACTAGCAGCACGGGGCTCCGAACCTTTCTCCCTTCCTCTTGGTCCTTCTTCTGCAT
>Ga0247757_10001145_pt1 | contig 18947 bp, 16 predicted proteins | sample UWRJL126311R4_FD_180929 | JGI IMG/M metagenome (GOLD analysis project Ga0247757, IMG submission 180929) | Plant litter microbial communities from Arlington Agricultural Research Station in Wisconsin, United States - UWRJ-L126-311R-4 | ecosystem: Environmental > Terrestrial > Plant litter >... | reverse complement strand
CGAGGGCCAAGGCCAGAACGCAACGACGTAATCGTGCCTCGAGTCGCATCTGCGAAGGTTTTAGCCGCCACCGCCCGGGCAGTCTATTAAAATAGACACCGCCAAAATCATTGGGCTAAGGTGCCAACGCGAAAGACAGACCAACCTTCCGCGCGGCTCGGTCCGCGCGCAGTATCATCGACGTTCTGTAAGTGGACAACCTGGCCCCCTACGTTTCGAGCCTAAATGGGCGGCGCCGTCCTCTGCGATAGACGTCTATCAGACAAGACATTCGTCCTTGACATTGGATTGGACCCCCGCTCATACTTCACGGGGTTGGATGTACGACACGTTGCTCTGGACTCGTCTCGTGAGGCCGGAACGAGTCGTCGAATCGACAGGAAAGTCTTCATGGCTGAATACGAAGCGAGCGACAGCGAAATATCGGGACTCGCCGGGCCTGACAGTGGCTCTGGGCGCGACAGTACGAATCCGTCGTTCTTCGCCATTTCCCTCGACCCGGGGGTGCGCTCGTCTCGGCGCGGCTTGGAGTGGGTCGTCTTCGCGGGCTCGCTCGCTTTGCACGTCGCTCTCTACTTGCGCATCCACAACGACGTGACGCCTCAGGTCACGCGCTTAGTGCAGTCCAAAGTGGAGATCGAAATCGCTCATCCACCGCCGCCCGAAGAGCCGAAGATCAAGGAACCGGAGCCGGCCGAGCCTCCACCGGCTGCAGAAAAGCCGATCCCGCGCGTCGCGAGTCAGGCACCCGTGGCTCAGGCTGCGGTCGATGTCCCCGACAACAGCAGCTTGCCTTCCAGTGACGAAGGCCTGCTCGACCCGACGCCGCCGGGCACAGGGACGCCCGGGCCCGTCGTCGCACCGCCGGCTCCACCTCCGCCCCCCCCGCCCCCACCGCCGCCCGCACCGGTCATTCAGGCGAAGGTCGGCGCAGACTACGCCCGCAGGCCGGGGCTTGCGTACCCGCGATTGGCGCAACGTGAGGAATGGGAAGGCACCGTGGTGCTGCGCGCGCAGATCTTGCCGAACGGCCGCGTGGGTAGCGTCACCGTCCAAAAGTCATCGGGTCATTCGCTCTTGGATGACGCCGCAATCACGGCCGCGAAGACGTGGTCCTTCGTGCCGGCAACTCAGGGAGGTCAGCCGGTCGCCGGCACGGTGACCTTCCCCGTCCAATTCAAACTCCAATAAACGGCGGAGCCAAAGCATTATGTCAGATCAAGTTACAGCGTACATCGTCAAAGCAACCTTCATCTTGTTGATCGCCGCATCGGCCCTCACTTGGGCGATCGTGATCGTGAAGGCGTTGCAGAATTGGCGCCTCAGCCGACAAACGCAAAGCTTCTACCGGACCTTCGAGAAAACCGCCGGCCTGCCTTCCGCAGAAGAGCTCACCAAGTATGCGGGGCCCGTTGCGCGCGTGGCACAAGCGGGGGTCGACTCCTGGCAAACGAGCGGCAAAGACACCGACGGCTCGAAAGTCGAGCTGCCCATCCGCCGTGACCTGCTGGAGCGCCGGCTGGTGCAACAGGTTCAGCGCGAAAAGAAGGGCGTCGAGATCGGCCTGCCCGTATTGGCGAGCATTGGCTCGACGTCACCGTTCGTTGGCTTGTTCGGCACCGTGCTCGGCATCATTCATGCTCTCCAGCGCATTGGCGGCTCGGGCTCGGCCAGCCTGGAAGTGGTCGCAGGCCCCATCGGCGAAGCGCTCGAGGCCACCGCGGTCGGCATTGCCGTCGCCGTCCCGGCGTTGATTGCCTACAACTTTTTCCTGCGCCGTCTGAAGTCGTTGGTCGGTGACCTCGAGGACTTCAGCAACACGTTCATCGGTCATGCCGTGCGTAGCTTCATTCGTGTCGCGCCCGAAGCGCGGCGCAACAGCGACCCGAACTTGGCCATCCGCGGCCAGGAAGCGAGCGCCTAATGGCAATGAGTCTAGGCGACAGCGATGAAGTCGTCAGCGAGATCAACGTCACGCCGCTCGTGGACGTGATGCTCGTGTTACTGGTCGTGTTCATCGTCACCGCACCGCTGCTCACGAATGCCATCAAGGTTCAGCTCCCGCAAACCTCGACGCGTGCGCCGACCGAGCCGAAGCCCGCCGTCACGGTCAGCGTCGACAAGCTGGGCAAGGTATACATCGACAAGACCGAGGTTTCATTGTCGACGCTGGAACCCTTACTGAAGGGGCGCCGCGCCGTCGCACCCGATCTGATCGTGCACCTGAGCGCCGACGAGGCGAGCAACTACGGCATCGTGGCCAAGACCATGTCGGCCATCGACCGAGCGGGCATCACCAAGCTCTCGGTGCTCACCATCAACTGAAGTAGGCAGCCATGACTTGGAACAACGACGAACTCGAGATCCTCGGGCTGATCTCGACGCAATACGCCTCCGAAACTCACCCCGCCACAGGTGGCATCATCGACAAAAGCTATGTCGGGGCGCTCGCGTTGGCCCACGAAAACGGTAGTTTCGATCGAGTACTGATCGGCTACCACAGCTCCGCTCCCGACGGCTTCCAGGTCGCGGCGTACGCCGCCGCCAAAACGACGAAGCTCAAGTTTCTGCTCGCGCATCGACCTGGATTCGTCGCTCCGACCCTTGCGGCTCGCCAACTCGCGACGCTCGACCACTTCAGTGACGGCCGGCTCGCGGTGCACATCATCACGGGCGGCTCGGACGACGAGCAAGCGCGGGACGGTGATTTCCTGACCAAGGAGCAACGCTACGCGCGCACCGATGACTACATCGACGTGCTCAAGAAGACATGGACCAGCACCGTGCCGTTCGACCATAAGGGGCCATACTACGAGGTGCGGGACAGCTTTTCGTCGGTGAAGCCCGTGCAACAGCCGCATCTGCCGGTATTCTTCGGCGGCGCATCGGACGAGGCCATCCGTGTCGCTGGCAAGCATGCCAACGTGTACGCGCTGTTCGGTGAGACCTTGGCCGGCGTCAACGAGACGCTATCGAAGGTACGGTTGGCGGCGGCCGCGAATGGTCGCCAAGACCAAATCCGCTTCAGCTTGTCCCTGCGCCCCATCCTCGGCCGCACGGAAGAAGAAGCTTGGAACCGCGCGCAGCGCATTCTGGAGCGCGCCAAAGAGTTGAAAGAGCGAGGAACGGTCAGCTTGTTCCGGGCCGCCAAGAACGAGTCCACGGGCTCGCAGCGTTTGCAGAGCACGGCCAGCGGGGGTGCGATTCGAGACAAGCGCCTTTGGACCGAAATTGCGAAACTCACCGGCGCTCAGGGCAATTCGACTTCACTCGTGGGTACGCCCGAGCAAGTCGTCGATGCGTTGCTCGACTACTACGACTTGGGCATCAGCAAATTCCTGTTCCGCGGCTTCGACCCGCTCGAGGATGCAATCGACTACGGTCGAAATCTGCTGCCTCTGCTGAGGGAGACGGTCGCCAAGCGCGGTCGACCTCGCGTCGCGGCCACTGGGTGATGCCGATGGCGAACGTTGCGCCGTTCGTATCCGCCAACAACCTGAGCCGACTACGACAGCTGGTCCTCGGTTTCGCCGAACTGATCGAGGCGTCTACCGAAGAACCAATCATCCTCGATCAAGGGCAGAAGTTGTTGGGGGCGTTGGTCGAGAACGACGACTGGCTGCCCGCGGAGTATGCCAAACCCGACCCCGCGCGCTATCAGCAGTACTTGCTACATTGCGACAGCCTGGAGCGCTTCTCCGTGGTCAGCTTCGTGTGGGCGGCGGGACAGGCCACACCGATTCACGATCATCGCGTCTGGGGCTTGGTCGGAGTCTTGCGGGGCAGCGAGCTCAATGAATCATTCATTCGTGACGGCGCGGGCAAGCTGGTACCGAACGGCTCCGAGCTGCTGAAGGCCGGCAGCGTGTCACGCCTGTCTCCGCGCATCGGGGACGTACACCGAGTGTCCAATGCCGAACGCGATCGAGCATCGGTGAGCATTCACGTGTACGGCGCCAACATCGGCGCGGTCGAGCGGGCGACTTATGACGAACTCGGCACCCCCAAGCGCTTCGTGTCCGGATACGCGAATCGCAACACGCCTAATTTCTGGGATAGGTCCTCACTGCCATGAGTTCGACGGTTTCGGTGCGTGACGTGCGCGCCGCTCTGCTCGCACGCCGTGAACTCGCGTTCATCGACGTGCGCAGTGAGGCGGCGTTTGCCGCCGATCATCCACTGTTTGCGGCCCAACTCCCGCTCGATCGCATCGAGCTGGAGGCGCCCATACGCATCCCCCGTCGTGACACGACGGTGGTGCTGTACGGAGACGAAGACCAACCCGCTGCGCGCGGAGCAGGAATCTTCGAATCACTCGGCTACTCCGAGGTCAGCGTGCTGGAGGGCGGGCTCGAGGCTTGGCGCAGCGCGGGTCTCGAGCTGTTCCAAGACGTCAACTCTTACAGCAAAGCATTCGGGGAGCTGGTCGAGTCACGCCGCCACACGCCCTCGCTTACCGCGGAAGAGGTCGCCGCCCTGATCGAGCGCAAAGCCGACATCGCAATCGTCGACGCGCGACGTTTCGACGAGTACCACACGATGAGCATTCCCACCGGAACGAGCGTCCCCGGTGCCGAGCTGGTCTTGCGTGTGCCTGCGATTGCGCCGGATCCCAACACGACCGTGATCGTCAACTGCGCGGGGCGCACACGTAGCATCATTGGCACTCAATCTCTGCTCAACGCGGGGTTGCCGAATCGAGTCGTCGCCTTGCGCAATGGCACAATCGGCTGGAAATTGGCGGGGAAGGCGCTCGATGCCGGACAGCAACGACGTCCCCCCGAGGTTTCGGCCAAATTGGTCATCGAGGCCAAGCGGCGCGCGCGCGAGGTCGCCTACCGAGCCGGTGTTCGCCATCTCGATGTCGACCAGCTGAACGCCTTGGGCGAGGACTCGGCGCGAACGTTGTACCGCTTCGATGTGCGGACACCGGAAGAATACGACGCGGGGCACTTGCCTGGCTTTCGAAGCGCTCCCGGCGGGCAGCTCGTCCAAGAGATCGACTTCTTCGCGCCCGTGCGTGGCGCTCGCATCGTGCTGTCGGACGCGCTCGGCGCGCGTGCCGACATGACCGCTTCTTGGCTCGCGCAGATGGCGTGGGATGTGTACGTGGTCGAGGGCGTCCCGGACGGGCGCGGCGTGACCAACGACGTACCACCCTTGCCGGCTCGCTCCGCCAAGGGCCGCTACAAGCGCCCGTACGAGGGCACGGATTCTCCAGCTTCCGCCACCCAGGCTTACTTGGACTGGGAATACGGCTTGGTCGAGCAACTCGCGCGCGACGACAGCCACGGCTTTTTCGTCATTTGATAGGGCAACTGGAGACTCGACATGAGCGTCAAATTCATCGGCTACATCGGCTTCAACAACAACTCCGAGATCCATCCTGACCACGGCCGGCAGATTGATCGGCAGTACATCGAAGCGGCCGCCCGCGCGCAGGAAGCAGGCGGGTTCGACCGGGTATTGATCCCGTTCGGCTCGTCCTCACCGGAAAGCCAAATCGTCGCGGCGCATGCGGCCGCCCTGACCAGCAAGCTCGGCTTCTTGATCGCGCACCGTCCGGGTTTCACACAACCCACGCTGGCCGCGCGCCAATTGGCCACCCTCGATCAGTTGAGCCAAGGACGCATCGCGGTTCACATCATCACCGGCGGCGCCGACGACGAGATGGCGCGCGACGGCGACACGTCGACGAAATCGGTGCGCTACGCCCGCACGGACGAGTACTTGACCGTACTGCGCAAGGAATGGACGGCGGAGCAGCCGTTCGACCACAGCGGGCGTTTTTACAACGTGCGCCAAGGCTACAGCGCGGTCAAACCCAGTAATTTACCAGTATTCTTCGGCGGCGCATCGGATGAAGCGCTGGATGTCGCCGGTCGGCACGCCGATGTCTACGCCTACTGGGGTGAGACTCAGGCTCAAACTCGAGAGCTGGTGGCGACGGTGCGCGCGTCCGCCGCGCGCTACGGGCGCAACCCAGGCTTCAGCATGTCGCTGCGACCGATCATCGCCGACACCGAAGAAGCCGCGTGGAAGCGCGCCGCCGAAGTCGTGGAGCGAGTACGCTCGCTGCGCGAAGCCAAGGGCGTTGCCACGAGCGGGCACGCGCCGGTGAACGTCGGCTCGCAGCGTCTTCTCCAAACGGCAGCGCATGGCTACCGCACGGACAAGCGTTTGTGGACCGGCCTTGCCGCCGTGGGCGGCGCGCAGGGCAACTCGACCGGGCTCGTGGGTACCCCCGAACAAGTCGCCGATGCCCTGCTCGACTACTACGATCTGGGCATCGATCACTTCCTGATTCGCGGCTTCGAGCCGTTGGAAGACGCGATCGTCTACGGACGCGACTTGCTGCCGTTGGTCCACGAGTTGGTTGCCAAACGTGACGCCACGAAGCGCGTTGCCAGCTGAGCTCTTCCCCGCGTTCAACCCCCGCAACCAAGGAGCAAAGCGATGAGCCAAAGAGAATCCTTACATCAAATCTTTCGTGACCTGCATGCCGAGCGCGTCCGCACGATGGATCCCGCGAAACTGCAGATCAACATCGATCAGCGGAGGACATTGGTCGACACCGCGGATCCGTCGAAATGGATCAAGGCGGGAGACAAGCTGAAGCCCTTCGATTTACCGGAAGTCGACGGCGGCCGTGTTCGCTCGAGTGAGCTGCTCGAGCGTGGTCCGCTGGTGCTGGTGTTCTTCCGCTTCGAAGGCTGCCCCGCGTGTAACCTTGCCCTCCCCTATTATCAACGCAACCTGTTGCCTGGTCTGCGTGAGTTGGGGGCCACGCTGGTCGCCATCAGCCCGCAAGTTCCCGAGCGTCTCAAAGCGATCAAAGAGCGCCATTCACTGCAGTTCCGGGTCGCTTCTGATCTGAACAACGATCTTTCTCGTGAGTTCGGGATTTTGTACACCTTCGACGAAGCGTCTCAGCAGTCGTCGCTGGCGAGCGGCAAGTCGATCGGTGAAGTCACGGGCACGGGGACCTGGGAGTTGCCCCAGCCCACGGCGGTGGTGATTGGCCAGAACGGAGTCGTTCGTTTCGCGGATGTTCACCCGGACTGGCTGCTGCGCACCGAGGCGGAACCCATCTTGGCCGCCGTGGCCGCGCTGTCGACCGTCAAGCAAACGCCGAGCGCGGTGTCGCTCGGCGCTTGAGGGTTACACGCGCCCGGGCGTCGAGCCGTGAGCCGCGACGAGACTAGCAAGAGACCGGAAGAGTCCATTCGTATCGCAGCATAGAAAGGGCACAGCCAATGAGTACAGCACTGCAACTCAAGCGTTTCGTAAACCCCGACGCGGAGCTCAGGATCCGCCCCCTCGAACCGACGATCGGCGCCGAGATCAGCGGCATCGATCTGAGCCGGCCGATTTCGGATGCGGTGCGCGACGAGATCAAACGCACACTGCTCGAGTACAAGGTCGTGTTTTTCCGCGATCAGGAGCTCAACACCGATCAACACGCGGCGTTTGCCGCGCGCTTCGGCAAATTGTACGTGCACCCGAACACCAAGCGCGACGAAAAGATCGCGAACATCCACAAAATCGCGGCCGAGGACTTCGCGAAATACGAGCGAGTGAAAGACCCGACTACGGTCGAAGCGGGCTACCACACCGATACCAGCTGGCGCCTGGTGCCGACTTGGGGTGCGGTGCTCCGGGCCGTGAATCTGCCGGAAGTCGGCGGCGATACCATCTGGGTGGATGCCGGCGCCGCCTACGAGGCTCTCTCGGAGAGCGTGAAGCAGCGCCTCGCCGACTTGCACGTGACTCACGACTTCCGCTCGGCGCTGCAACGCGTCGGTCACGACTACCCGATCGTCGCGCATCCCGTGGTGAAAACGCACCGCGAGACCGGCAACAAGGTGCTGTGGGTCAACTTCACTCAGCGCCCGCACATCATCGGTGTCGACTTGGCCGAAGGCCGCGAGATCTTGAACATCGTCTTGGCGCAGTATCAAAAGCCCGAGTTCCAAGTGCGCTTTTCGTGGCGACCCGGTTCGATCGCGTTTTGGGACAACCGTGCGGCGGTGCACATTGCCGTGCGCAACTACGGCGATTTCCCACGTGTGCTCGACCGCATCTTGATCGCCGACGAGCCTCAGTACGCCGACTTGTGATTTCGTGACGCGTTCAGTTCCGGTCCAGGAGGTGGTGCCCTGGGCCGGAATGCGAACAGAAGCTTTTACCCTACCTTCGGGATCGAAGACCATGTCCGAACGACAATTGAAACTCGGCGCAATTTTGAGCGGCGTCGGCACGACGCAGAACGGTTGGCGTCACCCAGACTTGCCAGGCTATGCGAGCATCGACATCGACTGGTTCATCGACAACGCTCGAAAGGCCGAGGCGGCCAAGTTCGATCTGGTGTTCATCGTCGACAGTCCGTACATCACCCCCGACTCGGCACCGCACTTCCTGAATCGTCTCGAGCCGCTGACGCTGCTCTCCGCCGTTGCCGGAGCTACCAAGCGCATCGGGCTCGTTGCCACACTCACGACCTCGTACACCGAGCCATTCAACGTGGCCCGCCAGTTCGGCTCCCTGGATCTGATCAGTCGCGGGCGAGCCGGTTGGAACGTAGTCACGACCGGCCTGGAGGGCGCGGCGGGGAACTATGGCCTCGAGCAGCACATCGACCATTCCGTGCGCTATCGACGCGCAGCGGAACACGTCGCCGTCGTCCAAGGCTTGTGGGATTCGTACGAAGACGACGCCTTCCCGCGCGACAAGCAGCGCGGCGTATTCTTGGACAAGAGTAAACTTCACGCGCTGAACCACCGCGGGGAGTTTTTCTCGGTGAGCGGGCCTCTGAACATCTCTCGCTCGCGCCAAGGCCAACCGGTCATCTTTCAGGCCGGCACTTCGGAGGAAGGGCGCGATCTTGCCGCGCGCATCGCCAATGGCATCTACGCCAATGAAGAGACATTCGAAGAAGCACAAGACTACTACCGCGACATCAAGCGTCGCGCCGCCGCGTACGGCCGAGACCCCAACGAAATCCTGATCTTCCCGGGACTCGTACCCATTTTGGCCGACACCGACGAACAGGCCCGGCTGCGCGAGGAAGAAGTCAACGGGCAGCTAGACCTGAAGAAGGCGCTCGTTCAGCTCGGCCGCCCTTTCAACTACCACGACTTTACGCAGTATCCGTTGGACGAACCGTTCCCCGATCTCGGTGAACTCGGATTGAACGGCTACCGCGGAGGCGCCGACCGCATCAAGCGCGTCGCCAAGACGGAAGGCCTCACGCTGCGCGAGACCGCCTGGCGCTTCGCCGCGCGGCGTTCTCCCTTCGTCGGGTCACCACTGACGGTCGCCAATGAAATGGAACGATGGTTCCGCGAGGGGGCCGTGGACGGCTTCAACTTCCGGGTTTCGAACCCCCAGGATTTCCAGGAGTTCGTGGAGCGCGTCTTGCCAATCCTGCGCGAGCGCGGCGTCATCCGCCGTGATTACGAGCATGAGACCCTACGCGGTCACCTGGGCCTCCCGATCCCCGCGAACCGCCACGCGGCCGCTCGCACTGCTGCCCGCTCGTCCTCGCCGAATCATGGGCACGCGCTTGCGCCAATCGCCTCGGGTTCCTCCCTTTCAGGAGATGTCGAATGAGCACCTTGTTTACACCGCTGCGGGTCGGCGCACTGAAGCTCCCCAACCGCGTCGTGATGGCGCCCCTGGGCCGAGCTCGAGCCGATGCCGAGAATCGAACCCCGACGCCATCGGTCGTTGCCTACTATGTGCAGCGCGCGAGCGCAGGGCTGATCATCTCCGAGGCCACGCACATCTCGCCGCACAGCGTCAGTCGACCGGGTACCGCTGCCATTCACAATGACGCACAAATCGCGGCTTGGAAGCGCGTCACGGACGCCGTGCACGCAGCCGGCGGCCGAATCTTCCAACAGCTGTTTCACTTGGGGCGCAAAGCCGACCCCGCGCGATTACCCGACGGCGGTCTTCCCCCCGCACCGTCCGCGATCGCAGCCAAGGGTGTGTTCAGCACACACGCCGGTCCGCAGCCCTTTCCCGTGCCGCGTGCGCTCACGACCGATGAGATTCCGAGCCTCGTTTCCGAGTTCGGTAAGGCCGCCCGCAACTCGAAGGCGGCTGGCTTCGACGGCATCGAGATCCACGCGGCCAATGGCTTTTTGATCGATCAGTTCTTGCGAGACGGCGCAAACCAGCGCCGTGATCACTATGGTGGTTCGATCGAGAATCGCGCCCGTTTCCTGCTGGAGGTCGTCGATTCGACCGCGGCTGAATTCGGTGCGGACCGCGTCGGGGTCCGCCTTTCTCCGCATGCACTGGGTGACGGCACCTTCGATACCACGCCACAGGCCACGTTCCGCTACGTTGCCGAGCAACTCGGGCGCAGGGATCTTGCGTACCTCCACCTGATCGAGCCCGTCAACACTCCGGAAGAAGCGCGTTTGGCCACCTCACTCCGTGAAGCGTTCCTCGGTCCGCTCATCCTGTGCGGCGGGTTCGAACGAGCGACCGCTCAGCGTGCACTCACTGAAGCGCATGCCGATGGCATCGCATTTGGTGTCGGCTTCATTGCGAATCCGGACCTGGTAGAGCGACTCCAGAGCGATGCGCCTTGGAACACGCCCGACCCTTCGACGTTTTACGCGGGTGGGGACCGCGGCTACCTCGATTACCCATTCCTGTCCCCGCAACCGGGTCAGTCGACGACTTCGCTCTGACACGACGCCTCACCGCGCGGTGCGAATGCCGCGCGGTGAACATCGTCGTTGGATGGCCTACTCGGCGGCCTTCGCCAGCGAGTAGCGATTGGCAGGGACGCGCAGCCCGAGGTTGTCACGCAAGGTGGCGCTCGCTGCGTAGTCCTTCTTGTAGATGCCGCGCGCTTGCAAAATCGGCACGACCTCGCTCACGAACAGCTCCAGCTGCCCGGGCAGAGATTCGAAAGTGACGAACCCGTCCGCGGCGCGCTCGTCGAGCCAACGCTGGAACGTGTCGGCAAGCTGGGTGGGAGTGCCGACGAACTGGCTGCGCGGGGTGGCAAAGCGCAGCGCAACCTCGCGCAACGTGAGGTTCTCCTCGCGGGCCGCACGCAAGATCTTGAGGGAGGCGCTCTGGTTGCTGTTCGCCCCGTGTTCGCTCACATCGGGAAAAGCGGCATCCAAATCATGCTTGCTGAAGTCGTAGTCGTTGAACGGGCGACCGAGCATGGCCAAGGCATTCTCGATTGAAACCAAGTTCTTCAGCTCTTGGTACTTTGCCTCCGCCTCGGCCGGCGTGGCGCCGACTACGGGGCCGAATACCCGGCAAAATCAGCAAGTCTTCCGGACGGCGACCAAACCCGACGGCGCGGGCCTTCACGTCGCGGTAGTACGCCTTCGCTTCCTCCAGGTTGTCATGACCCACGAAGATGGCGTCCGCGCGCCGAGCCGCAAAGTTCTTTCCGTCTTCCGATGCGCCAGCCTGGAAGATTACCGGTTGCCCCTGTCGAGAGCGCGCGATGTTCAACGGTCCTTTGACCTGAAAGAATTCGCCCTTGTGGTCGAGCGCGTGCAGCTTCGACGGGTCGAGGAACTGCCCGCTCTGCTTGTCGTGGACGAGGGCGTCGTCTTCCCAGGAATCCCACAAACCCTGAACGACGTCGAGATGCTCGGCGGCCAAGCGATACCGAACATCATGCGCGTAGTGGCTCGGCTTACCGAAATTGCTCGCGGTTCCCTCGAGCCATGAGGTCACCACGTTCCAACCGGCGCGTCCGCCGCTCAAGTGATCGAGTGAAGCGAACTGCCGCGCCACGTTGAACGGCTCGCTGTAGCTGGACGTGAGCGTGGCGACCAAGCCGATGTGCTCGGTGACCGCCGCCAAACTCGATAGGATGGTCAGCGGCTCGAACCGGTTGAGGTAGTGAGGGCTGGACTTGGGCGTAACGAACAAGCTGTCGGCCACGAACAAGAAGTCGAACTTGCCCGCCTCGGCAACCTGCGCTTGATGCTTGTAAAACGCGAAGCTAGTGCTCGCGCTGGGGTCGGCGTCTGGGTGCTGCCAATCGCCCCAACCGGGGCCGACGCCGTGCAATATGAAACCGAGCTTCAACTCTCGCGTGTTTGACATTCTACCACTCCATCCGGGTGTCCATCTTAGGGGACAGATATACCCGAATGGAGGGCGGTCGCAACTCGGTTTTAGAGGATCAGAGTTGGTACTTGAGCGTGATCATTACGGTGCGCGGATCTGGGAAGTTCAAGAAACGAACACCAGTTCCCGGCGTGTAGGTCGAGCTCACCCGCTTCTGACTATCGAGCAGGTTTCGGCCGCCGAGCACGATTACGTAGCGGTCGTTCGGAGAAGTCCAGCTCACCGTACCGTTCACGAAGGCTTGATCCGGCACGCGGTCCTGAACGCGCGCCAACGCGGACGTGTAGTAGGTGCTCGCCCATTGCACGTCGCCGGCCAGCCTTATCAAGCCGGGGATCGGGAGCGGGAGGTCATAGCTTGCACCACCCGAGACGTTCCACTTCGGTGAATTGAGCAACGGGTTACCGTCGGCGTTCACGCCTGCACCACCCGCGTTCTTGTAGCTGTCGTAGATCGCCCGCAGGTAGCCGCCGCCGAAGTGCAGGCCCACGCCGTACGGCAAGCGAGCGCTGGTCTCGAGTTCGACACCCAGCGTGTGCGCCTTGCCGGCGTTGCCGCGGATACTGTTGCCCGGATACGCCGGGTCCGTATACGACACCTGCAGATCCCGGTAATCGTTGTAAAACGCGGCTAAATTCGCGCGCAAATGGCGATTGAAGAATTCGTTCTTCAGCCCGGTTTCGAAGCTATTGACGAATTCGGGGTTGAAGGGGCGCTTGGCCAGGTCGATGTTCGTGGCGCGATTGTCGAACCCGCCGGACTTGAAGCCGCGCGAATAGGTAAAGTAGTGCAGGGTGCTCGGCGCGTACTGCAAGGCGACCGAGACCTTGGGCGTCAATGCGCCCCAGTGATCGCTGGCTTTCCCCGCGATGGATTGCCCCGTGACGTTGCCGTTCAAATCCAAGGTCTTGTTGTCGAACGTGAACGACTTGGCTTCGATGGTCTGACGCAAACCGCCGGTGAGCGTTGCCCAATCCGTCACCTTTAGGTTGGCCTCGCCGAAGAGGGCAACGCTGTCCGTGGTGGTGGTGTTGTGCGCGCGCAGCGTTGCGTAGTTTTCCGGGTTCAGCCCCGGATCGGTGGGCTGAGAATTTCGGCGGCTGTAGCCATCACGTTGCACGTAAAAACGCTCGTGGAGGTAGAAAGCGCCCGTGGAGAAGTTCACGGCCTTGTAGCGGCCGTTCACCTGAAGTTCCTGAGTGAAATAGCCGTCCTGGTAGTGAATCAGGTTTTTCTGAATGAGCGCGGCTTCGCCGTCGTTGTCGTACCAGACTGGGTTCAGGTCGAAGCCACCCACCGCGCTGATCGACTTCAAGTCGATGTGATCATCGACGTGATAGATCGCTCGCACGGAGGCGCTACCCTGGTTCATCCGCTGATAGGGCGGCACTTCGGAGTAAGAGGTCGTCTTCGAAAAGCCCCCGCCGGGCTGCCGAGTCGGGATGTAGCTGCGTGAATCGCTGCGGTCGATCGTGCCGTTCAGCGTGGTTTGGATGTCCCACTTCTCGGTTGGGGTCCAACGGAGCTTGATGCGCCCCGAGTCCACGTCAATCCGATTCACATCGATGTGTTGCGTCGGATTGTCGGTGATGCCGTCACGTCGATTGCGAGAGAAGGCCACGCTCGCCGACAAGCGATCTTTGATCAGCGGCCCGCTCACCAAGGCTTGCGCCTTGATCGCGTTGTAGCTGCCGTAGCTGAGCGAGCTCGACGCGTGAAAGTCATTGTTGGGATCGGCGCTGATGATGCGGATCGCACCGGCGCTCGAGTTTCGGCCGTACAAGGTACCTTGCGGGCCGCGCAGCACTTCGAGCCGCAAAATGTCGTTGAAATCGAAGTTCGACGACAGTTGCCGAGGTTGATACACGTCGTCGATGTACACCGCGACCACGGGCTCCTGAATCGGATCCGACTCGCCGATGCCGCGCAGCGAGTACGTCTGCGTGGTGTAGCTGAGCGTGGTGCGCGAGACGAACAAGTTCGGGATCTGCCCGGCGAGGTCTCGGGGAGAGCCCGCGCCACGTTGCTGCAGCAGTCCCGGGTCGAAAGCGGTAATGGCAATCGGCGTGTTTTGCAGGTTCGTCTCGCGACGCTGAGCCGTCACCACGACGCTGCCCAGTTGATCGCTCGTCTCGGCGGGGGCTTCTGCCGCAGGGACTACGGGCGAAGCTTCAGCGGCAGGAGGAGCATTCTCGGCGGGCGGCGGAGCGGGCGCAGCGGCGGGTTGCGCGGGAGCAGGCTCTGCGGGCGCGGGCGGCTGGGCTGGAGCCGGCGCGACCGCAGGGGCCGGCGGTTCAGCGGGTGCTGGCGGCTGAGCGGGGGGCGCCGGAGCCTCCGCCGGTTGAGCCTCCGCCACGGCCGCCAATGAACTCCCCGTCAAGATCGCCCCGAACAAAAGCCGGCTCGTGTATCGCCTACTGCGCAAACTCATGTGAATGGTTCCTAGGTTCGTTGAATAAGGCCGTGCTGCGCGCGCGGGCGCGCCGCGAAGCCCGGCTGCACCGGGCCCCACCCAGCCGCCGAGCGGCGCTGCTCGTTGCCGCCCGGAGGCATGCAAACGCGCTCCCCAGACGCCAGAGTAGACGGCTAAGAATCGCGAAAGGTGTCGAAATCCACCATGTAGCGCTTATATGTGGACCTTCCTGCCTCGGTCAAGACAATTGTCTCGTTCTATAGACCAGGTGACCCGCCTTGTTCGGTATTTCCCCCGGATGTGCGCGACGCGACTTCTTGCAAAGGAGACACAAAGACACTATCAGGGAGCCGCCACCGAATCCCTCGGCGGCCGGAGGCAGGATCAGATGGATTTGGAGCTCAAAGGCAAGCGCGCGCTGGTCACTGGCGGCAGTCGCGGCATCGGCAAGGTGATCGCTCGAGTACTCTTGGCGGAGGGCGTCGACGTGGCGATCCTGGCTCGTGGTCGTGAGGCGCTCGAGGCAAGCGCGCGCTCGCTGAGTGCGGAGTTCGGGAGAGCGGTGCTGCCCCTGGTCGCGGACACCTCCAACCGAACCGAGGTCGATGCGGCCGTGCAAACAGCCATCGACACGCTCGGGGGCGTCGACATCTTGGTCAACTCCGCCGCGGTCCCGGGTGGCAGCTCGAACGCGGCCAGCTTCGGAGAGATCGAGGACGAGCACTTGCTCTACGATTTCAACGTCAAAGTCGCGGGTTATCTCCGGACTTCCCGGGCGCTTGCGCCTCACCTGATCAAAAAGGGTTGGGGACGCATCATCAACATCGGGGGCTTGGCCGCGTACAGCACGGGCCGTCCGATCGCGACCCTGCGCAACGTCGGCGTGTCCGCCTTGACCAAGAACTTGGCCGACGAGCTCGGGCCCAAGGGCATCAATGTCGTTGCCTTGCATCCGGGGGCCACCCGCACCGAACGCACGGACGCGGCAAGCGAACAGCGAGCCGCTAAAAATAACACCATTGGTCGCATCGTGGACGCGGAGGAAGTCGCCTACGTCGTGGCATTCTTGGCTTCGCCGCGCAGCGTCGCCATCAACGGCGATACGATCGCCACCGGAGGCGGCAGCCTCGGGACCATCCGCTACTAGTCGACGGCGAAATACGGCGGCCGTTCGCCTGGCCACCGACCTCATGTCTTGCATACAAGACATTCGCCTCCTATGCTGCGGCTCATGTGTGACTGTGCATTGGGTTCGATCGAGGTTGACCCCTCCGCCGTTCTCTCGACGAGCGACGGCCGGGTGCGCTATTGGCGGCGTCAGGCGTTACAACTAGCTCGCTGGTATTTACGGGCGGTGGCGCCGCTCGTACGTCAAAACGGAGCCGGACGAGCTCGATTGACCCGTAAAACTTGAATCCGACCCCGAAGCCAGATGCCACACCCGCTCCGCCGTCTGTTCCTACGCGCCCGCCCGTATCGCCGTGAAGTGGCGATCGCGTCGCTATTCTCGGTCCTCAACAAGATTTTCGACGTACTGCCCGAGGTGTTGATCGGCGTGGCGGTGGACGTCGTAGTCAGCCGCAAGGCTTCTTTCGTCGCTCGTTTCGGAGTCAGCGAGCCGCATGAACAGCTGCTGCTACTCGCGGCATTGACCGTCTTCATTTGGGTCTGCGAGTCCCTGTTCGAATATCTGTACGCGCTTCGCTGGCGCAATCTGGCGCAGAACCTACAGCACGATTTGCGCATCGAGGCCTATCGCCACGTGCAGCGCTTGGAGCTGGCCTGGTTCGAGCAGCGCCGCACCGGCAGCTTGATGTCGATCTTGAATGACGACATCAACCAGATGGAGCGCTTTCTAAACGGCGGCGCCAATGATCTGATTCAGGTATTCACCGGGTCCGTCCTGGTTGGCGCCGTGTTCTTCACTTTGACGCAAAGGATCGCCGTGCTGGCCTTGGTACCGATCCCATTGATCGTGTACGGCGCGTTCTGGTTTCAGGCGCGACTAGCGACGCGCTACGCAGAGGTCAGAAACGCGGCGGGGACCCTGAACGCACGCTTGAACAACAACCTGCTCGGCATCGCTACAATCAAGGCCTACACCGCCGAAGACTTCGAAGCACGACAAGTGCAAGCAGCGTCGGATGAGTACCGAACCGCGAATGCCGGCGCCATTCGTTTTTCGGCCGCCATCACCCCCATCATTCGCATGGCGGTCTTGGCGGGTTTCACGGTCACGCTGTTGTACGGCGGTTTCCTGGCGCTGCGCGGGGAGCTGGGCGTCGGCAGCTATTCGGTTCTGGTGTACCTGACCCAGCGGTTGCTGTGGCCGATGACCCGATTGGCCGACATGACTGATCTGTACCAGCGATCCATGGCATCGGTCGAGCGCGTCATGGACTTGCTCGATGTCGCCGTGGGCATTGCTTACGATGGCAAGCCACTTCCCAAAGCGCAGGTGCGCGGCGCGTTGCAGTTCGATCGCGTGAGCTTTGCGTATGCCGAAAAGCCGACGCTCAGTGACGTGTCGCTTCGGATCGACGCCGGGCAAACGGTTGCCTTCGTGGGTAGTACGGGCAGCGGCAAGAGCACCCTGGTGAAGCTGCTGCTCCGCTTCTACGAACCGCACAGCGGCGCAATCTCGCTGGACGGCGCGTCGATCGCCGAGTTTTCACTGCAAGATCTACGGCGCACGATTGGCTACGTCGCTCAAGACAGCTTCCTCGCGGATGCCAGCGTCGCGGAGAACATCGCCTACGGCCTGAGCTCGGCCCGGCGCGAGGACGTGATCGCGGCGGCGGTCGCCGCGGAAGCGCACGAGTTCATCATGGCCATGCCGAACGGCTACGATACCGGTGTCGGTGAACGCGGGCAGAAGCTGTCGGGAGGGCAGCGTCAGCGGATCGCACTCGCGCGTGCCATCCTCAAAGACCCGCCCATCTTGGTACTCGACGAAGCCACCAGCGCCGTCGACAACGAGACCGAGGCCGCCATCCAGCGTTCGCTCGACAAATTGGTCGTGGGGCGCACGAGCTTGATCATCGCGCATCGTCTCTCCACCGTCCGTCGCGCCCACTGGATCCACGTGCTCGAGGGCGGGCAGATCGTGGAATCCGGTACGCATGAATCGCTGCTTTCGCTCGACGGACAGTACGCGAGCCTCTGGCGCCTCCAAACGGGCGAGGCGCCGTCACTTGCTCGAGAACCAGTGGATAGCGCCCTGGTTGCGGCGCAGTAGCCGCGTCTATTTTGCTGGACAACGGGCCAGGTGAGCCCCACACCTGACGCCATGAGCGGTAAACGACAGCTGAAGCTCGGCGCATTCATGCGCCCCGCCAGCATTCACACGGGCGCTTGGCGGTATCCGGGCGCGTTCCCGGACGCAAACTTCAACCTCTCGCACTTGAAGCGCTTCGCTCAACGGCTGGAGGGTGCGCGCTTCGACATGTTCTTCATGGCCGACCATCTGGCCGTGCTCAACATGCCCGTCGCGGCGCTCAAACGCAGTCACACGGTGACTTCGTTCGAGCCGTTCACCCTGCTGTCCGCGCTGTCGTCCATCACCGAGCACATCGGGCTGGTCGCCACCGCCTCCACCACCTTCGATCAGCCCTTCCACGTCGCTCGGCGCTTCGCCTCACTGGACCACTTGAGCGGCGGACGCGCGGGTTGGAACATCGTCACGACATCCAACCCCGACGCTGCGCTCAATTTCGGTCTCGACGAGCACATGGAGCACGACGAGCGCTACCGCCGCGCGCGTGAATTCTACGACGTGGTGACCGGGCTTTGGGACAGCTTCGCCGACGATGCCTTCGTGCGCGACGTGCCTTCCGGAACCTATTTCGATCCTGAAAAGCTGCGCATCTTGAATCACCGTGGGAAATACTACTCGGTCCGCGGGCCCCTCAACATCGCGCGCCCGGTGCAAGGCTGGCCCGTGATCGTCCAAGCCGGCGCTTCCGAAGCAGGTCGTACGCTCGCGGCAGAGACCTCGGAAGTGATCTTCGCGGCGCAGAGCACGCTCGAGGCGGGGCAGCGCTTTTACGCCGACATGCAGGCGCGCTTGGCTAAGCTCGGTCGAAGCCCGGACTCACTCAAGATTTTGCCAGGCGCCTTCGTCGTGGTGGGCGAGACGGTGGCGGAGGCGCGCGAGAAGCGGGCTCGACTCGACAGTTTGGTTCATTTCGAAAGTAGTATTGCCTCACTTTCGATCGCGCTCGGCCACGATGCATCCGGCTTCGATCCCGACGCTCCGTTGCCTCCGATTCCGCCAAGCAACGCGAGCCACAGCGGTCGCGAACGCGCGGTCGAGCTCGCTCAACGCGAGAACCTCACCGTCCGACAGTTGGCGCAGCGGTTGGGAGGGTACAGTGGGCTGTCGTTCGTTGGCACACCACAAACCATCGCCGAC
>Ga0247757_10001144_pt1 | contig 18961 bp, 9 predicted proteins | sample UWRJL126311R4_FD_180929 | JGI IMG/M metagenome (GOLD analysis project Ga0247757, IMG submission 180929) | Plant litter microbial communities from Arlington Agricultural Research Station in Wisconsin, United States - UWRJ-L126-311R-4 | ecosystem: Environmental > Terrestrial > Plant litter >... | reverse complement strand
GCGGAATGGGTGGTGGTCAGAGATGTTTGAAGCTTCAGCTATCGGTACCTCCACCAGCTTGAGGCCGTATTTCTCCACGTTTGTGGCCCATGACACGATAGCATCCTCAATCAGCTTAGCAGTAACGTTCATCCAGTCTATGCGGATATGGTAACAGTTGTCTGGATTATGCAAGCGGTCATAGTGTAGCGAGATGATTTCTGGACGATATGAACGCTTGCGCGGATCAACATCGTACCGCATCACACGGGACAGCAGCACCTTACGCTTTGGAGTACTAGTGCGAGTTGGCGTCTTTTCTCCGTCACCATCAGACTTTGCACTGTATGTGTCACTTGTGCTAGGGCGAGATCGTGTGCTGGTAGTTCGAGAAGCAAGAGGCGACGTCCGTGGGCCATCAGGCAGTGGAGTAGATGGGACAGACCGATCGATTTTACGCATACCAAACCAACTTATTCTTGATTCCGGTCGGGGGGCCCGATATTCTGCGGCAATTTGATAAAAAAAGTTTCCATCACGGAATGCGTGCCGTTTCTGAACATGCTGGAAAAGACCCTTTTTCATTAACTGATTTCCCAGATCGACGGCGTCATCACGAGTTTCTACGTCTTTAAAGTTTGAAAGTAGCCAGCTTGTCAGGTCAAACCCCAAAAAACAGTTGTAGTGCAGGCGCATATGCCACCGTCGGTCGAGCATTGGGATGCCACCTTCACTCTGCAGATCCTCGGCTAGTTTCTTGAGATCAATGTTGGATATGTGATACTGTTCTGTTTCGGAGAAGAGAGACGCGATAAATTCACTCTCTGTATCACTTATAAGCGAATTATCCGAGCCAGCAGCTACAATAGCTGAGGGATCACGGGTATGATACTCTATTGCAAGCGGATTAGAGTCCCTCTGCTTCCTGCTGCTCGTAGCCTGGAAATGACGTTCTTCAGGAGGAATATAGCGGTACTTCTGCCACACTTGAGTCAACTTTCTGATACCTTCAAGACGAATCTCTTCTTCGGAATCCTCGGCTAGCAAAGGAAATGGCCGCCGGTTAACAGTGGGAATATCGACGGGAATTAGTACGAAACGCGCCCTCCAGAACTGTAGTATCTCGGAGAACTCATCCTGATACCCAGCCAAGAACGTATCGATAAAATTCCAATTATACTCCTTGCGAGGGGGTCGAAGGATGACATCTCGCGGCTCGTAAGTATCTTCGAATGCTGTTCGTATATATGGTTTATAGGGAAATGGCGTATCAATTCCAGCCGAGGACTGAAGCGCTGTTGTCGGTTTCCTGCTGAATCTTTTGACCTCAACTTCACCCCCTGCGACACACACTAACTGGTGAATGGTAGTTCCTACACTCAGGAATACAGTGTCACCATCACGAGACATATACTCAGAGTCAAATATACTCGAAAGATCTTGCTCACGTCCGCCTGAAAAGTCTGCAATTGCAGGACCAACCACGATCTGGAAACCGTGGGATAGTCGGAAGGCTATGAGTTCACGCACTAGTGATTCTCGAGATTTAGAAGCTTCTACCATATCTTCATCGTCGTTCTGCGTAATTTTATACGGGCTTTCATTGTATTCAGTGGCAAGTTGTGCAGCGGTAGGAAAGTATTCGTTGGTCAAGGGCACCGCAGCAGGTGAACACAGTGACTTCCATTTCACGGATGCGGTGCGAAGTCGTTTTGGGAACACATGCTGCCATCGTCGAAATTGGTTCGCAATGGTTATGGTGTTTCTCTTGGGATTGCACGGATTGACAAGCACGGCCCATGGTGCGATAGCACTTGTAGGTGACAACGTTCGAGGAATCTCTTTGGCACCACCACTAGTCGATAGTAGCTCCAGTTTAGGACCAATAGATTCGCCCATAGCACGAGATCCAGCGAGCAAGAACGTTGAACCGGGATCCTTTACGACAGATCCAGGATGAGATGGCATCGATGCCTTGGCATCTCGGTGGGCTCTAAATACCGTCACCGAGCCAGCAGCATGTTCTAGGGACGGTGCCTCCTTGGATGAGAGACCTGCTCGAGACGAGCTCCTGATGTTGATAGGCTGTGATGGTCTTTCGATAGAGTTAATTCTTGTGCTCGCCAGTTTCTCCGCAATGAGGCCTTTTTGGTTGTTTTCTATAGTAAGCTTTGCCGGTTTAACTTTTCCAGGCGTAATGTCGATTGTGGCTTGACCAATAGCTTCTGTGATGGTGGGTTTTGGGGTAGAACTGGCTTTACCCCCAAAACTGATTTGCCTAAGAAACCACGGAGCTGGACGGCTTGCAGAACTCGTTATAGTAGCAGGCACGGTAACTGTGCGAGGAAGAGGAGGAAGACCCAAGGTCTTAGGTGGGGTGTTGTCTCGACTTACGATGGGTGAATCTTGGGGAGTCGAATGTATAGATCTTCGATGATCGTTCGAATCCCCAGAATCACCTCTTCTATGGCCGGTACGCCGCTGAAGATTGTTTGCTTTATCCACAGCCATTTGCCGAATTAGTACATCCGATCGTGAAACGCCTAGGCTCCTGTATTCGGGAGCATGGATCATGCTTCCTCGAGGGGACTGGTTGTCACCATCCCTTGACATTTCTCGCATCAGTTGGTTGAGACCCATCTCCGGAGACGGACGTGCAGTTTTACCAATGGATGTTGAGACACTGTGATAAGAGGAGGACAAAAGTGTTCCTTTGGGTACATGTTCAGGTAATGAATTTTTGAAACTAGAAGTAGCAATTTCACGACTTCTTGCCTCATGTTGTTTACCTAGACTGTGATCCAGTCGTGGCGTAAACACATTGTTGTCAAAGTTTTCCATCCACTGCTTCTGTAAAGCTCTTCTCTCGTCATTCTCGCCTTCTTGGCTCTCTTTTTCGAATTTTGATTTGAACGACCCATTCAGTGTAGACATGTGGCGACTCGTAACCCTGCTTTCAGCAGGTGAATGATCCGAACGCTCCGTCTGCTCTCTAAGACGTTGGGGATACAAAGGGTTCTCTTCGAGGTAGGGTATGGATATGTCACCTAATTCGTTTTCCATGACACCCATCATCTGCAATTCGTACATGCGACACCTCAACGCAAATGAGCCCGACTTCTTCTTTGGTATTCGCTTTTGAACACGAAAATCGGATTTGCGGACCTTCGATAACTCAAGAATCTCCTCGAACGGACCAGACCAGAACGAAATATCGACCCAATGAGGCATTGCATATCGCCATTCATCATAGCCCTGCGGTGATTCTTTTGGTGCATCATCCAAAAGAATTGGAGGTACCAACACAGAAGGCCGTTGCAGAACAGAGCCAAAGTTGGGCTGATGCTGACGGGGAGTCTTCTCATCAATAAAATCTATTCCTTCGGTAGCACTATCTTTGGTTTTTGTACGCATCGATTCTTTTACCAGGCTAGAAAGTGATCGAGGACTCCGGTATTTGAATAGCGGTACAGAGTGTAAGGGCATAGGGGATAGACATACGAGGTCGATGCTGATACCAGACCCCACTAGGGTATCAGTTGTCAGCTTAAGCATATTAAAGTCAACCTCGAAAACACCTGTCCCGGCAGTGACGACGATGACTGAAATTCCAGTTCGTACTAGATCACGGTCGATGTAGTCTTTTGCGAACTGCGCACCAGCAAGATTAATGGCTTCTAAAATGTTGCCCTGCGCAGCTGTGGAAGGCTTTCCAGCGATAATCAGTTCAGGATTCGTCTTCTCAAGGCCGCTACTGTCCACCCTGCTCGAGGAATGCTCCCGCTTTGGTATCAGTGAGACATCCTTGAGAAAAGCTCGAAACTCCTTCTTCAGCTGGTAGAGAATGTTAACCCAATCACCGCTGGCCATGTCGCTGACAACAACCCGATAATAATCACGGAAACGACCCGAGCGACTTTCCCAGTCTGTGCTGTCGGTAGTATCAAGGGGATGTTCTAATCCTAGGCTGGTGTCGTATTGCATTCGAGTGAAGAGGATGATAGTGACCACATGTCTCGCATTGATTTTCATCCAACGCTTGAACAGATCAGGCAAGAAACCATTCACAACTTTGTTAAACATGATCTCGCCCGCTCCTTCAGCATCAAAGTCCCACATCTCTTTCGACATCTGAATGAACAGAACGTAGCGTGCAGATTCGCTGCGAAAGACGGGTTTGGTCGCCGACGAAAAGTACCCGGAGTGAGTTGACTGGCCGTTGATATACACATTCTTTACTGTCGCTTTGATGGTACCCATGAAGAGGAGCTTCTGTCCACGATAGACAGTACGATTACTCAATTCCGCTATCGACATACGCCACATGTCTGCCCTTGCAAGATACTCATCACGAAAAGTCACTTCAACATGAGAAGCTGAATGTTTGTCTTCATCGGCCTGGCACGAATTAGCAATCAGCCAAAATTCTGGTTTAAGAGGTAGTTTACCAAGGCAACAATGACCTGCGTGCGGTTTCGTAGACCAAAGACTTTGGCTATCTTCTCTGCAATCGAAACTTGCAGATTAGAATGCTTGGATTTTAGTTCGTTAGGGAAAGGCTTTGCTACAAACATGTACGACTTTTCCAGGTCTACTTCGCGATTTTCCTGGATTACCGAACCGGTCTCATCAAAAGTGATCCGGACGGAACCCTTGCGACTTCGCTTAGGAGTATCTGTAATGTCCTTGGTCCCATCATCGAGTTTGACATGCATGGGATCTTTAGGGGCAGTCTTGGACGTTGATTGGAAATCTCTAACCACGGTTCCATACTTGAGTGCGATGATTTGGATCAAAGACCCCGGCGACGCAGGGAGCTCCGAGAACTTATCGCAGTTGAAGACGACATCGTCTTTGGAAAAGTTGTCGTCATGCGTCCAGAGTGTGCAAACTTTCTGGACCCGTGTACGCTTCACGCTTATGGTAGATTTAGACATTTCGTGCTCTGATCCCCTACTGTGACAAATTTGTTGCTGCCCAGGCGCCTCTTCATTTCAATGTTGGATGATAACACGCGAGATACCGTGCGACAGAAGGTCCGGGTGCTGGCTCTGATAACGATCCAAGCAAACGAGCAGATGGGGATGAATGGGCTCACCTGATGCAGAGAGTTGAAGCTTGGGCGTTTGCCAAGAGGCCGAGGCTCGGAGGTAAATATCGCCGCCCCGACACCCTTAGTCTTCATTGTTCAGCTTTCACTTCGTCTGTCCATGGCCAAGCAGTTGACAGTGGTATAGCGAATCTTTCTCTTCGGCTAGCTGAATTGCATCTCCAGCACCGCAATTCGTCTTCTTTTTTCTTCCTGAAGACTTCACCACGTTCTAGCCCCCACTCCGAAATGTAGGCAGCAAAGGATCCATCCGCCCAGCCTATGGAGCATTTCTATGGGCACAGTACCCAGCCATATCTGCATATACAATACATAATACCTGACACATTCTCCACTCGTATTGCCTGCTAACATTTGCCCCTGTCCCATCCCGATCCTCCGTTATGAAGGCATGCAGCACCGTTCGAAACGGCCACTTGCGTAAAGCTTATTGGATTGACGCTATACGAACCATGTCCATCCCTAAACCGGCCAGCTCTGCACATTGAGTAACATTGGCAAGTGCGTGCATGACGCAGTCTCTAGGCACCCCGTCTCTAAATAGCATCGCTTCGGGTAGTGCGGCTGAGAGCAGCTGGGATTCACCACGCCAACCCCACAAAAAAACCCTCCGTGCACCCGCCAGAGCTTGCACGCACATCCACGCTCAGGCCCCGGAACCGAGATTTACGATGCTCTCCTGTTGTTGGTGCCAACCTCCTTTCTTCGTGGCGCGCGAGCTTGGCCGTATGCGCGAAGAAGCCTCTAGCGCGCTGACAGATGGCGTCCGATCGGAGACGTCTTTTCGTCGGCGCTGATGCACCATCGGGCCGGCTGCGCAGGTCCGCAGATGGCTTTCCAGTCGTCATGTCAATTGTGGGACCCCTAAGCGCATGGATTCATTCTTCTGGTACTCGGCTCCCTTTCTGGGCCGCATGGTTTCGCTTGCTTCCGCCGGTCTTGTGGTCTATAACATCGGGCCCCCGCCCTCAAGTGCTTGTTTCTAGGCCATCTGTGCAATACAGACGCTTGTTTCGTGATGAAGCTTACCGTCTGCCTTACCATAGGCCTTTTCTCCGGAGCCTGGGCCCAGAAAGTATCGACAGATGCTACCTGCGGAGGAACAAACAAGAACACCTGTCTAGGTAGCACTTTTGGGAGCTGTTGCAGCAGTTTCGGGTGGTGTGGCTCTACTCCTGCTCACTGTGGGACTGGCTGCCAACCTGGCTATGGCAATTGTGCCGGCAACAACCCTGTGAGCAGCAGTTCTGTGAGCAGCAGCCCTGTGAGCAGCAGCCCTGTGAGCAGCAACCCGGTTACTTCGCCGACACGCTCTTCTTCAGCACCCGCTTCGACAGCAACAAAGGTCACCACTGATGCTACTTGTGGCGGCACCGCCGGCTACACCTGTCTAGGTAGCACTTTTGGAAGCTGTTGTAGCAGTTTCGGGTGGTGCGGCTCCACTACTGCTCACTGTGGGACTGGCTGCCAACCTGGTTTCGGCAACTGCGGCAGCAACAACAACGGAGCTTCTAGCACAGTGACTAGCAGCACCACGGTTTCCTCCGCCACTTCATCGCCCTCTGCATCTGGATCCGCTCTGCAGTGTTTGAATGGAAAAAATGTTCCTTATAAGATGTCGTCGGATGCGGCGTATGCGGAGCTTGCAAAGCCATACAACTTGCGACTTCCGTACAAGCCTACTGTTATCGTGCTGCCACAAACGAATAAGCACGTCCAGGATGCTGTAGTTTGTGGTGCCCAAGCAGGCTTGAAAATTCAAGCGAAATCTGGTGGTCATTCGTACGCAAGCTTTAGCTCTGGTGGCAAGGATGGATCTATGGGTAAGGAGTCGAAGGCTAGTTGTTTGTGATTCCGCTGACTCTTTTCAGTTATTAATCTGGAGCCCTTCCAGACCGTTGCCCTCGATCAGTCTACCGGCATCGTTCAAGTCGGTGGGGGTGTACGCCTGGGTAACCTTGCTGACGGCATATATACCCAAGGAAAGAGGGCTCTGTCTCATGGAACCTGTATGTCAGAGTGCCCACTTCGGAGTATACTTGATACTGACACTTATTTGCAGGTCCTGGCGTAGGTATCGGTGGTCATGCAACTCACGGCGGCTACGGCCATACTTCACGCAACTGGGGTCTCGCCATGGATGCCATCACCGCCGCTGATGTTGTCCTAGCTAACGGTACCCTCGTCAAAGCCAGCTCCTCCCAGAACGCCAACATTTTCTGGGCGATCCGCGGCGCGGCCGACTCCTTTGGCATTGTCACAAACTTCTACATGCAGACGCGCCCAGCCCCAGACAGCGTCACTTACTTCGCCATCCCATGGTCAGGTATGTTCGCTAGCAAGGCCACCTTCACCAACAGCTGGCTGCGGCTGCAAGAGATCGCCCGCAACGCCTCCATCATCGATAACCGCATTTCCTTCGGCGTCTACATGGACAACTATGGTACCTTCAGCCTTTCAGGCGCCTTTTTCGGTACCCCTTCAGAATTCAACTCCAAAATTCTCCCGGAGTTCCGTCGCAATATGCCCGCCCCAGGGACCGTCACCGTCCAGCCCTACGCTTGGTACGACTACCTTGTCCTCGTCAGCGGCAAGAGCTCCATCAAGGAGCCCCTGACAAACTACGCCGAGCACGAGAATTTCTTCGCCAAATCGCTCACGGTGCCCGAATCATCGGGCTTTTCTGCCGCCGCACTCGATGCGCTCTACACATACATCAAGACGGCGGGCTCCACCCAGTTCTACATCATCACCAACCTGTACGGCGGGCCCGGGTCCGCCATCAACGCCAAGAATACCGACTTCGCGGCGTACAGCGACCGCGATAGCTTGTGGGTGCTGCAGAACTACGGGTACGGCGCGGAGTCCATCAACTTTGTGCAGGGCATCAACGATGCCGTGATTCGTGCGCAGCCGCAAACGAGGTTCGGCGCGTACTTGAATTACGTGGATCCGAGCTACGATGCGGCCACCGCGCACCAGCTGTACTACGGAGATGCGCTGTATGCACGCTTGCTGGCGTTGAAGAGGCAGGTCGATCCGCAGAGCGTGTTTTGGAATCCCCAGGCCGTCGGCGCATAGGCAAGCGAGTCGCATACTTTTCGTAGGCAACGACGTGGGCTGGCGTGATGCTGTCACATGCAGGATATATATAATGTCTAAAACGTTTTTGTAGTTTTCATTTCGCAATGGCAACTTAAGTAGTGGAATCAAGTCCGAAAGCAAGCCACTCGAAAGAGTATTATTGGATCGTACCGCCTGACGAAGAATTTTGACATGGTGATGATGATGACGATGTTATGTCCTTCAGAACATCCCAACGCTTATCTCGTGAACCGACTGTCAACTTGCAGCCCGTTGGGCCGTATGCATCTGAACGCTCCCGTGCCGAGTCCAAGACGCTCGTTCTCGTATGCTTCGTTGGTGCTCTCAACTCACATCTTCGCTGCCACCTTGACAGCCGGAACCTCCTCGTCCTTGGGCAGGATATGCGGCAGCGGCCCCACGGGCGTGATGGCAAAGCGGTTGATCTGGGAGTGACTCTTTGTGTAATCTGCCCACACATGTTTCAGCAAAGCCCCCAACGAACTAAAAAAAAGGGGGAACAATTGGTTTGGAAGAGCAAGGGCACTCGAATCTACTTACGGTACTTGATGTGCTCGAACTCGGTCGTCCCGCCGAATGCCTCGTGGTCCCAGTAGAGGACGCGCAGCCAGCGGTGCAAGTGCGGGTACCCGCTACGGATGTCGCGTATGTTGCACTTGAAGTGCTGGACGTAGACGGGGTCGAAGCGCACAATGGTTGTGTACAGGCGGACATCCGCTTCTGTGGGGGTGGGTGAGGACAAAAGGTAGGGCGTGGTGCTGGAGGCAAGGTGGGCTTCGACGCGATCGAGCGAGGCGAAAAGTGTGTTGACGTTTTTGACGTAGGCTTCTTCGGTACTGTGTAAAGTGTAATTAGCATACTTGCCCATGTTGGACGAATTGGCGGGGGAATGCAGGGTAAAACGTACGTTGCAAAGCCAGATTTGTAGACACCATTGTTGATGTCGTTGTAGACCCATTCGTTCATATCCTCGATGTCCTTACGTAGCTTCTCTGGGAAGAGGTCCAGGCCTTTGTACTCTTCGGCGATAACGTCATCGAATGCGTAATAGAACATGCGGATGATTTCTGAGCTTTCATTGCTGACAATCTTGTTCGCCTTCTTGTCGTACAGCGTGGGCACAGTGAAGCGCCCACTGTAGTCAGGGTCTTGAGCGAGGTAGATGTCGCGCAGGTGTGTATAGTCTGAGTGGAGGGGGTCCGGGCCAACATCGTCTCCCGGTAGCTTCTCGTCCTTGGTCGCGAAGCGCCAGCCTGGGATAGTTGGCAGCTGGACCAGGTTTTGCCGGACTTGTTTCACAAACGGGAAAATACGCACCTTTCTCACCCATATGCCAATGCACGCTCGTCATACCGACAAAGTCCTCGAGCCCCTTCAGCCGCCTCACAATCATGGTCCTATGCGCCCATGGGCACGCATAGCTGACGTATAAATGGTACCTGCCTTTCTCGGGCGGAAACTCTGCGCCAGGCTTGTTTTCGATCCAATTTCTGAACGCCGACGCCTGTCTCTTGAACTCGCCCGACTTGTCGCCAGGTTTGACCCAATCGGTGATGCGGCTCTTCTGGTCGGAGGAAGACGGTGCTTTATCCATGGCTGCTCTGAGGCTTGCGTGCGAGAAAGCTCTGTAGGGAATGCGGGATGGCGTGGCGATGGAGATACGGAGTACAGAGCGAGGTGGAGCTCCAGTGAAGCACCTTTGGAATACCGAGGACATGCAAGAAGCGCAACAAGGCAAAACTGTTCACTGCGATGGCAATATATACATCAAGATTCGACTAACGGCGTATAGAGCTTCCCGCGCTAGCAGCAAATCACGTCCCGCTTTCGTCATGCTGCTCTCGCTTCGGCCTAGCGCCCTTTATTTACTAAGCTTGACAAACCCAGCAATGCGGGGCCAGCACCTACAACCGCTCATATGAAGGTCGAGTAATGCAGCCATCATCGGAACTCTTGTGGGCTTACCAAGCCATCTTCTCCGCAAAAACACGAGAGCCTTGGTCTAACTGACAAGTGACGCTGAAGGTTGCTGTTCACATGCCATCGCCCGCTGGGGAGTGCATCGGTTTTGAACATGTTGCATTCGTACTCGCCTCTTTGAGACCATCTGTGCCTCGTCTTCAACCTCATGGGTCGTCCATTAGTCGCATATTATCCCCTTTCCTGTCCGGGACACGCCTGGGCGCAATAGACCCGACCTCCTGTCTAGTTTAAAATCACAAAAGTGCCCCCAATGGATATCGACTCGTAGTCTGTATATAAAATCCAAACAAATGCCGCAAGGGATAACGCCCGCTAAAACGCAACGATAGATAAAAGTAAAAGCAAATGAAGCTGGCGATGGCATGCCTCTCCTGATTGGCCAAGCCTATCTGTGGTATCAGTGCCGAAGATTAGGAGAATGCAAATGAACAGTGTCGAGACCACGGTACAATACAGCCCACCGAGGGAATGTTGGAACTGAACACTATATTCCCCGGAATATGGCCCTATAGAGGACGCGCCAGCTTTTCCAAATACAAGTCGCAACCCTGGAGTTTGTCGCAAGAAGACACGAAAACAAAGATCACTCGACTTCGGTAAGCCAGCGTCGTATTCCCTCCTTGAGAGATGAGTCCGTTGCTGTCTTGGGCACATCCAATGCCGACTTTCCATCAGCATTGGAATCGTCCTTAGACTCCTCTCTGCCGTCCCGTTCTGCTGTCACATTCCTGACCACAGTCTCAAGTGCATCAAAAATGACCGCCTTGCAATCTGTCTGGGGAACTTCTACGTGAGGTGCCGGCACCTCGGAGACAGAACGTGTATCTCGTCTTCCCCGCCGCGAGCTCGAACGCGACGAACTGGCCGATTGTGCACGAGAGGCCTGACCGGATTGCGCTAGAACACGATCGATGGCGTCGATCAAAGTCGAATCAAAGTCCATGATTGGCTCCTCAATGAACTTTTCCGCAAGATGCACCTCCGTCATCATGGGTGCGGGAGGGCCAGCACTGTACGGGTTCCCGTACTGCGATCGTCCAGGTGGCATGCCAGAGACTCCAGGCGTCATAGCAGACGCCTGGTAGGTAGGAGTTGGAATGAGCCGGACAAGACGACGCAAACTAATCCGCTTGATACTAAACGTTCGTGTATCAGCAACGAGGGCAGAACAAACGTCTACCCATCGCTCAAGCGGTCCTTGCTCCAGAGTGGGGATCGTCGCTGCAGTGATAGGACTTGGCTCCGAGCTCATGGCCCATTTGATGTCGCGCTCCAGCTCTGCATATGGTCTGATCGCCTGCACCGCAAAATCCGGATGGAACTGCTTAAGCCAGCCAGCAGCATTGACAGGCTGCTCAGGCTCAGCATATGGCATCGACATGGTTGATGACTCGCCGTAGCTTGAGCCTTGCTGGCTCGGAACAGAGCCGTATCCTCCTAGCAGAGGGGACTGCAGGGGGGATCCGAAGTCAGGAAGTGGAATATCAACATCAATAACTCCGTCTTTCTCATTAACTGATAGCTTCAGGGTGGAGTCAAATGTCTTTGGTCGCTCTGGGATAGGGCGCGCGGCTGAAGGCGGCACGCCACTGCTGCCTACGGGGTAAGTTTCTGGCGAATTGTCTGCTGTGATAGTAGTATTGCTGTCGGATGGTTCAAAGCCATCGCCATCGCCGAAGACACCATCCATGGACAGTTCTTGCACCATCTGTTCCAGCTGGGATCGAGGACGTTCCAGCCCTCGATAGACTGAGCCAGCGATACCCAAACCATCGTCGGTACTTTGCAGATATTCGCTTTGATCGGTAGAGGAGCCGCGCCGGCCACTCCAGAAGCTCATGAAACCACTCCACCGGCTAGTATTACCTGACTCCGTACTGGTGCTGCTGGTCTGACCTGTGCTGCTTCTTTGCAACGTGTGCATCAAGTTCGCTGAAGCGAGACTGTCGCTACTCTCGGGCCTGGTATCATAAGAGGGCCCAGAAGACTTCGTCCTTGGTAACGTAAAATGGGCTACTGGTACCGAGTTCTCTGGAGCAGCTGTAGCTAGCGTTGCACCGCTGCCTTTGGTGAGAGCAACCGGATCTGACATGGAAGGGATTACAAGACTCGCGTGGATGGAATGGGCGGAAGAACGGCGGGAATGCCGATGGGGGTCAGCGAAGTCAGCTACGCCAGAATCGGACCGTCCACTAATCGCCTCGGGGACTACGACGCTGCCGGAAACGTGGGAAATCGGAGGCTGTAGGCGCATGTTGGTTAAACTCTGCTTACCGCGCGGTCGTCGATTAATTTGACGTCGAAGCGACTGTTTGCGAGATGGAATGACGCTTGTTGGTGGGGACTGAGAGTACGCACGCAACGAAGCTGAAGTACTGGGGCGCATAGGAGAAGCACCTTCTAACGAGATCGTGGTGTTGGGGGGCAAGAAAGCGGCAAGTAGAAAGATGAGTCTCCTTGCGGCCATCTTGTCCGGAGAAACAATGACTGTCCGATTCGGGATGATCAGGTTGTCTCCTGCACTCGATTTTTGCTGCTCACGATGGCGCTTGCGATGCCATTTCGGTCCTAACTGATTCAGCCATTCGGTGTGATTTCCCAAGAATGCAGTGAGTAGGTTGAAAAAGAAGAAGTTCTCTTCGCGTCGACCCGCCCATCTTCCCAACCATCGCGCTTCCTCACGCCACACCCCCCACTTGCCCTGGCCTGTCATCACACGCGGAATACGCATGCCGCTGACGACGCGGTTCCCTGCTAGGTCTACAGCTTTTCTGATGTCGGCATCGAACATGAGAGCATTAGGCTGTAACCTAAGAGCTCGTCGAAGCGGTGGAACAGGGACATCTCGCAGACTCGATCGCGAAGGTTGTATTCGGGGTTGATGTAAAACAGGCAAGCTAGATGCCTCTGCCATTTTGAAATGAGAGAGGATTCTTTCTTGAATAATGAACTGCAGGCTTGTAAGGGTACGTGTGATCACATCCCAGTGCTGACCCACAACGTCGACACGATCATCTACGTCGCTGTTGAGGGACATGGACAGAAAGGAATCAGCACTAAAGTTGGGATCAATGAATGCCCAGCCAGCACGCCGATCAGAGTCCAATGATGACCCAAGTGACTCGTTACCAGGTGCAGACGTCGACAAACGACTATTCTTCGAGTGGCCAGGCCGGGATGACGGGCGCAACGTAGAGGAGGGAGCACCAATGGGCAGGTGTAGAATGATGGTGATGGCATACATGGGGCTTTTGCGCGAAGGTGGCAGCTTGTGTGTCCCTCGGGTGGTCTGGCGAGGTGAAGGAAAACCATTGCTGGTACCAACAGAGCTTTGAGGCGTAGGGGTGCGAGCGGTCGACACTTCGTGGTCATCTTCTGGCATGGTGACGGAAAACATACGCGTGATGAAAATCGTACGTCTTCTGGCTTCTCTTGGAACAATGCCGCCGCCGCCGCCGCCACCGCTATCACTAGGGGTAAACTCGGAGGGTATGTTGGCCGGCGTGAAGGACTTGGCTAAGTGACTTCTCCGACGAAGACCTTCTGCGCGTCCCAATGAGTCCGTGCCGTCCTGGGCGTGTGGAGGGGTGACGGCGGGATCGGAAGCTTTGGTATCAAGCGGGACAATGTGAATCTTGTTCGAATTCCCACGGTAATTCATGGGAGTGTTCCCGAACATGCAGTCCAAACAAATATTGACCAAATCCATGGACTCTTTAGACCTCAACTGGGCCTTGGCTTGCGATTGTGCATGCTCATCGATGTTTGGCATAGACGAGATGGAGTTACCGCGGGTGCGCGAGCGGGCAAAGGCAGCCACGGTAGGCGACCTAGGGGTTGTAGACTCTGTGACAAGCGACGAGCGGCGGGCATGCATAACTCCGAATGCTGGGCCTACGGTGGAGGCGGCGGGAGCGCCACCAAAGGTGCGTGAGCGCGTGTTCGTCTGCGTAGGAGAGTCTGGACGTGACGAGCCGGGCTTGGAATCGAACAAAATAGTCTTTGGCATGGAGGAGGACTCGTCCTGGGCAATGATGATACGGCAGTCTCGCGGGAACTCAAGATCGATCTCGGGAAGCGGGCCGTCGTGGGCATTGCCCAGGACAAGCGAGGGACCATGCAGCGGATAGGGCTGGCCATCGTTATGGTAGAAGGAGCTTGTTTCGGGATAGAGCAGGTGTCGCGTGTGAGACTCTTCGGTGGCAGAATCAAGCGTCGTGGTGGTGGGTGACGGGTGGGCGGAGGAGCCCTTGCGGCTGCTGAAGATGTGGCCGAGCATGTCTGCTACCGGGCGCATACCGCCATGCAGCGGGGCCGGTCTTAGCAATTATTCAAGAAGCCGTAGTAGTATGCCTGGCGAGCGCGGACTTGGGGGACGACCGGGCGTGGACAGCCCATTGCAGACGCGTACGCAGGCCTCTGGGCGGCGGTGGAGAGTTGGAGAAGAGATGTGACGGCGGGGTGTCGCGTGAAAAGCTCCGGGAGTAGGGGAGTAGGCGATAGGCGACGGCGATGACGGGGTAGCGAGGGCGCGACGGAGCGGGAGGGGTGGAGGGGATTGGAGGGGGGAATGCAAGTGTGGGAGTGGTAATGGCGGTGAGAGGGGCCATGGCCGCTACTGAAACCAGGCTTGACCACGGCCAGGGCCAGGCACTACACACACCCACTACACATGTACATGCATACACAGAACACATGCAGTCCAGTCCAGCTACACTTACATGCATGTACATCACCCATACACAGCTACTTGCTATATGTGTTCTTATTCCTGATGGTTTGCCGGCCGGAAGGGTACAGCAACGCAAGAGTAAAACAAAGGCCCCTTGTGAGGTCGATCTTTTCGTGTCGGCGAGAACATGACGAAGCTTGCTGTGGTGCCGTCCCAAGGGATCATAGGCAGTGAGGCTGCGCTGCCTTCGGTCGATGCCGATAAGTCACAAGATGACGGACGCAAATCTGACCGCCGACATGCTGTCCTGGTCGTTTGTCCCACCCACCACACCTCTCAGGCCTTCTGTTTGTTGCTACTGTGCAGTTGTCAATCTACCAAGCAGGCCAATCTTCTTCCCAGCCATCAGGCTATTTCACTGCGCGGATCCCGGCTCTCGTTGACTGCCCTGCTAGATTCGTATCTGTCTCTGTGCCCCAGGTTTCGACTCCATCTGGACTGCTTAACACCCGAGTTAAGCCTGATACCACCTCGCCCACCCTTTCCCCCTTCCACCAGTCCCACACGTAGCCCAGTGCCATTGTGCGTCTTCCCATGCTAACACGGCACTGCTCTGCACGCACATCGTGACGATCAGGGCCCCTACCAGGCGCAAGCTCCGAGCCATACTATGTAATATGGAACCAAAGGATGCCAATCTTGGGGCCAGCTCTTTTCCCACCGCTTATATTAAGTAGTACTGTAAATGCGCTCCCTGGCTCCTGCAACGTGCTACGGAGCCGCAACATCCGTAGTTGTTGCTGACTGTCTGAACTTTACGTGCCCTTGTGCCTGGTTGGGGGCTGAAGCACTATTACAACAGAGATGATGCCTTGCCGTCGAAGAGAGGACAATAAAGTACCAAAGCAAAAAAAAGAAAAAGAAAGAACGCCATGTCCAATAGTGGGGACCTACCGCTGCATCGTCACCTTACGTCACCCGTCTTCTTGATCACCCCCTTCGATTGTTGAAAATCGTGATAAATCATGACTGAGCCCTGGGAGCCTATACCTTCGTGAAAAGATAAGGTACAACAAGGGGACTGGTGGGGTCGCGGAAACACCATACATATTGTAGGCACCCATGTGCTTTGCCCCTCCCACCTCAGCCAACTAAGTTGTGGTTGGGCACACAATTCGAAGCGGTCCAGTCCCAACGTAAGTCTGTCGTCAGAAATCTCATTACTGCAGACTAGTTTGGAAGCGAGCTTTCGCTACGAGCACACGCATACATATCCGCAAAGTCATGCCACACCCGCCCCAGTTCCGGATGCAGCCCATCAAATCACCCTAGGAGACTGCATGTACCTCCCTCTTCGTATCATAGTTGATTTTTTTTGGTCGAGCAAGACCGCTCTAGACTTTCCGTCACATTGCCCACCCACGCGACACGGTAATCATCCAGTCGAGCCTGTCACCAAGTAAACAATAATCAGGCTCATTCCATCCAGCGTACCCGGCCATGCTCCTCCTGCGTCACTTTGGAATCATCGCTGTCCCTTGCCTACACCGGTATGCGCCCTGCCGCGAGATCCTTCTCCAGCCTTGCAATTTCCTCCATGCTACCCGCGGCCTTAATAGCGGCCTTTATGCGATCAGCCTCTTCTTTAGTATGAATGTATTTCTTAGAGAAGCTCTTTTCATCCCCGTTCGTAGCAGGCAAGGCTTTGGCACTTTGCGGCTCGATGCTCATGATTTGGACGGCTAGCTCGGACGGCTCGTCAACAGTTCCAAACAGCTCGGCAGCATTCGTACGCTCCTGCTGGCGTACTTTTTTGAAATCGAGGAAACGCACCGTTGGGCAACGCCAAACGACCCAAGCGCGATAGTTCTGCGGGTGTTAACATCCGTACACAACATAACCTCTGCTGAGCTCTGTCCTCCTGTTTCGAGTGAGGCCGGCCAAAAGAGCGCTCATTGTGGAATGGGTCGTTGTATACGCACCTCATTCCTCGTCACCGGATTTCCCACTAACGATAGGTACGTCAGCTTTTTGAAGCCCGCCAGAGGATCCAAGTCTGTAAGCTGGGCCAGTCTATTCTTTGTGAGCACCAGCGTGGTGAGGTTCGGGAGGCTGGCGCTGAGGTTCGCCTGTATGGTCGTGATGCGATTCTGCGCGAGGAACAGAGTGCGTAGGCGGGGCGTGAGGGGAAAGTTTCCTAGCATCGCAATGTCGTTATCGGTGAAGTCGATGGCGTCGTTTTCCTAGCACACAAAAAAAAGCCTGGTTAGGAACATTGGTCGAAAAGCTGTTGCGAAGGAGTGCATACACGTGCGGCACCCATGTTCTCGATCGTCGGAATTTGGTAGCCTATAGATCACACAAGTTGACATCAATTCAGTTCTCTCTTCCAAGTGTAGTATCTGCTCTTTCCACACGCACCTCGTAGAGCGAGTTCACGCTCGTTGAGAAGATTTATGTAGGAGAGGGAGGATTTGATTAGGTCTGGAGACAGCCTCATTTTGGCGGTATTTCTGTGTTTCTGGAGATATGATGTGAGCTATCTCATATGACGGCGGGCCCGTTCTTGAAAACGTACGTGGTTCGCGGATGAGTTACAAGTTGAGGCAAGTTGAGCTCCCGCGTGAGCCAGCTACGCGAAATTATGTCGGCAGCCATGAGGTCGATGCCAAGACAATTGCTTAGTCATCTTTTGCCAAAAGCCCCATCTTAGGAGAATGAATCTTTCGCACCTTATTGGTCGCTTTAAGGCTATTATTCTACACGCTTATTCCATTGGTCGAGCCACGAAGTGCTTCAAGTCAACGCTTCACAATGCAATAACCATGGAGTGGATTCGCCCTTCGCCTCAATGATGGTTATATTCAAACAGATATTGATCCGGGCCAAGGTTATGTATTCAATGTTAGCAAGATGCATAATATCAACAACGATAATTTTTGTCAGAGTTGGAAGGCCTCTTTCCAGACTCGTTGCTTAAAGTCTTCAAAATTCCACGGTCCCACCCCCCCAGCCATACCTCCACCAACTACTCCCCAAGCTCAATCTCACTGTTCTCGACGAAGAATGCAACCTTCATACTGTTCCGGTGTCAGCTGTATGCCTACATCCTCACAACAAACCGAGCGTTAGCATGGATTTCCACCATGCCACCGTCAACCACGATTGTGTGAGGTTCAACATCTCCACCTTCTACCCCAGATGAGGCCGCTGCTTCAGAGCTACGCGAATGATCTATGAAGATGCTTTCATCCGAGAACTGATAGTAGATGTTTGATGTGCTCGACAGCTCCGGTGAGGATCAATAGCCCAGCTCTCAAGTCTAAGTTCGTACGTGAAGAGAAGGTAATTGGCGCAGTCGGCATGCAGTGCTTCGACTGGGGGTTCTGGTTAAATGCCCGGCAACCTCCCTCCGCTCTGCATGATGTTGTTTGCACCTTCATCATGAATGCCACCAGACAGAATTGTGTACCATGTGCTGTTACTGCTGCCCAGCGATCTATGAAAGACTAGATTTTGAAGGATGAATGGGTCACGGAACCTCGTTACACTATATGCAAGCAGAGAGCCCGGGATGACTAGTCCATGCTCCTGTTTCGTAAAGTTGCGTCTACTGTCGGTGACAGCTGTAAGGAATTGGATTTCACTACCCGTTATGTATGGATCCGTCCATAGGTTGGGAAGGTAGTTGACGCTAGTGTATAAGATTGCAGGTGTTTAGTACCATGTTTGACGTAGTACTGAGAAGTTAATGGTCCTTGTCAGTTGGACAATTTTACATTGTCTATCGTCTGTTTCTGCCGTATGTTGCTACATACTCATACAACTGCCTACAGCCCGTGGGGTTTAATAGGCGGCTGATGCGGATGACTATCTAGCTTGCCCGCAAACTGCAACAACCCAACGTCCGAGCTCGTCATCGTCGTCTTGTACTTCTGGCCGGAGAACTCGAACAGAAAGTTCATAGGGAACCCAACTTCGAAATCAATCGCCGAGTCGATGTCATCAATCTCGTCCTGCGACAGCTCCAGGCCGAGTGCCTCAATGTTCCCCTTGAGATGGTCAACTTTGCGGCCCCCGACAATGGGTACCACGTATGGCGCCTTATGGCG
>Ga0247757_10001143_pt1 | contig 18975 bp, 18 predicted proteins | sample UWRJL126311R4_FD_180929 | JGI IMG/M metagenome (GOLD analysis project Ga0247757, IMG submission 180929) | Plant litter microbial communities from Arlington Agricultural Research Station in Wisconsin, United States - UWRJ-L126-311R-4 | ecosystem: Environmental > Terrestrial > Plant litter >... | reverse complement strand
CCGCGCCATAAGCGGACGACACGCCGGCACTACCGAGGTAGATGCCGAGCCCGAACTTACCGAGCGTGAACAGACCGGCGGTGACCGCAGCGCCGACCCAGACGTCTCGCCATCGGATGAGCACATCCGGCAGCTTCTTGAACATCACCGCGAACAGCGCGGTGACCACCGCGAACGAGATGCCGAAATTCAACACCTGCCACACCACCGCGCCGCCCGGCAGTGATTGCTCGAACACCTTGCCCACCCAAGTCAGCGCCGCGCTGATCACGAGCGAAACGAGCAACAAGAACGCCACGCCCAAGACCAAGGTGAAAGAAAAGAAACGATCCTTCACAACGCCCCAAATGCCACGGCCGGGCTTGGGTGCCACGTCCCAGACCGTGTTCAACGCGGACTGCAGCTCACCGAACACGCCTGACGCGCCGAACAACAACACCACGACGCCCACGGCGATGCCCAGCACGCCCGAGCCCGGAGCGCGCGCGTTTTTGGCGATCGTTTCGATTGCCTCCGCGGCGCCCGCCCCGACTACACCCGAAATCTCGCCCGCAATGTGCTGGCGCGCGGCTTCTTCGCCGAAGGCCAAACCGGTAACGGCTACGGCCAAGATGATCAGCGGCGCGATCGAAAGCAGCGTGTAATACGCGAGTGAAGCCGCGAGCCGAGTCACGTTGTCCTCGTCCCATTGCGTGCCCGTTTCTTTCAGCACCTGCCAGATCGCATTGTCCTTGAGCGGCTTCATCGCGCTCACAGGGTGCAAATTCCGTGCACGGGCGAAACTGACGCAAAACGCCTCGCTAGCGACGGATTTCTCGATAGCGCAAACCGAGCGGGATCAGCGGCGGTTGTTGCGCTGCGGCTCGCGCTTCGATGATCAGCGCATGCTTCGGTGACAAGCCGCACGCGGGATCGGTTACCGCGGCATCGCCGGTGAGGTGGAAGGCTTGGCAGCGACAACCACCGAAGTCGATCTCACGGCGGTCACAGCTCTTGCACGGCTCGGGCATCCAAGCCTCGCCTCGGAAAGCCGCGAACGCAGCCGAGTGCTGCCAGATATCCTCGAGCGAGCGCTGTTGCACGTTGTCGAACTGAAGACCGGGCAGCGTATGCGCGAGGTGGCAAGGCAAGGCCAAGCCGTCGGGAGTGACCAGCAGGTAGCGCTTGCCCCAACCGCTCATGCAAGCTTTTGGTCGGTCCGAGTAATAGTCGGGCAGCACGAACAAAACTTCCATTTTGCCCTTCAGGCGCTCCTTCGCGGCCTTGGCGATTTCACGCGCGGAGTCGAGCTGAGCCCGGCTCGGCAGAAGCGCGCCGCGATTTTCCAGCGCCCAGGCCAGGTATTGAGTGTTCGCCAGCTCCAAACGGTCCACGTTCAGGTGCTCTGCGAGCGCGATGATCTCGGCGATTCGGTCGAGATTTTGCCGGTGGAGGACCACGTTCAAGGTCAGGGGTAGGTCGAGCTCTTTGACCCAGCGCGCGACCTCCAGCTTTTGCGCGAACGAGTTGCGGCCGGCAATGCGGTCCGATTCCGCGGGCAAGCTGTCCTGAATCGACACCTGAACGCTGCTGAGCCCGGCCTCTTTCAAGCGCACCAGCCGCTCGCGCTCCAATGGCTGCCCGCTCGTGATCAGGTTGCTGTAAAAGTCGAGCGCGCTGGCACCAGCCACCAGCTCTTCGAGATCGCGCCGCAGCAGCGGCTCACCACCGCTCAGGTTGAGCTGCAGCGCGCCGAGGTCGGCGGCTTGTTTGAACACGCGCAGCCAATCGGCGGTGCTCAGTCGATCGGGGTGAGCGGCCAGGTTCGTCGGATTCGAGCAGTACACACAGCGCAGCGGACAGAGGTAGGTCAGCTCGGCGATCAGCGTGTACAGCCGATCGTCGGTGGTCACGGCGCAGCCTGCAGCAGGCCTCGGTCGAGCAAGCCTTGCACGAAGGTGAGCACCTCGGGCCGCAGCACCTCGGAGTCGCTCTGGAACTCCACGGCCAGCGCCGCGATGATCGCCGCGAGGGTCTGTTCGCCGTCGCAATGCTTCAGTATCGCCGCGCCGGTTGGGTTCAGGAGCAGCCCTTTTTCCGGGTAGAGCAGGATGTATTTGTTGCTCTTGGGGTCCAGGCGCAGCTTGGTCTTGGCCGCGAGCTTCGGCCTTAGCTCGAGGCTCAGCGCCTCGCTACTCATGGCTGCTCCGGGCCCGGAATGTACGCGGCCTGCACGCAATCGAGCAGGTGCCACAAAATCTCCGTCTTGCGGATCAACGCCGCGACGCAGCGCTCTTGCCGCTCGAAGGTCGTCGCGCCCGCGACCACGAAGGCGATTGCCTCTTCCGAATCTTTCTTCGCTCGCGGCACACGCGCGCGAAAATAGGCGAGCATCTCCGCGTCTACCCAGGGGTAGTGCTCTTGCCAGGCTTGAATGCGGCGGCTCATCAAATCAGGCGCGAAAAACTCGGTGAGCGAGGAGGCCACCGCTTCCAGCAAGCTGCGCTCGCGCACCAGGGTGACATAGGCATCGCACGCGAACTTCACGCCCGGCAGCACCGAGCCCAAGCCCTCGACCTCGGCACGCGAAAGGCCCACGCCTTCCGCCAAGCGCAGCCACAACGAAAGCCCGCCCTCGCCGGGCGCGTCTCCGTCGTGATCGTGAATGCGGCGGATCCACGCGCGGCGGAATACGGGATCTTCCGACTTCGACAGGATCAGCGCGTCTTTGATCGGGATGCGCGTTTGGTAATAGTAGCGGTTGAGCACCCACTGCTGGAGTTGCCCTTTGGTCAGTTTGCCCTGGTGCATCAGCACGTGAACCAGGTGCTGGTCGTGGTAGCGAGCCGCGCCCTCGCGGCGCAGCCACTCCACGAACTCCGCCGGCGGCAGCGGCGCGCGCTCGCTCACAGCTCGAGCTCCATGCCGTCGAACGCCACCTCGACGCCGGCTGCCTGCACCTCGGTGCGCTCGGCCGAGTCGTCACGCAACATGGGGTTGGTGTTATTGATGTGAATATAGACCCGACGCGCCGCCGCCAAGCCGCTCAAGAATTTCAGCGAGCCCTCGGCGCCGCCGATCGGCCAATGCGCCATGTCTTCGGCGCGGCGCGTGGAGGCGCCGAGGGCGATCAGCTCGTCACTCGACCAGAATGTGCCGTCGAAGAACAGCGCATCCGCCGCTGACCCCGCCGCGACGACCTCCGCCGAACTCGCGCCCGCGGCAGGGATGTACGCGAGGCGTTTGTCCGTGCGCTCGTCACGTATCAAGACGCCGATGTTGTCCGCTGGCTGTGGATTCGACTGATCGAGGTGCAGAGCGGCTTTGCCCGGCGCCGCGAAGGCTCGGATGTGCAGGCCGCTTGCCGCGCCATTCAGCAGGCGCAGGGGCTGCTCGGCGGCGCCCAGCTCGAGCGCGTGTAACGTGACCTGCCCTTCGAAGCGCTGCAGCGTGCGATAGAGCACGTTGCCTTCACTGAAGCCGCTGTGCACGCGCTTGCTCGCATAAAGGGCCAAGGGCTGTGACTCACGCAGCGAGAGCAAGCCGAGCGCGTGATCGAGATCGCCATTGGTCAACACGATGCCTTGGATGGGCGTGTCGCGCAGAGCTCGCGGATGCAGCCCGCGGAAGCTCTCGATTTGCTGGCGAATCTCCGGCGATGCGTTGAGCAAGAACCAGGCGTCGCCGTCGGCGCTCACCGCAACCGACTCTTGCGTTCGGGCCACCGCGCGGATGCTGCCCCGCCGTACGCCAACGCAATTCGGGCAGCCGCAATTCCACTGCGGGAAGCCACCTCCCGCTGCGGAGCCCAAAACACGAATCAACAACGGATTTCTCCAGACCGCCGCTCAAGCTCGAGCCGCGAAGCTACCAGGCAGAGTCGTGACGAGCGGCGGTGCGACGAACGGATCTGCTCACAGACCGTTGTCGTCTTCTCCCTGATAGGAACCAATCTCTGCGCTCATGTCGATCTCTTCGAAGCTCGGCGTTTCCCAGTTCATGATCGTGCCTTTCGGGTGGAGAGCCAAACGACCCTCCGAGGGTTTTGAATAGCTCGCGCCTACACCCGGGTCAAGGACCGACCGGTCCGATAACTTTCCGAAACCGTTATCGAAAGCAGCCCGGTTTCCAGCGCCCGCTCAGAAGTAGAGCGTGAGCGATCCGATCACGGTGGTCGGCGGCGCGGCAACGGAGTGAATCGCCAGAGATGCCGCCTGTTGGCCCGGTAATCGGCTCCAATTGGAGACATAAATGTCGGAGCTGTCCGCCGTGTGCAGACCAAGCGCATTGTAGACATCCACTCCCACAGCAATGGAGCTCGAACGCACCTCGGCGCCCGCGTTCAGCGCATTTACCTTGGGGCCGCGAACCGTATCGCTCAAGTGTTGGCCCGAGGCGAAGGTGTAGCCCACCCCGAATCTGCCGCTGATCGGCTGCTGCCACACCCTGCCCAGCGGACCGCGCACGCTGACGTCGCTGCGAAAGAGCACGGGGGGCACGCTCGGCACGTGGTGCGACACGCCCGCAACCCGCGTGTTGAATTGCGCGTCGTTGACCGAGAGTGACGCGGACGCCAATAGCCAGCGCGTGGGCTTCGTCACGATCGAGGCGACCACTCCGCGCCGCACACTGGCGTTCTGCGATTCGAGCCCACCGTTGTTGGCGACGAATACGAGCTCGTTGCCGACGCGCGTTTCGAACACGGCCAAGGTCGACGTGAAGCGTTCATCGGGCAGCTGCGCGCGCATGCCGATCTCGAGCGAGCGCACTTTGGAGTATGGTGTCGCGCCCTGTTGCAAGTGAGCTGCATCCAAAGACCGATAACCCTCCCCGTACGACGCGATCAGCGACAGCGGCTTGCTGAACGAGTACTGCGCGCTGATGCGCGGGCCGACCGAAACACCGGTGGCCGTGCGCCGAGCGCCGTCGGCATTGGTCGCGGCCGAAGTGCCGTTGGCCAATTGATCGGCAATCGAAACCGCCAACAGGTCGACACGCGGGCCCCCAGAAATGCGCAGCCCTTTCCAGAGTAGCAAATCGAAGTCCAGGTAAGCGCCAGCGTCGATCGTGCGTAGGCCGGCGGCCAAACGCGGATCCCAAACCGCCAAGTCCGACGGCACGAGCAAACTCTTGCTTTGGTCGGTATGACCGGCCCGCAGATACACGCCCGGCTCGATGCCAATCTCGCTCTTCGGCCCGATGCGCAGCACGGCCGTGCGTGCATAGGCGGTCAAGCCCAACGCCGCCTCGCGATTCTTGGTCTCGTACAGATCGCCCAAGCCGTACTTCGAGGGATCCGAGCGGGACGCCTGCAATGTGCCCGTGTAGTTCTGGCGCGCGCGAAAATCGTTCCACATCAGCCACGGAGCAACGCTGAACACGGCGCCGCTCGGGCTCAGGTGGCGGAGCTCGGCGCCCAAGATCGCCGAGTTGGCACGCACCGACTGGTTCTGCGTGTAGAAGGGGTACGAGTCGTAAAAACCGATGCGCCCCGCGTCCACGTCGTCGTCGCGAACCACGCCGGGGAGCGCGGCGGTCGCGCTGCGGGCAATCACCAGCACGCGCAGGTGGTCGCGCGCGTTCAAGTCGACGCCATACTGCGCGTTCACGGTGCCCGCACGCGCCGCGCGGTTCTGCCCGAAGCCATCCGTATCGCGAAAGCTGACCGCGGCAAACGTCTCCGAATTCGCGGCCGCCGGGGCCACGATGCCCACGAGCCGCTTCTGATTGAACGAGCCGTAACTCGCGCGCACGAGGCCACCGCGTTCGGGCACGCCCAAGTCGAAGTAGGCGCCACCCACGATCGCCGCATCGCCCTGGCGCGGGTCGTACGGGCCTTCGAGCACGCGCACCTGTGACACGACTTCGGGGATGATCAGGTTGGCATCGACATAGCCCTGCCCCTGAATGTGCGTCGGAATGTTGAGCGGCACGCCGCCCACGCGCATCTCGATGCCCGAGCCGTGCTCGAGGTCGAAGCCGCGCAAATACACGTCGTTGCCGAAGCCCTCGCCGTCTTCGTGGTCGACGAAAAAGCCGGGGGCGGCCGACAAAAGCTCACTGGTCTGCTGACGCGGGGAAGCGGTGAGTAGCTCTCGGCGCAGCCGAAAATCACCGACGCCTCGCGGAGATTCCGGGCGCACCCCGCGCACTTCGATCTCCTGCGGCGCGTGCGCCGCGGGCGCGGGCGCGGGCGCGGGCGCCGGTGCAGCTGCAGGCGCGGGCGGCGGAGCCGGATCCGCGCGCGCGGCATACGCCGCGAACGAGCACGCGAGCACACCCCACAGAGACGACCGCCAGCGTGTCACTGAATGATGAACTGACCCGACTCGAGATCGGTGTCTTCCGCCACATTCGAGCGAAAGGTGTAGATCCCTTCGACGAGCGGCGTTTCGAACATGATGGTGGCCTCTGCACCCGGCGCCACCGGGTCGACGTTAGCCTCGCTCGGAAAGCACGATTTGGTCGGACAACCATCGTTGTTCGGCGTGGGCAGGCAGTCCACCACGAACGAGTGCGGCGTCGTCCCTTCGTTCTTGAGCGTGAGGGTGATATCGGACGAGTTCTGGGTGGTCAAAATCTTGGGCGCGAACTCGCGATCGGTCACCGTCAACTCCAACACGGCGGGCTCGGAGATGATGCCGTCAGCGTCGTCCGGCGTGCATAGGTCGTCATTCTTGGTCGCGTCAGAGGAGCACGCGACGTTGACAGCGGCAATCACCAAGAGGAGCGCGCAACGGGGCCAAAGCAAGGGCTTGAAAACAGGGTTCATCGGGGTGAGAACGTAAACTTGGCGGGCTCTGGCGCGCATCGGACAAATGTCGGATACGACGCGTGAGACACGGGCCGCGTGCTATCCATTTCCCGGAGTTTTCTTGTCCCCGCGTAAAGAATGGCCGCTCGCGAGCTACGTGTTTCTCGGCGTTTTGGCCGGGGCCACCTACGTCGGCTTCGATTTGATCTCGGAAGCCAAGCTGAGCGCTGGCACGCTGACGGGGTTTCTGGCCAGCGCGCATTCCCTCGTCGACCATCTGCTCCCGGTGCTTTCAGGCGGCTTGATCGGCTTGTCGATCTACCAACTGCGCTTGCGCGCTCGCTTGGCCGCCGCGGAAGAAGCGGCCGGGCGCGCCGAGGCCTTGCGGGTCCGCCTGCTCAAAGTCGAGCGTGACCAAGCGGTGTGGGTGCTGGCCGCGGCCGTACTGCACGAACTGAACAATCCGCTGCATGCACTTGGCCTGTTGCTCGACGAATACCAAGCCAGCACCGATGACAGCGCGCAACGTGCCGAGCTGGTCGAACGCGCGCACGCGCAGGTGCGACGCGCCCTCGCGCATTTGGAAACCCTGCGCTCGATGCAAGGCAGCGGCGAGCCCGAAGCCCAGCCGATCGCCCTCGACCGCGTGCTCGCCTCCCTCGCCGCCGACGTGAGCGCGCTCGGAGAAGCGTCGGTCGTGGTCCGCGTCGAGTGCCCCGCCCAAGTCATGATCCGCGCAGACCCCGGCTATTTACGCGCGATTTTGGAGAACCTGCTCGACAATAGCTTGCACTCGCTGCGCGCCGCCCAAGGCGGCGTGGTGACCCTGACCCTCAGCACCGAAGCCGGTCGCGCCATCGTCCACGTGGTCGACGACGGGCCCGCGCTCGACCCGAACTTACGCACCACCTTGTTCGATCCCCTGCGCACGACCAAGCGCCACGGCCTCGGTTTGGGCCTGCCCATTGCGCGCGCGCTCGCGCGGGCCATGCATGGCGAGCTGACGCTCGAGCCCGCCGCCGACAAATCCTTCCGCCTCGAGCTACCACTGGAGGCCGAGCCATGAACGCGCGCAAAACGATCTTACTGGTCGAAGACGAATTCGACACGCGCGAGCTGCTCGGCCGCGCCCTCGAACGCGCCGGCTACAGTGCGCTCACGGCGGGCAACGCCAGCGAAGCCCTGAGCGCCGCCGACGCCAATCCCAACGCCATCGACCTAGTCGTGACCGACGTGGTGTTGGGCACGGATTCACTCGGCGGGCTCGCATTGATGACCGAGCTCCGCCGCATGGGCCTACGCGCGCCCGTCGTGATCATCACCGCCTACGCCGACGTCGAAAAGCTGAAAATCGCCCTCAATGAAGGCGCCGCGCACTTCCTCGAGAAGCCGTTCCGCGCGCCCAAGTTGTTGGAAGTGATCGACCGCGTCTTGAAGAACGCGGTGCCCTTCGACCACGCCGTCGAAGAAATCCTCAGCCGCGCCCAACTGACCGACAAAGAGTTGCGAGTCGCGCGCCTCTTGCTCGACGGCCTCTCGAGCAACGAAATCGCCGCCCGCGAAAGCAACAGCCCGAAAACGATTCGCCAACACGTCACGCAGATTTACGCCAAGTGCGGCGTCGCCAGCCGCGCGCAATTCTTCCGCCTCGTGTACCTGCGTTGACTGAGGGTCGTTGCTTTTTGATGGTCACGAGGCGAGCGCGCCCGTCGTAGCCTTCGGCGTCCAAGGGCGCTTTCTCCATTCGACGACGGACACGCAGCCACTTCGCCCCGCGAAAGGAAGCAGCCGCCCGCCCCTCTGGAGTTCTGGCTCAGCATGCCGCCCGTCGACCGTCTGCGCATGGTCTGGTCACTCGTCGAGGCCGGGCTTGCGCGACAAGGAAACCATGGACCTTCACCCCGACTTCAAAGACTTGTTGGCGGAGTTCGCCGTTACGGGGTTAAATTTGCGCTGCTCGGAGGCTACGCGGTCGGCGACCACAGCAAGCCACGCGCGACGAAGGACCTCGACCTGCTCATCTCCGGCCTGGACCGCAATCTGGAGCGAGTGGCGTCTGCGCTCCAAGCATTCGGTGTCCCGGCCACGTAATCGAGCGAGTGCGCGTACTGAGCCCGAGCGACATCGCACTTTGGTGTCCCCCCCGTTCCCGTCGATCTCTTGCGCTCGGCGGATGGCATCGAGACGGAGAGCGCGATCGCCCGAGCGGAGCTGGCGACGATTGACGCTCTAATCATCCCGGTGCTCACGATGCTTGATGCGACGCCGGCAATCGCCCGGGCCGGCGCGGCCGCAGCGTGACGCTGCGTTGCAACGCGGGACCACTCGGCCTCTGGCCACGGGGAGCGCGCCCGTTTCCGCGTGGCTCCCACCCCGACATTTCAATTGGCGCCGGTGACGACGCCCCAGGGCAGGCCACCGAGTTCCACTTTTTTCTCGAGCTTGCCGGACGCGACGTCGACGATCGACAGATCGTTGGAGGGGCCGTTGGCGGTGAAGACGCGCTTGCCGTCGGCGGCGATGGCGATGCCCCAGGGGCGTGCGCCAACGCCTTCGATCAGGTGGTCGAAGGCGCGCTTGGCCACGTTCACCACGGCGACGGCTTCGCCGCGACCGGTGGAGACGAACAGCCACTTTTCGTCGGGGGAGAACGCGAGGCCCATCGGGCGTTGGCTGTTCGGGACTTTGCCTTCGATCGCGATCGAGCCGGTGACCTGGTGATTGCGCGGGTCGAAGGCCGTGAGCGTGCCGCCAAATTCGTTGCTGACGAACGCGACGCTGCCATCTTTGCTGAAGGCGATCGCGCGCGGGCGCTTGCCGACGGGGATATCAGCTATCACGGCGAAGCTCGCGGTGTCGACGGCCGTCACTTTGCTATCGCGCTCCGACGTGACGTACACGACTTTGCCGTCGGGTCGCACGGTGACGCCTTCGGGCTCGGTGCCGACGGGCACGCGCCGCGCGATTTTGCCGCTTTGCAGGTCGAGCACGCTCAGTTCGGCGGTTTCTTCGTTGGAGACGAACAGCGTTTTGCCGTCTTTCGAGACGTCGAACGATTCCGGATCTTGGCCGCTGGGCAGCGTTTGCACGAGCTTGCGATCCACGAGGTCGACCACGCCGATGCCGTCGGCGGCGCGATCCGCCGCGGGCAGCGTCGATTCGTCGACGTTGGGGCCACCGCGCGGCGAGCCGGAGAGCGCGACGTACAGATAGCGACCGTCGCGGGAGACTTTGAGGCCACGCGGGCGTTTGCCGACCGGAATGCGCGCCAGCACCGAGGCGAATTCGGGATCGACGACGATGATTTCGCCGCTGCCCTCCGCGCTCACGTACAAAAGCTTCGGGTCCGGCTTTTTGTGACAACCCAAGAGGGATAGGCTGACGAGCACGGCAACAGGGACGGATCGACGCATCGGCATGGCCGAGCAGTCTTAGCAGAGGCGCGCGGCGCGGGCGGAAGTGAAAAAACCTGCACCCCCTCAGCGCGGCATATCGAGCGGGGCCGGGCACTCGGCGCGCAATCGACAGTTCCCGCACTCGCGACCGCGCCAGATGCGATCGAAGCGGGCTTGTGCGGCGTCGAGCAGCACGTCGTCGTCGGTGCTGATGCCGAGTTCGAAATTGCGCCGGCCCTCCCCTTTGGCCCCGAGCCCCGCGCCCGTGAAGTTTGCGCTGCCCAGATACAGGTACGAGCCGTCGACCGCGATCATCTTCAAGTGTACGCGCGGGCAATGGCGCATCTGAAAGCGCGGCGCGACGAGTTCGGAACTTTTGGCCAAGGATTCGCGAAACGGGCGCGAGGGCAGCCCCCCGTGCAAGATCCGCACTTCGACCTGACGACGCACGAGCTCGGTCAGCCGCTCGGTGATCGACACGAACTGGCCGCGGGCGCGCGCTCGCGTGCCAATCGGCGCTTCGAGCCGAATGTCCTTCACGTTGGCGGTACCGATCCAAACCGACACACGTGCCTCGGACAAGGCGTGCAGCATGACTTTGTCGTGGTGTTCGAGATCCGCCACCAGTCCGACACGCGCGGAGCGGCGACCGTCATCCAAGCTGCCTCGCGCCTTGACCACACCGCCAGGTTAGCGACAATGGGAGCGTGACGTCGCTGTTATTCGTGTTTGCGCATGGCGCAGGAGCGCCCTCGTCGCATCCTTGGATGCAAGCTTGGGCAACGCGGCTCGGCTCTCTGGGCGTGGTCGAGACCTTCGACTATCCCTACATGCAGGGCGCCAAGCGCGCCCCCGATCCCCAACCGGTGCTGATCCGCGCGCACTTGGCCGCGATCAACGACGCCCAAGCCCGCCATCCGGATCACGAATTGATCCTGATCGGTAAGAGTATGGGCTCACGCATCGGCTGCCATGCCGCGCTCGAGCACTCGGTCAAGAAACTGATTTGCCTCGGCTATCCGCTGGTCGCGCCCGGTGACTCGGGCAAAGTGCGCGATCAGGTCTTGCTCGAGCTCGACACGCCGGTTTTGTTCGTGCAAGGCACGCGCGATCCACTCTGCCCCCTCGAACACCTCAGCCAAGTGCGCCAAAAGATGCACGCGCCGAGCAAGCTGTTCGTGGTCGACGCGGGCGATCACTCCCTGCAAGTGACCAAGACGCAGCTCAAGCAATCCGGTGAAGATCAAGCCGCGGTCGACACGCGCATCCTGCACGTGATCCAGCACTTCGTGCACGACACGCCGGGCTCGTCCGCTCCGCCGCCCTTGTTGCACTGAGATCGCTCGTTCCGCTCCCGAGAAGGCTTCGGTTTCGCCGAGCACGTTTGCTGAAGGAAGTGCCCGCGCGGGAGACGGCTTCGTCCGCGGCTGCCGAACCCACGCGCGCATCGGTGCGCATTTGGCTGAAGTCGGCGAGCCCGACCTGGAATCCAGCGTTCGGAAACTGCCTACTCCGCCCGCAGCGGCTTCATCGGCGCCGCCGCTGCGGCTGGGTCCTTCGGATAGCCCCGAGGGCAGAACGGCCAACAGCGCCGAGGGCTGAGCGGCGAGCCCCCCAACCAGCGCCGCTCATGCGGCGACGCTTCGGCAGGGCCGAGAAATTCGGGGCTCGATTGCCCGCCAACGCCGCGAGATAGACCGATCAGGCTCCGGTCACCGCGGATGGATATTCGCTGTGAACTTTGGAGCGCACCGTCGTCAGCAGGCCGGGCATTCGGAACCGCCAGTAATTGCGTTCAGCCGTCGTGAGCGGGCGTTTTTGTGTGTCGATTCCCGACTTGATGACCGCGCAGAAGTGGCGCGGAGGTGCGGCAGGGTCCACGTGATATTCATTGCGCGCGCCATCGTACGCTTCGAAGTATTCGATCTGATTTTCGAGCGCGGAGAGATCGAAGGGCGAAGCGAACTCTGACCGTTCGCCTCTCGATTCGAATGAATAGCGCACGGAATCACCGCCGTCAGCGGGGTCTTTGTTCAAGCCGTCGGGTGAAGCAGAGCGGCGCCTGAAGATGAGGTCCTGAACGATGCAATGAGTCGTCATGCCGAGGACATTCTCGAACCAGAGCGCGGGATCCGGCGAGTAGTGAAAGACGTTCGATACGACCAACAGATCGACGGTGCCGTCCGAAGGGAATCGCCGATTGAGATCCCACGTCTTCCTCGTCGCGACGAAAATCCGGGCGGTCGGAAACGTAGCGCGGACCAGGTCGACGTCGTATTTGGAGGGGGTGAGGAGCATCACCGAACGCGGGTTGGCACTCTTGGCGTAATGCGCGAACGCGCGCCCCAGGGCCTGGTGATTGGTTCGAATGGTCGGGTTCATGGGTCGGGTCCTGTTGCCGCGAGGAGCCAAAGCCAGTCATGCCCCGCGAGCGGAGACTTAGCGCGAGACCCCCGCTATTGCTAGCGGGCCATGATTGCGCACCGAGTGCCTCTTCTCGCGCCGATTGATGTATGCCGGAGGCATGCCGCAAGCGCCCCTACCCCCGCCGCCTTTTTCGATCCGCCCCGCACGGCCCGGTGATGAGCAGGCCCTGTTCGAGCTGATCCTAGCCTTGGCCGAGTACGAGAAGCTGAGCCAAGCGGTCACGGGCAGCGCGCAGAAATTAGCGCAAGACTTGTTCGGTCCGAAGCCGGCGGCGGAGGCGTTGATTGTCGAGGCGGACGAGCTTGCCGTGGCGTTTGCGCTGTTCTTTCACAACTACTCCACGTTCCTGACGCAGCCGGGCTTGTACCTGGAAGACATCTTCGTGCGGCCCGAATATCGCGCACGCGGAATCGGTAAGGCGCTCCTGCGTGAAGTCGCGAAGGTGGCGGGAGACCGCGGCTGTGGGCGGCTCGAGTGGAGCGTGCTGGATTGGAACCAGAGCGCGATTGGTTTTTATCAGAGCTTGGGCGCGAGCGTGTTGCCCGATTGGCGGATCTGCCGTGTCACGGGCGACGGACTCGCCGCCCTTGCGCAGCCGCGCTGAGTTTGCTCATAGCGTGAAGTGACACAGCTTGTCGGCGCGCACTTCACGCGCCGGCGAACCGTTGCGCGTGATCACCTCTGCACTTTGGCCGGGCTTGGCCTGCACGGTCAGGTGTGGTTGCGGGTCGACGTCGGTCCAAACTTCGCAGCTGACCGCACGTTGGCAGCTGTTGTTCAGCGTGACGACATGCGCGTAGCCGTACGCCTGCAGCCGTGCGCTGGCCGTGACCGACGCGCAATCGCCGACTTGTTGCGGTGAATCGGCGGCGGCCGTGTTCGCGAAGGAGGCCCACGCGAGCAGCAGGGGAATCAGCCGACGGGTGTCCAATAGCCCTTTTCCCAGATCCATTGCGCACCATCCCAAACCCACTGCGGGGCGATCCAGACCCAACCGGGGTAGGCCGGCGTGGTCCACCATGGACCGCCGAACCAAACCCAAGCGTTGCCGCGCCAACCCCAGAAGCCGCGCCCCCAATACGGTTGTGCGTGGTAGCCCCCGCGCGGGTAGAGCACGTGGGCTCGACCGATGTAGCGAGGGGTCCCGGCGTAGTAGTGCGCGCCGATGTACGCGCCGCCGTAGAAGCCCGTGCCGTAGTAGCGGCCGCCATAGTAACCCGGGCCATAGTAGTAACGGCCGCCGCGGTAGCCGTACCCGTAGCCAGGATAACCGCCGCTCCGGTAGCCGTTGCCGACGCCGGCTCGGCCGCCGCTGAAGTGCGGGCCACCGCCGCCGAACGAACCGCCACCCGAGCGACCGCCCGAGAAGTGCGCGCCACCACCCGAGGGACCCCCACCACCCGAGCGACCGCCACTGAAGCTGCGCTGCGCGAGCGCGTTGCTGGGCAGCAGTACGCCGGCGAGAGCGCAAATCAGCGGCAACATCGACCATCGGCTCATGGGGCAGTTCCTCTGTCCGAAACGTAGCGCAGGCCCCCGCAAAACGCCCTGTTCAACGGCGGTTTTGACGATTTGTTCCCGAAGCGCAATCGCCTACGGTAGAAAAAGCCGCATGAGCGGAACCCCAAGCAATCTCAAAGTCTTTGCTGGCGCCTCGCACCCCGAGCTGGCAGCGGAAATTTGCCACCATCTGGGCATTCCGCTCGGGCGAGCTCACACCGTCCGTTTTTCGAACGAAAATCTAAAGATCAAAATCGACGAGAACGTGCGCGAGCAGGACGTGTTCGTGGTGCAGACCGCCTGCTCGCCGCTATCCGAGCACATCATCGAGCTCTTGATCATGCTCGATGCGCTCCGGCACGCCTCGGCCCAGCGAGTGACGGCGGTCATCCCTTACTTTCCGTACGCACGCAGCGACAAGAAAGACGAGCCGCGTATTTCGATCACGGCGCGGCTGATGGCCGACCTGCTGATGACCTCCGGCGCGAACCGCGTGCTGACCATCGATCTGCATTCACCGCAGATCCAAGGGTTCTTCTCGAACCCGGCCGACCAGCTCACGGCCGTGCCGGCGATTTGCGATCGATTGGCTCAGGGTGACATCTCGAACACGGTCGTGGTCGCGGCCGACGTGGGTGAGGCCAAAGACGCGGGCCGGTTCGCGCAGCGCCTACACTTGCCGCTCGCGTTCATCGACAAGCGCCGCACCGGTGATGACGAGAACGCGCGCGCGGCTCACATCATCGGCGACATCGTGGGCAAAGATTGCTTGCTCGTGGACGACGAAATTGCCACGGGCGGCACCATCTTCAGTGCCACGGAGTTCCTGCTCGAGCGCGGCGCGCGCTCGGTTTCGGCCGCGATCATCCACCCCGTGCTGTCCGGCAAGGCCGTCGAGCGGCTTGCCGCCTCGCGTCTGACTCGCCTGCTCGTGACCAACACCATCCCGATCCCACCCGCCAAGCGATCGCCCAAGATCGAAGTGTTGTCGCTCGCGCCGCAGATAGCGACCGCCATCACCCATATTCACGACGGCCGCTCAGTGTCCGAATTGTTCAACTGAGCGTGTCCCAAATCGCCTCGCGCCGGTCTGAAAGATCCGGCGCGGGGCGGATACGACTGGTGATAGAGTCGCCTCGGTGATGCGGCTTTTCCCGGCTCTGATCCTGATCCTCGTGAGCGCAACGGGCTGCCCAGCCCGAAGCCACGATCAGGGTAAAGCGAGCCTCCCGCCGTGCCGCAAGTTCGGCGATCGCTGTGAGTTTTCACCCGGCAAGCTCGGCAGTTGCGTCGTGCGTGACGGCTGCACCGCTCCGGGCAACGAGTGCTTCGTATGCCAATCGCAACATTGAAGGAAGCACTCCGCCGATGAGCATCATGCCCGATCCGCCACGGAGTTCGCCATCGTCGCCCTCGCAGCGGCGGGCCCTCGGCATCTCCGCGTTGGCCGCGGTGGCGGCCATGGTCGCGTTGGCCGCTCCCGTGTCGTCTGGTTTGTTTTTGGGCACGCTGCTCGCTTTCTCGCTGCTGGGCGCGTACGAGCGGCTCCTGGCGCGTTGGAACCGCCCCACCTTGCTGGCGGTCGCACTGGCCTCGGCCTCCGGCTTGGCCATGCTGGGCGGGCTGTTCGGAATGCTGTATTTCGTGGTGATTCGCGGGGCCGCCGCCGCCCAACGATTGGCGGTGAGCTTCCGCCCGCGCGGCACCCTGCTCAAGCTCACGCAGCAGATCGAAGAGCACACCTCGAATTCCCCCTTTGGTACACTCGACCTCACTCACCGCGTGCAAGTCTTCGCGGAGGAAGCGGCCACGCGTTTGGCGCAGTACATCGGCGTGATCGCCGGTGCGACCTTGGGCGGCGCGCTGACGCTGTTCTTTACGGTGATGACCACGTTCTTCGTGCTGCGCCATTGGCCGGAGATCTTGTCGCGTGCCGAACGCATGTTGCCCTTGCACCCCAAGCACACGCGCGTCGTGATGTGGGAGTTTCAAAAGGTCGGCAAGGAAGTGTTCATCGGCACGATGCTCACGGGCCTCGCGCAAGGCGTGCTGGCCGGCGTGGGTTACGGCATCGGCGGCGTTTCCGAAGCGGCGCTGCTCGCCACGCTGACCGCCATCTGTTCCTTGGTTCCCGCGGTCGGCACGCTCGTGATTTGGGTGCCGGTCGGGGTCACACTGATCTTGACGGGCCACCCGGGCGCAGGGGTTTTCGAGCTGCTTTGGGGCGGGTTGATCGTCGTCGGCCTGTCGGACTACGTGATTCGACCGATGCTCGTGGGCGGGCACGGTCACGTCCCGACCCTGCTCACCTTCATCTCGCTGTTCGGGGGGGTCGAGGTATTCGGCTTGCTGGGTCTGATCATCGGGCCGGTGATTGCCGCGGTGGCGCTTGCGTTACTACGCACGTACGATCGTGAAATGTGCGCGCCATAGTTGCAACGTCGCGCGCTGAAACCACTTCGGGAGGGCTCTTTCGTCAAAAATGCGTGAAGCCGCCGCGGCTTCGGGTTAGTGCTCGGGCACCATGACGCTTCGAAAAGACGTACTCGCCCAGGCCGCCACCATCGCTCGAGGTCTCGCGATCGACGCGGTGCACGCCAGCCAAAGTGGGCACCTCGGCTTGCCGCTCGGCTGCGCGGAAATTGGCGCCGTGCTGTTCGGCCATGCGCTCGTGCAAGACCCGGTGCACCCCGAGTGGCTGAACCGCGATCGCTTCGTGTTGTCGGCCGGCCACGGCTCGATGTTCCTGTACTCCTGGCTTTGCCTCGCTGGTTATGCCGAGGTTCCGCTGGAAGAGGTGAAGCGCTTCCGCCAAATGGGCTCGAAGACGCCGGGTCACCCCGAGCTGACGCACGCGCCGAGCGGCATCGAGACCACCACGGGTCCCCTCGGTCAAGGCATCGCCAACTCCGTCGGCATGGCCATCTCGGCCAAGATGGCCGAGGCGCGCTTCAACACCAAAGAGCACACCATCTTCGATCATCACATCGTGTGCCTCGCGGGCGACGGCTGCATGCAAGAAGGCGTGGCGATGGAGGCCATTGCCGTGGCCGGCCATCAGAAGCTCGACAATCTGATCCTGATCTACGATTCGAACGCGGTCACGCTCGATGCAATGGCCGGCGCAACCCAAAGCGAGGACGCCGCCAAGCGCTTCGAAGCGATCGGCTTCGACGTGCAGACCGTCGACGGTCACGAGCTCGACGCCTTCTACTCGGCGTACGAGCGCGCCAAGGCAGCCGGCAGCGGCAAGCCCCAGTTGATCATCGCCAAGACCCTGATCGGGAAGAGCATTCCCGAGGTCGAAGGCACGCAGAAGGCGCACGGCGAGGGCGGCGCGAAGTTCGCGGCGGCCGCGCGTAAGGGGCTCGGTTTGCCGGACGCGCCGTACTACGTCTCCCCCGAGGTGGAAGCGTACTTCGGCGAGCACCGTAAGGCGCAGAATGCGGCTTACGAAACCTGGCTCGGTACGTTCAAAGCCTGGCAAGCCAAGAACCCGGCCCTTGCGGACTTGCTCGGCACGTCCAGCGCATCGGTGCACACGCTCGCCAAGGACACGGCCAGCAAGACCCCCCCGGTGGACGAACTCTTGGCGGCTATTCCGGAGTTCCCGGAGTCGACCAAAGTGGCCACGCGCAAAGCCGGGCAAGACGTGCTGCAACCGCTGGCCGCCAAGTCCCCGCTGTTGATTGGTGGCAGCGCCGACTTGTACGGCTCAACGCTGAACTACATCGGCGATCTCAAGGCGGGCGATGACGACTTCGCGCCCGGGCACCGCGTCGGTCGAAACATCCGCTTCGGCATTCGCGAGCACGGCATGTGCGGCATCCTGAACGGCATTGCCTGTCACGGTATCTTCCGTCCCAGCGGCGCGACCTTCCTCGTATTCGCGGACTACTGCCGCGCCTCGATTCGCTTGGCCGCGCTCAGCCATTTGGCCGTGATCTACATCTTCACCCACGACAGCGTGGGCGTCGGTGAAGACGGGCCGACGCACGAGCCGGTCGAGACCATCCCCGGCCTGCGCGTGATCCCGAATTTGGACGTGATTCGCCCCGCCGATCCAGAGGAAACGGCAGGCGCCTACGTCGCCGCGTTGGATCGCACGGATGGTCCGACCCTGCTCGCGCTCTCGCGTCAGGCCGTGCCGTTGCTCAGCCAAATCCCGGTGGCCGATCGGCGCGAAGGCGCGATCAAGGGCGGCTACATCGCTCGCAAAGAGACCAGCAAACTCGAGCTGATCTTGCTCTCGGCGGGCAGTGAGCTGCAGCATGCGCTCAAAGCCGCCGAAACCCTGGGCAGTGGTACGCGCGTCGTGAGCCTGCCCTGCTTCTCGCGTTTCGACCGCCAACCGGCAGAATACCGCGAATCCGTGCTGCCGAAAGCTTGCCGCAAGCGCGTTGCGATCGAGGCCACGGTCAGCTCGACGTGGGCGAGCTACGTCGGGTTGGACGGGATCGCGCTGGGCATCGATCGCTTCGGTATGTCGGCGCCGGGTGGTGAGATCATGAAGGCACTCGGCATGACGGCCGAGCATGTGGTCGAGGCCGCTAAGACGCTCGGCTGAGTCTCACGACCACAAACGCGCAAAGGCGCGCCAGGCCATATCGCCCGGTGCGCCTTTTTCGCGCAGTTAGCTCAGCGGTTCGCGTTTTGGCGCGCTTCGCCGCGCAGCTCTTGCGCGCGGCCTTCCGCCTGCAGGCGCTCGTTGTCGATCACCGCGCCCACGCGGTTCTTCACGGCGCCAACGGCTTCTTCCACGCCGCCCTTCGTGCGCTCGGCGGCTTTCGCAGCCTCCTGCTTGCCTTTGCCCTGGAGCTCACGAGCTTTGCCTTCGGCTTGCATTTGCTCGTTGCCAATCAGCTTGCCAACGCCGCCCTTGATCTTGCCGCCAAGCTCCTCAGCAGCACCTTCCGCACG
>Ga0247757_10001142_pt1 | contig 18985 bp, 10 predicted proteins | sample UWRJL126311R4_FD_180929 | JGI IMG/M metagenome (GOLD analysis project Ga0247757, IMG submission 180929) | Plant litter microbial communities from Arlington Agricultural Research Station in Wisconsin, United States - UWRJ-L126-311R-4 | ecosystem: Environmental > Terrestrial > Plant litter >... | reverse complement strand
CACCCAATGTAGATTTCTACCAGGATATGGTTCGTTCCATCATTGTAAAAGACAACAAAGCCTGCGGTGTTATTACCGGTTTAGGACATACCGTCAAATCAAAATCTGTTGTTGTTACCAGTGGTACATTCCTGAATGGTGTGATACATATTGGCGAGAAACAATTTGGCGGAGGCCGTGTAGCAGAGAAAGCTGCAACAGGTATTACCGAGCAATTGGTGGAACTGGGTTTTGAAAGCGATCGCCTCAAAACAGGAACACCACCCCGCGTTGATGGAAGAAGCCTTGATTACAGCAAGATGGAAGAACAGAAAGGAGATGATACCATCACTGGCTTTTCTTATCTCGATCTGCCACGCATTAAACCCGAACAACAGAGAAGTTGCTTTATTACTTATACCAACAGCACCGTTCACGAAATCCTGAAAACCGGCTTTGATAAAAGCCCAATGTTCCAGGGAAGGATAGAAGGTGTGGGACCACGTTATTGCCCCAGTATCGAAGACAAGATCAACCGGTTCGCCGAAAGAGACCGTCATCAATTATTCGTAGAGCCCGAAGGATGGAATACGGTGGAGATCTATGTAAATGGATTCTCTACTTCATTGCCCGAAGAAACACAATACGAAGCGCTTCGTACTGTTGTGGGTTTTGAGAACGTGAGGATATTCCGTCCGGGTTATGCGATCGAGTACGATTATTTCCCACCAACCCAATTGAGCTATTCTCTCGAAACAAAATTGATATCCAATCTTTTTTTCGCCGGGCAGATCAACGGTACCACTGGGTACGAAGAAGCTGCCTGCCAGGGTTTGATGGCTGGGATCAACGCGCACCAGAAAGCAAGACATCTCGAGCCTTTTGTTCTGAAAAGAAATGAAGCCTATATCGGTGTATTGATCGATGACCTGATCAGCAAGGGTACAGAAGAACCTTATCGGATGTTCACCAGTCGCGCTGAGTTCCGTACACTGCTGCGCCAGGATAATGCAGACCTTCGTTTGACAGAGACGAGTTATCGTCTTGGTCTTGCTTCGCAGGAAAGAATGGACAAGGTATTGGCTAAACAGGAATCCGTTGCCCGCATCAAAAAAGCGTTGGCTGAAACCAGCCTGGAACCCGAAGAGATCAATCCCTATTTTACAGCAATACAATCTGCACCGCTCGCTGAAAAACAGAAAGCGAACAAGATATTATTACGCCCCAATGTAAGCCTCACGCCGATGCTCGATAGTTCTTCTGCGTTGCGCGAATCACTTGCCGGTCTTGACACCGATTCACTTGAACAGGCCGAGATCCAGATCAAGTACGAACGCTATATCGAAAAAGAACAGGAAATCGCTGCGAAAATGAGCCAGCTCGAAAACATGGCGATACCAACCGGATTCGATTATGATCGTGTGGCTGCACTGTCGAATGAAGCCTTACAGAAATTCAAAAAGATCAAACCGGCAACACTTGGACAGGCGAGCCGGATCAGTGGCGTTAATCCAAGCGATGTACAGATACTAATGGTATACATGGGTCGCTAGTGCCTGTTTTACCGTTAACCCATACCAGCTAGATTTCCTCCGGGCATTCGGGTTAACTTTAAGAAGAATACGGGCGTATGAAAAAATATGTCAAATATCTTCTTTGGATACTCGGCGGACTACTTGGCTTGCTGATACTCTTATATATAGTATTGGGCATTTATGTTTCTACCCATAAAAAAGAGCTCACAGAAAAAGCCAGTGCCGAGGTAAGCAAGTTATTATCGGGCGATGTGAGCATTAGTGAGATCTCTGTTTCACCGTTCAATAATTTTCCCTTTCTTTCGATCCAGATCAAACAGATCTCTATCAAAGACTCGCTGTATGAGCAGCACCACCACCCGTTACTCCAGGCCGAAAAAATATATGCGCGGGTAAATCCATTCAAACTCATCGTGGCTAAAATCGCCATCACCAAAATACAGATCGAGAATGGCGGCTTCTATCTTTTCACCGACAGCACCGGCTATAGCAATAAATACCTGTTGCAACCAAAAGGAAAACCCAAAGATCCCAACAAACAAAACAGCCCACCGGAACTATTCGACAGGATAGAATTGAACAAGTTTTCCATCACCATTGCTGATGAAAGCAAAGACAAACTCTTCGACTTCCACATCAATCATCTCGAAGCAAAAACGGAAAACACAGACAATGAGCTGGTGTTTCATCTGAAAGAATCCATACTCGTCAGATCACTGGCATTTAAAAAATCGATGGGCAGTTACCTGGCCAACCATCTGCTGGAGGGAAAATATACGGTGCGTTTATCTCCAGCAAAAAAAGAGCTGCGTTTTGATAGCATACCGCTAACAATATCGAAGCAGCCATTCAAGTTATCCGGACTTTTCAGTTTCGGCGCCAAAACATTTGCGATTGGTGTGAATACAAAAGACCTCAAAGTTGCGTATGCCAAAACATTGCTGATCCCTAAAACCGCGAAGGCCATCGGTATCGTTGGTGTAACCGGTCCGCTGGACGTGGTAGCGAACATTGAGGGTAGTCTTGCCGGCGGCAACCCGCTGGTATTGGTAAAATGGGACACAAAAAACAACATCATTCAAACACCGCTACTGAGTTTCACCGGCTGTGCTTTTAAAGGATATTATACAAATGAGGTGGCGAAAGACTCACCCCGCCTCGATCCTAATTCCAAAATCGAACTCAGCCATTTCAGTGGTAACTGGGAAGGCTTACCGATGCAGGCAGATAAAATAGTAGTGAACAACCTCAAAACACCGATCATCGAAGCTGATCTGCGGTCTTCCTTCCCACTACAGGAACTGAATAAAGTATTGCAGTCGGATGGAATGGCTTTAACCGAGGGGCAGGGCAACCTCGCCTTTCACTACAAAGGCCCGATCGCAAAAATGACTCCCGAAAACGCATCACTGAACGGAACCATCCAATTGCGGAATGGCAACCTCCAGTTTGCCGGGCATAATGCCAATCTCAGTCAATGCAATGCGCTGCTCCGTTTCGTAAATAACGATCTGTTCATAGATAGTCTTGCAGGCCGCATCAACGGCGACCCCATCAAGATCAGCGGCAGCGCGAAGAACGGGATGGCGATGCTGGGTAATACGGGCACCGACATGGCTTTGCTCCTGAATGTAGATGCGCCTGTTCTCAACCTCCTCCACCTGAGCAGCCTGCTATCCCGGAAATTTCCGCCCAAAAAAGCAAAGACCGGCGGCACCAATAGCCTGGCTAAAACAGCAAGGCAGATAGACAATCTCCTCGCGAGCGGAAAAATCGCAGTGAATATCCATATCGGCACATTGCGTTACAGGAAGTTCGAAGCCAGAAACTTTCGCGCAAATATCCGCGCCGATGAAGACCGTTGGGAACTCAGCAATACTTCGCTGCAGCATGGGAAAGGTAGCATGAATGTAACTGCAAGTGTTTCCGAGAAACCCGGTAAACATTACGCACTCAATACCAACCTGCAAATGAAGGAGATGGATGCCCGGAAAGTCTGGTACGAATTTGAGAATTTCGGCATGAATGCACTGAAATCGGAAAACATCCGTGGCACCTTATCGGCCAATGCCAATCTCCAGTTAATGCTGGATGGCAAAGGCGGTTTTGATATGAATTCACTTGCCGGCACAGCGGACTTCTCTATCAAAAACGGGGAACTCATCAACTTAAAAGGACTTGCGCAGATCCAGGATATAATTTTCAAAAAGCGCAATTTTTCGGATATTAGTTTCGCCGAGATCAGGAATAATATCTCGTTTACAAAAGGCGTGGTTACCATCAACCGGATGGAAATCAACTCTTCGGTTCTCTCTTTTTATGTAGAAGGCGTATATGGTTTTTCCGGCAATGCAGAAACAGATATCAGTATACAGGTGCCGGTGAGTAATATCAAGAAAAGAGACAAAGACTATAAACCAGAGAACCATGGTACGGATAAGAAAGGCGGAATGAGTGTTTTCCTCAGGGCCAAATCACAGGAAGATGGCAGTTTGACTATCAAGTACGATCCGCTCAAACGTTTCCGGAAAAGCAAAACAAACTAATCTCATATGCGTTCTCTTTTTTTGGTGCTGGTTGCAACATACCTGTTTGCCTGTTCTTCTCATCAAACCACACTTTCGGATTATCACCAGGTTACCGACAGCGGTGTACAAACCGGTGGCGTTAGAATGATCCCGATTGAAACACCGGTTGGCAAGTTTAAAGTCTGGACCAAGCGTTTTGGAAATAATCCCCGTATCAAGGTATTGTTACTACATGGCGGACCGGGCGGCACGCATGAATTCTTTGAGTCGTTCGAAAGCTTTTTCCCGCAGGAAGGATTTGAGTTCTATGAATATGATCAGCTGGGTTCATTCTTTAGTGACCAGCCGAAAGACAGCAGTCTCTGGGTAACCGAACGCTTTGTAGAAGAAGTGGAACAGGTGCGCAAGGCGCTGGGAATGGATAAAGATAATTTCTACCTCCTGGGGCATAGCTGGGGCGGGATCCTGGCTATGGAATATGCACTAAAATACCAGAGCAACCTGAAGGGCCTGATCATCAGTAATATGATGAGTAGTGCGCCGGCTTATGGCAAATACGCGGAAGAGGTATTGAGTAAACAGATGGATTCAAAAGTGCTGGACACCGTCCGTGCGATTGAAGCAAGAGGCGATTTCGCAAACCCCAAATACATGGAGCTGCTGCTTCCCAATTTTTATATGAAACATTTCTGTCGCCTCGATCCCTGGCCTGAAATGTTTAACCGGTCGATGACCCACCTGAATACCGAAATTTATACCATGATGCAGGGTCCTTCGGAGTTTGGCGTATCCGGCCGTTTGGCCAATTGGGACCGGAGTAAAGACCTGCCGAAAATTACAGTACCCACACTTACCATCAGCGGCACACATGATACCATGGACCCCGAACACATGAAATGGATGGCCACACAGGTGCAGAATGGCCGAAGCCTGATCTGCCCCAACGGAAGCCATTGCTCGATGTGGGATGATCAGCGGCACTACTTTCCCGGGCTGGTTCAATTCATTAAAGATGTTGATCATAACACCTTTAAAAAATAAACCGCGCGTTTGCGTCTTTGCGTAAGAAAATTTCCCGCAAAGACGGAAAGACGCTGTTTCACCCCAAAAATTTCCCTGTTTACCGAATATTGGAAGAGCTGTTTTTACTCTATCTGCATTTCAGTAGCTTTAGTGCTCTTCCAAAACACTAACTAAACACCATGAGAAAAATCAAGCTCCTGCTTTCCGGGCTGCTGTTTGCGTCATTGCTACAGGCCCAGGAAACTTTTCCCGTCAACGGTGTGGCCGACAAGCGTGAACGTTCTTACGCTTTTACCAATGCCACCATTGTAGTAGACGCAAAAACCACCCTCTCCAACAGCACACTGGTGATCCGCGACGGCAAGATCGTTGGGATCGGTATCGCTGTTCCAAAAGATGCGGTGGTGATCGATTGTAAGGATAAATACATCTATCCTTCTTTCATCGATATATATACCGACTATGGTATCGCAACACCACAACGCCAACAGGGCGGTGGCTTTAACTTTAACCAGCCGGCGCAGATCACATCCAACACAAAAGGCGCCTATGGCTGGAACCAGGCCATCAAACCAGAAACAGATGCTTCTAAAGTATTTGCAGTAGATGATACCAAAGCAAAATCATTGCGTGATATCGGATTTGGTACAGTTCTTACACACGTAAAAGATGGTATTGCCCGCGGTACCGGTACGGTTGTGACTTTGGCAAATGATAATGAGAATGTAGTACTGGTAAAAGAAAAAGCCTCTGCACACTACTCTCTCAGCAAAGGAACATCCACCCAAAGTTATCCGAGCAGTCTCATGGGTACGATGGCATTACTGCGCCAGACCTATCTTGATGCACAATGGTACAAGGGCAAACCAGCCAAAGAGGGAACCAATCTTTCTTTGCAGGCATGGAATGAAAACCAATCTCTGCCACAGATCATGGAGGCCGATGATAAATGGAATGACCTGCGTGTTGACCGTATCGGCGATGAATTTGGTGTACAATATATTATCAAAGGCGGCGGTAACGAATACCAGCGTATCAAAGAAGTTGCCGGAACAAAGGCCAGCTATATTCTTTCCCTTAACTATCCGCAAGCGATGGATGTGGAAGACCCCAATGATGCCCGTGCTGTTTCTCTTGCCGACATGAAACATTGGGAACTGGCACCCTCCAATCCCGGTGCATTGGAAAAAGCGAATATCAATTTCGCGCTCACTACATCCGATCTGCGCGCCACCAATCAATTCTTTGCCAACCTGCGCAAAGCATTTGATATGGGTTTGACGGAAGCCCGCGCACTCGACGCGCTTACTAAAACGCCTGCTACCCTGTTAGGTGTGTATGATAAAGTGGGAAGTCTTGAAGCCGGCAAACTTGCCAACTTCGTTATCACCAGCGGACCAATTTTCTCAGAAAGAACCAATATCCTGCAGAACTGGGTGCAGGGCACCAAATACGGTATCAAAGAAGAATTATGGAGTGATGTAAAAGGTATTTATTCACTTGCACTCAATACGCCTTCCGGTACCGTTAATTATACGCTCGATGTAAAAAGCGCTGCTGCTGCAAATGTGATCGGCAAAGACACGTTGGCAAGTACCTTCAGCTTTGATGGCAAAATAGCCAAGCTGTCTTTTTCCCCGGTTCCTGCAAGAAGACCGCAACCCACAGCTACAGGCGCTAATGCTCCTGCTACACCAACAGGCGCACCTGCCGGTGGTTTTGGTGGAGGCTTTGGTCGCGGCGGCGGTGCTGGCGCAGCTGGCGGACCACGCTACCGCCTGACCGGTGTTGCCAGCGGCAATTCCTGGAATGGTTATGGAGAAGATACAGCAGGTAATAAAATAACATGGACAGCCACCTGGACAAGCGCCGCACCAGCAGGCGCAGACTCTGTAAGACGTCGCAACTTCCCGCAAAGAGTGGCGAAAGTGAGTTTTCCTTTTGATGGCTATGGTTGGGAAGAAGCGCCTAAACAGGAAGACCTGCTGATCAGGAACGCAACAGTTTGGACCAATGAAAAAGAAGGCAAACTGGAAAATGCGGATGTACTTGTTAAAGGCGGTAAAATAGTTAAAGTAGGCAAAGGGTTAAGCGATGCTGCTGCAAAAGTGATTGATGCTACCGGTAAACACGTTACTGCGGGTATCATTGATGAACACTCGCATATTGCCGTTGCGTCGATCAATGAAGGCGGACAGTCTGTTACTTCGGAAGTTCGTATCTCAGATAACTTAAATCCTGATGACATCAATATCTATCGCCAGCTGAGCGGTGGGGTTACTTCATCACATATCCTGCATGGTTCTGCCAATACGATTGGCGGGCAGACACAGCTGATCAAACTGCGTTGGGGTATGGGTGATGAGGACCTCAAATTCAAAGGCTGGGATCCATTTATCAAATTTGCGCTGGGTGAAAACGTAAAACGCACCACATCACAAAACAACAACCGTTTCCCTGATACCCGTATGGGTGTGGAAGAAGTGCTGAACGATGCTTTCGCCCGTGCAAAAGATTATGAATCGGCGATGAAACAGGATCCTAAAACAAGACGTGACCTCGAACTGGATGCGCTTGTTGAGATCATGAACAAAAAACGTTTCATCACCTGCCACTCTTATGTACAAAGCGAGATCACTGCTGCGCTTCGTGTAGGTGATAAATATGGCTTCAAGTTCAACACATTCACGCATATCCTGGAAGGTTATAAGGTAGCCGATAAAATGAAAGTGCATGGATCAAACGCATCTACTTTCGCCGACTGGTGGTACTATAAGGTAGAGGTAACGGATGCGATCGCTTACAACGCTGCTATCATGTACAAAATGGGATTGAATGTTTGCATCAATTCAGATGATGCAGAGATGGCCCGCCGCCTGAACCAGGAAGCAGGTAAAACCGTACGTTACGGTGGTGTACCTGAAGAGGATGCACTGAAAATGGTAACATTGAATCCTGCAAAAGCGCTGCATATTGATGATAGAGTAGGTAGCATCAAGGCAGGCAAGGATGCTGATCTTGTTATCTGGAGCGACAATCCGCTGAGCATCTATGCCAAATCAGAAAAAACAATCGTGGATGGTACTGTATTTTTCGACAGGGAGAAAGATGCTGAGCAGCGCAAGAAAATAGCTGCCGAGCGTTTCCGTCTTACGCAGAAACTGATCGGTGAAAAACGTACCGGAGGTCCGGGCGCTGTTCGTCCGGCAGAGCCAAGCTGGCAGTTTATTCTGAGCTGTGGCGATCATGATCATCATGATGGATTATACACCATCGATTTACAGGAAGACGAAACCCTCAACAAATAAACTTAACGACCATGAAAAAAATATATAGCACGATATTCACCCTTTCGCTGATGCTCGGCGTTGCGCAGGCACAGGAAGTGGTGTACCCGACACCTGCATATAACGGCCGGTTGTTCATCACCAATGGAACAGTGCATGTGGGCAATGGCAATGTACTCGAGAATGCAACCATTGAAGTGAACAATGGCAAGATCGTTAATGTAGGCGCCAACATCAATCCCGCCAATGGCGCGAAAGTGGTTGATGCCAAAGGAAAACATGTGTATCCCGGCCTCATCCTCCCGTCAACCGATCTTGGTTTGAAAGAGATCGCCAACGGCGTACGCGGAAGTAATGACCATACAGAGATCGGCGACCTGAACCCAAGTGTGCGTTCGATCACTGCATATAATACCGATTCACGTGTGATCAATGTATTGCGTGCGAATGGTATCCTGCTTGCAAGCATTACTCCCGAAGGTGGCAGCATCAGCGGCTCTTCATCAGTTGTTCAACTCGATGCATGGAACTGGGAAGATGCAGCATATAAAATGGACGGAGGCATTCATCTCACCATGCCTAGCTTCCTCAACCGTTTTGGCCGCAGGGGCGGCGGCGGATTTCCGGGAGGATTCCCTGGTTTTCCGGGCGCTGGTGCACCGGCAGACCCCGCTAAACAGGCTTTGGAGAAAGTAGAAGAACTGAAATCATTTTTCCGCCAGGCAAAAGCATACTCGCAGGAAACAGCACATACCAATGTTAACCTGAAGCTCGATGCGGTAAAAGGCCTGTTCGACAAAAAACAAAAACTCTATGTGCATGGCGACCAGGTAAAACAAATGCTGGTAGCGATCGACTTCGCTAAAGAATTCGGTTTTGATGTTGTGATCGTTGGTGGAAGCGAAAGTTTCCAGATAGCTGATCTGCTGAAAGCAAACAATATCGCCGTGATCCTGAAAGAAGAACATGCATTACCCGCAATGGAAGACGATGATGTTGACCAACCCTACAAAACACCTGCGGCTTTGCAGAAAGCCGGTGTGCTGTTTGCATTGAATGATACGCATGATGAAGCGCGCTATCGCAATCTCTCTTACAACGCAGGTACTGCTGCTACTTATGGTTTAACCAAAGAGCAGGCTTTACAGGCAATTACTTTGAATGCTGCAAAGATCCTCGGTGTAGACGACCGCACCGGTTCGCTGGAAGCAGGAAAGGATGCCAATATCGTAGTAAGTGATGGCGATATCCTCGATATGAAAAGCAGCAATGTATCGCATGCTTTCATACAGGGCCGCGAGATCAGTCTTGATAATAAACAGAAAGAACTGTATGAGCGATACAAGTTCAAGTATGGTATCAAATAAGATCATTTAAAAAAGAAAGCCCGCGATATCCGCGGGCTTTCTTTTTTATTCGTTTCTCACTTAATATTTCTTTTTCTCACGTATTTCCAATACTTCTTTCTTCAGCGGAGACAACTCGTTTGGATCGAGGTGATTCCAGGAAGTATTGAATACCTGTTTGTAATAGTCTTCCAATGCTTCGATCATCGGGTTGATCACGCCTGGATCCCTGCTGAAACCTACTGCGAAATTTTTCTGCTCAGTAGCATAAGCAGGAGCGATATGCACTTCTTTCTGTTTCAACGGAATACTTTTAGCCCACAGCTTTTCTTTGGTAAGGGGTTCCGACGCCACCAGGTTCACTTTCCCTGAAAGAATAAAATAACCGGCATAATTATAGTTGGTCACATATACAGCACTACGCCCGCTGCCTGAAACATACTTTGGAAATGAAGTCCAGGTGATATTGGCCGGATTGATATCAAAATCGATCTCAACCTGTAACAGCAGGTCGCTTTCCTTCTTATCATTATACACAACCTGGTCGTAGTACTCAAACGGTCCGCGCACCGAATAGCCTTTCGCTGTCAGTGATTCATTGTAATCGGCCGACATCGCCTTTGAAAAATCGCTGAAGATCTTATAGCTCGAATACTGGAATTTTTCCTGGTAAGCAGGATCCACCAGGAGGAATACAACCTGGGCTGATTTGGCAGCTGCTTTGCTTGGTGGCTCATAATCATAATTCGGCGCCTTGATCGGGCCGGCAGCCGGGGCGGTTGCAACTTTGGTTGGCGCACTTGCTAAAAACATAGAAGCATACACCAGAACAGCAAAAAAACTCAGCACCCCAAGATTCTTTCTCATAGCATTTTAGTTTTATTAAATATATAAATTGTCAAAAAAGCCAATTGGTAACACAACACATCCATCCAATCACCGCTACCAGGTATCCAATGGAGATATTGCATCAACTCCGACAGACCGCTCAATACCCAGATACTCCAGAGCCAGCGTGCCGGTACTTTTTCCCATCCATCCCATATCCATACCAGGCACGAAACCAATGATAGGCACCAAAAATAATCCGGCAACCAATCCGCAACCGTTGATCCCTTCGCGTTCTTCTGCTGAAAGAAAACGCTTTCATACCGTGTGAGCGTCTTCCTTCCGGTCCAGTATATCCAGCACCCTAAAAAAAGCGGCGCAAATACCATGACTATCCGGGCCGTTCTTCGGAACTGCGGACTCACTTGCCACCGGGCTTTATATTCTCATCAAACACAACCACCATGTATCCTTCCGATTTCAGCTTGGCTACAAGATCGTTTTTATACTCTCTTACATCCGCCAGGCTGTTGAACAATTGCGGCGATTTCCACAGTTGCGTTACTTTGTCTTTAAAATAACCGGCTGCTGTATATTTTTCCTTGAAATGATCGGCAGACAGGGAAGAACCAGCACTATAAAAATCCCGCACTTTATAAACACCACTGATAATCACGAATTTTTTATAGTATACCAGTCCCTTGGGGCTGCATTCAAAACAATTGGTGGTCAGGTACATAAAATGATAGCCGCCGGTAGTATCGGCAAAACTGCTATCGGTGGCCGAAACGTTTTGACCTTTTACCCCATACCCTAGGAGCAACATGGTAAAAAATACAATGAAGTGTTTACCAGAGAAGTTCTGGCGATGGCTGGACGATGGGGGACGAACTGGCATACTGCTAATCAAACAAGGCCGGAAAATACGGGATTTTGATTTGTTAATGAAATGAAAATAGGCGGTAAGGATAAATTGCCGCAGAACCGAAAAAACGGCAATAGATATCCACTTAACATTTGATTTACATATGTATCGCTGATTTTTGCCGCCCATAACCCGGGAAATCCGTCCATCTGTATTGCTGTAGATTTAACAATTAACCGTTCGTAACCTTTTTAGTTTTACAGCGTTTTGCTTGTGCAGCTTTTGTTGGCTGAATCCCTAAACATCTCGTACGAGACCCCTCATACGCCAAAAACTTATGATCAAGTCGCTGCTTATAACGCTTGGATTTGCCCTGTTCTGCGTGGTATTGAATGCCCAGCAAAAAACAGTTATCGCCCCTCAAAAGGAAAAGATCGTCAGAAAAATTCCCGCCGTAAGAACAACCCAGAAAATTGTGATTGATGGCGATCTGAAGGACAGCGCTTGGCTGGCCGCCCCAATTGCCGGTGATTTTTATGAATGGCGCCCCAGCTTCGGCACCATTGAGCGCGAAAGTATCCGCACCGAAATACGACTGCTTTACGATAACCAGGCGATCTATGTGAGCGGTTTTTGTCATATGCCCAACGACAGTATCTCCTCGGAACTGATCGGTCGCGATAAGGTTGGGGCAAATGATTACGTAGGGATCATGTTCGATACCTACAACGACAAGATCAATGGATTTGGATACTATGTAACACCATTGGGTGAACAGTATGATGCCAAATACTCCGCAAATGGCGAAGACGATTCCTGGAACAGCGTTTACGAAACCAGCGCAAAGATCGTGCAGGGAGGATGGGTATTCGAAATGAAGATCCCTTATGGAGCTATTCGTTTCAGTACAAAAAATAAACAGGACTGGGGTCTGAATATCACTCGGCGCAACCGGAAAAGCGACAAACAATATATGTGGAACCCGACCGATCCGACCATCGGCGGTAATTTCTTCGCGCAGTTTGGTTTGTGGACAGATATCGAAAACATCAAACCTCCGGTGCGTTTACAATTTTATCCCTATCTGTCTACTTATGTGAATCACTATCCCTTTAACGACCCGGCCACAAAAAATACCGCCACCTCCATTAACGGTGGCATGGATGTGAAATACGGCCTTAGCCAAAGCTTTACACTTGATATGACACTGGTGCCGGATTTTGGACAGGTACAGAGCGACAACAAAGTACTTAACCTTACACCTTTCGAAGTAAAGTATAACGAGAACCGAAGTTTTTTCACAGAGGGAACAGAGCTGTTTGGAAAGGGTAATCTTTTTTACAGCCGGCGTATTGGCGGAGAGCCTTTGCATCTTTACGATGTAGAAAGTCAATTGGCACCAGGAGAGATCATCGTGCGAAATCCTACGGAAACAAGATTACTCAATGCTACCAAAGTGAGCGGAAGAACATCTGACGGGTTGGGTATCGGCTTCTTCAATGCCCTGACCAAACCACAATACGCCACTATCGAATACAATGGCAAAGAAGTCAGGAAAATAGAAACAGATCCGCTTACCAATTATAATATCATTGTATTTGATCAATCGCTCAAAAGAAACTCAAGCGTATCGCTGATCAATACCAACGTAACAAGAAACGGGCACGACTACGATGCAAATGTTACGGCTGCCCTCTGGGACCTGTATGATAAAAAGAACGACTGGAACCTGTTTGGTAAAGTGGGCTATAGTCAACTGATGGGCTACAAGTCTGATGGCGGAAACCAGAATGGCTACACACATAATATAGGCATCGGTAAAACCGGCGGACGGTTCAATATGAACTTCTCGCAGGAACTGGCTGATGATAAATACAGCAGCAACGACATGGGTTATTTCACCAATAACAATTTCGTTGACCATTATTTATGGGTGGGCTACAAATGGATCAAACCAAAAAAATGGTATAACCGTCTTAACCTGAACTTCAACGGCTATTACTCGATGCGGTATAAACCCTGGGATTTTCAGACTGCAAGGATGAACGTAAACTTCAACGGTCAATTCAAGAGCCTGAACTTTTTTGGCATCTTCGCAACGGTATTACCGGAGTCGAATGATTTTTATGAGCCGCGCGTGCAGGGTCGTGTGTTCAAACGCCCAAGAAGAATCATCACCGGCGGATGGTTCGAATCAAACTACGCCAAGAAATTCTCCTACTGGGGTGAGCTTGACCTGTCGGCTTCGGATAAATACGATATGCGTGGTATAGAGATCTATTCAGGTATGCAGTATCGTTTCAGCAAGCAATTTTCGATCAATACCAATACCAATATCTCGGTCTTCAATAATGATGTGGGATTTGCCACCATCAGCAACGACAGCATTTATTTTGGCTGGCGTAAGCGGAATACTGTTGAGAACATCATCAATTTCAAATACAACTTCAACAATAAAATGGGTCTTACTTTCCGCGCAAGGCATTACTGGAGCGCGGTAGATAACCAGAAGTATGCCAGCCTGAATGCCGACGGATACCTGACGCCGGTTGCGGGCATTAACCGTGATATCAACTACAACGTGAATTATTTCAATATAGACATGGTATACACCTGGCAGTTCGCGCTTGGCAGCTTCCTGAACATTGTTTGGAAGAATGCCATCCAGACCTACGACCAGGATCTTACCAGCGGTTATTTCAAAAATGCCGGCCAGACATTCGAAGCCCCGCAGCTTAACAGCCTGTCGGTAAGGGTGATCTATTTCCTTGACTATCTATCCCTGAAGCGAAAAAACTAAGCGGTTTTAATTACGAAGTACGAAGTACGAAGTACGAAAATCCCATCGTACTTCGTACTTCGTAATTGGTACTTATCACTACCTTAGCTCCATGAGCAAAAAACTATTTCTGCTGGATGCATTTGCGTTGATCTATCGTGCCTATTATGCACTGATCCGCAGCCCGCGCATCACTTCAAAAGGAAGGAATACCAATGCACAGTTTGGCTTTACCAATACTTTATTTGACCTGATCAATAAAGAGAAGCCAACGCACCTCGCGGTTTGTTTTGATACTTATGCGCCTACCGAACGACATACCGATTTTGCAGACTATAAAGCCAACCGCCAGGAAGCACCCGAAGACCTGCTTGATTCCATTCCGGATATCAAACGCATCATCAGCGGGTTCAATATTCCTGTTGTTGAAGTAGACGGATACGAGGCGGATGATGTGATCGGCACTGTTGCATGGCAGGCCGCAGATCTCGGTTACGAAGTATATATGGTGACGCCGGATAAAGATTATGGACAGCTGCTGATCCATCCCCATGTATATATCTACAAACCACCATCCTTTGGCAATGCAGAAGAAATACTCACACCGGAAAAGATCTGCGCCAAATGGGATATCAGCCGTGTAGAACAGGTGGTAGATATGCTTGGACTGATGGGAGATGCGGTTGATAATATCCCCGGTATTCCCGGTGTGGGAGAAAAGACCGCCGCCAAATTGCTGAAGGAATACGATACACTAGAAAATATCCTTGCCAATGCCGATCAGATCAAAGGCGCGCTTGGCGAGAAGGTACGTAATGGCAAAGAGATGGCCATCATGAGCAAAAAGCTCGCTACCATCATCACAGATGTGCCGGTAACTTTCCATGAAGAAGATTATTGCCTGAAGGAATGGAATAAAGAAGCGCTGGTAGAGGTATTTACCGAACTCGAATTCAAAACACTTGGTAAAAGAATATTGGGTGATGAATTCAATGCATTCCATGCCGCACCTCAAAGCGTACAAACCGATCTGTTTGGCAATGCCGTTCCGGTTAAACAAGACAGCAAAGCAGCAAAAGCAGCAGAACAGGAATTACCCAAAGAAACCGCCGGATTGCTCGCGGAGAAAAACATCAGCAATACACCGCACGATTACAAACTTGTTCAATCGCCCGAAGAGATACAAACACTGGTTGATCTGCTGATGCTTCAAACGGAAATCTGTTTTGATACCGAGACAACAAATATCGACGCCAATGAAGCGGAGATAGTAGGTATGAGCTTTTCCTTCCGAACAGGAGAGGGTTATTATATTCCCTGTCCGGCAGACAAAGCAGCAACTGAAAAAATTATACAGCAGCTCAGGCCTTTATTCGATAACCCGCAGATCAACTGGGTAGGGCAGAACCTGAAATACGATATGCTTGTGTTGAAATGGCTGGGCGTAGAATTAAAAGGGCCAGTATTCGATACCATGCTCGCGCATTACCTGATAGAACCCGAAGGAAGAAGAAGCATGGATATGCTCAGCGCACAATACCTCGGATATGAACCCGTGCATATTGATGAACTGATCGGCAAGAAAGGAAAAGCGCAGGGAACAATGCGTGATGTGGAGATAGAAAAAGTAAAAGAATACGCAGCCGAAGATGCCGATATCACTCTCCAGTTAAAACATGTCTTCCTGCCGCTGCTGAAAGAAAAAGAAGTGCAGCGTGTGTTTGATGAAGTAGAAAATCCATTGGTGCGTGTACTCACTGCCATGGAGTTTGAAGGAGTAAAAATTGATGTTGGTTTTCTGAATGACTACAGCAAACTACTCGAGAAAGATGCCAAGCAGTTTGAAGAAAACGTTTATGCGCAGGCCGGCGTTCGTTTCAATCTCGCATCGCCCAGGCAATTGGGGGAAGTGTTATTTGAAAAACTGAAGATCGACCCCAAAGCGAAGAAAACAAAAACAGGACAATACGCAACGGGCGAAGATGTTCTGCTGAAATTATCGCATAACAACCCCATTGTTTCCGATATTCTTGGTTTCCGCGAGTTGACAAAACTGAAAAGCACTTATGTTGATTCCTTACCACAGATCATCAACAGCAGAACCGGGCGCGTACATACTTCTTATGCACAGGCTGTTGCAGTAACCGGAAGATTGAGCAGCAACAATCCCAACCTGCAGAACATTCCAATCCGGACCGACCGGGGCAGGGAGATCAGGAAAGCATTTATTCCAAGAGATCCATCACGGGTATTGATCAGCGCCGATTATTCTCAAATAGAATTACGCATTGTTGCTGCTATCAGTGGCGATCCGAATATGTGCGAGGCTTTCCGGCTTGGTAAAGACATTCACACCGCTACTGCTGCCAAAGTGTACAACGTTCCGGAAACAGAGGTAACCAAAGAGATGCGTTATAAAGCCAAAAGCGTGAACTTCGGTATCATCTACGGACAGGGAGCGTTCGGGCTGGCCGACAATCTCGGTATACCAAGATCCGAAGCCAAGGAGATCATCGATAATTATAAGAAAGAGTTTTCCGGTATCACATCCTATATGGACAATACCATCAACTTCGCGAAGGAAAATGGTTATGTACAAACGCTGATGGGGCGTAAACGCTGGCTGAAAGACATCAACTCCGCCAACTTCACTGTTCGTGGTTATGCAGAACGAAACGCCATCAACTCACCCATACAGGGAACCGCCGCGGATATGATCAAGCTGGCCATGATCTCCATTCACCAACGCATCAAAGATGCCAACCTGAAATCCCGCATGATCCTCCAGGTGCATGATGAGTTGGTGTTCGATGCATTGCCCGAAGAGCTGGATATATTAAAACCATTGATCCTCGAAGGGATGAAAACGGCCCTGCCTCTGCCAAACGAAGTACCGGTAGATGCAGAACTGGGTGTGGGGGAGAATTGGTTGGTAGCGCATTAAATTGTTTACTGGTTTATTGGTCTATTAGTTTCCTGGTAGTTAGCGCCAGCCCCAACAAACGCAAAGACCAATAAACCAGTAAACCAATAAACTAATAGCCAATAAACCAAAATGACCAACGAACAAACCATCCACCGCTTCTACACCGCTTTCCAGCACCTGGATTATGCTACCATGCAATCCTGTTACCATCCGGAAGTTGTATTCAGTGATCCTGTGTTTGGTTTGCTGGACGCAGAGCAGGTAAACGCGATGTGGGAAATGCTTTGCAAAAGAGCCAAAGACTTCTCACTTACCTATGGTGATATCAAATTGCTGGACGAGGAATATACCACCACAAAGTGGATCGCCAGTTACCGTTTTGCCAAAACCAATCGACGTGTTATAAATAAGATCACAGCGCATATGCGATTTAAAGACGGATTGATCTGTGAACATACCGATGCTTTCGATTTCTACCGGTGGGCAAGACAGGCGCTGGGTATACCCGGTTTTCTTTTCGGGTGGACCAATTTCTTACACCGCCGCATACAATTCCAGGCCATTGCCAGCCTCGAAAAGTTTATGCAGGACATCAGGTAACCCTTATGTGCCTTTGGACTTACCTATGTACCTATGTGTTGAAAAAAAAATTTAACACATAGGTACATAGGTGAACAATAGCACACATAGTTAATTGAAATGAAACAAGCCTTATCTTTAAGACATGAACTGGGGCCTATATTTCCGGGTACTGCAGCATGCCGGCGGTCGTTACCTGATGGCAGCTTCTGTTGCGTTCATTATCTTTTATGTATTGCTGCGCCGGACTGTTTTTTATAAAAAGATCCAGCTTAAACTCCCTGCAAACAAAGACATCCTCCGCGAAATCGGCTTCTCAATAACGACCATTTTCATCGCTGGTTTTATTCTTGTCTTCCTGCACGATCCTGCTATCGCACCCTATACTACGCGCTATAAAAGCGTGGATACCTATGGATGGTTCTATTATTTTGCGCTCTTCCCCATCCTGTTTTTAATTCACGATGCATATTTCTATTTCACCCATCGCCTGATGCATCACAAATCGGTGTTTCGGTTTGTGCACCTGGTGCATCACCGTTCTACCAATCCATCACCATGGGCGGCTTATGCTTTTCATCCCCTGGAAGCTGTGGTTGAACAGGGTATACTGATCGTTTTCTACTTTACGGTTCCTATCCATGTAACACATCTCGGAATCTTCTTTCTGATCTCGATCATCTACAATGTATATGGCCACCTGGGCTATGAATTATATCCGCGTGGGTTCAGTAAAACAAGGGTGGGTAAATGGATCAACACCTCTATCAGTCATAACCAGCACCACCAGCATTTTAAGGGAAACTACGGCTTATACTTCCTGTTCTGGGACAGGCTGTTCGGAACCATCAGAGAAGATTACGATGAAAAATTCGAGGAAGTAAAAACACGCATCCCCGAAACCACATTGGTTTCATCTTAATCAGATACCTCCGCGTCTCTGCGGTTAACATCACTTACACATCCATGAAGCCTGAAATTTGTAAACTTTTTTTGAACCGCAGAGACGCGGAGGGGCAGAGGTTTTCGCAGAGTGCGGACAAATCATACATGAAATCCTGAAATCAGCGCTTCTTGTAGATAGGCACCGTACTGCACGGTTCCCCATACATAATACTCTTTACAAAGGGACGCAACTTATTGGTGATTTCTACATAGGCCTCTGCCGGTATTTCTACATCGCCACAACCTTTTACCACCACTCTTTTGTCTGTGAAAGATTCGCCGTTAACTGCTTCGAGGTTTTTTGAGAGGATGGCGCTGATCAGTTTCTTTTCATCTCCAAAAACAATATTGGTCGCAACCGGTTG
>Ga0247757_10001141_pt1 | contig 19007 bp, 7 predicted proteins | sample UWRJL126311R4_FD_180929 | JGI IMG/M metagenome (GOLD analysis project Ga0247757, IMG submission 180929) | Plant litter microbial communities from Arlington Agricultural Research Station in Wisconsin, United States - UWRJ-L126-311R-4 | ecosystem: Environmental > Terrestrial > Plant litter >... | reverse complement strand
TGTTCGACGATCTACTACCGGCCTCTTATTAATATAAAGGCTCGACTTTATAGTAATAAGCCTAGGAACGGTATATATAGTATAGACATATTACTCGACTTCGGCACTAGTATTTACCTAACTACCAGTGTATATAGGTATACGTAGGCGCTGCTTTCAGCTAGTTGTACTGCGGTAAGGCTGTAATAATAAGGATAGACTTAAGCCTTAGTCTCCCACACGAGTAATAACAGGGCTGGCTACCTAGTACTAGCTAGGACTCCAAAGAACTAGCGTTCTATTTAATACTATAGAAGTACGTCTATTCCGGTTGTCCTCCCTACTACGAGCTTTAGAGCGATATCTAAATCTAGTAGTACTATACTAACATAGAATAGTGTAGATTTCGTAAACCTAACCTATTATCTAGTGCCGAAGTATTTCCTTTGGATATAGCTCGGATTATACTAAGCATAAAAGCTCTTATCATTCCTACTAAGCTAATACATAATTACTACTAGATTTAGGCTAGTACTATAAGGCTCTATAGTAGAGTAGAGTCAGCTCGTATCGGCAGGGTTAACGCTGCTATATTACTCATCCTAAGTTCTCTAGGTTATTAGATATACTACGCTAACCTACTAACGCAACTAGATGGACTAAGGTCTCCTATTACTATACCTACTCTATATATTAATAAATTTATAGTAGTAGTGGCCTACTCTCGGCTCCTAGACACTCTTTAGTTTTTCTATCCCCTACCAATCCTCGTAGTACTTAGTAATTCTAGCTCCTAGGTTATTATAAGTAAAAGAGGTCGTCTTTGCTAGAAAAGCGGACGACCTAAAGAGAGTCTCTACCGAGTAAGACAGGGGCAAGTATAGTAAGGAAGAAGTAGCTTTTCGCCGCTCCTTTCCGTCTGAGCCGCTTACTAATATACGCAAATACTCTAATTCTAATAATAGTTAGGCAATATACTCTACGGCCGCATCTAAGCTACGGCCGCTATTAGCTATATATAACTAAGCCGCTAGCTCGTTTATTAAGCGTACGCGCCTAAATTACTATATAGAAATCTCTATCGTAGTAGAGATAATATAGTATAATACTACAGCACTAATAGCGAGACGGTAGTAGAAATAGAGATATCAGACTCTTACCTTATTATATTAACTGTTCTGCTACGTGTAGATATCGAAATATCTTTTACTAGATTTAACCCGAATACTATAGACCTCTTTGGTACCAGCTTCTCTACTAGAGATAGTAGCGAGGGATATTACTTATTCTTTTCTATACTAGTAGGGTTATCTAGAAATCTTACAGTATATTAAATAAAGCAAGTAGGCTACGTCGTAATACGATGCGTACGGCTCGTACTAAGGTAGAAATAACTAATAGGTATATAGTAATATAGTAAGGAATAGAGAGAGGAATATAGATAGCTAAAACCCTATCGAGACGTTTAAGAAGTAGGTTTCCCGTCTGTTATAACAGCTAGTCAGTATCGAAATCGAACGAGCACAATAACAAGCCTATCTCTTAAAATCGATTATCTAATCACTCGAAAGTCTTAAAAAGCGTTAACGCACTATAAATACATTATAGGAGATTATAAGAAAGCAGTTTAAAGATACGCACTCTCTAGTTAAATCTCTTTACTAACGCTCGGAGTAGCCGTCTTTACTAGTAAAGGTATATATTGCTCCCCTAGATCTACTATACTTATTAGGGAATATATACTATAGAATAACGGACCAGCTAAACCAGCTATCGCTGCTAAGCAGTATACGGTATATAACTATCTCTCAACGTAAGATCCAAGCTACTAATTATTGATAGATAGAAACGACGAAACTCTATAGGAAATCGTAAACCTTCTATATAGATATATACCTTAAAATAGAGTTCGGTTATAGTAACGAACGACGGTCCTAACTTTATATAGAGAGGGGTGTATTCGCGGGCGAGTTTAGCTTCCGAGATAATTACCTATTAGAGTCTCAGTTATTTAATATATAGTATCATTTCTTCTTTAACTTTGCCCTGCTTAATCTACGGATTTAATGCATATTATTATATATATAAAATATATTAGTTATACTTATATTATCGGGGTTTTTTACGTATATTAAATATCTAGTATAGATATTCTAAAGGACTATATCTATAGGAGCTACTACTATAATCCAAGTATAAGAGATTCGCAAGTTAATATAAATATTTATTTAAGGATAATAAGGTAACTAGTAGCGCCTTATATACTAAATGGAATATCCAGCGAATTTATAGCACCCTATAGCGCCATATCTTAAGCCTTCAACTGTTTCTCTAAGCGGTAAAGGATTTCCTTAGAAGATATATCCAGCGGCTCGAAAGTTAAAATAATACCTCGCTAACGATTAGTAGCGAAAAGATTTACGATACTATCCGCCTTTAAATCGGTCGTATCTTCTTCTACTAAAGCTATCCTTAACTTATACTAATCCTATAGGAGGGCCATTAATATATCGACCCTCTGCTAGATACATAGGCGCTATTCGTTTATATATACTCTTAAGGCTAAGTCTAAGGAGCTTTATAAGATACCTATAATATTGTTAACGTCTCTCTTAATACGATCTAACTTTATCTCCAGTACGGACCTTAAGCCCGAATACTCTAAACGCTCTCGTTCTCTCTTACTCTTCTTCCAAGCCTATTAAACTCTTTATCTATTAATACCAATAATAAGGTATAGCTCTTAGTCGGATTCTCACGCACTTCTCTTAAGCTTACCTATATAATAATTAGCTATTAAAGAACCATACCCGTAGGGCTTCTCCTAGAAACGTACTTCTCTCTATATCTCCTTTAGGCTTCTTAGTTCTATACTTATCGCACTTTCTTTTACACCTCTAGGCCTATATACTTTCGTCTCATCGTAAAGGCGCTATAGTAATATTAAATATCGTAGAGAATCTTGGTAATAATAATTGAAGAAAGCTGTAAGACACCAAGGGCGAGGCTACTAGTGTAAATAATATATTTTAATATAGCAGGTAAGTAGTGAAAATTCGTTTATAAGAGAATCTCGATTATAGATATAAGTAATCAGCCATAACGCAGCACAGTACGAATGGACCTACAAGGGTATAATACTCTAGGAATAGCGTCTAGTATTTTTACCGCGCACCATACGGCCGAGTATTATAGTAATAGTTTAAAGCCGATTCTAAAGCGCTAAAAGTGCTAGCTTTTATCTACAGACGTTTAACCCTCCGAACAAGCTACTAAAAACACCTATAGGGGAAAGGTAGTAGAGGGGTGGTAAGGTAACCGTTGGCTATATATAGTAGTAAAGGGAGGTCCTATCGAGCAAGGTAATTACGAAGACAGCCTGAAGGTGGCCCTGGGTCTCTAATATCGCCTACTTTATATGAATAGCCCGACGGACGAGCGTCCGTCTTTGCCAGATTTTGACCTTACCGCCACACTCAGCCCGCGCTTGATAACAACAGCTATAACATAAACTGCTACTAATTACCAGCTCCAGCCTAGTATTGGCGACGGCGAAACTATCAGGGTACACCAGCCTGTCAGTAGTTAGGCCGACCGTGCGCAAGGGTACATAGGACCATGGTCGATGCCGATAGGAGAGCTGACGCCGTAGCCGCCAGCGAACCAACACGTAAGCCTTGCATAGTGATTAAACGCCGCAGTGATGACCGTCGGCATACGTCGCATGCATACGGAACGGGGAAAGCGTAACTGTGCCGCTACCTCGCATACGCTAGCGTGCTAGGCCACGGGTGACGGTAATACGATTCGCATAGTCCATTCGCTCGTACGAACTAGCAGGAAGAAAATTGCATGCATGGCCCAGCCGGAAGCTCTTGCCACAAAACACGCGCATGCGGCGATCGTACGAGAATGCTCTCATCTTAGCGTTGGTGGAGGAGACCATCTGCACGAAGCGGCCCTTCGTTTCTGGCCCGTTCCGAGAGGATAGGAAGAAGTTAATGAACGGACCGAGCGTAGGAATTCTGTTGGTGTTTTTATAGAGGTAGAAAAAGCTTGCGCCGTTCTTTGAAAAAGGATGGCCCAGTAGGACGATGATATGGCCGCAACTGCTGAGCTTCTGCAGAGCCGTTCCAGACATGAAGATTTTCACTTTCGAAATGCATAGGCGCACTTTCCTTGCACGAAACTTGTCACGCTTTCGTGTGCGATGGGCGGTTGGTTTCGTGGAGCGATGAAATGCGGTAGCGCATGGGTTGCTGGCGCAGTTGACTCTGGCATGTGCTTGCAACAGGACTTGACCAAGTGGCGGCAGAAGACGGCGCCTCATTACGAGCTTCACCAGCTATGCCGGCGGCGATGGCGCTATATATCGGATAATATCTCGTTTAATACTTAATCACAAAAGAAAAGTCGTCTTCCTCTGGGCGATATTCTTGGCTCGCATAATGCCAGCTTCGGATAGAGCTACGGTGGAGGAGCACAAATCATGGTACCGCAGCGATCCAAGGCGCATTCCTATCGAACCTGTCCCCGACCCGCTCGACGTAGGTCGTTGCGTCGTCGTACTATCCACCATCTGAAGGGCCGATATGGCTATAGTAAACTTCTAGCCGGAACTTAACTATGAGCGTATGCACACTGCGGCACATGAGTGTGTTCATGCCTAGTTCAAAGCTCTGCCCCATACGAATATCCTCAGTAATAAAGCGATAGTACTCGTTCTAGGATCTATATTACGCGTTCGAGCCACTGCAGTGCTTCGTGTATATACTGTATATAGACGTGGAGAGTTTTTCCACCGCATCTTTATATACTATTTCCGCAGATCCACCCACACTTGTAATAAGAGTCTTAAAGAGGTTATCCACGAATTGACCACGATGGGCAGCGAGAGGTTTCTAAACGTCGGGAGCGTAAAGTTGACTAGCGTCGTAGCCGACGCAATGTTCTAGATCGCCACGAACTAGATAATTTCGAAGTCTCCCGGTAGACTAATAATTCTATAAGACTTTAAAGGCTTAAAGACGCCGAAGATATATTCAGTATTAAGCTCGCGGTCGGCAAATATGCGGCTGTCGGAGACGCGGCCTTAGATCTACTAACTATAAGCCAAGTAAAGATACTTTAAAAGCGTATAACCTACGTACTTAGAGAAGAGTGCGGGCTTAATAGAATTGACTCCCTTCGAATTATTGGGAACTTTCTACCTAGTATAGGACTCGTTCTAGAGGCGCTAAAGCTAGCCTAGGTCGGGTGTGGGGTCGCTCTATATACACGATTCTAGAAACTGTCAATCCATAATAACGTAGGTTTCTTAGCTTTCGACTCACTAGCGGATACTTAGAATAAAAAAAATAAAAGAGCTAGATATAGAAGTACCCTTATAGCTATAGGCTGTATAGGTTCGTCTTACTATCCTAACTCTAGGGTGATTAGTAGGGACGACTGTACGTAGAATTAGTTGTTAATATATATAGCAATCTCTACAGGTAGTAGAAAACTTATATACGGCTCTACTTCTATCGTACTTAAATTTTAAACAGCGGTATACCAGCGAAGTATTTAGTAAGAGAATAAAGGTATACTAAAGGGAAGCTGTCTAAGTCTATAGGATAAATCGGATACTAAAATGTATAAATACCATTACCTATAGTTAAGCGTACTTGACTATACCTATTTACTAAAGAATCGTTATTGGTAATAAAAAATCAGGTCGCTTATAAACGTAGGCCTCGAGATAACTTTGGTATTCTACCTACGTAGTAGCGCAGTTTATAGACTAAGTAGAATCGTTAATAAAATGTTGTCTTTCTATACATCCAACTTGCAGTAATATAGACGGCGAATTTTCGTAAGCGATTCTCAATTATACTATTGGGTAACGTGTTGGTATATACGTCGCGTTGCCTACTAAATAATCCTGCGCTATACTAGCTTATATAGGCGGCGTTAGACTCCGCTCCGAGGCTCGTAGTAGGAAAGCAAGTTGGAAAACATATTAGAGCCGAAACACTAAGCCACGCATATAGTCGGCCTAGGTTGTATACATATTGTTAATGTCCTGCTATGAATTTAGGCTATTTTTTTTCAGTAATTTCTTTAACCATTTTTATAATCTAATTCTTCCTAGCGGATACTTATAATAAGCTATAGAATAATCTTATTCCCTTATAAACACTTAATCTACCTATCTCTAATACGATATTAGTTTAGTACTGTATATAATCCTATTTAGCCTCTTTTTAATACCTTATAATTCATTAATATCGCGCGACCGTATTTAAGGTCCTACCTTATTAGTAGACACTACTATAGAAACAGTATCAGTGTTATTATTTAGTACTACTTCTATTAAGCTGAGAGCTACTAGAGAGCGATAATTCTCCTAGTTAGAAATATCGCCGAATTTAGAAATAGACTAATAGTTAGATTAGGGCGAGACCATCTCTGCATAGTGGCTAGTTAGGAAATCGTTAAAGTTACTAATAACGCCTAATAATTAATAGTACCAGCGATAATCACGACTGCGCTATCGGCACGAGCTTATAGCTGTAATTTTACAATCTAAGCAATCTCGTACTCGTGCACCATACTACAGCTCTTCATTTCTTAAAAAATTATAAACTATATCTTAAAATATACTGGACTATTTCTAATTAAAAAGATAAAAAAGCGCTTATATTATAAGTAAACGAGTTATTAGCAGGACTTTTATAGTAAATTAATGATTTTATCGAAACCTAATTTTCTTTATAATATAGCAACGGAAGGGTTTATATTTCTGGTAGCTTCACCCCTATATAGCTTCAAGACTAGCTAACGTAACTATATACTATTAAGAATATTCTAGCGCGGGGTATTAGAACCGTTCTATAGATCAGCCCGTACTCCTTTAAACTATATATCAGCCGTAATTTCCTAATATCCCCACTATTTTATAATACTAGGTTGATTACCTGATTATAACTATTTAATACCTTATACACCCACCTAATAAACCTATAGATACGGTAGATAACTCTAAAATTATAATCCCGAATATCTATAATTATATGGTTATTCTCTATTTAAGTATACGTATTAAGCTCGATTCGTTATTAATTAAAATACATTTACTACTAAGATAGTAATTGGTCGCTTCCACGGTCTACTTCCTCTAGGGATATTTTATAGAACTTTTCAAATTCGATAGTTTTACCATACTGGTCCCCTGAAATTCGTCCCCTATACTTTTTAGACTTTATAAACATCCACCCCCGTTTTCTATACTTCTTAACAGCGACTTAGGCGAACGTTTACCTTAGATCGCCATTAAAATCTTATATTAAACTTTCTCCCTTCTTTATAATACTATAGTACAAGTACGCTCCAATTATACCGGATATAAAAGAAATAATATAGCTTATATAGAAGTCAAGTACCGTACGTAGGATCCGTCTTTTATATGCGAGTACGCGGATTAGTTGGGTTTTTTCTTACTCTTAAGTGTTCCAGCAAGTATGTAGTAACCTGTATATCTATTATCGAAAGTACTCATATTTCCGAGTATAGTTTTATTATAATAGAGAGGATTATAGATCATTTAGTAAATTACCAGCCGAGTAAGGTACGGTCTAGCGTTAATTATTCGATGGCTGAGGCGCTTCTATAGCAGCTTTCGTAGTAACCTTCTTCTTCCTAACATTCTTTAAGTTTTCTAAGCCCAGTGAATCTGTCTTTAATCTGTATATTACTTTCATTACTATGTTAATACTATTTATAATACGTTACTTACTCATCGAGCATATCGCAGATAGCCCTTACCGTATTATCTAGTTTAGGCGGAGCATCGAGTAAAAGCGTATACTTCTTACTAAAAACCTATAATCTACTCTCCAAGTAGAAATCTTGTTTTCTCTTTCCTCCTTAGCTAATCTTTGTCCTAATATACTCTTAATATACCGTACAAAATTTAGCGATAAAGAGCATAGCTATTTTATCCTTTAGTTCTAGTACGTTATTTAGATAGTAATTAAGCTTATCGTTCATATATACACGAGTGTGGAAAAGCTTTTGCACTATAGAGTAGATTATCGAATATAGAATAATAATCATTCCAAACTTAGTAACTTCATCGAGCCTCTTTAATAGCATATTATACTAACGGATTCCCGAGACATTTATAATATAAACCATCTCGAGTACAGCTTGAAAAACCGCAGGAAAATAAATTTCGATGTTAGATTCTTCCGTAGAATAATTAAGATGTGGGCAAAAGTACTCTAGGCTAGTTAAGCTACTTATAATACTACTATACTCTAATAATCCTGCAAGTAGTAAGATAGGATAGAGAAACTATTTATAAAATAAAATGAAAAGGCCTTCCGTAACCTTATTCTTTTAAAGAATATCTTTATTTTATTTTCTATAGGGCTGGTTATTTTTAATATAGGACTTTCGGCCTTTACTATCCTTCGGCATGATCCTAGTTGAACATAAGGTTTATACAGGGCGCGAGCGCGAAAAACTTATAGTGTAAAAGGCTCTTCTCTCGTAAATTAGTACTTGCAGTGAGATATATATCTGTATACGTTGATCTATACGGGAGGCATTAATCTGATAATAATGCTAACGCATTTAATGCTAACGGTAATCTTAAGAGGCAAAGTAAGCTCGTAAGTCTAAACGAAGCTCTTTACTACCCAACGCTAACCATATCAATTGCTATTTATCGTACAAGGGTGCAAAGTCGAAAGGAGCTGCATTTTCGTTTCCATCGTTCATCAAGATCACTACCATATTTTTTGTCAGCCTTCTTTCGCTAGGTAGATATGATGAGCGGTAAAGAAGCAAGGACTGGATGTATAAGCATTTATGACCCAAGCGTTGTGCTGAAGATCCATAAACATTAATCAACATAAGAAAAAACGTAATCAATGTGCTCAGAGGACAGCTTTACGACAACTTCACTATTTCCCAAGGTACATATACTAAACTAATCCCGTAATTGTGACTGAAAATAAACTGTTAACATCTTCGTCTGCAGAATTTTCCTGAGCTCGTGTTCTATGCACAAGGACACTATTTTCCCGGTGTGATAATACCACAGCGATTGTCGACACAAGAACTTCATCGTAAGTTGGCTTAATTCCAGGCCTCCCTACAAAGTTAGCCTCTTTTCTCAATGCTGAACAGTCGCTGCCCGGTAAGGTCGTAGCAATAAGAGTGAGAGATGTAATGCGTGCTACTGCATTGAAAATGTGTCACCCTAGAGATACGCCCAAAACTTCACTCAAATCTCCCTCTATATTTTCGTCAGTTGATTCCTACGTGTGATTAGGGCACTCCCTGCTCGAGATCATCTCGTTAGAATGATACTATGCTGCTGTACTCTAGATCTATGCACTAAAAACCACGCCTCAGACTGCGCATTAATGTGACATACAATACAATAACACTGCTTCTCGTTAGGCCGTATCCACCATCATCCTCGGCTCTTCAAAACGCAGTATTCACTTATTGATCATTGCTGTCACTCCCTGTTAACTATATGGTACATTCGGTGCTGTAGACGTGGAGACACCTCTATAGGTACCATTGTGTCGTCTTCTTCCCTCATCTGTCTTAAATCTCCCATTATTTGTGCACAGTTTGCGGAAAGTGCCACACAAATAAACGAGAACGTCGGCATCATGTCCTACAGACAATGATTCATTCTTTACACGTGCCCGCCGTTGTGGTTCCGGCCTCTCTCCTGCTGAGGCTTGAAGTTCCCATCCTAGGCATCTTAAGCCTAACTGCTCACCGCTCGCCAGCAGTGGGCCTTGCACACTACGACAGTCCCAGCGGCTAGCACCAACAGTGATCTTCTCAGGCAGTCCGTAACAAAGGCATTCACTGTATGAAGAGCTGTTGCCTTGTACATAGATCTCTCACTATGGTTAGCGTGTTACCATGCAAGCACTGCTCACTCGCTATACTGGAATTACTTATCATGACTGCTTCGCTCGTCATCGTGTGCCGTTTTTCTGCAAACTGCTTGCGTTCAGAAGACGAGCAGCTTACTATTGTACTTTGTGTCCGGAGGGTTCTGTGGAATAATGGATCGCGTGTCTCTTTCCGGGGGCTTTTTGCAGCTTAATTGCAGTGGATTTGTGATCGGTTACATAGACTTTTCGATATTTAGCATGACAATGACAAGTATTGGCGGCAAGTCGGCGAAAGCACCCTCCAGGGTCCGTCGTGAGTAGTTGGACTGCGGCAGCAATCCGGTCGGCGGTAATTCGTTAGGTTATTGCGATTTATGACCTTCATTACCTTAGGCCTTATTGATGCTGGTCTGACTGGCGTCTTCACTTTGCGTGACGATCAAGAACACATCATCCAAGCGACACTCAACGGGCCTTTTTGCTCCCCGGCACGTTGGCGTGCAAACTAGCACGATACCCCAACAATCTTACGGCACGTAAGCAGCTCAGACGCAACTACGGTCACACTTTTCAATGCCATCCGTCTGTGCGCATAGGATGATTATCATATTATCTTGTACCTTATGTGGATTGAGCGCCACCAAGTCGTTGGCCTCACCTAGCGATTGAACGTCGGAATCAACAGCATCGACGCGGCAGTTTAGTATCGGAAAGGGAATTTGCTTACACTTAGTATCACTACAAGCACTTCAGCAGCATTGGGTAACGCCGGGTAACGTCGGGTTAGCGTCGGAAAGAGCTTGCCAGTCTTCAGCATTACTGATAATACATCAGCAATACCAGGTAACGTCGGAAAGGGCGCTCGTTTGCAGTGAGCAGTGCCATCGGCGGTCATGATATGGCATCTCAGTACCAGCCGGCGAATGTGTTTGCACTCAGCATCAGCGTCGACTACTGTTCTAGCGTAAAGAAAAAAACTAATCAGCAGTAGGTACTGTCAGCCGTAGCGTCATTAAAGCTCGCTGCCTTACGAATGGTACATGCATCATCAGAAGCTCGAAGTATCACAGCTACGAATTGTGCCGACGCCTAAACGCCCTAACGCCCAGATCACATGCGCTTATGTAATGCACATGTAGCTTCCTGTCTTGTTATCCTCTCAGTGGATATTATTCGATTTAGAATATTTCCTCACGGACTCGAGGTTGGCCAGCCGGTAAAGAGAAGGTCGACGGTCGGGAAAAGGCTCTCGGATGCGTAGGACTGTGGGGTACCAGGAAGGTAGGATTGGGGCGGACCAATAGTGAGAAGCGTAGGGGCAGAACGACTGTTGGATGAAGCTGCGTCGGGCTAGGAATGAATCGTGGGTCAACCGAGATCTAGACAAATCAGGTTAGATGCATTAGTCAGCCTATGGGCCTGCTGGGCACCCTGTGGCGTAAGAATAAATCAAATCAAATCAATCAAATTATTATTCGATTACTATGTGCACTCAGTGTAGACTGTCCGAACAACGCAGTTCCCGGTTCTTTACATGCGCAGATGTCGCAGGCCAGGCACTGTGGCAAACACGTACGAGAACTAGCTGTACTAGTAATATTGCTTTGCTTCCTACAAATAAGCAACGGCTAGGGCGATCCCCTAGACATCACGTACAGCACATTACATTCACTCATTTTGACGTGACCCTTATCATTCTATGGCGGGTCCAGAATGTTTCAGCGTCATGAAAAGCATAGCGTATACGTCATTTTGTTCCGCATACATCTACATGTGTACGTATACAAACAATTTTTTGTATAAAAGGTAGTGCCTGTCTCTGGCGCAACGACTCGCCGCTATCACGTGACAGCACAACGGCTAGGGTCAGGGTGCATCAAGGTGGAAAATAGTTCGCACTTATATAATGCGGCGCGCGGTCCCTCGGTCAAGTCCACACCAAAACAAACTTTCTTTCACTTCATCCCAACCGTTTGCGCGTGTGTGCAATTACGCGCAAGCAGGCCGCTACAATGGCCGCCCATAGAGAAGTGCACGCGTCAACCCGTCGCAAAACTCCAACCACGCAGTCGTCCACCGTAAATACTCCTACCGTGCGCGGAAAGATGACCAGAAATGCCAGCCGCGATGCCGATATAACTGTCCAAATCCTCAAGCCAATACACCCAAGCGCACGCCAAGCAAGCGTGTCGAGTTCTGGTAACGAGAGCGAGCGTGGGGGAAAACACACGTCCAGGCCGAACAAGAAAGCCTCTACGAAAGCTGCGCGCTTAACCAACATCGACGAAGTCGAGGCTATAGATGACGAGCGGGCTACAACACCGCCCGTTGCCGACATCGACATCTTGTTTCGGTCCCCTGGTGCCGTGTCAGAAATGTCTGGTACTACTGCAATAACGTCCTTCACTATGCTCGAAGCCGAGGTGCTGGAGTCGCGAATCATGCTTCGCAATTTACCATCCCTCTACCGATTTTCCAAAGAATTCATAAATCACTTGGCTCCGGATGACGGAGATATGGTTGTGGACAGTCAGCACATTCAGGACATGTTAAAACCGGAGTCTGCTTTTATTCAAGACTACAATTACTTCGATTCGTACTTCTCACTCTGCGTTAGAAACTATTGTGGGGATAATCGGCGGTACATCCATACGCGCCCCGTGCATGCAGCCCTCTTCGGGCGCAACCATGATACTGAGGCTATTCAGTCTGGAGTCGATCTGGTTCTCTATTTGGCCAATCTAGTGTCCTTGGCCAAAAATATGATACACTCACACAAGACCGACAAAGACATGTGGCGTGTTATTCGAGAGCTTGATCACTTTTTTCCAATCCCCTTCCTATCCAGGCTCGTCCCTAGGGTCAGCCCTAGTGTTCCATCTGCTGGAGAGAGTGCACTGGTTCGAGAGACGTTCGAGCTAGCGCTGGAATTGCGAACGCAACTAGCTATATTATATCTCGAACAGAGAGATAGTTTTGTCATCCAATCCGACCCCAACACGGTTCTTTCTGAGGTGTTCTTCATGCCTGATTCAAAGGCTGATCAATTGCCTGATCCACCTGTCCGCGGGTAGAACATGTCCAACCTAGGTGGCGAAGGTTCTCCGCTACTTGAAGAATTTGAGAACAAAATCCGAGATCAGGTTGCATTCATTAACCAATCCTTTGAAGATGATACTGAATCCCTGGGGAGAGGGAAGCCAGTGAATTTGGAGAATTTAACAGCCTGTTTCCCTTAGGAAGCGCTGGTTTTGCGTCTACTTGGTTGGGTGCGTGATAGGCATCAGGAAATTCGAATGGCAATCGAACAAGTTGGAGGTGTAGCAGGAATCCTTAAAAAGATTTCAGACGTCATGGACCACGAGAATGACGGCCCAAACTGGGCTCCGTCTGTACAACCACTGCCACCACGCAAGAAGCGAACTTCCCTCGGATACGACCGGAGGCGTAGTGACAAGAAACTTGACGCCAATGCTGCTATCAATATTGAAGTCGCTAAAAAAACCGAAGCGAAAGCCAGGGAACCTGGTGTAGGAATCGAGCAAACCTTGTTTCAAAGCCAGGCAAAAGTGAGAGAACCAGAGCAGGCGCCGCTGAATAGTCCTCCCCGAGAAGAAGAGGACATTTGGTCACCGCCTCTGGACGGCTCCTCACCTGAGCCCGTAAATGAACGTCGAGTGAGTAAAGAAACTACCGAGCGACTTCCTGAAACACCACAACCTCCTCGTTCAACATATGAAGTATTCCAGATGCTGAAGAATAGCAAGGAGACCGAAAAAAAGAATCATGGGATATTTGCACGACAAGCAAATGCACAGCGAATGGAATTTGGAGATCCACTTTCCGAAAGCCAGTCCATACCGGGCCTCTCCTCCAGCAGCAACCGAACTCAGAAACGGTCGCGTCCTGATGATGACGACGACGAAGAAGATGAACTTTTTGAGTGGGCACCAAGAACTACAAATCTACAAAGTCGAAGAGCAGATACAAAACGTGTCCGAATCGAACCAAGTTCTTCAGATGCGCCTCCAAGCCACCAGATCAAATCAAGTTCTTCAGGTGTTCCCTCGAGCCGCCAACGTATCTGGATCAACCTGATCTCTTCATGTGTTTCCCCGAGCTATCAACCCGCACAAATAGACGACGATGTCGAGTACCGACCCGATGGCGATATAGACGTGCTACCACCGCCGACATTTCAAAAGCAAAGGCGGCTAGCCTATGAAAATCGGAATACACCACCTATCCCCGTTCAGAGGCAACGCAAAGCCAGGACTGCATGGTCCTACCAAGAGGAAGACGCACTCATTGAATACATGGCGGAGTACCCGCGAATGTACGCAAGAATCTTGCTTGAAGATGACAAAAATGATAAAATACTTCAAAATCGTACTCAAGTCAATTTGAAGGATAAGGCTAGGTCTATGGCTGTAGTCATGGTCAAGTATGTGGTTCTATACGACCGAAGGGGGCTTCAGGCTAACGTGGATAGGTCTCGTACCGGCCTTAGACCCGGATTCCAAGACGTCATTACCCCAGCCATGGCCCGTGGCTTACGTGAAGCAGGGTACATGTGCTAGTCGGCATGGTGAACAACGATCGATACATAGGTATCTTTTTTTTTGGCGTATGGTGATTCCCTGGTCAGGTCAAGACTAGGATGTTTATTTCGTACAGATACCCTAAATTGTCTACCGCCGCTTTTGGCGGCATCCTTTCGTATTTTTAGGTTTTAGAGCAGTTGAATAGATGCTGCATGTATGCTTGGTACAGGTGCTTTACATCACGACTATTACATACGGACCATACGATATTTTTTCTGGTTATGGGTTATACGTTTCTTGTTATAACAAACGTTATGAGTGCATACGATACTCCCTAGCATCCGTTTCCTGAATAGTTGCATCGTGCATGCCTTGCCTGATTTGGAGAGGCGTTCTTTAGCCATTATCCATAGTTGGCGTTGCAAAAATCCTAATGCAATCTATTGCAGTTCTTCAATCCAGAACCTCAAATGCATGATGTTGAACATACGAAAATGATTTTGGAATACGGCGCACCTCTCAAATAGAGACTATTCGCTAGATCCAGTCTTTAGCTTCATGTAACGTAGAATTCGCTACCATAGACTTCCAAGGCTTATTTTCAGCCTACACGACTCTACTACTCACTGACGGAGTCGCTTGCTAAAGAGATCTAAAGTCTCCGGACTCTTTGAGTTCAGTGGAAAAATCATATAGACTCGGCAAACAACTTCGTCAGATTGAATTTATAAGCTTCCATACGACACATTATAATCCGCTCTATCATCCATGTAGTGTGTAATTTGCGCTCAAGCTCTATGTATGCGAGCGTCTGCATCAAATGGAAAGATAACTCAAGTCACGAGCACTGTGTCTACATGGAAAGGGCATGATCAAGCCTATGCTGGCACTTCCCCTATTCGCACGCATTAACCGTTGCCTAGTACACGACGTCATCACGTCCGTTTTCATGTTCGCTGCGTCGAGACCAATAACGTTGTCACCTTGCAATATCCTCTTGTATACCAGACGCCTACATCGAATTCCCTACACCGGTTCGCTACAACGAACGATAATTACTAACTCTTCTACTTGCTTCTCTACCAAACCCTTTTCATCTCAGTACTCTAAGATATCATGAATGGACAGCTTTCCGCGGCCCTCTAAATCTCAGACAACGCCTTTTCCTCTGTACCTTACGGTTGGCGACGCCGTGCCCTACTGCCACAGATGTGGCCGCGTGGGCAGTGGAAGGCACACGCGTCGCAAGAGGTCAAGTATTGCTCTGCGCGGTGCAGAAACAACAAGCCGCGGTCGATTGACCGAAGAATCAAGACAGTATTTGCGGGGCTACTCGGTGGTGTAAGTCCAGAGCCACTAATAAAAGGGGGATGGCGGTGCTCTTGATAGAGGACATGTGGTTGGCAGACGTGAGGTATATACGGTGGCTATACAGATGAGTCAACGACAATCCGGAGGCCGCTAACATTTTAACACTGGTTGAACCCATAGCTATGGCGTCGAGGATCCTTGATGCCCGACTAGGTTTTCTGCTGTATTGATCGTTTTGATCACCTGACCTTGAGTCACTCCAAATCCGAAGGAAATGCATAAGATCGAGAAATGGCAGCGGAGAATCGACCAAGAGAGAAGAACGCATACTATAGTACTGTACACATATCGTACTTTGTGTGCGTGCGGTCGTTGCTCTCGTGAAAATGAATACAGTGTTCTGTCTAAAAGATTACCTTAGTCGTTGTTTGTTTACGGAAGCCACAGCAAGATTACTAATGCAGCTAGTTCTTGGACGTGCTCGTGGCAGTGCCTGATCTGCGACAGACTAGATACTGGAGCTAACTTAGTCAAGAAAAGATAACTCGATCACTGCCTTAGTCACCTCACTACGGTCCTAAAACCTTATTTAATAAAGGTAGAAAAGGTGGCACAGCGCCCTAGCCAGACATGGTGAAAAGGGTACAGTAGAAAACCCACTAAAACAGAGGTAAATAGGGGTAAAGCTTAGAAAAAGTTCTGGTTAACTAGTTCTGCCTTTAGTATACTATATATATCTATTACATATATCTTATTTCAAGACCTTTTAAAGTAAATGCTATAGATTTAAAAGGTTTTAACTAGTAAAAAGTTAACTACTATTATATTTCAGTTAAGCTAGTGTAAAAACAAGGATGTGTGTCACGTTGTACGAAAAACGACGATCCTCTATTGTCTCTAGAATACGGGGTTATACTCCTTTTAAGCTAGATGGAAGGGCTACCTACGGCAAGCCAGCCTGAGAGCTGAAGCTAGGCTGGCAAATGGGTAGGGGTTGGGTTGGGTTGGGTATCGGGGCTGGGCTCGCTTAGGTTCCCTTTTTCTCTATAACTATAAGAGATATAAAGAAAATGCATATTAGAAAGCTATAGAGACTATAAAGATATATGTTTTGTAATAAAAGTTTCTTTCACATCTCTTATAGTTCAGAGAAAATAAAATTCCTAACTAAACAAATAAAAATTTAGTTGGGTATTAAAATAATTCTATAACTATAAAAAATATAAACCTTTTTTATATTTATTACATCTATAGAGAAAAAGGAAACCCAACCCAACCCCTGCCCATTTCCCAGCCTACCTGAAGCCAACAGCCAAGGTTGCCCGTACCGCTTACGAATAGCCCTAGTGTCAGATATGATGCTCGCATGCGATGAAATATTTTTATCGGTGTTGATTCTGTATTAATCGACTGATGTCTATGATTATGTCTGTCAACTCTGTCTCCTTGGTTTTGACCCCTGGGCTAACGCGGCAAGTGCTGTGGTCACTGCTCGATTGTCCAGATCCGACCTCAACGCGCTCGTTCTACCTGACACCTAGATCGCTTTACGTTACCCTAGGATTCTTACTGTATATACTAATTCTATCTAAACGGATAAAGTATAAGATGAAACAATATGTTACCGTCCGAAGATGACGTAGCAATTTATATCTATAACTTTTTCTTAACATCGTCCTGTATACTATCGCGCTAATTTTAAAATAATAATATACTCTTTTATTTTTATGTTTTATCTATTTAAATAGAAATACCATAAAACTACTAGTTGGTTTATTTAGTTACATATACTTCATAGCGTTATACTACCTCGACAGCTTTTGGACCATCCGCCATCGAATTATGGGCCGAGCAGTGACGAGCATTTACGCCTTACTGCGAAGAGACATTTATATAATCAGTCTGCCTATTACGGTATCTAGTGCGGAAAATAGGTCCAGTATCCAATTGTCTATATTAATTATCAGTCTGTGTGAGAGAAAGCAAAGTTTAGGTAACAAGAGTACGAGGCGAGTACTGAATGTTGACGAATCTTATTTAGTCATTTATTGAAAGTGAAGGCTGAGAATTTACTCAGTATTCCATGATGGGATGCCCCTGTATTCTAGGACTAAGCTGTGTCATGAAATTGGCTTACAGTCCTGACCACCCTCTGACGCCATGCCCGCCTGTATCAACCTTCACTTGCCCGTAGACGCCTTCTTCCCTTGCCGGCCCATTGTGTCGCCGAGTGCGGTCCCCGATTGTTCTGGATTTGATGTAGGTTTGCAGTGTCCCACTTTGGAAACCGCTGCTGTCCTAATGGTTCGTAAAAGAACGTGTAAGCACTTAGAATAGCTAGGTCTCTAGTGATGACAATATATTGCATTCGCTGCCGCCTGGACACTGCCACACCAAATTCGAACAACGATGCTCATAGGTAATTTCAATGCATATTAACTGCCACGTTAAGCACAGTCATAGATGTGCAATGTGGTCCGATAGAGAAAAGTAGTGACTTACTGCATTACGATCTATGCTGTGCCAATTTGATCTTTTCGCTGCTTATGCGGAGGGAAATATCTCAATGCTCCAAGTTCGCGGCTTACTCTTTCAGTTTGTTCCAGTCATCTGTGTTTCATCGTTACTCCTAAAATTCGGAGAGCTCAGTGCGATGTCTATTTTGTTCATGCGCTTAGCTCTTCAGAAACATAGGGTTGAACGTTATCACCCCTGTGCCCATTCAATCTGCCATTAGCACTTGCCTACAGGGATCGACCTGGCCGGTTGTGGGAACGATTCAGAATTCCTTCCGTAAATGGGGTAGTCGGAAGCCCTCTGCGAATTTCTTCGACAGCAGCGTCCATGTGGGCTTTCTGAAGCACACAACCGTAGGTGATAGAGTCTAGGATACCTTCCGATCTTATGTGATAAATTCGTGGGATCACCACGGTGCCATCCTGCGCATTGGTGGTAGTAAGAGGCACTAAAGGATGCTTACTATTTTCGACCACAGCTTTCAAATCGAGAACATGCCAAGGCCGGTCGGTAGCGGTTGGATGTGCAGCAAAACTTGATTCAAGCTTTTGCTTACCATATTGGACGAGCTTCTACTGTTTTTGAAACTGAGTTACGAGATGTTTGAGCGCTCCTGCAAAGGTGGGAAGAGTTTCTGGAGTAAGAAGAACTTGTATATCTACAACTGCAAGCAGATCATCCACAACAAATCCCACGCTTTCTTCACCGAATTGCTCTTGGTCTTTAGAAGACATTGAGAGGAGAA
>Ga0247757_10001140_pt1 | contig 19013 bp, 22 predicted proteins | sample UWRJL126311R4_FD_180929 | JGI IMG/M metagenome (GOLD analysis project Ga0247757, IMG submission 180929) | Plant litter microbial communities from Arlington Agricultural Research Station in Wisconsin, United States - UWRJ-L126-311R-4 | ecosystem: Environmental > Terrestrial > Plant litter >... | reverse complement strand
TATTAGCTTTCCTACAGCTTTCTAGCAGCTTTCCTATAGCTTTCTAATAGTATTCTACTAGCAAACTAATAGAAAGTATACGAGTATAAGAAGAATAGAGACCTTCTCTCTATAGGTAGAATTAATTAATTACTTTAATTAAAATCATCCCTCTTAAAATAATAAGTAAGCTAATAGCTTTCTCTAGTCCTTACTATACTTAAAAGAGCTACATGCTCATAAAAACGCTTAAATAAAGTACCTTCCTATATATAAAGCATTAAAAAGGGGAGACACCTCTAGAGACATCTAAAAATATAAGGACCCTATATACACCGCGATGGTAGAGACTACCCACCTAGGAACTACACCCAAATAAGAGAGACTAATTACCTCTTACTTTAATTTAAATATAGCTATCTTAAAATAGATAGAGGGGGACTTATAGTTAAATATTAAATTAGCTTTAAACTATTAAACATCAAATCAACTTTTAAATATTAAATTAGCTTCTAACTATGTTCGAAGCTGAAGGGGGTATGTAAGTAGCCAAGGCCATGTCACATGATGGGTTCTCTCTATATAATGGCGTCAAACATGTCTGCTATATATAGACACCTATACTGAACTACACACTCAATCAATTCATTCAATTCTTCACTCGTGCCACATTCTTATAGGAGATAATTCACGGGGTGCAGCCGAGCCCTGTACACTCCTGCCTGGCCACTCCCGGCCCACCCTTTCCTCACTCAAGCAATCCACCTACCTCGCAGTGCCAGGGATGAAGTTTCAAGATTACTAGCTGTAAAAGTCATCCTACAAAGCCTTTGGCTGACTGCGCACATTTTAGGCTTGAGTTTGTTCTCCGGGCTCTCGCCATTTTCTCGTCATAGACCTCAGAACAATCGCATGGATGTGCATCACTGGTCGTTCACTTGTTACGGCTTTCAGCTCCAGCCTGGAGAAAAAGAGGAGGTTCGAGTGCCGAGGGAAGTTTTCGTATCGCTATTCGAAGGCGTTGGGTCAACTTGAAGCTCGTTGGGTGGCTAAGTGGGTATGGTTGTCATGTTGAGTGGGCGCACATGAACTGCAAGCACCCACCCACCAATCTGAACAATGCTGTTGTAATTTGCTTTCTGTGCTTATCCGTTTCTCTTGGGTGCTTGACGACTGGATTCATACGCTAAGTAACGTCTGGATTGACTAAGTACCGTGACAGAGCCTGCCGTGATCACCTGGCACGCAAAACTATGTAGCACGTAATCGCAGCAACTATAACATAGATGGCTAGCTTGTGATGCGTAAGCCAGCTCGTGCAAAACAACTGCGATGTAACCTATGAAGACTATATCAAAAGAAACTTAATTTGTCTGTATTCAAGGTGAGTCTGCGAGACTTCTAAAATCTCGAAAGCGCTCGCATACAACAAGAAGACATCGCGCTCCCGCTTCCACTCGGCTACTTGAGGCTTCTGATTAGTCGACATGCCGGTGCAGAGGGAGCTGATGCCAGAGTGGTGATCGGTAGAAGTAAAATTAGTGTTTGTGGTCTTGGCAGATTCACACCTGCGTTTCCTCTCCAGAGATGAAGCCAACCTTTGTTCTCTGGATATATATTATTTTTTTCTGCATACATTCATCAAATCATTTAATCGCATCGGTGGTTTAGTGGTAAAATTAGCCGTTGCCATCGGCTAGCCCCGGGTTCGATTCCCGGCCGATGCACAATCATTAACTTTTTGTATTTTTTCCTATACTTTTGCTATGCACGTCCTTTCCTTATTCTTCTCAAAAGACATTGAGGGGTGAGCTGGACATAGGCCGGCAAGTGGACGTGAAGTCTTGGCACAGCTGGAAACACTTCTCTTAATTATAAAATCTCAACGCGTCTTAGCGTCTTGGCTGGCTTATCAGAGGTATCAGTTGGATGTATCCACAATTTTTTTGCCGTAGCATCAACACGCCGGCTATATACGCATAATAAGCGCTCACAGTATGGCACCCGCCCTTGGAAAACGGAAGCGCATATCGCGTAAAGACCTGGAGCCGCTATCCCAATCATCGTCGCCGTCATCTTCATCGCAGCATTCGGACACGGAGGACATGCAGGCTATCTTCCAAAGAGCCTTTGAGTCGAGATTCAAGCCTTTGGACGTAAACCCCGTAAATGCCAAGGAGACACAGGCAGACTCTGTGGAGGATGAGGAAGAATCAGACGAGTGGTCCGGTATCAGCAGCGCAGACGAAGAGGAAGGGAACGGCGTCCAAGTTGTCGACCATACCGCTGCAGGAGCGACTTCCGAAAAAGCCTCCAAAGCCCAGCTCCGCGCCTTCATGTCCTCCAGGCCGCCTTCCTCGACGAATCCTGCTACTACCAAAAGCGAGCCTAAACTCAAGAAACCCGACCCAGACGACCCTCTCGAAGTCGCACACCTGAAGAACGACATGGAGCTGCAAAAGCTACTCCACACGTCTAATATTCTATCTACACACGCTCCGACGTATTCCACACGCACTGGGTCGGTCCGTGATACGCTCAATACACGAAACAAACTCGTGGACATGCAAATGCTTGCATCTGGTGCAAAGACTTCCGTCTTTCATCAAAAGAGCATGCCAATGGCTCACCGTAAAGGCATAATATCCAAACAAAAGATGCGCGACGAGAGACGCAGGGCCGAAGCAAAGGAAAACGGCGTCATTCTAGAAAAAGAGACAAAGAAACGAAAGGTTGTAGGTAAGAGGGAACGAAGTGTAGGCGGGCCGAGCATAGGAAAATTCAAAGGTGGAACATTGACTTTGAACAAGAAGGAGCTAGCAAGTATTACTGGTGGGGGCGGTGGAGTTGGATCGAAACGGGCCAAGGGACGGCGGTGGTGAACATGAGAGAAGGCGATGAAAGAACATAATGAACGAGTCATAGTACCAAGATGATCCACGATACTAGCCGCTGAAGCTTAGATTCTCACCGAGGTGGAAGTTTTTACCAATTCGTGACTATGGTTACTCAACCTCCACAACAGTGCCCATAATTGATTGTACATTATGATTTGGTTGTGCACACCAAAGTCCAAATCATCCCTCAAAAGGCATTTAAAATTTATTGGATTCCTTCTCGGCCCAAAATCGTACCGTTCCGTTAATTGTTGCGGACACTAGTCGAACCTCTTTCGAACAATCTAGCGTTTGCAAAAGTTTTCGAGACTTCACATCCCACACCTGTACTGTATCTTTGGGTGCTGTGTACGCTAGCCGCTGGCTGTCAAATGAGAACGAGATCGCCCCTAGTTCTAAGAATGAATTAAAGGTCATACCATCGACATGACTGCAAATCACCTTCCCAGACCTAACATCGCGTATCACTATTCGATGATCGACAGCCCCAGACGCTAATAACGTACCGTCTGGCGAGAAAGCAACAGCCTCAATCCGTGTTCGTGTTTCGTCCTCTGGCGTCTCTACACATATTTCGGATCGAGAGATCCCAAGTTCTATAGTCCCTTCAGACGTCCCAATCGCTAGCTTGTTATCTGGCGTGAATGCTATACAGCAAGCTTCCTTCCTATACCAGGATCTTGGATTGGCTTGTAAATGTACATGATATTTTTCTATGATCTCCATATTCATCAGCAATTTTGAGGAGCTGATATCCCAGAATTCAACTTTCATATCAACCAAAATGGCCAATTGCTGTTTGTCTTGGGGAAAGGCCGCTCCAGATGCCTGATGCCTCTTTGTATAAAACGAACTTCGTTTCTCTCCTGATTGAGTGTCAATAATATGTACTTCAGGTGCCCATTTCCCCATTTGTATCAACGCTAGAAGCTCGCCATCAGCGGAAAAGCATGGCAGGTACTCCTTCGTAAAGTCAAAGATACGAGTCCGAACTAGTTCTAATTCAGATCGAACTTGCGGAAGCGTCACCGGTTCCGATAACAATATTGTGTGAGGGTCCATACGTTCAGTGTCTGAAAGAGAAGACTATCTAGCGGAAGCTGACCAAGGTCGAGATAATTCAGGTGATAGTAAGGACTTCTCTCCTAGGTCTGGCTGTGCAAGCTCTTCTTGTACCCGAAGCGGTATCATCCAGCTATGTTCCATGCATTGTATTGTTGTCATCCGGTGCTGTGGTAAAGGCGCCATCATGCCCACGATAAACTCCCGGCCGTCTTTAGCAGACTCTTTCGGAAGTCTCTTGAAAGGAAAGCTTTGTTGGCCATTGCAATATTCCACTAATTCAGGTGGGGTTCGGAAGGTATGCCCGCCGGTTAGCATCTGAAACACTATTTCCCCTAAAGCCCATATATCAGCTGCTTGTAGGTCAGCTACGGTCTTGGGCTTAATATCATTAAGATATCCACGAAGTTCGGGTGCCATGAACGCCTCTGTACCTCCGATCGTTGCTGTCTGGCTGCTGCATTCCTCTACCCTTTTACTGATACCGAAGTCGGAAAGGACCACCCACCACGCCTCCTTCGGTGGAACTGCTTTAATTAGTATGTTCTAGGACTGTTAATTGATATTTAAATTAGTATAGGTTTCTACGTACTCCCGGCTTAAGATCTCTATGAGCGAAATTATTTTGATGCATCTGGTCAAGACCCTCGAGCAGCTGATGTGTCAGCTGCTGAACCTCTTCAACAGGAAGTGGACGCCTTCTTTCGAGATAATGGTAGAGATCCCCTTGCTGACAGTATTCCATAGCAATAGAGAGCGAGTCGGAATCGTCGAACCAACCAAATGATTTGACAAACCATCGTTTGTACTACTATCGTTCAGCTTTGATTCTGGATTCTTGGAAATAATTTCTTACTCGATCATTTGAGAACTTGGCAATAGTCTCTAGTTCCCGGACAAATGGGAAATAATTGTTTGTGGATGGCTTATAGATAACCTTTACTGCACGAAAAAGGTCACCTGCCTGATAGCCCGTGACACATTTTTCCAGTCGGACTTGGCTAAAACCCCCGCGCCCAATAATATATTCCTTAGTCCAATGTTCCTCTCTACAGAATCGCCTTCCTGCTGCATCGATGTCGAGGTATGTATGAACTGTATTGGAACCACGAAGCTCTGTGCGTAACTTAGAATCTAGGACAAGATCGGATAATCGAGACATCCTTTTGGCTTGTTGGCAATGCTGCCGCTGTGCTTTACGATGGAATCAACCAGAATTAAGATAGCAAGTAGGCTGCAGCCCACGAAAACTCAGCCTGATAAATAGGTAATCAGGTGTTTCAGAAAAATCCCTGCCACTATAAGAAATCGCATGTGTAAGAAAAACCACTCCCTCTGTGTATAATATAGCATGTAAGAACAGAGAAGCCGCCTATAAAAGACAGTATTCATCAAAGTGAGGCATGCGGGAAGATTTTTTGACACGTGTGAATGCAATCCCGATTAGTCAATATGTAAGCCTTCGCAAGACAAGGGTTCGTCGTGGCTATGCATGGCCTCAGCCTCAAAGGCTGAGAAAGTAACGCAGCCCAGCGCTTTTTGCCAAACACTTTTCAGGAAGCACATAGTTGTTTTCCTGCCATTTTCACCCCAAATTTCGAGTATGTCTGGCGTTGAGCTAGCCTTCGGTCTCATAGGAGTTGTGACTACAGTCGACGTAGCGATAAAGTATGTTCCTGTCACTGTGCTGCTTAAAATTGTGTTCACTATTTTTCCGTATCCCGCTTTAAATACGTCATCTGCTTTCACAAGTTGACGCCATATAGAGCGACCAAAAGAGTCATCGAGACTTGTTCTGCATTGAAAAACGCGGATTCGGAGATATCTGAACGAAGCACACGGCTCCTAAGCAACTGCCTACAGATAGCGACGCAACTCCAGATATTCAGTCAAATCGAAGGTCAACTAGATGCAACGGAGCGAAAAGTACAAACAGATGTCCTAGAAATTCTTACCTTAAAACTCGGATATGCAGATGCTAAATTCAAAGGCTTTATCAGAAGTCCACCTCCGAGCACTGATACCCGCAGATCACAGAAACAGCCGCTTCTTAAGCGAGAAAGAGCAATATATGCATGGGAAAAGAGTAGCCTAGACAAGGCCATTGCTGAGGTTGAGTCGTGGCAACGCCTGTCATTCAATCCTCTATGGTTCGCATCAATGAAAGCCCAACCCCAGAATATTGAGAAAGAGCTAAGTCAAGATATCAGAGGGAGCGCGGGAAATGATGGAAGTGTCAAAGTTGCTGCCCTCTCTGTGCGTAACCCTCTTAAAAATATCGCCACCACGAGGATCTTTTTGCCGCCAGAAAAACTGGAATCGGGAGAAAGCATCGAAATCGCACATGGTTCCGTCAGGCTAGTACATATCGATAGCAAAATGCGTCTTGTAGAAACGTTGGATGGGCTCTCAAAGGACACTGTACGCGAATTAGCCGTGAGGCTCAAAAAGACTGATCCGTCAACATTCGGCCTGCTAACATGTCTCGGCGCGGTCCAACATCAAAAGAAAGATTCCTTCAGCATCATATTTCGGGTTCCAGACAATAAATCCGATCTAGCATCACTTCGTGCGAGGATATTAGAAAATGATACCGCACACTCCCTATCCGACAGATTTCGTCTAGCAACCCAACTAGCCAGAGCCGTATCCTCTATCCATACGTTCGATATGGTCCATAAAAGCATCCGCCCAGAAAACATCGTCTTATTCCCAGACTCGGAGTCTACCTTGGGCTCAGCGTTTCTCGTCGGATTCGAAAACGTCCGTCGAGAAGGAGACAAAACCGGACTAACCGGCGATTGCGACTGGGCAAAGAATCTCTACCGACACCCTCAACGCCAAGGTGCAAGTCTCAGAGATCGCTATATCATGCAGCATGATATCTATAGTCTCGGGGTCTGCTTGTTGGAAATAGGGCTTTGGACCACGTTTGTAGGGTACGACGCCAACCATGCCCCAATCAAGTCACAGGCCCACGGCTTGCAGGCCGCAATGTCCCACGAGCAGGCCGGCCCTGAAAGTGTCAAGGCACACCTTTTGTCACTAGCGACAACAGAACTTGAACACAGGATGGGCACCAAATATTCTAGGGTTGTTGTATCCTGCCTTACTTGCTTGGACTTGGGAAATGACGATTTCGGCGATGAATTTGAACTCGAGACGGAAAAGGTCGACATTGGTACAAGATATATTGAAAAAGTAAAGTTCTAAATCGGCCTTACGATGAACTATCTGCTAACATGCGCAGGTGTTGATGCAGTTAGGTGATATATCAGTATGAGATACGACGTCAATATCATTCGTTAATTTCCCTGTTGAGTAATTTCTTGAGTGCAGACGATAATTAATTAAAACGGTCACATGTTCATCTTCCATCATAAGCACATCGGTTAAAACATCGCTTGCAAAATTGAACAGCACAACCTCCAAACATGGTGAAAGAGAGTTCATATTCACAAAGCTATAGACAAGAAGACCCAATGCCATGAGCATAGCTTTAGGCTCTCACCTCCTCCCCCTCTGCCCTCCATCTAGGATCGTGGTGCATGCATATACAACAGAAGGATCTCTCGACCCCCGCAACCAACGGCCCGATCTATATACAACTAACCTTCACACAGCTCCTTCCTACCCACCATGACTTCGCTTAGAAAGCGGGCTTAGCATTTTTAAGCAGCATCTCAAAGTACGCTTGGTTCCAGGTACCAGCCTCGGGTGCAGGCTTGAACGCATCGTCCTTTCCGCAGAAAGAATCGTAGCGCGTCGCGCCGGTATCCGAAGTACCATCGGACTCGCCGCCGGGCTTGACCCACACGAAAGCGTCTGCCTGGCTGGAGCCGGTGGAGGAGGTAGGGCGCACGCCGAAGCCGGCGCCGTTGACGTTGCACCAGTCACCCCACTCCTTGCGGAGGCCGGTGACGGCGTTGCGGCCCGTGTCGACGATGGCCTGGGAGGGCATGCCGTTCTGCTTAAGCAGCGGGCCGAAGGTCTCGACGTACGTCTTCTCGTTCTGGCACTTGTTCCACTGCGCGTCGGTCGCCTTGGAGAACTCGCCGGGGCTGAGGTCCCAGGCGTTCCAGCCGGCGACGTTGGTGCTGAAGCCGCGGACCTGCTTGGGAGAGCCGGCATTCTTGTAGACGGTGGCGAGCTCCTTGGCTCCCGGGGCTGGAGAAGTGTGTTAGCTGCAAGGCCTGTGTGGCCAGGGGATAGGGGGCTTACAAAGGTTGTCGTTCCAGCCGAGCCAGCCACCATGGCCAGCATCGATGTACATGGCAATATTGGGCAAGTTAAGGGACTTGAGCGCATATGCAACACCCTCACGGTAGCCTGAAGCGGAGTCCTTGCAAGCCTGCTTGTCGGCGTTGGTGACAAGATTAGGAAGCGAATCAGGCTCGATGACGAGAGCGATGGCAGTGTTGGGGTACTTCTTGAAGATGGCAACAATGGCTTGGTTGTGTCAGTATTTGATCTCTCGTGAGCAGGTGTGGGTGGTGTTCATACGATCAATGTACTCGGACTTGTAGGTGGAAATGTCACCAGCAGCAAGCTCGCCGTTAGAAGCCTTTGCGGCGCAGTCACGGCCAGGGAGATCGTAGATGACGAAAGCAGCAAGCTGGTTGCAAGGAACGTCCTTAAGGTTGTCCTCGATGACTGAGATACGGGAACGGGTATCACTGGTCGAGTCAACTTTAATCACAATAATCCTCTTGGGTTACTCACATCCAGAGGAAGGTTCCGACCTGGGCAACCTTGGATGCCTTAGCCGCCAAAGAACTGTCGGTCATGGAGGCAGCCGCAGCAACGACCTCCTTGGAGAACTCCTTGTTGGCATAGATGGAGCGAGTGAAGGGGTTACCGCTGAGGGTGACAGGAGTAGCACAAGCGGCAGCAGCGGTGATGGGACCATTTTCAACAGGGCTGGGGGCAGCAAAAGTGCCAGAGATGGCCGAAGCCAGCAAGGCGGAGTAGAGACCCTTCATGTTGTCGACTTGCGTTCGACTCGAGTGAGGTGTCGAGATACGACCCGGCGGCACGAGAACCTTTTATATCGATAGAAGCTGGTGGCGATATGCTTCAATGCCCACATGACGCTCCGCGTCTTTGTTGTTCATCTCATCAGGAAGCTAGGCCCGTAATCTGCGGAGGAGGAATGATGAGGCTTAGATGGAGACGCACGCCGGCAGCATGGGTGTCGTCGATGTCAGATCCACAGCCAAATCACCTGTATTGACGGTAATTACCGGAGAATGGTCCAGAACGGGCATCTGTGATTACGCGTGAATGGCTCTCTAGGGTAACGTCCATCCAAGCTTTCCCGGAAATGCTTGTAAATAGCGAAGCGTGATAGTCAGTTGATCACTACTACCGAGCGCTGAATGCCGGACTAGATTGGGATGAGATCTTCGTGCTTATTTGGATCCAAGAACGCTATACTACCTCTCCATCGCCTAGGGTCTTGTTTGGCTGGGAAAATTTTGTCTTGGGGATAAATAGATGAAATTAACCTGACACAACCCTGCACATTCCAAGAGACCGTTCCATAAACACGCGTGCCCCGCGATCCCCACGGCGCTATAGGATAGCCCTGCAACTGATCTTAAATGCCCATACCGAGCGTCTTTTCATGGCTCTGTACGACTGGAAGACAAATTTCGACCTCCACAAAGTGATTAGTAGCAGGGTAGCATCTTTGCCGGATTTATCTGGTAGGTTCAACTAATTGAATCCAAAGCATTCTCTACCCAGTCAAGTTAAGGGCGCAAATGATTAACCGCCTCCAAGGCAACAATACCAGCGGCCGGAGAATGTGCTCGTTGAAAGCGATGGAACAACTTTCTAGCCTCTCGAGTGATACTTGGCGTATGCAGTCGAAGCGCATGCTACGGATCAACACCGATGCGTCCCGAAACGTCAAGGGTAGAGACAAAACGCGTGGTGGCCGATGCAATATAGTGCTGCAGTTGCAATGAGGAGCGGATAAGCCTCAGACAAGCAGACGACACCCGGGTAGACCAGTCGAACCCCAGAACTCGTGGTATTCTGGAAGGGATCCGAACATATATTCACCAGGGTCTATAGATTAGATAGAAGTGGGAGGGAGCTCTAGACGTATGATTTACCCTGACGAGCCCCACACTTAACCAGAGCCATGGTATGTTGCTGTAGCCACCCAGCGGTGTCAAGCTGGCTGCCCAGTGAATCCCGTAGGGAGGGGACATAGTACTCGGCATTAAGTTCGGGGTCCTCTGCTTCCGAAAATGATGCTTATAGTTGAATGCATACGGGCGATGCTTGGCAAGTGCGAGAAGATTAGAGCGCAATGAGAGTGTTGTAGCTGCTAACTGGCCGTGCCCAATCCTGATGAGCAGATTTCTGCGGAGCTATCAGGCAGGTCGGTGGTCTTTGTCATATCTGGCTTGCATGTCTCTCGGTATGGCCTGCAAGAGCGCTGGACAAGCGAATAAATGCCGAGACATCAAGACTACTGAGAATACTTGCTTTGGACAGTGACCGGAGTCGGGGGTCTACTCATATTGAAACCGTGTGAAGGCATAACATGGAAACACTCTCTGCAAAGTCATGGGGCGATCGTGGAATGATAAAGGCCAGGAGCGAGCGGTACCTTCTTGATTGATGCGGGAAGCCACCCTGGCCGGCGAAAGATCAGTGGTGGTTCAATAATGCGGGCGTCCAGGGCATCCGTCGTACGGATAGGCTTTAAATTAAAGTTTTCGCGTGACTTTTGCGGTTTCCTGGTCACTGCCGTTTGAGGAAAAGCGCACTGTCGCTTCTCCGCACTTTCAATTGCTTAGTGACAGCACTACTGCATCGTCGCCTTCTACCTTCTGGGGTCAGGTAAACGTCCGACTTCACTCATCGGAGGAGGGTGTGGCGGCCGTAGCAACTGTGCTCTCTGCTGTCTGTGGCATCTCCAACGCACTGCAGGGCGGAGGGCGGATTGATTGCTTGCTTCCCGTCTCCCGCTTCCCCACACCCCTACGGTCGGCCCTCAATATAGGCAAGGTCGCACGGCAGTTCGTAAGCAGGGCTTTTGCTTCAATTTATCCAGATACGATTACTACTGAACTGGCCACCAGTGGCTAGGTGGTAAAGTGCAATTACCCCCATATGGTGAGCAACTGCTTAGATGCTCCAAAAGATCATCCGCAATATCTCTACTTCGAGGCCGGTTCCCCCACTTATTCTGTTCGCGAAAAAGCTTGTATCCCGTTCTACACTGCGCCTTTCTTGTCGCGTCAAGGCTTCCGCATCATACAACTTACTAGCCATCGCGCTTGTGCGCAATATGAACTCCTTAACTCATACAATGTTTTTGACAGGGGAATAACCCTGCTTTCTCCGATAACGCCGGGTAGTCCCATCCGTTGAACATGCGATCAAGGAAACCACCACATGATATACCAGTTCAAACTCCGAACGCCATGAATGCCTACCGAACTCATACATTGCTCGGCCCCGACCCCGAGCTCTTTCCCGGGTCTAGCAGCAGATGTGGTTTTAGGAAACCATCATCGATTTGTTTGAAAGCGTTCGCAGGGTCTTGCGAAATATCTGAAATGAGTTGTTTGACCGCACCAGTGGCAGTTGCGACTCTCGAAGGCTCGCTACTACTACCACTCGCTCCTGGCCTGATGGTAGTACCCGAGGTTGGGTAAGGGGAGGTGTCCGATGGCATACTGAGCGGGGAAGGCAAACGGTTTGGCGATCGGCGAGCACTAGGAGGCAAATCGAGATCAGCATCATCCTCGTCATTGCTCCCACTGTCTCCAGGACTGAGAAGGCCTTGATCAGCGCCGTCGTGTCGCCGCTGTTTGCTAGAATTCCTCCTTGTCGCCAAAGCACTAGGCCTGGTCGGTGGGCTGTGTCTATTGCCACTTGAGTATGCTCCATCTTGCCCGTTGACGTTGGAAAGTGCAAAGCCATTCTGGCCCGGGCGCGGTGTGTGGCCAAAGCCCTGACCTTTGTTGCGACTGTAGGTCCCACCGTTGATTGCCTCGATATCGAACTCGTCGTCCGAATCGATTTCTTCAACAACGCCGGTCCGAATTCCCAAAATCTCTAGCATACGTGCAGTAGTGCCTCCGAATATGATCACTGTAAGGACGACTACAATAAGCACGGTTGCACGCAAGGTGTCAGCATTGGGACCAGACAAGCCCGCAGCTAAGGCCACGCCGACTGCGCCTCGAAGACCCGCCCAATATATCATGGCTTGGTGTGACCAAGGAATCTCCTCTCCAGAATCCGGTGCACCGTGGCGCCTAGCCCGATATCGTATAAAGGCATTGATGACGCGTGACAACGGGAAAACCGAACACCAGCGAGCAGCGCAGACCCCAATGACAGTGATGAGAACGAAGAGGGGTTTGTAGTCTTCGTAGCTAAAGAGTGAGATACCTAGGTAGATAAAAATGAAGTTCTCCGAGAGCTGAGCGGTGATTTGGAAGACAAACTTGGTCGTGAGCTGGGTTCGTCGCGACATATTGTGATAAGCATAGTGTTTCATACAAATACCACAAAATAGCAGAGACACGATACCTGGCAATGGTTAGTAAGGTTAGGTGGCCGAATTAAGATGTCCACTCACCAGACATGTGAATCGCATTGGAGAAAAAGTAGGTAAGATAGGCAATAAGGATGATTAGGCAGCTTTCGGTTTTAGGAAAGCGCCTCACGTAGGTAAACTTTAAAGTCAGCGAGGCGGCAATGCCGACCATGACGCCGATGAACAAGCTGCCGAAGAAGACACCAAAGAAGATGCCAATGGCCTCGAAGAGGCTCAGAATGCCGAGCGATTCGGCTCCATCCTTGTATTTCTGAGCCGTCTCGAACAAGACGATGGCAATGGCGTCGTTCATGATTGACTCGCCAAAGATGATGGTGTAGAGCTTCGGCTCGACTTTGTATGTGTTGAATATGGCCAAGATGGTGACAGGATCTGTAGCCGAAAGCGTGGCGCCCACGGACATGGCTTCAACGAAATTGATTTTGAAGCCATCCAGCGGTATTCTTGTCCAAACGTACAGGATTATACCCAGAACCACGGCAGATATGAAGGTGCCCGCGAAGGCAAAGGTCAGGATAGTGCCAATGTGGCGGAAGAAGTTGCCCTAGTCCAGTCAGTCGATACCCGAGCATGGCAGTCAGGATGCCGTACTTGATGTAATTCATAGCCAGAAGACAATATGATGGGTGGCAGGAGAAGGTTAAAAAACATCTGGTAGTCAAAGCTCACGGTCTCGCGGACGGACGCGACAGCCGTCAACCGCAGGATGAGGCCAACGAACATTCCAGCGAAGATGGACAAGACGGTCTCGTGGACAGCCTGGATCTTGCGTGTCTGGAGGATGTAACTGGTGAAAAGAGCGATGATGAGCAGGGCGATCAGGATGGAGAGGCCCCATGATGTGAAGATCTCCTTCTGGCCTGCCTCGGGTGCTTCTGTTGGCGCGTTAGAGCAGTTCAGCCAGGGCGGTGGGAGGGGCTAACCGTCGGGGTCTGCATCGGTCGTCTCTCGCTCTGGAAGGCTGTCAGTTCATGTTCACGTTCGCGTCGAAAGGGGAGGATGCGCGCACTTGCGATCTCATTAAGGGCCCACCCCAGGACGGACGACGCCATGATGGGTTTCAGGGACGTACTCGCATGGGCAGCGTCGTTTGGGTGCGCAGGCGGTCGCGCAGAGGAAAGGTGGCTGCAGCAGAGGGCGTGGGTGGTGCAGGCTGGGGAGCTGGGGGTTGGGGGCTGGAGCTGGAGCTGGAGCTGGGAGCTTGGGTGCCACGTTTCACGGCGCAGTTGAGGGCGATGTTGCGAGAATGCAGCGCGGTGGAGGGCGCTGGGAGATGGCCGACTTCCGACGTTCGTCCCAGGCGCGCGTCGTTCAGTCGCAGCCTAGCGCAGCGCCAGGGATTCCAATCCTCAGCAAGCGACAAGCTCCAGGATCTGTGGCTCTGCGCTTGGTCCCCGGCGAAGTGTGAACGGCGCATCGTCGACCAACGTCATCGCCTGATAATTCAGCGCCAGGGACGCTACGTGACCGCAAATGGCGCCCTCGCATCGCACGCCCGCACCCATGCAAGCGTCTACCGTGTACAAGCCCTACCGCTGACCTCACTGCTCTCGTTTGTCCTAAATTCTACCTATACCTCGTCTTTCACCTGCACCTGCACCTGCACCACAGCTGCACCGAGCACCGCGTCGGAATGGCAGGCCGATAACTAACAAGCTGGCTCCTGTCTTCGCACCGCCCTGCTGGTCCCTCGCCATCGTTACACTGGACACGCGACACCCTATCACGTCGTCTTCTCTGAAACCCCTCCGCGCCTCACGCCCAACCCATTCTTACACGAGACGCACCTGCTCAAGGCGCCTGGACCGCCCAGCGTCCCTCCGCCGCCAACATGCCGCCCGGAAGACCAACACTCAAGGCGTCGCCGCATCACTCCACCTCGGGCCCGTCGCAGTCTTCTCCTCGACATCCCCCAGAACCCTCCGGCGGCGTCGCCGTTCACCCCAAAGTCGTCTCTTTCCGCCGCAGTTCCCTGGATCCGCCCATGGAGCAGATAATCAACGAGCAGTCGCCTCTGATACGTCCCCGCACCTCCGAAGAGGTCGACTCCCTATACAAAGTTGTCTCTCCCGTCGAGAGCGACGACTGGCAAGGCGATGACGAAGAGGAAACCAAAAGCAGCTTCTTTCTCTTCCTGTTGACTCTCGGAGGACTCGGCCTGCAGATTGGCTGGTCGGTGGAGACGTCCAACGGCTCGGTAAGTAAACCTAGGCAAGCAGGACGCGAGCATCACCTTCCAAAGCACGCGCTAACACCGGAAAGCCCTATCTTTTGTCTCTCGGTCTCAGCAAATCCATGCTTGCTCTAGTATGGATTGCCGGTCCTCTCTCGGGCGCCCTTGTCCAGCCGTACGTGGGAATGAAGAGCGACAACTGTCGGATACCATGGGGAAAGAGGAGACCTTTCATCGTTGGTGGTGCAGCGGCAACTATCGTCTCCTTGATGGTGCTGGCATGGGCCAAGGAAATTGTTAGCGGCTTTCTCGGGGTGTTCGGTGCCGATAGGGACTCGCAAGGTGTCAAGACTTCCGTCATGCTGTTCGCTGTTGCTTTCGTATATGTGCTGGATTTCGCTATTAACGTCAGTGAGTAATCCTTCATTCGTTTGGCTCACCAAACCTATCTCGAGCTGACACGGAGCAAAGTCCAAGCTGGCATACGAGCATATATTGTCGACGTCGCACCTACTCATCAGCAAGAAGCCGCAAATGCTTGGATGATCCGCTCTTCGGGACTTGGTAACATTCTGGGATATCTTGCCGGGAATGCTAACCTTCCGGCCTACCTCCCATTTTTTGGTGACAGTCAATTCAAGGTCCTTTGCGCTATCGCATGTATTGTTATGGCTGTCACTGTCGCCATCAGCTGCTTGACCGTACAGGAGCGTGATCCCCGCTTCGAAGGATCTCCAGTCGAACAAGAAGGTCTCATGAACTTTTTCACATCCTTAGCCCGCTCGATACGCTCGCTTCCATTGCAGATTAGAAGAGTCTGCGAAGCTCAGTTTTTTGCTTGGATTGGATGGTTCCCTTTTCTGTTCTACATCACGACATACATCGGCGAGATCTATGCAGACCCGCTGTTTGAGAAGAACCCCAACATGACCGATGAGGAAATAGACAGGGTCTGGGAAGAGGGAACTAGAGTGGGTACTAGAGCTTTGCTCGTGTTTGCTCTCACAACTTTTGCGGCTTCCATCATTCTCCCTTTCATCATTCCGCCCACGTACTCCGCCCCGCAACCCCAACCAGCTACGCCAATGACACCTACCACCCCACGCTCGATGACAGGGTCAGGATACTTCTCGCTCAAGGAGCCCAGTCGTCGACTGCCTAAGAGTCTCTCAGGTCGCCTTTCTGGATATCTCGATGCGTTACAGATACCAAGTCTCACCCTACGCCGCTCATGGTTCATATCTCACATCATCTTCGCAGTGCTAATGGGCCTTACATTCATTGTACGATCTACGCTCACCGCCACCATTTTGGTGGCCCTCATTGGCATCCCCTGGGCTCTGACTAACTGGGCTCCTTTCGCGCTCCTCTCCTCAGAAATCTCGAAACGAGACGCGATGCGCCGTGGACTGCTGCGACCCAATCCACGCGATAGGGAGGCAGTCCTGGTAGCAGCTGGCGAGGACGATGCCGCCGAAGCAGGTGCAGACCAAGCAGGCGTTATCTTGGGCATTCATAACGTAGCGATTGCGGCACCACAAGTCATTGCTACGCTGATCAGTTCTGCCATCTTCAGGATCCTACAGAAGCCCAGGGGAACGGCCGGCGATAACAGTGTTGCATGGGTGCTCAGATTCGGAGGATGCTGCGCCCTTGTTGCTGCTTGGCTCACGCTAAGGGTGGGGGAAGAGAAGGATGACCCAGATGCCGTCGTGGAAAGGAGGAGACGTGCATCGTGAAACACAGTGCCACTACTGGACGGATAACTGTAATCCGACACGAGGAAATTTTCTAGGCTTAGAGATCCTTGCGTTGTGACGGACGGGAACTTTTTAGGGCATTTGCACCACGGTTGGATATGTTTCTCTGCGCCTCTCTACAGCTATGATATACACAGGGCATTGCAGCGGTTTTCGGGGGGGGGGCGTTCTCTGGATTCTTTCTTGGATGGTGGGGGGAGGCACACAGTATACAATTTTTTTTTCCCTGGGATGGGTACGTCAACTCGTGGAAGAGGGAGCACTGCATGGCAAACATGGCGTTCTTTGGTTCAGAATTTTTCCTTAAATGAGCGGGAAACGGGAAATGTACGTTCCTACCTGTCCTCGTACATACACACGCGCACACACGCTATTCCAGGCTGTCCGCTTACATTCTCTCCACGCGCAGAGGAGGTCGACTAGAGGAACAGGGTAGATAACTACAATGAGTCCATGAAACAACAGCAAATGCCTATGTTCCTTTGCATCCCATGCCTTGGTGCATTGGTGCCTTGGTGCCGTGATCCTATGCAAATGACGTTTTTTAGAGCTGTGCTTCGATGCTCCGAGGAGCAAGCACGCGAGCACGCGGAAGGATGCCTGGCTGCAGCACCCCGTCTTGCGCGCGTACGCACACCAGAGACGTAGTCTATGCACACGAGGTTGCATCGCGCACGCGCCCCGCTCTGTCTCTAGCGGTGAGCATGCGGGACGGTCCATCTGACGTCAAAGCAGCGCCCAACCGTGGGTGGGGGGCACTACATCGTGAACGTGCCTAGGAGGATCTCAAAAAAAACACCCACCTTGTTGTAAAAACAATCATAAACAATGCACAATAATGGGTTAATATACGCTTACTACGGTAACGAGCATTTGTCGCCACTAAAGAGTTCACAGCCGTAGACCCCTCAGAACAGTGGAATCAGCAACTACATGCATTCCGACTATTACTCGCTGTCTACTGTACTTCGCCTGCGCCACCTTTAATGATGATGCTACTGGGCCCTCCTCTATCTACCATTCAAAACTGCCAAGGACCCTCAACCACACATCTCCCCATGACGAGTGAACTCCTCCGCATCAACCATACCCGCAGAAATGTATTTTGCCAAGAATGCGACACCCTTGCCGTGCGCCCAGAGACCCAAACGACCTTTGCCCATGAAGAGTTGATGTGGACATCGAATAGCGAGGAAAGAAAAACAGGCACCAAGCGCCACGTTGGTGGGCCAAAATCATACAGCCTAGTCAGGGGGGAAAACACATTTCGAGAAGTAGTGAGCGCGCGAGCGCAATAACGACTTTAGAGTTAGCTGTCCCAATCGATGGAGGACAAGTTCTGCGTGAGAGGCAGCCATGTAGGCACCATGCCCTGTAATTTGGAAAGTCTATCGGGTACTGTGTATCGTGTCAACCTGAAGAGTCAGTTGGGTTATCCAACCTTGCTAATTGTAAACGTACGTTCAATTCAGGCTCCCCGAGGTGTGCCGACGGCACTGGTGATTGCCGTACTCAAACCACCATTGACTGAACTGCCCTCATCGAAATCTTGCCATTCGGGATGGTTCTCAGTGCCTTCGCGCAATTTCTCAAGACATGTCTGCTCAATAAGATTTGCATCTTGGTACAAAAGGCTCGTATCCTCATTGTATGTCCGGCAGTTGTTGCAAAGCAGGCCAATATCCTGACGGAACTGCTTGAGAGACTGATACTCTTTCTTATTGATCTTCTTTTTGATCTGGTTCATGCAAATCGGGTTCTTGATGATGGTATAGTAGTCAGGGTAGTCGTATTTGTCAGGTAGCTCGATAAAAGGATCGATGATACCACGGTTTGGAATGTCGTCCTCAGTGGACTCTTCCTCCAGATCATTCAAGGCTTCGTACACATCATTCACTATTTTCTGCAGAAGAGTCCGATGTTCCGGATTCAGGGTCTCCTGGATCTTGGGGTTTTGTCGGCCGCGTTTGCGAGGTGCTACATCACCGTCCAACGAGGCCTCGTCAGCTTTACGCTTTTCCACCTTCGGCTTTCGGCCACGTTTCTTTGGCTGGGGCTCCTCTGAGCTTTCACGTGAAGGTGCCGGGGAGTCTCCAATGTCTTGACCTAGTCTGGAGGCCTTGTTCTTCGATCGCTTTGCAATCTTCGCTTCCTTGCGGGCAATAGCGGCCTCTATGGAGTCTTCATCGTTGTCGACAGCCTCAAGCCATTGTTCTTCTGTCAGGCCGTCATCATATTTAACCCGGGTTCTCTCACGAGCGCCTCGTCCGAAACTAATCTCCTCGGTCTGTTCCACTACCGGGTTGTCATCATTCAAGTAGATATCCGGCAGTTCGTTCTCTCCCAAAAGACGTGTAAACTTCTTGCCCGGTCCATACGGATCATTAGCAAGACGATCTTGATCCATCTTCTGGAACACTTCGAGTTCGTCGTCGGTACGCATCATAATTACGTTGAGATCGTCATCGTCCATCTCGTCTTGTTCCAAGTTCTCTGCAGCCTCTGCAGACTCCAACATGATTCGCAGCATAGCATCGCGCTCTTCATTAGTA
>Ga0247757_10001139_pt1 | contig 19019 bp, 12 predicted proteins | sample UWRJL126311R4_FD_180929 | JGI IMG/M metagenome (GOLD analysis project Ga0247757, IMG submission 180929) | Plant litter microbial communities from Arlington Agricultural Research Station in Wisconsin, United States - UWRJ-L126-311R-4 | ecosystem: Environmental > Terrestrial > Plant litter >... | reverse complement strand
AGGTGGTCGCGGCAGTCGGGGATCGCGCCGAGGTGTACGTCGACAGCGGGATCAGGTCGGGCGCACATGTGCTGGCCGCCCTGGCTCTCGGTGCCCGGGCCGTGTTCGTCGGGCGTCCGACCCTGTGGGCGCTGGCCGCCCGCGGTGCCGACGGGGTGGCCGAGCTGCTCGAGCTCTTCGCCGCCGACACGGCGCGCGCCCTCGCGCAGAGCGGTGTGCCGCGGCTCGCCGACCTCGGCCCGGATCTCATCGCGGACTGAGCTCGCACATCGGACTCCACGCCCTCGCGCGATGTCCGAGGTCCCTGCGAGCCTGTGTAAACGGGGGATAAGTCGGCCAACTTATCCACAGTCTGGGGACGACACGCCCACAAGATGTAGTGGTGGTCTCTCGGTCGGTGCCCCGATATATAGTGATCGAGCCGCGGGATGGATGGGGGTCCGGAACCCGCGATATTCGAGACCTTGAAAGCAGCGCGCAGGCGCTGGACGCAATCGGCAGGAGAGGAAGTGCACGTGGCCATCACGGTCGTCAAGCGCAACGGGGAGCGGGAGTCCTACGACGCCAACAAGATCAATCTCGCGATCGAGCACGCCAGTCGCGGGCTCGACGAGAGCATCACCTGGGTGACCCAGATCGCGTCGGAGCTCGAGCTCACGCTGTTCGACGGCATCACGACCCAGCAGCTCGACGAGGCCGTGATCCAGGTGGCCCTGCAGAACGTCAAGGACGACCCGCAGTTCGACACCGTCGCGGCCCGCCTCCTGCTCAAGACGATCTACAAGCAGGTGCTCGGCGACTACGAGACCGACGAGGAGCTGAAGGCGCTCCACGCGCAGCACTTCCGCCAGTCGGTCGAGCGCGGCGTGTCCGAGGGCCTGTTCGAGCCCCGCTTCACCGAGCTGTACGACTTCGACCGCCTCGCGGCGGCCCTCGAGCCGAGCCGCGACGGCCTCCTCAAGTACATCGGCGTCGTCACCCTCAACAACCGCTACGGCATCAAGGCGCGCAACGGTGAGGCGCTCGAGGTGCCGCAGTTCTTCTGGATGCGGATCGCGATGGGCCTCTCGCTCAACGAGGCCGACCCGACCTCGGTCGCGCTCGGCTTCTACGAGAAGATGTCGAAGCTCGAGTACATCGCGGCCGGCTCCACCCTCGTCAACGCGGGCACCGCCTACCCGCAGCTCTCGAACTGCTTCGTCATGGAGATGCAGGACGACATCGAGAACATCGCCAAGTCGGTGCGCGACGTCATGTGGCTCACCAAGGGCACGGGCGGCATCGGCCTCTCGGTCACGAAGCTGCGCGCCCAGGGCTCGCCGATCCGCTCGAACAACACGACGTCGACCGGTCCGATCCCGTTCATGCACACGATCGACTCGGTGCTGCGTGCGGTCAGCCGCGGCGGCAAGAAGTTCGGCGCGCTCTGCTTCTACATGGAGAACTGGCACCTCGACTTCCCGGAGTTCCTCGACCTCCGCCAAAACTCGGGCGACCCGTACCGCCGCACCCGCACCGCGAACACGGCGGTGTGGATCTCGGACGAGTTCATGAAGCGCGTCCAGAACGACGACGACTGGTACCTCTTCGACCCGCTCGAGGTCGCCGACCTCAACGAGCTGTACGGCAAGGCATTCTCCGAGCGCTACGCGCACTACGTCGCGGAGGCCGAGGCCGGCCGCCTGCACATGTTCAAGAAGATCGGCGCCCGCGCGCAGTTCAAGGACATCCTGATGTCGCTCCAGACCACCAGCCACCCGTGGCTGACCTGGAAGGACACGATCAACAACCGCGCCCTCAACAACAACACGGGCACGATCCACCTCTCCAACCTGTGCACGGAGATCTGCCTCCCGCAGGACGAGGAGAACATCTCGGTCTGCAACCTGGCCTCGATCAACCTGTCGACGCATCTGCGCGTCGACGCGAACGGCACGCTCGGCTTCGACTGGGCGCTCGTCGAGGAGTCGGCCCGCAGCGCGGTCCGCCAGCTCGACAACCTGATCGACATCACGGTCTCGTCGGTGCCGGAGGCGGACCACGCCAACATCACCAACCGCGCGATCGGCCTGGGCGTCATGGGCTTCACCGACATCGTCGAGAAGCTCGGCCTCAGCTACGAGTCGGACGCGGCCGCCGCCGTGCTCGACGAGGTCATGGAGCACGTCTCCTACGCCGCGATCGACGAGTCGGCCGATCTGGCCCGCGAGCGCGGCAGCTACCAGAACTTCGAGGGCAGCCGCTGGTCGCAGGGTCTCGTGCCCTTCGACTCGATCGCGCTCACCGAGGCCGACCGCGGCACGCCCATCAAGGTGGACCGCACGACGCGCCTCGACTGGGACGCGCTGCGCGTCAAGGTGAAGGGCGGCATGCGCAACGCGACGCTCATGGCGATCGCGCCCACGGCGTCCATCGGCCTCGTCGCCGGCACGACGCCGGGTCTCGACCCGCAGTTCTCGCAGATCTTCAGCCGGGCGACCTCGAACGGCAAGTTCCTCGAGGTGAACCGCAACCTGGTCGCCGACCTGCAGGGCCTCGGCATCTGGGGCGACGTGAAGGAGCAGATCCTGCGGTCGCAGGGCGACATCCAGAACATCGACGCGATCCCGCAGCACCTGAAGGACGTCTACAAGACGAGCTTCCAGCTCTCGCCGTACTCGTTCCTCGAGGTCGCGGCCCGCGCGCAGAAGTGGATCGACCAGTCCATCAGCCGCAACATGTACCTCGAGACGCGCGACCTCGGCGACATGATGGACATCTACTACGCGGCGTGGGAGCGGGGCGTGAAGACGACCTATTACCTGCACATGAAGCCGCGTCACACGGCGGAGCAGTCCACGGTCAAGGTCAACAAGACAGAGGAGCTCGCGGCCAAGGGTGCGGCCGCGCCCGCCGCCGCTTCCTCCGAGTCGGCTCCGACCGCCGCCCCCGCCCGTCGCGGATTCGGGGGTCTCGGCTGATCATGGGAGCCATCGACACCATCGGACAGTACGAGATCCCGGTCGACCCCATGGACGACCTCCAATGCGAAAGCTGCCAGTAACGCCATGCCTATCCTCCGACGGCCGTCTCGGTCGTCGGGTCACAGACAGAAAGAAGAACTGAGCACATGCCTATCCTCGGGACCGGCATCAAGGAGGGTCTCCTCCTCAAGCCCGTGAACTACCCGTGGGCGATGGACCTGTACGACCAGGCCGTGGCCAACACGTGGTTCCCCAACGAGATCCAGCTCGGTGAGGACATCGCCGACTTCAAGAAGATGACGGACGAAGAGCGTCACGCCATCACCTTCCTGATGTCGTACTTCAACCCCAACGAGCTGCTCGTCAACAAGGCGCTGGCGTTCGGCGTCTACCCGTACATCAATGCCCCCGAGGCGCACCTCTACCTCGCGAAGCAGATGTGGGAGGAGGCGAACCACTGCATGTCGTTCGAGTACGTCCTCGAGACGTTCCCGATCGACCGCAACGAGGCCTACAACGCGCACGTCGACATCCCGTCGATGGCGCGCAAGGAGGAGTTCGAGGTCTCGTTCATCCGTCGGATGACGGAGGAGACGCTCGACATCACGACCGTCGAGGGCAAGCAGGACTTCGTGCGCAACCTCGTGGCGTACAACGTGATCCTCGAGGGCATCTGGTTCTACTCGGGCTTCATGGTCGCCCTGTCGTTCCGCCAGCGGAACCTGCTGCGCAACTTCGGCTCGCTCATGGACTGGGTGGTGCGCGACGAGTCACTGCACCTCAAGTTCGGGATCAACCTGATCCTCACCGTGCTCGACGAGAACCCGGAGCTGCAGACGGCCGAGTTCGCGGCGGAGATCAAGAAGATGATCACCGACGCCGTCGAGATGGAGGAGGCGTACAACAACGACCTCCTGCCGAACGGCATCCTCGGCCTGAACTCCACCTACATCAACCAGTACGTCAAATACCTGGCCGACCGCCGGCTCGAGGAGCTCGGCTTCGGCCCGGAGTACAACGTGACGAACCCGGCCAAGTGGATGGCGACGGCGAACGACACCCTCCAGCTCGTCAACTTCTTCGAGTCGACGAACACCTCGTACGAGTCGAACGCGAAGGCGTCCTCGTAGCGCGGGCATGACGGATCGCCGGGAGCAGGCCGTCGCGGCCCTTACCGAGATCGACGAGGGCACGCCGCGGTCGCGCTCATCCTCGGCGAAACCGTCAGTGATCGTGCTGCGGGCGGGATCGTGAAGGACTAGGCGCCGGTCGCCACCGGTCGGTCCGGATGGTTCGACCACTGGCTCCAGGAGCCGGGGTAGACGATGGGCTCGAATCCCGCGACGGCGAGCGCGAGAGCCTCGTGCGACGCCGTGACGCCCGAGCCGCAGTAGACGCCCACCGGCGCGTCACTGCGCGCGCCGAGCGCCGTGAAGCGGGCGCGCAGCGCGGCGGGGTCGAGCAGTCGGCCGCTCTCGTCGAGGTTCTCGGCAGTGGGGGCGCTGATCGCGCCGGGGATGTGGCCCGCACGCGGATCGATCGGCTCGACGTCGCCGCGGAAGCGCTCCGCGGCGCGCGCGTCGAGGAGCACGCCGTCGGCCGCGAGCGCGGCGACCCCGTCGATCCCGACCGCGGGCATCGCGCCCGACGTCAGGACGACGTCGCCCGGTTCCGGTGCGGGGCCGTCGCCCGTCTCGAGCGCGAAGCCGGCGTCGGTCCAGGAGCGGAGGGCGCCGTCGAGCACGCGCACGTCGGCGATCCCCGCGTCGCGCAGCATCCACCACGCCCGTGCCGCCGACATGCCACCGAGGTCGTCGTAGACGACCACGGTGTCGCCCGTGTGCACGCCCCAGGTGCGCGCCGACCGCTGGAGGGCGGCGGGGGAGGGCAGGGGATGCCGACCGTCGACGGGCGCACCCGGGGCGGCGAGCTCGTGGTCGAGATCCACGTACGCGGCCCCAGGGATGTGCCCGGCGCGGAAGTCCGGCCTGCCATCCGGCCGGTCGAGGCGCCAGCGCACGTCGAGGATGCGGACGGGACCGCCGTCGCCGTACCGGCCCGCGGCGAGGGCCTCGTGCAGCTCCGCGGCGGTCGTGAGGTGCGCGGTCATGGGACCGACGCTAGCCGAGCCGCTCAAGTGCTGGTGGCCGACGATCGCCCCCCGGCGAGCCGGCCACCAGCGTGCTCTGACGCGATCGGATAACCCCCCGACAACGCGCATGCACCCGCATCCTCGTCCTCTCGAACGATCGATCGCGGAGCGACACACAGTACCCGACAAGACTCCGAAAACGCCCCAGTCCGGGGTACAAATCGCGCCGGTCCCCCTATCCGTGGGCTTTTTTTCAACACCTCTTCACGTTCGGTCCTTGACCCCCTGCAAACGTCTCGATAATCTGGCCAAGCTTCGCCCCCCGACGAAGCGTCGAGCTCCCCCCGCAGCACTCTCAGCATCATCTGCTCGGCGTCCGCCTGTACCCCCCGACAGGTCCATAAAAATGCACGCGTTCCCCAGCGCGTCATCGGTCGTTCCCTTCGACCTCGACGCGCACTCTCTCAGCACCACGAACGTCTCGCTCGGCCTCTCCGTGTCCGGAGTCGTCCGATGACCGCCGCGATCCCCGTCCAGGCTCCGGCCGGCGGTGACAGCGCGGCCCTCACCGCGGCTCACGACGCCGACACCTCGACGTGGTCCCGACGTCGCCTGCTCAGTCGGCGGACCGTCGACGCCGCGGCGATCGCCGTGTCGATCTCGGCCGGCTTCGTCGTGGGCACGCTCCTCGACACCCGCGCCGCCGACCTGCTGCCCCGCGCGGGCTCGCTGCTCCTGCTGGGCTTGGCGTGGTTCGTCGCTCTGCGCGTCACGGCACCGCACGAGCGCCGCCGCGTCGCGGCAGCCCGCCCGGACTACCGCTCGGTGGTCGGCGGGACCGCAGCCGCCTTCGGCGTGCTCGCCGCGATCGCGGCATTCGTCCCGAACCTCGGCCTCCGCGTGGACCTCCTCGTGACGCTGCCGCTCGGGCTGGGCGCGCTCCTCGCCGGCCGGGCCGTGTGGCGTGCCCGTCTCGCCAAGGCGCGGGCCGCGGGTCGGCACCTGCCCCGGGCGGTCATCGTCGGCACGGGGTCGCAGGTCGACTTCGTGATCCGCCAGCTGGGCCGGACGCCGATCGCGTCCTACGCCGTGGGCGGCATCGTCCGCATCGGCGACGTCGCGAGCATCGCCGAGCTGCCCGAGAGCGACATCGTCGCCTACCGGGGCGCGGAGTCCGTCCGCGAGGCGGCGCTCACGACCCGCGCCGATGCGGTCATCGTGGCAGGGGGACCTGAGGAGTCCGCGGGCTTCCTCCAGTCGCTCGCATGGCAGCTGGAGCGCACCTCGACCGAGCTCGTGCTCGCCTCCGCGCTCGACAGCGTCAGCCAGGGCCGCATCTTCTTCGACACCTCGGCGGGCCTGCCCCTCATCCGCGTCGCGTCGCCGACCTTCTCGGGCGGCAAGCACATCGTGAAGCGCGCCATGGACATCGCGGTGTCCGGCCTCGCGCTGCTCGTCGCCGCCCCCGCGATGGGCGTTCTCGCCCTCCTGGTCCGCTTCGACAGCAAGGGCCCCGCGCTCTTCCGTCAGGAGCGCATCGGCGTGGACGGTAACACCTTCACGATGTTCAAGTTCCGCTCCATGGTCGTCACGGCAGAGGCCGACCTGGCGGCGCTCCTGGAGCAGAACGAGGGCTCGGGCGTCCTCTTCAAGCTGAAGCGCGACCCCCGCGTCACGCGGATCGGCGCGATCATGCGGAAGTACTCGCTCGACGAGCTCCCGCAGCTCTGGAACATCTTCATCGGTGACATGAGCCTCGTCGGACCCCGTCCCTCGCTCGCGCGCGAGGTCGCCGAGTACGAGGAGCACGTCCACCGTCGGCTCAACATCAAGCCGGGCCTCACCGGGGCCTGGCAGGTGAGCGGCCGCTCCGACCTGAGCTGGGACGAGAGCGTCCGCCTCGACCTGCTGTACGTGGAGAACTGGTCCATCTGGGGCGACCTCAAGATCATCATGCGCACGGTCAAGGTCGTGGTCGACCCCGCCGGGGCCTACTAGATGTCAGTCGGTTCCCGGGTGCTCCGGGATCCTGTTCCGCATCGCAACAGGGGAACATGGGTCTCATGACTCTGGTGCCGCCTCGGAATGCAGCCCGGTGAGGGCGTCCATCGCATTCGCGGCACAGCGCGCCGGCCGCTTCCTCCCCGGGCCGCTCCGTCGCTGGGCCGGCCGCCTCATCCGTCCCGGCGGCGATGAGACGGTGGAGCTGCCCGACTGGTCCACGCCGCTGCTCGGCGGCGGTCCGCTGACCTGGCCCGCTCGATCGGCCGCGCGGCGGACCGAGGCCCGTCCGGTCTCGGAGCCGACCGGCGTCCGCTGCCTGCTGGTCACGGAGTCCCTCGACGCGGGCGGGATGGACGAGTTCGTCGCGTTCCTCTCCCGGGGTCTGCGCGACCGCGGAATCCAGGTCGCGGTCCTGCTCGTCCCCGTCGGAGTCGAGCGCGGGATCGGTCCCATCGGCCATGAGCTGCTCGCGGAGGGCATCGAGGTGGTCGACGGTCCGAGCGTGGACGTCGAGCGATGGATCGCGTCGTGGTCGCCCGCGATCATCTCGGTGCACGGCAACGCCCGCTCCCCGATCGAGGTCGGTCACCGGCTCGGCGTGCCCGTCGTGCTCGTCCTGCACGGGATGCACGATCTCTTCGGCATGATCGACGCCGAGCTGCTGGAGCGCTATGAGCTCCTGACCGGGACGGTCTGCGTCAGCGAGCTCGTCCGGCAGCAGTACCTGGCCAGGTCGTCCCTCATCGACCCGTCACGGGTGCTCACGATCCCGAACGGCATCGACGCCCAGCGCACCGTGGGCGTCGCTCGCGCGGAGGCGCGCGCCGCCCTCGGACTGCACGACGAGCTCGTGTTCCTCTCGCTCTCGCGGCACAGCATCCAGAAGAACACCTACGGGCTCGTGAGCGCCTTCGACGAGATCGCGCGCACGCACCCGTCGGCGCACCTCGTGATCTGCGGGCGCGTCGACGATGCCGGGTACGCGCGACAGGTGCTCGCCCTCCGCGACCGCTCGGCGTTCGCGGATCGGATCCACCTGCGCGACAGCACGCGCCGCCCGGACGTCCTCCTCGCCGCGGCCGACGGGTTCGTCCTGGACTCCTTCTTCGAGGGCTGGGCGCTGGCCTCCATGGAGGCGCTGCTGGCCGGTGTGCCGGTCATCGCGAGCGACGTCGGCGGCGCCCGGGAGCAGCTCGAGGGCGCGCCGGTGCGCGGGATCCTCGTCGCCAACCCGCTCGGTGATCCGCTCGTGGTCGACTGGGAGAGCATGGCGAGGGCGCGGTTCGCGCCCCAGGCCAACCGCGCCGAGCTGATCGCCGCGATGGACGCGTTCGCCCGCGGCGACGCCGGGTTGGCCTCCGCGGCGGAGATCTCCGCCGATGCGCGCGCCCGCTTCGACGCGGACCGGTGCCTGGACCTGCACGCGCAGGCGATCCGAGCCGTGGCGGCCGGCGCTCCGCTGCCTCAGCCCTCGCCGTCCGCCTGAGGACCTCGGCGGGGCGTCGGTCCCGCCCGGACGCCTCAGCGGCGGCGCGGGCTCGACGGTGCGGCGGAGACGTCGTCCTCTGGATCCTCGAGGGATTCGTCGTCCACCGTCTCGGCGCGCGCTGCCTCATCGTCGGTCGACGCGTCGACCACCGACTCGGGCTCGGTGGTCGCGTCGGGCTCGTCGTCGACGGCAGCGGGGTCGGCGGGCGCCGTATCCGTCGACGGCTTCGCCGCCCGCGGAGCGGCCGTCGCCGCGGCGGCCGACTCCGTGGCGAGCTCGCGCCGCCGGCGGCGGGCCGACAGCGCCGCGCCCAGCGACACCGAGCCGAAGATCAGGATGACGCCGAGCACGGCGACGACGATCACGCTGCGCAGCCGGCTCGAGATCTTCTCCGTCGCCCGGTCGGGGGCGGACGCCTGGATGGCGGTGTACAGGTAGCGGTCGTCGGCGCCGTTCACGGTCTGGATCTGGCGCAGCGTGGCGGTGAACACCGTCCCGAGCTCCTTGGTCGTCGCGAGCGACTGGGCCGGGGTGTCGCCGGTGCCGGTGATCGTCGCGATGAAGCCCGATCCGCTCACGCTCGGCGCGACGGTGAAGTCCGTGCCGAGACCCTTCGACTTCAGGTAGTCCTGGGTGGCCGGCGCGTTCAGCTGCGTGATGACGACGCTCGTGACCAGGCTCGGATCGGACGACCGCAGGTACGGGTTGTTCGAGTTGAGCTTGGCGAGGGCCGGGTCCGCCTCGATCTGCTGATCGGTCGGGACGTCCGGATTGACCACCGCATAGGACGCGGTCGACTCGTAGTCGCGCGGGCCGTAGGCGAAGACGAAGAGTGCCGCGGCGATCGCGATCACCAGTGCCGGGAGCGCGAACCACCGCTGCTGCCAGATCCGTCGGAGGACCTCGATCGGATCCATATCATGCGCCTCTCTCGAAGGGGACGGAACGGAGACCGGGGACGCCGGTCTCCGCCTTGCAGATCTTCCAGACTCCGCCGGCCAGCGCCACCAGCAGCGGGTAGGTCAGCGTGAAGACCGGGAACGACAGGGAGTCGAAGGCGATGGACCCGGCGGCCGCAGCGGCGAGGCCGCCCGCGAGCGCGCCGGCGAGCGCCTTCATGCCGGGGTCGGTGGTGTGCCGTGCCGCGACGATGGTCATGATCGCGGGGGCCAGCAGGTAGAACGCGACGCAGATCAGACCGACGTACCCGGTCGTCACGGCGGACGTGAGGAACTGGTTGTCCAGCACGTAGACGAGGTTGCTCGTGTCGTACGTGCCCGGTCCGGTGCCGAACAACGGGCGCTGATCGAGCATGACCTCGATGCGCGGATAGTTGTTGAGGCGGTTGGCGATCGACGGGTCCGACGAATCGGCGGTGAGCGCGCCTGTGAGCGTCCCGACGAAGCCCGGGACGATCGCGAAGGCGGCGATCACCAGGATCGGCACGATCACGACCATCCACCTGCGCACGAGGCGCGGCATGAACGGCAGCGAGACGGCCAGCGCGACGACCACGCCGAGGACCCCGGAGCGGGACACGGTCATGATCACCGCGGCGCCGAACAGGAGCGCCTGCAGCCAGTGCAGCCAGCGGAGGCCGCGCGTGTCGTAGATCGCGCGCCACATCGACAGGGGGAGGAGCATCGCGCTGGTCACGGCGAACTCGATCGCGTGGAACGTGCTGCCGGAGACCCTGACGAGGTTGCCGCGCGCTTGGAAGGCGTCGTCGCCCCCGTTGTAGGTGAAGCCGGGCATGGCCGCCTGGACCCACTCCATCGGGTTGATCTGGAAGACGAACTGCACGACCCCGACCAGGCTGCTGAAGAATCCGCCGGCGATGAGCCACCGCGCGATGCTCAGGACCTCGTCGCGCGTGTTCACGGCGTCGCCGATGCAGAGGATCAGCCCCAGGCTGGCGACGACGACCACGACCCACCGGTCCGCCGCTGCGAGTCCCTCGACGCTCGCCTGCCCGACCCAGCCGCCGTAGAGCGACACGTAGGAGGCGAGGATCCCGAAGGCGAACACGGCGCCGGCGAGACGTCCCGGGTGCCGCAGCGGGAGCGGGTCGTGCAGTCCCCAGAGCCAGGACGCGAGCCACGCCAAAAACAGCACGCACGACAGCATGATCGGGACCGTGCCGACCGCGCCGAGCGGCTCGATGATCATGCTCGACGGGAAGAAGAAGATCGCGAACGCGGTGAAGCGGAGGAGCAGGGGCGCGTCGGATCGACCTCCGACCTCGAGCGGACGCGAGTCGCGCTGCGGACGGAGGCGGGGAGCGCGGACGATTGCCTCTGCGGTCACGCCGCTTCCTCTCCGTGAGCGGGCAGGCCAGAACCTGATGATTCTACGTCCCGGCTTTCACAGGGAAGCCTGAGAGGGACCCCCCTTTCGCGTCCCAGCGGCGAGTGCGCGGAGGAGCGCGGCGCGGGCATCCCAGCTGTGCATCCGCGCGACGGCGTGTCGGCGGCGGTCGCCGTCGGCGGTCCGCCCCGCGGCGATCCGCTCGCGCACCCTGCCCGCGAAGTCGCCTCCGGAGCCGATGATGTCGACGCCCTCGGCATCGAGCCAGCGGGCGGCGGGGATGTCGGTCGAGACGACCGGCAGGCCGGCTCCGAGGTACTCGAGAGTTTTCAGCGGGAAGCTCGACCGGTTGAAGGGCGAGTCCGCATACGGTGTGATGCCGACCGAGGCGACGGCCATGAGCCCCGCCAGCTCCTCGTACGGCCGGGCGCCGAGCCAGTCGACGCCGGGAGCCGCCAGCACCTCGTCCAGGCGACGGCCGAACGCGGGATCGCGGTCCGCTCGGGGCCCCACGACCGTGAGCGGGACTCCCGCCCCGACCAGGTCCTCGAGGATGCCGACGTCGAGCCGCTCGTTGAGCTGGCCGATCAGGATGGCGGGGGAGCCGGCCGGCGCGGGCGCCGGGAGCTCGGCCACGGGCTCCGATCCGTTCGCCAGGACCTCGACGCCGGCCGTCCCGGCCCGCCGGGCGACAACGTCCGCGAGCGCGGGGGAGACGGCCAGCACCAGGTCCGCGTCGTGCACGTTGCGCCGCAGGATCTCCGCGGTGTCGACCGGTGAGAGCCCCATGAGCCCCGCCCCGCCGACCCAGTCGTCCGTCGCGTAGAGCACGCGCAGCCCGCCGACGCCTGCTGGGAATCGCCGGTTCGACGCGGCCAGCACGACGAGCTCGGGGGCGACGCCGAGGCGGCGGAGCGCTCGGCGGATCTGCCCCGCGACGAGCCGGCGGCTGAGGCCGCGGACGATCGGGCGGGTGAGGGCGGGCGGTCCGAAGGTGCGGACGCGGGTCACGCCCCGGAACGGATGGGAGACCGCGGCGCGAAGGGCGCCGCTGCGGCGTCGCAGCACCGACACCGGCGGGTCGATCCAGACGACGCGACCGGTCCGGGCCAGCGCGGAGACGAGACGGCGATCCGTCCCGGCGATGTCATCCCAGGTCCCGCCCGCGAGGTAGACGACCGGTCCGGGGTCGGGGTCCTCGGCGGACGCCGTCCTCGACGGGCCGGGCAGCTCGCCCCACGACGACTCGCGCGCGACGGAGCGGAGAGCGAGCGCGTGGCCGGGGACGCCGATCCGCAGGACCTCGCCCAGGACGACCAGGCCCCGGTAGGCGGCGGCGTACGGGCGCGAGCGATGTTTGCGGATGTAGCGGATCCGGTTGACGGCCATGAGCGCGTCGAGGCGTGACGACGCCCCGGATCCGCCCTCGGAGTGACGGATGACCGCTCCGGGCGTGTACATGATGCGGAATCCGGCGTCGCGGAGGCGGCGGAAGTAGTCGGTCTCCTCCGAGTACAGGAAGAACTGCTCGTCCCACGCGCCGACCGCCGCCATCGCGGCGGGGCTCAGGAGGAGGGCGGCGCCCGTCGCCCACTCGACCTCGTGCGGCATCTCGTACGGCGCCGGGTCGAAGACGGTCTCGGCGAAGCGGCCGGGCCGTGAGCGCAGCCGGGCCCCGACGAGGGCGTCGCCGAGCGCGGCACTCAGCGACGGCTCGCGACGCAGGGAGAGCGAGACGGCGCCGTCGTCGCCGACGAAACGCGGGACCACGGCGCCGACATCGCCCTCGAGGCTCTCGAGCATCGTCGCGATCGCCCCGGGGGCGACGGCGGCGTCGGGGTTCAGGATCAGGACCGGACGGGACCCGTCGAGCCGAGCCAGCGCCGAGTTGATCGCGGCGGCATATCCGATGTTGCCGCCCGTGTCGAAGACGAGCGCCTCGGGCGCATGCCGGCGGGCCACGGCCACGGTGTCGTCGGCCGACGCGTTGTCGGCGACGAGGACCGCGAGACGGAGCTCCCCGGCGTCCGCCCGGACGCTGTCGAGGAGGTCGCCGACGTCGTCCGCACTGTTGTAGGTGACGATCACGACGGCGAGGTCGTGGGGCGCGTCAGGAGACGTGAGGGTCAGGAGGGCCTCCGCTGATCGGACTCGGGCCGCGCCCGACTCGGTTCAGTTCAGGGCGATCCGGTAGATGTGGTGAGTGTATTCGGCGGCGAAGGAGTCCGTGAAGGTCCCATTGGAGGGGGTGATCGCGCGGTTCTCGCCGACGACCTCGACCGAGCCGTGCAGCCCCTTGGGGAGCGTGAAGGTCTTGGAGCCGGTGGAGCCGTCGGTCATCGCGAACACGTAGGCGTAGCCGCCCGAGACCTTCAGGCTGGTGTCGAGGCCGGCGCCGAAATTCCACTTGTACGACTGCGTGTTGATCACCGGCGCGAGTGACTGCACCTGCGCGTCGATCGCGGTGATCTTCGCGGTGAGCGCGCTGCCGCAGTCGAGGATCGAGTAGGTGCCGCACTGCCCGCTGTTGTTGTGCTGGAAGTACGCGATGCCGGCGGCGCCGTGGATGATCGAGCTCCACACCGCGCCCTCGATCTGGTTCGGGGCGATCGTCTTGGAGTCGCCCTCGTTCAGGAACGGCTTCGCGGTCTCGACGAAGACCCAGTTGGGCGTGGCGGAGCCCGAGTAGGAGGCCATCCGGTCCTGCAGCCAGCCGTACGCGCTCGAGGACGCGGGGTTCTTGCCCTTGGGCCAATACGACGACTGCTGGATGATGCCGTCAACCTGGGGGCTCGTGTAGGCGTACTTGTCGACGCTCGTCACGTCGACCGAGCTGACGAACTGCGACATGGTGTTCGGGGCCCAGAAGCTGCCGAGCACGCCGTTGCCGAAGTTCGACTGGAGGAAGCGGCCGTCGCCGTCCTGGAAGGACGCGGCGAGCTGCTTCTGCGAGGAGAGACGCGAATTCTCGGTGTTGCCGCTGCAGCCGCTCGAGCCCATCTCGCACTCGTCCGAGACGTGCCAGCCGACCACGCGCGGGTCGTTGCCGACCTCGCTCTTGGACCACTCGTCCTGGGCGATCACGGAGATGCCGGTCGACGTCACCGTGCTGATCGGCGAGCCGTCGTGCTCGGCGCCCATGTAGGTGTTGATGCCGGCGGCCTTGAGGGCCGGGGCGTCGCCCGGCTTGCCGAGGAACACGGAGATCGGGAAGAACGAGGGGCTCGTCCATCCGGAGGCCGCCGCCTTCGAGAACTTCGAGTAATAGGCAGGGCCGCCCCACCACGCCACGCGCGGCAGATCGAGGCTCGAGCCGTCGCCCGCCGGCGCGGCCGGGGGCGCGGTGGCCGTTTCGGCGGGCGTCGGCTGCGCCGTCGCGGAGGTGGACGGCGTCGGCTGGGATCCCGTCGAGTAGGAGATGTCGACGAAGTAGTTCGAGTGCCCCCACACGCTGTGCGGCACCTTGCCGACGCGATAGCTGTAGACGCCGGCATCACGCGGGTAGGTCACGATCCCGTCGGTGGAGCGCTTCGCGAAGCCCCCGACGTCGCTCGCGTAGTGACCCCGGGGCGCCACGTAGGAGGCGATGAGCTGCTCGCCCGCCTTCACGTGGAGGGGCTTCGCGAGCTTCGCCTCCACCCAGCCGACGGACGTGGTCCGCGGGAACGTGACGGTGCGCAGCACCTTGCCGCTCCGCGTCCAGATGTGACCGACGTGCTTGCCGGTGTTCTGCGCCCCCCGATAGAAGCGAATGCCGGAGACCGTGATGGCCTGGGATGCGGAGAAGCGGACGCCCAGCTCGGCGGCGTTCGGGTCGGCGGTCGACGCGGTCTTGGGCGTCATCCCTGCGCTGAACACCGTCGCTTCCGCCGAGCGCGGCTGCAGCACGACGAGGACGACGGAGAGCGCCACCGCCAGCGATGCGATGACGGCGACGGGAGCGAGGATGCGCTTCCCGGGTCGCAGCAGATTCAATCGGTCGCGCGTCGAAGGCACATCGTCTCCCAGCTCGCCCCAGCTCGTGCCCCCCGAAGAGGGGGTGTACCCCCGTTGGCGACCCTAGCCGACGCTCCCTGTGTAGTGCTGAATACTGGCCGAACTCTCATGCGGCGATCCCGCGGCCGGTCAGGCCTCGAATCGGTCGGCTACCCATCGGAGCACGTCCTCCCCGGTGCTGGAGTTCGACTGGATGTGCACGGCGAGGTCGTCCGCAGCCAGCGTCTCGAGGAACGCGCGCGCTGCGGCCAGGTCGAGCGGGCGCGGGTTCCAGTGGCTGTGGCACAGGCTGCGGTCGGAGGCGAACGTCGGGACGGACGCTCCTTCCGGCGCGCTCGCCCAGCTCCCGACGAGCATGAATTCCGAGAAGTCGAGACTTCCGCCGACCGTGCGCGCCCACGGGCGGCCGGCCACCGACTCGACGCGGGACAGCGCGCTCCGGACGAGCTCCGGAGACCAGCTGTTGAACGGGGCGATGTAGTCGGGGCGATCCGGTTCGGGCCCCTCGAGGCCGAGCAGACGGGCGCTCTCGGCGAGCCACCGGACGTGGCGCGTCATCGCGTCGTCGACGCCGTGGGGCAGGCGGTAGAGCCGCACCGCGTCACCGCGACGGAAGGTCGCCTCCTCGATCGGGCGCACGGCGATGACGTCCGAGTCGATCAGCAGCGCCACCTCGTCCTCGAGCGCGGAGACCAGCGCCAGCTTCACGACCTGTTGGAGCATCCAGCCCCGGATCGGCGGCCAGGGCCTGCGCGCGTTCACGGCACCGATGCGGTAGCCGCGGGGCAGGCCGGGGAGGCGGGCGAACCGGGTCGTGGAGACGAACTCCCGTGGCAGGACGCCGCGGTACCCGACGACCTCGAGCCGGTCGTCGCCGACGCCGCGGAACAGGTCCACGTCGAGCTCGGGCACCGCCACGATGTGCCGGACGCCGGGGTCGGTCCAGCGCAGGACCGACGCGTGCAGTCGCCGGAAGCTCGGGAGGTCCGGCGCGTGGGAGGGGGTGACGACGACGAGGCTCACCCGCGCACCTCAGCGGCTCGAATCATCGCGCTCCCATCTCTGCGCCCGGCGTGATCCGGGTCCGCGGCGTGCCCAGAGCACGACGGCCGCGTAGGCCGCCGCGTCGAGGGCCGAGCGGGGACCGCGGGCGGTGCCGAGCAGCTCTTTCGCGGTCCGTGACGTGCTGTCGTGCCCCTGGTCCTGACCCGCGCGCAGCCCGCGCCGCAGGACGCCGACGAGGCTGCGGAGCGTCCGCGGGGTCCTGACCACGACCGGCTCGGTCGGGAGCACCTCGCGACGATCCGCCGGGAACGTCCGGTCGATGAACAGATCGTCCGCGGTGACGGCCGGGAACTGCGCGAACCGCGCATGCCCGGCCTCGCTGACGGCGTAGACGCCGGCGCCCCAGAGCGCCTGCCCGAACGAGGGGATCCGCGTGCGGGCGCGGTAGTACGCGCGCACGATCCACGACGCCCCGACGGTGTCGTACCGCGCGGTCGGACGGGCGGCCTCGAGGACCGTGGTCGGTCCGGCGAGTGCGCGCAGGACGGCCGCGAGCGCGTCGGGGGTCGCCTCGATGTCGGCGTCGAGGTAGATCCGCGGCCAGGCGGAGGCCAAGCGGTCGCCCTCGTTGAGGGCCGCCGCCTTCGAGGCCTCCGCGACCTCCACGACCCGGACCCCCGGATGCCGGCGGGCCCGGTCCGCGGTGTCGTCGACGGAGCCGTTGCACACCACGATGATCTCGACGCCGGTCGCCCCCGCGAGCGGTTCCAGCGCCTCGAGGGTGCGATCGATGACCGACGACTCGTTGTGCGCCGGGATGATGACGGCGCCCCGGACCCCGCTGAACGGCGCCGAGCGGCGCATCGCGGGGAGGAGGACGGCCCGCCGCGAGGCGAGGTACGCCGCGGGCCCCTGCCCGAGATAGCGGCGCGCGAGCCGACGGGGCTCCAACGCGAGGCGCCATGCCCACTCCATGCCGGCGCGGGAGACCCAGCTCGGAGCGCGGGACACGCGCCCGGCGAGGAAGTCGACGACGGCGCCGAAGGCGAGGAGCACCCGCGCACCCGTCTCCGGGCCGTGGCGGTCGATCCACACCTCCTGCCGCGGCTTCCCGAGTCCGACGACGAGCAGGTCGACGCTCGCCGCGCGCACCTCCGTGGCCAGCGCGCGGGCGGCGTCGTCATCCGTCACCTGATGGCGCGTGGGCGACCAGGACCCGGCGATGACGAGCCCGGGGCGATCCCGCGCCAGGACGTCGAGCAGCTGCTGCCGCGTCTCGTCCGCGCCGCCGAGGAATCCCACGCGCACGCCGTCGCGCTCGGCCCGATCGAGGAGCGGTCCGATGAGGTCGCTGCCGGCGAGACGCGGCCAGGCGGTTCCGGTCAGACGGCGCGCGGACGCGGCGATCGGGGCGCCGTCGATGAGGTCGAGCCACTCGACCCGCCCCGCCTCGCGCTCATGGTGCGACGCGCCCGCGTCACCGAAGTGGTGGACGTGGTCGAGGTTGATGGAGGCGACGCCCAGGGGCGGACCGTCCGTGCGCTCCCAGTGGTCGATGATCGCGTCGAGGGCGTCCCGCTCGCTCAGCAGATGGACCGGGAAGCCGGCCACGGCCATCCGACGCGTCTCGCGCGTGATCGCCGGATGCTGCTCGCTCACGAAGGACCCCTCGGGTTCCGGCACGCCCGCGTCGGTGGAATGCGGTCGTCTCTCCCTCGTCAGCGTACGAGGTCGCCGGAGGCCCCGAAAGCCGCCCGATGAGGGGGCGCGCTCGGTCAGGCGAGCGCCTTGCGCACCCGCTGCACGCTCACGGGACCGCGGGCGCCGAGCGGCTGGGCGAAGAGCGACAGGCGGAGCTCCTCCAGCATCCACCGCACCGTCACGAGCCGCTCGGGCGTGGTCGCCGCGAGGGGGAGCGGCCCGCTGGCGTCGCGGTACAGCGCGACCGCCTGCTCGACCTCGGTCTGCCAGGCGCGGTCGCGGCCGAGGTTCTCGCTCATGCGCTCGACGCGGTGGACGATGCCGGCGAGGTAGACCGGGACGCGCGGGAGCTGCGCGGCGCCCGTGATGCGCACGAAGCCCGGATGGATGAGCGCGGCGAGCTGCCCGCGCGCGTCGGCGAGCGGCCCCATGAGCGCCATCGACGACGCGCCGGAGATCGCCCGGTCGGCGTCGCGCGCGGCGGCGAGGGCACGCGCCGCGAGGGCGACGAGGGCGAAGGTGCGGTCGACGAGCGCGGCTGACACCTCGCGGCGCAGCGCCTCGAAGCCGGCGGCGTCGAAGGGGGCGCGCTCGTCGGCGACGTCGTCGACGACCGCGAGAACGGCATCCTCGATGAGGGCCGCGACGGATCGGTACGGGCTCGTTGCGAGCACGAGCTTCTCGGTCGTCGTGAGGTGCTCCTGCACGTACGACGCCGGGCTCGGCAGGGTCGCGGCGATCAGCCGGCGTACCCCGCGGCGGTGGGCGACCGCCTGCTCGCCCGCGTTCGCGAGCACCCGCAGCGCGACGTGATCCCCCTCGTCGACGAGCGCGGGATAGCCGCGGACGGCGCCGTTCTGCAGCTCCGTCGGGAGGTCGCCGAGGTCCCACGCCTCGACGCGGTCGCGCTCGATCGCCGCGCGCGGCGGGGCGACCGCCTGCGCGACCGACGTGCGCGTGCGATCCGCGAGCCGGGCCTGCAGCTCGCCGAGGTCCTTGGAGGTGCCGACGCGACGGCCGCGTTCGTCGACCGCGGCGAAGCCCATGCGCAGGTGCGCAGGGAGGCGGTCGACGTCGAAGTCCTCGGGGCGCACGACGACGTGCGCGAGGCGGCGGGCGGCGTCGGCGATCGCCCGGGTGAGCGGCACGTCGGGATCGTCGGGCAGCTCCGGCAGGATCCGCCGGGCCCAGTCGCCGGCCGGCACGAGCTCGCGCCGCACCGCCTTCGGGAGCGTGCGCAGCAACGCCGTCACGAGCTCCTCGCGGAGCGCCGGCACGAGCCGGTCGTAGCCCGCGGGGGACGCGGCGGGCAGCCGCGCGAGCGGGATCTCGACCGTGATCCCGTCGTCGGCCGCGCCCGGCTCGAAGCGGTAGTCGAGCCGGAAGCCGCCGATCTCGTCAGGGAAGGCCGCGGCGTCCTCGGCTTCGTCCTCGAGGAGGTCGGTGCGCGTCATCGTGAGGA
>Ga0247757_10001138_pt1 | contig 19041 bp, 13 predicted proteins | sample UWRJL126311R4_FD_180929 | JGI IMG/M metagenome (GOLD analysis project Ga0247757, IMG submission 180929) | Plant litter microbial communities from Arlington Agricultural Research Station in Wisconsin, United States - UWRJ-L126-311R-4 | ecosystem: Environmental > Terrestrial > Plant litter >... | reverse complement strand
CCACGCTCTCCCGCCTGCGCGTCAACGTCCGCCCCTCGCGTACGGTGACGGTCACCGGCACCATCGCCGGCGATGCCGTCACCGTCTTCACCGGCACCGCCCCCAAGAAGGGCTTCGCGCTCGACTCCACCGCGGGAACCGCCGCCTTCGCCGGCGCCCCGCTGGCCCTGAGCCGCGGCGCCGCCAAGGCCGTCCGCACCCGCCTGAAGCTGCGCCGCACCCCCACCGGCCGCTTCGGCACCCTCGTCCTCACCGCCGGGCCGCTCGGGGGCGGCGGGACCACGACCCCCGGTACCGGCACCACGCCGGGGACCGGATCGACGCCCGGCACCGGCACGACGCCCACGCCCGGCCCCGGGGACCCGCCGATCACCTCGGGCCCGATCACCGACGAGGCGCCGCCGCTGACCCGCCCCGACACCGCGGTGGCCATCAGCACCGCCACCGTGCGCTGGCGCGTGCGGGACTCCTGGATCCAGTACATCGCCGGCGGCAACCCCAGCGGCGTCACCGGCACCAGCGCGCTGGCCGGCGCCACCGGCGACCCCGCGCTGCAGCAGGGCTGCTCCAGCGACGGAACGGTCAACACCGCCGCCCTCACCTACCAGTTCGCGTTCCCGTTCGCGGCGGGGTGGTACGACCCGGTCAGCGGGAAGGCCTCGCTGTCCTTCGCCGGCGGCGTCAACTTCAGGTACCCCACGCACGGCATCGACCTGACGACCTCGACCCCGGAGATCCAGCTCGACGGCGCCGCGTCGAAGCTCGTGTTCGTGTTCAGCGGGACGGGCAGCACCAACCTGGGCGGCAAGCGCAGCGCGCTCACCGACCTGCAGATCGGGGCGCCGCCGTCCCCCAAGGCGTGCGGCAGCGACGTCGCGCCGGCGCAGTCCGCCAACCCGTCGGTGACGGGCACGACGCACGTCTACGAGCGGATCCCCGGCGTCATCCCGGCCGGGACCGGCAGCTCCGTGTTCGCCGGCTTCTACAGCGCCGGCGCCCCGTTCGGCTGGCTCTCCGTCACGTTCACCACCGCCTCCTGACCCCGATCGGAACGCGCACCCCATGACCCTCCGCTTCCCCCGCACCGCCATCCTGGCGGCCACCGTCGCGGCCCTCGCGCTCGCGGCCGTCCCCGCCACCGCCGCGCCGCCCAAGCGGGTCGTCGCCCTCACGCCGTTCACGGCCAACCTCTCCGCCGCGCTGGGCGTGAAGCCCAAGGCGATCGGCGAGACGCTCGGCGGCAACGAGAAGTACGTCAAGGGCCTGGACGGCGTCAAGCGGCTGCCGCTCTCGCACCCCAACGGCCCGAACATGGAGCAGCTCGCGGTCCTCAACCCGCAGCTCGTCCTCTCCTCCCCCACCTGGCGCAAGGGCAACCAGACGATGCGCCAGCTCCAGATGCAGGTCGTGGAGAGCGACCCCACCAGCGTGGCCGACGTGCCCAAGCAGGTCGTGAAGATCGGCAAGCTGCTCGGCCGTGAGAAGCAGGCCGCGCGCCTGGCCAAGCAGCAGCGCCAGTCCATCGCGGCGGCCAAGTCGCACATCACCTCCCACCCCTCGGTCCTGCTCGTGCTCGGCGTCGGCCGCACGCCCTACGCGTTCCTGGAGAACAGCTGGGGCGGCGACGTGATCCGGCAGGCGGGCGGGCGCCTGATCACCAAGGGGCTGAAGAACAGCGGCGGCTTCGCCCGGATCTCCAACGAGTACGTCATCGACCAGGACCCCGACGTGATCATCGCCGTCCCGCACGGCGCGGCGAAGGACATGGAGGGCATGGCGAAGTTCCTGCGCACCAACCCGGCGTGGCAGGACACCCGGGCCGTCAAGGCCGGCCACCTCTACGTCTCCACGGACAACTCCCTCCTGCAGGCCTGGACCCAGGCCGCCACCAGCATCCGCGACGTGCAGGAGAAGTTCCTGCACAACGACAAGTAGCCGCACCCTTCCCGAACTCCGAAAGGACCCCTCCGCATGCGCCCTGAGAACGCGCGGCGTCGATGGACCCTGGGCGCGTTGCTCGCGCTCGTCCTCGTCGCCGCACCCCTGCTGACCGGCGTCAGCCCCGCCCACGCCGCCCTCGGCTGGACCGACGCGCCGACCACCGTCCCCGACGGGCCGCCGGAGGCCGAGGACGTCGGCATCGGCATCCGCCCCGTCTCCGCCACCGTGGTCGACCGGGCCGGGAATGCCTGGTTCGCCTGGACGCAGTCCGACGACCCGGCCAGCCCGAACCCGAACGCCGCCACCTGGAAGCTGCGGATCGCCCACCGGCCGGCCGGTGGCGCGTGGCAGCCCCCGAGCGACGTCACCTCCGTGGTCCGCGCGGCGGGCACGAGCTACGAGACGATCGTCAGCCCGCGCCTGGCCGTGGACGCCAAGGGCACGCCGACGCTGGTGTGGGCCGTGGCCAAGAGCACCGGCTACGTCGTGCGCTCCAGCGTCCGCGCGGGCGGCGCGTGGAGCACCCCGGTCGACGTCGGCACCACGACGATGTCCGGCTCCAACTGGCCGACCCACGTGTCGCTCGCCCTCGACGTCGCGCCGTCCGGCCTGGCCGCCGTGGCCTACCAGGAGCTGAGCGGCACGCGCCTGGCCGTCCGGGACGCCGCCGGCGCCTGGGGCGCGCCCGAGACCGTCGCCACCGCCGCGACGAACTCGATCATCGACACCGTCGGGCTGGGCCGCGACCAGGACGGCGTCCTCACCGTGCTGTGGCGGGAGGGCACGTCCGACGCCAACCGCACGCTGGTGACCCGCACCCGCTCCGCCGAGGGCGCGTGGGGCACGCCCGTCACCCTGACCGCCGCGCCCGGCCGGGTGGCCCGGCCCTCGCTGGCCGTGGACGCGACCGGCGCCGCCGTCGCGGTGTGGGGCACGGCCGACGGCGCCCGCGCCGCGGTGCGTCCGACCTCCTCGTCGACGGCGTGGGCGGCCCCCACCGTGCTCTCCAGCGGCGCCGCCAACCAGGCGCCCACCGCGCCGCAGACCACGCTGACCGACGCCGGCAAGGGCATCCCGTCGGTGGCCTTCGACGTCCACGGCAGCGCCACGGCGGTGTGGCCCGAGGCCGCCGACGGCGGCGCCGGGACGCCCGCCCGGATCCGGGCCCGGGCCGTCACGGCCGCGGGCGTCTGGTCGGACGCGGTGACCGTCGCCAGCGGCGATCCGGCCCCCAACAACCCCATCTGGCCCCGTGTCGCCCTCGGCCCGGACGGCCAGGCGACCGTGGTGTGGACCCGCGCCGCCAGCGTCGCGTTCGTCAGCGGCGTGGCGTGGCTCTCGGGCGGCGAGATCGTCGCGGCCACCCGCGACACGGCCACCGGCGAGTGGAGCGCGCCGCGCACGATGGCCACCACCAACGCCAGCAGCCAGTACGCGTCGGTCACCGCGCTCGGCGCGTTCACCACCGCCAACCTCAACGTCTCCGGCGATCCGCTCGGCAACGTGCTGCTCGGCTACTCGCCGTACTACGGGGCGTCGTTCCCGTCGACGCGGCTGGTCGAGTCGTTCGACCGCCAGGTCGCGGTCGTCCCGCGCCTGGACTGGACCGCCCGCGGCATCACCGGCAGCTCGAACATCCGCACGTGGGTCAACTACCTGCGGACGAACTGGGCCGACGCCGGTCCGGGCGACGTCGAGACCTCGGACGGCGCGAGCCGGCCCGACGCCGGCGACCGCAACACCTGGCGGCTCACCCAGCAGGACGTGTGGCGCGACTCCGTGACCAACAAGATCATGGTCCAGTACCAGGGCACGATCCGCTGGGTCAACCCCGGGCACTTCATCGACATCCGCCTCGTGAACCCCCGGCTGGAGATCGCGGCCGACGAGCAGTCGGCCCGCCTCTACAGCGACGGGCAGTCGAGCGGGTCGATGGCGGACGCGATGGCCGGGCACCCGACGTCCACCCCGTTCACGCACCTGCGCGTGCTCGACCTCGACCTGTCGGCGATCGCCGGCCCCCGTACGAGCGGGGACGGCGCGGTGCGCAGCTGGATCGGCGCGCCGGCCAAGTTCGCCACGGCGGCCGCGGGTGACCTGGGCGTGCAGCAGTACGCCCAGCAGCCGTTCGGGTTCCTCACGTTCAGCACCGCGGCGGTCCCCGAGACCCGGACGCCGCCGGTCGACAACCCGCCGGTCGACAACCCGCCGGTGGACGACCCGCCGGTCGTGGATCCCCCGATCCTCGACCCGCCCAAGGTCGATCCCCCGAAGGTCGACCCGCCGAAGGTGGACCCGCCGAAGGCCAGGCCGCTCGCGGCGACGCTCAAGGGGACGGCCCGCAAGCGCGGCGTGCGCTCGGTGACGATCACCCTGGCCAAGCGGCTGGGCACGTCCAAGAGCCGGGTCTACAAGGTCGCGCTCTCACGCAGCGGCCGCACGGTGGCGACCGGCCGGCTGAAGGACCGCACCCTCACGCTCACCGTGCGCAAGGCCGGGGGGAAGTACCCCCGGATCACGCTGAAGCGCGAGTACGTCCTCTCGGGGACGACCAAGCCCCGGATCGTCAAGACGACGATCCGGATCGGCTGACGCCGCACCTGAGCGCGGCGGATCGGGGCAGCACGCCCGGTCCGCCGCCCGGGTGCGTCAGCGAGGCGCGGTGAGTGTCGCTGCGTGGTTGCCGGGCAACCACTGAGCGACACTCACCGCCTCAGGCGACGCGCCGGGCACCGACGTACGCGGCGCCCCAGTAGTCGTCGAAGATCTCGTGCTCGCGCACGCCGTGCGACGTGGAGGAGATCGCCGTCGTGGCGCTGGTGGCGATCCCGACGTGGGAGGCCCCCTCGCCGTCGGTCGCGAAGAAGACGAGGTCGCCCGCGACGATGTCCGCGCGGGCCACCGACGTGCCGGCCTCGAACTGGTCGAAGCTCGTGCGGGGCAGGGCCACCCCGACCTGGTCGAACGCCCACATGGTCAGCCCGGAGCAGTCGAAGCCCCCCGGCTTCGTGCCCGCCGACCGGTACGGCGTGCCGATCTGCGCCCGCGCCGCCTCGACCGCCTGGAGCGCCACCGCCGAGGGCGCGGCCCCGGTGGGTGCCGCCGGCTCGGTCGTGTCCGCCGTCCCGGGCTCGGGCACCGCCCCGACCTTCGGGGCCTTGGCCTTCGTCTGTGCGGCGGCGAGCTTCCGCTCGATCGCGGCCGCGAACGACAGGTGCATCGCCCGCAGCGTCTGCAGGTTGGGCCGCCCGGTCCGCGTGAGCTTCTTGCGGGACTGGTAGCGGGCGATCGCCGCGCGGGTGTGGGCGCCGATCGCCCCGTCCGCCTTCACGCCGACCCGGCGCTGCACGCTCTTGGCCTGCGACCGCGTGAGCGTGACCGTCTTGGTCTGGGAGACCGCCGGCGCCGACGGGGTGGTCGTCCCGGGCGCGGTCGTCGCGGCGCCCGGAGCGACGCTCGCACCCCCCGCCGTGTCCGCGGAGGCCGAGGCGGCCGGCAGGGCGCCGAGCACGCACGAGAGCGCGACGAGCCGGGCGAGGAGCCTGAATCGCATCCGACATGTCTAGCAAGGATCGCGGCGAGATCGAGGGCCTGGACGAAACCTGGCGGGCCGCCGCCCGGGGCCGGAACGAGGACGCGCGAGCCCGACGCGGATTCGGACACGCCGCGGGACATCAGTCGCCCGATCACCTATAGTCGTGGTCGTTGGACCTCTCGAACGCGGGGAACTCCGGTGGGAATCCGGGGCTGACGCGCAGCGGTATGGGGGACGACCGGATCGTTGTTCCACTGGGCCCTCGGGCCTGGGAAGGAGATCCGGGAGGTCGATCCCGAGCCCGAACACCCGGTCGAGAGCGCAGCTCACCGTCTCGCGTATAGGCGGCAGACCCTCACCTCCGTGATCGGTGCGTGCGTGTCCGTCGCCCTGAGGTTCAGGACAACGACATGCATCAGCAGGCTCCCGTCTTCTCGGCTGCTCGCCCCTCCCGTCTCCGGGCCGGGCGGCGCGTCGCCGGTCTCGTGCTGGTCGCGCTCGCGGCCTCCCCCGCGCCGGCCCTCGCCGTCTCCGACTCGGGCCTCCAGCAGCGCGTGGCCTCCGCCGTCACGTTCCTGCGCGGCCAGCAGGATCCGGCCACCGGCGCCATCGGCTGCGGCTCGCCCGCGACCTCCCCGTGCCCCGCCGGCGGCGCCAACCCCTTCGGCGGCGACTGGTCGCTCCTCGGCCTGTCCGCCGCCGGCGTCCACCCCGCCGACCTGCGCGCCGCACCGGGCGCGCCGAGCGCCCAGGACCACTACCACGCCCTGTGGAGCGGCCCCGACGACCACGTCTGGGGCAGCCAGGCGAACATGCAGGCCACCGACTACGAGCGGGCGATCATCGTCAGCCACGCCGCGGGCCTGCAGCCCACCCGGCTCTCGGCCCAGCAGAACCTGGTGGCCAAGCTCGCCGCGTTCGCCCAGCCCGACGGCACGTTCGCCGCCGTCGGCCTGCCCAACCACACCATCTTCGCGCTCATCGCGCTGGCCCAGACGGCGGTCGGCCAGAGCCCCGCCGGCCGGGCCTACCTCGACCATGTCGCGGACGCGGTGCAGGCCCAGCAGGATCCCGCCGGGTCGTTCGACCCGTCCCTGGACCTCCAGGGCGCCGCGCTCGCCGCGCTGTGCCTGGCCGGCCGGACCGGGACGCCCGCGGTCACGCTCGGCATCGCCAACCTGCTGTCGCGGCGGTACCAGACGCCCGGCCCGTACTTCCTGACGATCGGCAACTCGAGCGCCACGAGCTGGGCCCTCGCCGGCCTGGCCGCGTGCGGCATCACCCGAGGCACCGCCGCCTGGGCCGACGCCCAGCTCGAGGCCTCGCTCGACCAGGTCCTGCGCCAGCAGATCACGGTGAACGACACGGCGTCCCAGGTCGGCGGCTTCCCCGTCGCCGCGCCGGACCCGATCCCCCCGACGCTGAAGGCCAACCTCTACGCCTCCCAGGACGGACTGCGAGCCCTGGCCCGAGCCGGGTTCGCCGTCGACCCGCCCGCCCGGCTGCACGCCGGCGATCCGGTGATCCGCCCGGCACCCGCCGTCGCGGACGGCACCGTCGTCCCGGTCGTGCTCGTCGTCGACGCCGGGTTCGGCGACGTACGCCTGTGCTCCACCACCGCGCCCGCCGGCGCCGCGCTGAGCACCGTGCTCGAGCGGGCCCGCCTGGCGTCCGCGCCCGCCGGCTGCGTGACCGGCGCCACGTTCACGGACGGGGCGCTGACGTCGGTGAACGGCGCCGACGCCGACGCCACCAACGGCGGCTGGCGGCTCAGCCTGGACGGCGGCTCCGAGGCCGCCGCGGCCACCCAGGCGGTCCCGTTCGGCGACGTCGTCGCGCTGCGCCTGGAGCAGCCCGCTCCGTTCCGGGCCGACACCGCGAGCCTCGACCTCGGAACGCGCGCCGAGGGCACCGTCGGCGCCCCGCGCACCGTGACGCTGACCAGCCGCGCCGACGCGCCGACGCCGGTGCGCGGCGTGCGGGTGCTCGGCGAGCAGCGCGGCGACTTCCTGATCGCCGACGAGGACTGCACCGAGGCGCCGGTGCCCGCGGCCGGCACCTGCACGATCTCCCTGCGGTTCGCCCCCTCGGCGGCCGGCTCGCGGGCCGGCACGCTGCGCGTGCTCGTCGCCGGCCGCGACCGCCCGCTGACCGTCGCGCTGACGGGCACGGGCACCGCGCCACAGGCCGGTCCGCCCGGCACGCCGGGAGACGCGGGGCACGACGGTGCCGACGGCCGGGACGGCGCGGGCGGCGCTCCCGGGGCACCCGGCGCTCCCGGCCTCACAGGGCCCACCGGACCCGCCGGACCGGCCGGGCCCAAGGGCGCCACCGGCACCGCTCCGCGCTTCACCGTGACCTGCCGGCTGGTCAAGAAGCGGACCGCCGTCGCGTGCACGGTTCGCGCGGCCCGCAAGGCCCGCGTGCGGGCCACCGCCCGCCTGCAGGGCACCCGCCGCACCGTCACGCGATCCGCCGCGCGCACCGTCCGGGTGACGGTCCGCGGACGCGGGCGTCCGCTGCGGGCCCGGCACCGGGTCGCGCTGCGCGTCGCCGTCGGCGGCCGCACGGTCGCGGTGACCGTGCGCGCCGACGGCACCGCCGCGTCCCCGGCCTGAGCCGGCCTCCCTCTTGCCCATCCACCAGGAGACAGTCCACATGCGCCGTACGTCCTCATCCCCCGGGTCGCGTCGCCGACCCCCCCTCGCCGCGGCCGCGGTGGCCGCGCTCGCGCTCGCGCTACCCGCCGCGGCCGCCGCCGCGCCCGCGCCGACCCCCGTCACGGCCTGGGGCCTCAACAACTTCGGCCAGCTCGGCGACGGCACCACGGTCAACCGCGCGACGCCCGGCGCCGTAGCCGGCATCGACACCGCCACGGCGATCGCCGCCGGCGGCTACCACGGGCTGGCCCGGCTCGCCGACGGCACCGTCGCGGCCTGGGGCCGCAACACCACCGGCCAGCTCGGGGACGGCACCACCACCGACCGGCCCACGCCGGTGACGGTCCCCGGCATCACCACGGCGACCGCCGTCGCGGGCGGGCTCAACCACAGCCTCGCCGTGCTCGCCGACGGCACCGTGCGCGCGTGGGGCAACAACGCCAACGGCCAGCTCGGCGACAACAGCATCACGCAGCGGCTCGCGCCCGTGACCGTCTCCGGCCTCACCACCGCCACCGCGGTGGCCGCCGGCGGTCAGACGTCGGCGCTCTTCAGCCTCGCGCTGCAGAGCGACGGCGTCGTGCGCTCCTGGGGCGTCAACGCCAACGGCCAGCTCGGGGACGCCACGACCACCCAGCGCCGGGTCCCGGTCACCGTGAGCGGCATCGCCACCGCGACGGGGATCGCCGCCGGGCGCTCCCACGGCCTCGCCGTGCTCGCCGACGGCACCGTGCGCGCCTGGGGCCTGAACGGCGCCGGGCAGCTCGGCGACGGCACGACGGACACGGCCAAGACCCCGGTGACCGTCTCCGGCGTGAGCACCGCCACGGCGGTCGCCGCCGGGGGCGCGCACTCGCTCGCGCTCCTCGCCGACGGCACGGTCGTCGCATGGGGCGAGAACGCCGACGGCCAGCTCGGCAACGGGACCACGACGGCGAGCAACGTGCCCGTCCCCGTGACCGGCCTGAGCGGCGTGGTGGAGATCGCCGCGACCAACGTCACCAGCTACGCGCGCAAGGCCGACGGGACCGTCTGGGTCTGGGGCGCGGGCACCAACGGCCAGCTCGGCAACGGCACCATGGGGCTCGGCACCGGCTCGACCGTGGCCGTCCGGGTGCCCGCCGTCCGCGCCGCCGGCCTCGCGCTCGGCGGCGTCGGCTACGCGATGTACGACCGCGGCGCGGCGCCCGCGCTGACCAGCGTCCCGTCCCTGGCCTTCGACACGCAGGCCCAGGGCACGCTGAGCCCGGCCAAGACGGTCACGGTGACCGCCGGCTCGGATCCCCTGGTCGTCTCCCGCGTCACCACCGCGGGGGCCGCGGGCGACGACTTCCTGGTCACCGGCGACACGTGCACGGGCGAGACGCTCGCCGCGGGCGCTGCGTGCACGGTGCGGGTGCGCTTCGCCCCCGAGGCCGAGGGTGCGCGCACTGCGACGCTCACGGTGCGCGGCGACGCGCCCGACCCGATCCAGATCGCGCTGACCGGCACCGGCGGCGCGCTGCCGCAGGGGCCGAAGGGCGACACGGGCGCCCCGGGCGACACCGGCGGAACCGGAGCGGCGGGGCCCCAGGGCGAGGCCGGAGAGGCCGGCGAGGCCGGCGCACCCGGCCCGGCCGGCGCCAAGGGCGACACGGGCGATGCCGGAGCCGCCGGGACTCCCGGCGCCCAGGGCGACCCCGGGGCGACCGGCGCCACCGGCCTCCCCGGGGCCAAGGGCGACCGGGGCGACACCGGCGCGACCGGGCCGAAGGGGGCAAAGGGCGACAGCCTGCGGATCACCGTCTCCTGCTCGCTCGTCAAGAAGCGCACCAAGGTGACGTGCAAGGTCAAGCAGAGCACGGCCCGGTCGTCCGTCCGCCTCAGCGGCCGCGCCGTGCACGCCGCCTCTCGCCGCGCGAGCACCGTGACCACCCGCCTGACCCGCCGGGGCCGCGCCACGCTGCGCCGCACGGGCGCGATCCGCATGACGGTCGCGATCGCGGGCGGCGGCCGCACCACCCGCGTGACCACGGTCGCGCGATGACCTTCGACCGCAGCACAACCACCAGGAGGAAGTCCATGCCCGTCCATTCCCACCACCGCGTCCGCGCGGCGATCATCGCCGCGCTCGCGTGCACCACCGTGGCGTTCGCGGTGCCGGCCGTCGCGCAGGCCGCGACCAAGACCGTCACCGTCCGCGTCGAGGGCGAGAACGACACGCTGCTCCCCGAGACCGAGGTCACCATCGGCGACGGCACCGCCGCCGCCCAGAAGTGGGACGCCAGCGGCGCGCTGCCCAACGGCTGCGCCGACGACACGGCGTCGCAGGCCATCGAGCTTGCCACCGAGGGCGACTGGGATCGCGACCTGTACGTCCAGGAGATCCTCGGCGAGACCCAGGGGTACCTCCCGGGCAGCTGGACGATCTACGACGGCACCCACTACGCCGACTGGGGCGTCTGCGACCTGCACCTCGCCGACGGCACCCGCCTGCTCCTGCAGGCCGGCGAGACGGATCCCAGCCCCAACTACCGGCCGTACTCGCCGATCCTGGAGTGGGACGGCGTCCCCTCCGCCCCGGTGAGCACGGGCACGCCGTTCACGCTGTCGCTGACGAAGTGGGTCGTCCCCAACACGGCGGACACGCCCGATCCGCTGTTCCCGCCGAACACCCACTGGCTGAGTCCGGCGATGACGCAGAGCGACGCGGTCGGCTACACGGTGTCCGACGGCACGCACAGCCAGACCACGAACGGGTCCGGCAACGCGACGTTCACGATCGGCACCCCGGGCACCTACACGTTCAAGGCGCAGCTCACGGGCACCCGGGGCGGCAACTGGGCCCGCTCGCTGCCGGTCGACGTGTGCGTGGAGGACCCGCTCAGCCCGACCTGCTGAGCGACGCCCACCGGAGCCCCGTCCCCGGCGCGCGCCACGTGCGCGCGCCGGGAGCGGGAGCCCGCCGGCGGCCGGTCATGCCGGGGCCCCGCACGGATGTGCGACCCTTACCGCGCCGGAACCCACGAGCGATAGGACCGCGGTGTCAGACGATCAGGATTGGCGGCTCCAGGCGGAGCTGGAAGTGGCGGGGAACGACGATGCGCTCGAGGCCATCGTGCGCGACGTCGACCGGCTCGACGGCGAGGGCTCGCTGGTGACCCACGACGGCGCCACGCTCTTCGCCTACGCCGCCAGCCCCGAGGGCCTGGCCACCGCGCGCGGCGCGATCGAGCAGGCGCTGCGCAACGCCTCCGCCGAGGCCACGCTCGTCACCAGCCACTGGGACGACCGCATCGGCGACTGGCTGCAGGTCGACCCGCCGCTGGACTCCGCCGCGCTGGCGGAGACCGAGGCCGTCCTCCAGGACGCGGCGCAGGTCGAGACGCGCACGCTGGTGGCCACCGCCGGCCGCTACTCCGGCGACTCCGTCGAGGACGCGATGCGCGCCTCCGCCGCCGAGCTCGGGCTGGAGCTCACCGTCAAGCAGCAGAAGCACCTGCTCACCTCCCAGATCGCCTTCACGGTCACCGGCCCGCGCGGCAGGGTCGACCAGTTCGCCAAGGGCCTGCACGCCGAGGGGCTGGCGATGTTCCGCGCCGAGGCGCGGGTCTTCGAGCCCTAGGCCCCAGGCCGCCCGCCACGCGGCCCGTCCTCAGGGCCGGGCGACGTACCGGCCGCGCGCGTCGACCGTGCCCGTGGAGTGGTTGGGCGTCCGGTAGCGGCCCTGCTGGCCCGGAGCCTTGGGCGGGGTCCCGGTGATGCAGAAGTCCCACACGCACACCGCCTCGCCCCACACGCCGGCGAACGCGCTCCACAACGCCGGCGTCGCTCCCCCCTGCCGGGTCGGCAGCGGCTGCAGGCACGGGTCGGTGCCGCACCGCTCCCGGCCGTTGGCCGTCCACCCCCGGCGCCCGTCGCGCTCCCCGTCGCCCAGCGACCGCTGCGTGAGCTGGCGGCACGTGCCCGAGCAGGGCAGCGCGTAGGTCGAGTGGGTGCCCGAGGCGACGAAGGCCAGAGGCCGCTCGCGCGCCGCGCGCGCCGCCGCTCCCGGCACGTCCGGCCCCGGCCAGATCCCCAGGCCCCGCACGGCCGGGTCGCCGTCCCAGAGCCGTCGCAGCTGCTCCCAGCGGTACTCGACGACGTCGGAGTGGGCGGCGTACTGCACCGCGCGGATCGCGGGCGCGGTCCCGGCGGCCTCGGGGTGCTCGGTGACGTCGACGACCACGGTGAGGCCCTCCCAGTCGGACTGGTGGTTCAGGCACGTGACGCCATCGACCACCAGGCCCGGGCCGCACAGCGCGCCCCCGCCCACGTCGACCGGGTTGTCCGTGAGGTACCACCAGTAGTCGAGGTACAGCGTGCTGCGGCCCGCGTCCTGCACCGTCACGGGATGGACGTACATGGCGGCGGCCCCGGGCTCGTCCAGCACCCGGTCGGACGGCACGCGGATCCGCAGGTGGCGCCCGCCGCTCGCCAGGTCGGCCGCGCCGGTCGCCGGCGCCGCGCAGCGCTCGTCCGGACCGGCCGGGTCCTCGCACACCGCCACCGCGCGGCGGTCGAGCAGGGCGTCGACCGAGACCAGGCGCGGCACCGGCTCGTCCGCGTCGAAGCGCACCACGGGCCGGAACCGCTCGGCCAGCGCCAGGTCGCGCTTCACCGTCGGGCCGTACGCCGCCAGCCACGTGGCGGCGGCGGCGATCGGGCCGGCCGGCAGATCGCCCCGCGTGAGGATCGACGCGCGGGCCACGAGCTCGTCCCACGTCCGCAGCCGCGCCTGCCGTGCGCGGTCCGCCCGGTCCACGTCGGGCAGCACGGCGATCGTCCGCGTGGTCGCGCCGCCCAGGGGGTTGCCGGCGCGAGCGGCGATCGCGACCCGCTGCCACGCGTCCCGGTCATCGAGCCCGTCCGGGAGGAGCAGCACCAGGGGATCCGCGTCGGGCCGGGCGCCCGGCGCACGTGCGCGCCCCTCGCGCGCGGGCCGGCGCACGGCGGAGAGCACCGCGGCCGCGTCGGCGCTCTGACGCAGGGTCCACCGCACGGGGCCGCCCGGCCGGACCACGTGCCCGACCGAGAAGCGCACGTCGTAGGCGTCGAGCGCCGGGTCCCGCGCGGCGGCGGCCGCGGCCCCGGCGGACGAGCCGTCGGGGCCGGTGACGATGCGCACGTCGATCTTCGCGGGCACCGGGACGGCGGCCGTGGCGGGGTCGCCGCCCGACGGCCGCTTGCCGGCGTGCAGGACGTCGACGAGCAGCCACGGCCCCGCGACGACGACGAGGAGGAAGGCCGCGGCGGGCGCGGCGACGACCCACCCCCGGCGGCGGCCCCCGTCCGGCACCGTCCACGCGTACCAGAGGGCGACGAGGACGAGCACGACGGACGCGACGCCGAGCCCCAGGAGCAGGCGCGCGCGGGCGTCTGCGTAGGTGTCCGTCGCCGCGTCCGAGGTCGGTCCGACGACCTGGTGGGCGAGTACCCCGAAGCCGACCACGGCGATCATGCCGACCGCGGCGGCGAAGAGCAGGCGGAGCAGGCGGACGGCCAGCTCGGCCGCCCCCTCCCACCACTTCAGGACGCCGGCCAGGACGACGACCACGGCGGCCGCGGTCCCGGCGGCCGGACCGGCCGCATCCCACGCGCCGCCGACGCCGATGCCCACGAGCGCCACCGCGACCACCGCCGCCAGCTGCTGCGGCCAGGGCAGGGCCCTGCCGCTCCGCAGGAGAGACCGCATCGACGTCACGATCCACGCCGCCCGGCTCGCACGCGGGCATCATGGCCGTTCCCGTCTCCGGAAGTCAACCGCCGCGGCGGGCGGCGGTCCACTCCGACGTGCGCTGCAGCCCGTCCGAGCTCCGGTCGTAGGCCAGGAGGTCGAGCACCGCGCGCTCGACCGGCCCATGGGTGGCGATGATCCCCGCCCCGTCGTCCGCGAGGTCCCGGAGCGCCCCGCCGATCGTCAGCCCGCCGTCGTAGCGGTCGAAGACGCGCGGGTCGATGTACGACGTGCGGGCGATCGTCGGGGTGTTCCCCAGGTAATGGGCGACCTCCTCGGCCGCCCGGCGCTTGGCCCGGGACCGGCCCGTCCTCGTTCCCGCGGCGGCGCCCGACACGGCGACCGCCACCGCGGCCAGCACCGTGGCCTGCCAGGTGCGGAAGACCTTGGCGGAGGCCTCCGGGCCCACGTGCGCCTTGAGGTAGTCGTTGACGTCGTCGGCGTCGACCGGGACCCACGTGCGTCCGCGCTTCCAGGCCAGCAGCTGCGGGTCCCCCGTCCGGCGGCGGCGCAGCCGGCCGATCACCGCGGCCACCTGCGGGTCGCGCACGAGCTGGTGGCGGTCGATGCCGCCCTTGGCGACGTAGTCGAAGACGACCTCGTCGCCGCGGACCGCCCCGACGTGCTCCCGCTCGAGGGTGGTGAGGCCGTAGCTGTCGTTGTCCTCGGCGTAGGTCCGGCTGCCGATGCGGAAGAACCCGACGTCGAGCAGGCGCACCGCGCAGGCCAGCAGCCGCCGCTCGTCCAGCTCCGGGCGCTTCAGGTCCTTCGTGACGGTGGTGCGCAGGGCGGGCAGCGCGACGGCGAACTCCTCCATCGCCGCGAACTTGCGCCGGTCCCGCTGGGCGCGCCAGTCCGGGTGGTACAGGTACTGCTTGCGGCCGCGCGCGTCCACGCCGGTCGCCTGCAGGTGGCCGCGGGCGTCCGCGCAGATCCACACGTCCTCCCACGCCGGCGGGATCGCCAGCTCCGCGATGCGCGCCCGGGCCTCGCCGTCGACCGGCGCGCCCGAGGCGTCGCGGTAGGCGAAGCCCCGGCCGTGGCGGACGCGGGCGATGGCGGGGACGGAGCAGTCGGAACGGCGCAGGCGAGCGGGCACCTCGGGGTGCTACCCGGCCGGACGGGGACCGGTTGCATTGCAACGCGCCCGCCCCCGCGCCGAGCCCCACCTCGATCCCGCTGAGCGGGACCGGCGTGGGGCTCGGGCACCGCGGAGGTGCACGGAACGTCGCGGCTGGGTACCACGGACCACATGCGTGCTTCTGACGAGGACCCTGAGGGCTGGGCGTTCCGCCTGGTCTGGATCGCCGCCGTCGCCCTGGCCGTCTGCGTGGTGGTCGGCGTCTTCCTGTCGGTCGTCGTGGGCGTCGTCCTGCTCGCGGTGGCCTGCGTCGCCGCAACGGTGTGGGTGGTGGCGAGCCGCTCCCCCGACCGGTCGCTGCGCACCGCCGAGCTGGAGGGGCTGGTGACCGCGCCGAGCGGCCACGCCCCGCGCGTCCTGCTCGTCGCCAACGAGGCGCTCGACGACCGGACGACGAGCCGCGTGCTCGACGGCACCGGCGTCGACGCGACGATCGACGTGCTCGCCCCCGTCCTGCAGTCGCGTACGCACCTGGTCATGACCGACGTGGACGCCGAGACCGCCGCCGCGCGCGACCGGCTGGAGACGACGCTGGACTGCGTCCGCCGGCAGGGCTTCCGGGCCTCGGGCCGCGTCGGGGACGCGGTGGACCCGCTCACCGGCCTGCAGGACGAGCTGCGCCTCCACGCGGTCAGCGAGGTCGTGGTCGCCACGCACCCGGACTCCCACGAGAACTGGCTGGAGCCGGAGATGCTCGAGGCGCTGCGCGCGCAGCTCGGCATCCCGGTGCGCCGGGTCGTCGTCGGCCCGCGCTGACCCCGCCCTCCCCGCCTTCGCCGGCCGAGACTCGCCCGTCGAGCCCCACGTCGAGCCCGCTGAGCGGGCTCGACGTGGGGCTCGACGCGTGTACCGAGGTTGTCGGCGCATTCGGAGGCGGAACCCACGATCGGGTGGCGCGTTGGCGCTCGTTGGCTATGCGAACATACGTTCGTGCGCTGGGACAACCTCCTCCTCGACGGCGACCCGGACGCCCCGGTCCTCCCCGGGTACCGCGACCCCGCCGTGGTTCGCACGTTCGACGCGCCCGAGGCGCTCGACACGCGCTTCTACGAGGTCCTCGCCAAGTCGGCGCTGAACCGCGTGCCCGAGCGGTCGCGGATGCCCTTCCGGTGGACGATCAACCCGTACCGGGGCTGCTCCCACGCCTGCTCGTACTGCCTCGACGGGGACACCGGGATCCTCCTCGCGGGAGGGACGATCCGGCGGCTCGCGGACCTGCGCGTCGGGGACGCGATCTTCGGCACGGCCCGCGCCGGCCAGTACCGCCGCTTCGTCCACACGACGGTGCTCGCCCACTGGTCCACCGAGCGCGAGGCCTACCGGGTGACGCTGGCCGACGGCACCGAGCTCGTGGCCAGCGCGGACCACCGCTTCCTGGCCCGCGGCGGTTGGAAGCACGTGACGGGGGCGATGCGCGGTCCGGGGCGGCGGCCCCACCTGACCCTCAACGACGTGCTGATGGGCGCCGGGCCGGGCGTCGGCGGGGCGGACGTGACCGGGCAGGCCCTGCGCGCCTCCAGCCACCGGCGGGTCGTGGCGGTGGAGGCGCTCGGCGAGACCATGCCGATGTGGGACATCACCACCGGCACCGGCGACTTCGTCGCCAACGGGATCGTCAGCCACAACTGCTTCGCCCGCCCCACCCACTCCTACCTCGGGTTCGGCGCCGGCCGGGACTTCGAGCGGGAGATCGTGGTCAAGGTCAACGTGCCCGAGGTGCTGCGGGTCGAGCTGCGCCGGCCGTCCTGGACGCGAGAGCACGTGGCGATCGGGACGAACACCGACCCGTACCAGTGGGTCGAGGGCCGGTACCGGCTGATGCCGGAGATCTGGGCGGCCCTGCGCGACGGCAACACCCCGTGCTCGGTGCTGACCAAGTCCCCGCTGCTGCTGCGGGACGTCGCGCTGTTCCAGGAGCTGGTCGCGCGGGTGGGCTTCAGCGCCTGCCTGTCGATCCCCACCCTCGACGAGCGAGCGTGGCGGGCCACCGAGCCGCGGACCCCGAACCCCCGGGCCCGGATCGAGGCGGTCGCGGCCCTGACTGCCGCGGGCGTGCCCACCAGCGTGCTCGTCGCACCGCTGATGCCCGGGATCAACGACGACCCGCGCCAGGTCCAGGAGATCCTCGACCGCTGCCACGCGGCCGGCGCGACCAACGTGACCGGGATCGCCCTGCACCTGCGCGGCGAGACGCGCGGGGTCTTCCTCGACTGGCTGCGCACCGCACGCCCCGACCTCGTCCCCCGCTACGAGGAGCTGTACGCCGGCCGGGCGTACGCGCCGCAGGAGGAGCGCCGGCGCCTGGGCGCGCTCGTGCCGTCGGCGGCCCGGTCGATGATGCACCGCACGTCCGTCCGTACCCCGCCGCCCACGCGCCGCGGACCCCGTGGCGGCGGCCGGGAGCCCAGCGGCCCTCCTCGCGTCGCGCCCGCGGTGGAGGCCGCGCCGCAGGAGCCGCTCTTCTGACCGCGGTGGGACGACGTCAGATCTGGGGCACCGGCTCGGGGACCGGATGGCCGGGCGCGGGAACCGGATCCGGGACCGGATCGGCGGGCGGCACGGGATCCGGCGGCGGCGCCGGATCCGGGGACGGGATCGCCGGCCCGGGACCAGGCGACGGCGGAGCGGGATCGGGGCCGGGCGACGGAGCCGGAGCGGGCGCCGGAACCTCCGCGACGGACGGGGAGATGAGCATGGACATGGCACCGGACTACCCGTCCTCCCCCGGACCACCCCTTCCGGATGACGACGACGACGCGTCCGGCCGGTTGGATGGGAGACGTCCCCGCACGACCGCGACGAAGGAGCCACCGATGTTCGGAGGGAAGCACGAGCAGCCGGACGGTGCGCCCGGTCCGGCCGACGCCGCTCCCGCCCCGTCACCGGTCGCCGCCGCCGCCAGCGCCACCAGCACCATCGACGAGCTGAAGCGGCTCCGCGGCCTCCGCGACGCCGGCGCGCTCAGCCCGGCGGAGTTCCACGTCCGCCGGCAGCAGCTCCTCGGAGACGCCCGGCGGCCTAGGACTGGATGACGCCCCGCGTCACCAGGAAGACGCCCAGCAGCGCGCACAGCACGATCGCCAACGCCCGGCCGTTGCGGCCCAGCCAGTCGTTGACGGCCGCGACCATCCGCTCCACCCGGTTGGGCGCGAAGATCAGCGCCAGCCACGGGATCTCCGCGAGCAGGAACATGATCGCGTTGAACAGCAGCACCAGGAGGATCACCTGGCCGGTGGGATGGTGGCCCGCCGCGATGTCCTTCAGGCCGATCAGGTACGCCGCGCCCGGGACGTTGATCGCCAGGCCGGCGGCGAACACGATCGGCGCCGAGCCCTTCGACAGGATGCGCGCCGACCACGGCTCGTGATCCTCCGGGACCGGCTTGGGCGGATGCTTGACCGCGCGCCGGGCCGCCCGGCGGGCCCGCATGCGCTCGTCGGCCCGGGTGCTCAGCGCGACCGCGGCCAGCAGCGCCAGGCCCCCGACGGCCAGGTCCGCCGTCCAGCTCATCATCGAGCTGCTGCTCTGGAGCTCGCCCGAGCCCTGGAGGAAGTGGACGATGAGCAGCCCGAGGCCGACGCTGATCGTCAACCCGCCCGCCAGGTAGGCGCTGAGCAGCACGAACCGCCGCGGCTGCGACAGCAGGATGACCACGGCGGCCAGCAGCGTCGGGTAGAGCGCGGCCTCGAAGGCCAGGAAGAGCAGCTGCATCGCGCGATCCTACGGCCGGGCGGGCCCGCTCGCGCCGCGCTCTCTCACGACAGGCCGGCCAGCGACTCGATCGCCACCGCCACCGCGACGAGCAGCGGAACGTCCTCCCCCGCCGCGATCTCGATCCCGTAGGTCTCGCGCACGCGCACCCACTTCTTGGTGATCGTGGCGATCACGTCGCCGTCGCGCTTGATCTCGTACTCGTGCTCGACCACGTTGCCCTTGGCGTCGAGGTCCTCGCCGTCCTCGACGTCGATCGCGAAGCGGTCGCGGATGCCGATCACCTTCTTGGTGACCG
>Ga0247757_10001137_pt1 | contig 19051 bp, 17 predicted proteins | sample UWRJL126311R4_FD_180929 | JGI IMG/M metagenome (GOLD analysis project Ga0247757, IMG submission 180929) | Plant litter microbial communities from Arlington Agricultural Research Station in Wisconsin, United States - UWRJ-L126-311R-4 | ecosystem: Environmental > Terrestrial > Plant litter >... | reverse complement strand
CAAGGCTTTTGTTTCGTTTATCGCGCTTCGGATGGGATTATTCTCGCAAAGCCCTCCATCTCTGCACAGCTGACCGGCATTCTCTGCTGGTTCAAAATACATTGGAGCAGCGGAGGTGCATTGAGCTCTATGCTAAGTTAGTAATCGTAGATACAAACGAGAAGAGATACGTACGCAAGCTGTGTCATGATGTTTGAGTTGATGTACTTTTCTCCATCCATCCAGTTATAGTTTGCTAGCAGTCGAAGCTTGTTGTCTGCAGTGGTTGTTACCGCTACACGTGAGACATTTCCATGCAGACCAAAATATGGTTTCGACTTGAACATCTTGTATAGCGCAACCTTCAACGGCTCGGTCTTATAGATTGAGGAACATACCGATCTTACAATCCGTCCGAAAATTAGGTTCTTGGTCCCAAGTTTTGGCTGTAGAGCGTTTTGACAGAAAGTCTTAAATTCCCGGATACATTCCTCACTACTTAGATTGTGGATACCAAGTCCGATTGCAATCATCCCGCCTACTCTAGCCTTAGTTATCGAAGCGACCAAATGAGTTTTCATCTTACTCACCCACGCTAGTGCCGACCATGAGATCGAATAGTTCCCCAAATGGAATATCGAGGTCAACGCATTTCTCAAGCCTCTGAAGGATAGATAGTTGGATGATTCCTCTCACACCGCCACCATCTAATGAGAGGACTCGTAAGCCACTCAGATCCGGACAATACTGCACTGTAAAAGGCCAACCATAGTCATCATCTCGGTCAGACGTGCACAGCACGCAGTTCTTGTGGATAGCCACACCAGGGTATTTCTCTGACGCGGAAGATTGGTCGAACTCTCGAACACAGTCCAGGCAAATGACATGTTTACAGGGCAAAATATACTCCGGACGGCCAAGGAGGCATGTATAACAAACGCTTGCTCTTGTTTCGAGATCGACGCCTGGTACGATTGACCGCCAAATCGATTTTGACTCTTTCCCAAACGGTCGGTGTGAAATAGATCTCAGCAAAAATCTATGATATCTTGCAGCATTCTTACGCCGCTTTTGTCGCTCTAAACCAAATTTTTGGTTCATGGTCTTTAAGCGCGTGGTTATATTTTCGTTAACGATTTCGATGAGCTTGTAGCCGTTAAAGTCTCCCTCTACAAAGTTACCTTCTGCAAGAAAAGAACCATCTGCACATTGATGACCTTTTGCGTGCCCCATCTTGGTGTTCACGCATTTCTCCCCATTCCCGAAGTGAAGATATGCACATGGCTGCGCGTTACAAAGAAATTGTTCCAACGCTCCAGAGCATGCTTTCTTGAGCTCTGAGTGGAAAACAAGATGTAGGTGGAGCAGATCTATAGGCCTATGTTAGAATATAGTCTATAAACCTAACAAAGTACCAACTTACTGGTGCCCTCTGACTTGAGCGAATGCCTAACTATACAGCTCCCCAGCACGCGTGCGGTGGCTTCAAAGTTTTCCTCTATCCCGTTGGTTAGGCACTTACCAAAAAACTCAGTAAGATGGCTCTCGGTTGACTGCCGCAGTATCATCTGCTGTCGACACTGAGCAAAGTCAAAGGGCTCATGGCTGTCAGATGCGAGGTGCTTCACCGCACTGTCGAAAGCAATAGTTAGCTGGTTCGTGTCGAACAAACTACAGGTTTCGATGCGTCGCTCTTGTACATGCGTGAGGCCTTCTTGAATTTCGCGGCGAAGGCGAGTCATTTGCAGCAAAACCTTATGAGAATTGCCAAGGGTACGGAAGCCTTCGAGCGGGATGTAATGCACTTGCACACTAGCAAAGTTGCGCAGCAATAGTTCCTTCAAATTCTTATCCTTGTGCTGGACCCGGGGCATTAGTTTAAGTGACATTAACTCGTAAGACCAGTCTCACCTTGTTGGCCATTTTCCGTAGTGTAGCATTTTCACTAATTTCATTCTCCATCACATTGAAGAAATCACGTGTTATAGCACTCTGATCTTCAGATACCCATGTTTCATTCTCAATAGTTGGCGCATTAAGAATGATGATCAAAGCCGGTAACGCAAATTGATTGATCGTGTTATGTGCGCCAAACTGACTCCATTCCAGCAACTTGACAACCGAGTCAGCCCAGGTCTTATGGTTTCTAGTTACCATGCAAATGACGTCACTAAAAGCGTAAAGAAGTCTGGGATAGATCGTCTCGGTTGCAATTTTACGGTCTATTGGCTTCCCATTTTTGTGTGTTAGGTGGTACTTCGTCCCACATTTGAACCATTCTTTTTGGTGGTCGGCAGCAGCAGGCTCTCCACCAGGCATTCCTTCGCAGTCCGCAAAGAATTGTGGATTCTTCGTCCCAAAAGTGTTTGGATCGGGATACAGATTGACTTCCCCGGTGGTAGGCTTATAGGCTGCCGGACCCGAAGTGATACCTGGAACTGGCGCTTCCACATTGTACAAAGACTCTGACTGAAGAGATTGATGAATGAGCGAGCGAACTGCGACAGAATTAGTGATGACTGTTTCCTGGCAACACAGAGGTGAAGAGAGTAGAAACTATACCCAATGTAGATTTTCCAGAGCCAGTTTCGCCGACAAATGATGTGATGCTAGGAAACTGTCGGCGCGGGCTATTTTCTTTGTGATGCATTGAATCTTCAGCCAAGGTTGAAAAGCGAGTGGTTTGTATCAACCATGTCACGCGATCATCGCCCGTGTTCTTCACATATAGTCCAAACCACTTCGCACTCTGATCTCGCTCAAAAATCTTCGCCCTAGAGACAGGGTCGATCAAGTTGGGGATTCTCCCAGAGATCCAAGTCCAATCTTTCTCAGTCTTGTTGGTTGCCCCACGTTGATGTGTTGGATTTCGCTCTAAATGTTTTTTGCTAAAACATTCCTCGCAGAATTGAGCACCACACGAGCATCTTACGGCGCCGGGACGATTCTCGCATTTTTCGCATGATACCTGTCCTTTTAGAGTCATGATGGGGAAAGAGCTTCCTGAGCTGGAAGACAAATGCTCTCAATCTCAGCTGGCCAGGGTTGATAAATAAATATGTGATAAGTGATTGCATCAATGAGGAAAACAATAAATATCTGACCATTTGGAAACTTATGGACCGATGGTGATTGACCGAAAATACAGCTGGATGACAAATGGAAACTTTGCTGGAGCGCGACTGTCGCAAGCCAAACAATAGGTGAGAGAGGTTTGCTCTCATTTGCACAGAAGCAGAGATCAATAACGACTAGAAAACAATTGAATCGCAATAGTCTCACACCAGCAAACAGGCCATTGGGGGTTTGACCTCGTCCAGATTGAGACTATTGCTGAGCCTAGCCACTGGATCTGAAGCGGTTAGCTTTGGCTTGTCTAATTGGGTACCATACATGACAAGTTCAAGCACGGTTAATCGTTTCTATTGTATGGCGCCGTGTTTTGAACTCTACAGTCTGAGTACATCTAGACTTCCCGTGATGCTCGGGTCGGTGCATAGATTCCGTTCTAGATGCTAATGAAGTGAGATATTACTTGAATGCCAGTGATAAAAGCGGCTTTGGCAGGTCTAATGTTTGTAAATGGCTCAAAGGAGTTTAGTGATCCAGACCCACGCACTTGGTTTCAGAACCGCTGGCAAGAGCGCCCTCTAAGCCACCGGCGCGGTGATCTTTAATCTCTAGCACGGTCGGCTATACAAAAATCGAATTGGATTTGCTAGCCACGCAATCTCACAGCCACGCAGTCTCACAGCCATCGCGCCCTCTTTCAATGTTACGGAAAGTGCGGATCGTGCGTTTCGCTACAAGGCTCTAGAACCCCGCCTCACAACTAAGGCACCCAGTTGCCCCCAATACGACGTGATTCGCGAATCCAGCGAATAGGCGATTGGTGGCGTTGAGGCAGTGACCCCAACACTTTCAGCTCCCATAGATGAAGAGAGAACTACAAATAATCGGCCATGGCCAGTGCGTGCTCAGTACTGTAGTGCGAAGCTTGAGTTACCAAGTGCGCTCCTCACGCTATAGCCACTCCTGGTCCACCTGGGATAGGCTGTGCATAACACCAAGGCACGCTCACCATGCCGAAATTACAGAAGATTGTAAGCTTCAATCGCATTTTGAGCTGGCAATGTCGTACATGTTTACGATACTAAGAAAACACAGTTAAAGTCATTCGGTCGGCCTTCAAAACCAGCCTCCTCCTCACCGCAACCAAAACCAAGCTCCGATCTCTCTGCATCCTCGATGCCACGCCCATCATCGCACTCTTTTAGTTCAGCTGACCTTTCTGGTTCCGGATCAAACATGGGGCCTTCACAAGAATTACCTGTTCCGCTTGAACTCGGCCGCAGTAACTCGGCGCGTGTACCGCAAGTTGCTTTTTCGAGCGAGAAGATGGAACAAACGTACAGGTCTGTGGAGAGTCGAAGAGATGGAGCGAAGACATTTGAAGAGATGGGTGTGTCTTATGACGGTGCACTGTATCGGCAAGAAAATAACTTGGTGCAAAAAGCTGAAGACGCAAGTGTCAGGATGCACAAGAGCACAATCTATGGATCTGGGCGTATTCAAGAGGAAAGACATGTGCAGAGCACGATCGCATCCCGTTCACAGTCGCACCAGAACCTCGAGGCGCACAGTGTGCGTAGAACTTCAGGTCATATCCCGCAGACGCAATCAAAAGACTCTTTGGCCTCTGCATCGCCTCCGTCATCAACGCTCAATCTCTCTGTTCAGGGAAAACCTCTGTTGCAATTTATGTCTTCCTTCGATTCCAGTCAGCAAATATTCATTCTGGTTTTCCTCACTTCTGTCGGCTCTATTCTTACCCTTGTGGGACTTTATACCGTTTTTCACTTTCTCCGCGCGAGCACAGCGTATGTATTCACAACCTGTATTCTAGGTGGGGCCGGCTATGGAGCCTTGTGTTGGAAGAGAATGGAGGTACAAGAGGGCTTGGCAAAAGAGGAGATCAAAATGCATGCACTTGGAATGAGTGCCGAGGGAGGCTGGGGTCGCTCGACGGGAGGCGGAAGAAGCGCGCTAGACTATGGAACCCAGAAACAAAGGCTTTTAGGAGGTGGAAGTGCGGATGAATTTATATCCACCGGATTTAAAAGGGGACGGGATCGGCCCGAGCGAAAGAATGGAAAGGTCGATTTTGTAGTTGAAGAGGTAGATTGATGATACATATCCGAGACGCGACTGCTCGTACGATCATCGGGGCAGGAAAAGAAAATCTCGGCTGCGTGTTGTCAAAGTTTACATTGAGCAATGCTCAGATCTGTCATGTGATAAGATTTCGTTATGATACATTCACAGTCTTTGTTCCTTGCGTTGAATTCTTTCGAGTATTTTGCTTCGTTTTGTATGTCTTTTCTTACTAGTAACACCAAACAGACAAGATTATCGCCATTCCTTAGTCTTACCAAAGTTGCCAATATTTGATCTCACGTTTCACCAATCACCTTTGGCAATTGAACGGTTTTGCTCACTATAAAGATCACCCAAGTATTTATCCCTACATTTTACTTCTAACAGACCGCTGCCATGGCCTTTAAAACACCATTTCCTTCCGCTACAACAGCACTCACATACTCGGCCTTTATATTCTCGATAACAAAAACGAACCGCTGAACCAAGGTGCTTTACAAGGATGTACACTTAAGCCCATGTAAGATTATATCGTATCATCAGCTCCATTGCCACAAACGAAATCACTCGTAGGATTAGACTCACTGCACGTCGAGGTAGCTGCGCATACCTCTTGAGAAAGGTGCGAGCGTCCTGTCAACTTTCTTACACGCATCAGGTTTCCCCCAGCGATTAGAGTTGAATCGTTTCGACTCTGGGTATAGCGTCTCGCTAGTATGCATGAGAATCAGTGCCATACCGACAGACGTGCCTGATGGTATGCGTCATCGATCGTAGATGATGTCGTTATGGGGAGCCACGCGTACTATGCGTGTGGCGAGAGCAGGGCGCGTTCCATGAGGATTGCAGTCAAGTAAGACAGCTGTTCCAGGATTTGTAGATCGACTTCATTGAAGGGGTTTGTCTTGGCTGAGGAACATTCGGCGCGCAGCTTTTGGAGGATCTCCGCTGAATTAAAGATGTGGAAGAGGATTGGACGGAAAGCACTGGTGTTCGTTTTGAACCCGGCTCTAGCGACCGTTGATAAGTCGTCGAATATGCGATCGATCGTCTTTTTTAGAGGGTGGTAGTTTAAACTGTGGGATCTGATGAACCATGTCGTACGATGTCTCTTCGTTCGTGCTCATTGAATGAGTTAAAGGTTCGTACGAAATACTGAGGGCTACGGAGACTGACTTACCACTATTTATTCGAGAAGTGTTTTCATGTTCTCGCCTGCATGCTTTGCGAGCCACTCGAGCGGAATACTGTTTATGGTGGGAGCAAACTAGCAGAAAAACTTAGTCAGGCGCCAAATTTGTCCACCACCTGAGCTCCTAGCCACCATGACAACGTCGAAGTCGCCTCGATCAAGGCTGTTGTACTTTTTATTCAGCATGAAGTCATTGCAAACATGTCGAACGAAGGTAAAGAGGATTGTTTCTCATCCCACGGGGCTTGTGTGTTTCGTGGGCAGCAGCGAAAAGTGTTGCCCCTGGGACATCCATAGTATCGACAATCCAAGCAAAATTATCTTAACTCGCATATTAATTTTCGAAGAAGGTAGGATTGCTAACAAGAAAGTTTGTAGGGGCTGATACCAACGATGGGACATGAATTTCAGACATGTGATTAGAGACGCCTTTCACTGAAAGAAGCAGTAAAGGATTACCATATCTTTTATGCAGTTCTTTGATCTTGAACGTATATTTACCATTCTGAATGACGTCGTGATATGCCTCGTAGTAGCGGGAAACAGCTGCGAGCTTAGGACCGGGGAAGCGTGCGAGGGGGTGCAAAGTAAGGCAGTCTACGATAGCGAATGTGTGACATCATCCATGATGTGTGTTGTGAAAATTTACTTCCGGACGCCACTGAAACAAAATGATCGGTGTTTGAGTGGCTGGATGCCGTTTGCTAATGTGGGACTTTCAGCAGGATCTAGGATGCGGAAAGAGCGGTCTGGCACCCCCGACAAGAACACAAATGTCACCTCGAGTGCAGAGTACGGCTTATAGCTCGCGCTATCTGTTGAACCATCAAATTTAGTAAGAATCGCATCCATGTGCACAAGAGACTTGATTTTGGACGCCATGTACAGTTGTGACCTGGTAATTATGGTTTCTGTCAGTGGCGGCTAAGGTTTCACCTGGCCGTTAACAGGGAGCATATGACTGGGTAAAGCTAATTTCGGTTGGCTGTGTGCTCATTTAAGGTATGTCTTCTACCCACTGCACATTGAGATATGAAAAAGCGACCCCAGCGCAAGGATACCCGGATGCACTCGAGCTACTTCATGCGCGAGGCATTCCGCTTGGGTCAGAAATGGTGGAAGGAGCTTATAGCCATCTTCGAGAAGCCGGTTGCAAGGGGTATTATGGTGGGAAAGTATTTGGGTACTTGCTTGACTTTAATTTGGCGTTGTTATCTAGTTTGGAAGGCGCAATCGATAATGAGGCGGACTGCGCACATTACTGCGCCACCTCTCAACTTATGCACCCCACTAGATTGAGGTGTCCAAACGCATTTTAACGCTCTTCTAAGAAATCTGATTATCAATCTCAAGCTATCTATGACCCAAGATCGGTAACCGTAGCGTATGCAAGCTATAGCGTGGAAACAGCAAGAATTTTCGGTCAACCTTGGTCTAAGAGGTCGTTTCTGTGGCCGAGGCGATTGTTGGTACATGCTGCCTTGACTTGTAAGATGAATTTCAACGTTATAGAGTCACAAAGGATGTGACGTGATGCTGCTATTGGCGTCAATTGGCTGAGGAATTGAATTATAAGTTAGATGATTCGCATTCTATCAGACAAAATTTTTGAGTATTAAGAAAGGTCTGAAAGCATATTCAGGTAAAATTTCACTAGTAGCCTCGAATAGCCGTTAGTTTATGCGTGACCGAGCGCTCTACCTTTCCATTAAACCGAGTTTTTTGCTCGTCTACCAAAATACTTACTGGAATTAGCAGAGTTTTTTAGGCTGTACTCAGTAACAAATCCACGCGACAAGACCTAGGCTCCTCATCAGTTAGATTTGCCATTGGAAGCAGACATATTTGCCTCACGCATGAACATTGACTACAGTCTCTAAATAAGAAATGTAAGCAGCCAAGGCCATATCACATGATGGGTTCTCTCTATATAAGGGCGTCAAACATGTCTGCTACACATAGACACCTACACTGAACTACACACTCAAACAATTCATTCAATTCTTCACTCGTGCTACATTCTTACAAGAAATATATTTCTAGAATTTACAAACCTTACTCTACCAAGCCCTAAGCCATTGAGATTTCTTCGAAGTTTTCATGGACCATCAGAAAAGCACTTAATCTTCCCTCATAGTTTCTGTTTTGAGCACGTCGTTGAAAAAACCGTCGTTTTAGGAGCGTGTGGGCTGGATTGCTTACTCTGCAGCTGATAAGTCATTCATTTCGACTAGTCGAGCTCAGATATCATGACACTTATTAGAGAGCGAATGAACACAATTTAAGCTGCAGGGGAAGCGTTCGTAGAACCGTCTAGTAAAGCTAGCATGAAGACCTAGAAAACCTGGACGTCCCTTAGGCACGGATACAACCTTCGCCAGCCTTGGGAGCTTTGCTTTGCTTCTCTCTTAGTTTAGCGAGATATGTTAGAGGTCCAGAAACTTATTTCCTCACAGACACAGATTCCTAAGCACTACTGCGAGATCTGCTTTGAAAGACGATATCTTTCTACCAAACAAAAGTGTTCTGGTCTTGCTCCTACAGGCTCTAAAACAGGCGATGGAATCGTCTTTTCCCTAGAGCCAAATACCCATTCACCATTTTCTGTGATGAGTCTAAAAATATTTTTTACATTGGTGGCGAATGCTACTAAGATCGTGTTTCCTTGGACAGCCTTGTGGAAGAAGAGATATGCAAAGGCGACCTGTGGTGTTTAAAATATCGCTACTTCAAACCCATGAAGAATTAGAAGAAGCTTTATTTAAGGGGAGAGAGGACAACCAAGAAAAACCTGACATAATACTATGTAGTATCTCTCTAAGATCCAGTAACCACCTGAACAGACCGCAAGACTTCCAAGGCACTGCGTTGGTATCTTTTGTGCAAACAAGAACACGATGCTGGAAAGGGTTTATAATAGAGGGGAGAAGGGAGGGGTATGTCCGACCGAGTAGTAGTAGGAAGGTGCGTATCAGCAAGGCTGGGTTGTTCTTCGGCTTCGGAATGGGGCGATGGGCAAGGCTAGACCGGGGAACCATTATGCAGGAGGACCTTCGCAGTCGCCTGTAGTTCCCTCTTTCGTTTAACAATGCATAATACTTTTGCGGTGGCACTGCAATGCCATAGACAAGTTGGGGAAGCCGCCCTTAGCGCAGGCGCTAGTGTCCATAATCAGTTTAGTGTATCACGTGATATTCCGCATTCTCACCATAGTGTAGGACATTCAGCCTTTCGTTTCGTATTTAACCCCTCTTTTCAAGCAGACAGCGGCTGAAGCAACAGCTTTTTATTTCACTACCCGTTCATCTGGACTCTTCCCTCATCATTTCTCTACTGTGACCTTTTCCGGGCTACTTCCGCCATCTGTCTACCATTAGGTTCTTGTTTGCATTAAGGAGAAAGCTCTTTTGATCATATGTGTTTAGTATTGCCAATTTTTGAAATCAAGGCCGAATTTTATCGCCGCAACTTTTGCAAATGGACCGCTCTAAGTCCGCGTCACCGTCCACCAACTCGGCCGAAAACGAAGAAGGCCCTATCGCGTCTTCTAGCCTCTCATCTACTAGCAACAAAAGTGGGCCTTTGTCTCCGTTCGCATGCTTAATTTGCAGCAAAATTTCATCCGCGGTTCGTGACTGGCAGGCATTCAGAAAAATGGATAGAAAAACGAATATTCAAATTGCTTCCCGTGAAAGCATTAAAGCAGCTGCACAATACTGTCAGACATGTGCAAAACTAAACTCTAAATTCGCCTCAAGTTCCGCTCGTTACTGCGATGAATGTGGAGTGACAATAAGCTTTGGGTGGGATAAGTTGGTGTTCACCAACAATTATAAACACCAGCACGGCATCATCAAGGCTACACTCCTTCCGTCACAGGCCATAGACTCTGAACATCAACACTACACTCGACCCAACACTGAAAATATCGATTTGGCCCAAGTCCAATCTTGGATATCCCGGTGCGACTCCGAGCATGGCCCTGATTGTCACGCCGATCACAAGCGCAGCCCCATCCATCAGCTATTCTTCATTGACGTACATGATCTGTGTATTGTGGCTAATAATTCGCGAGTTAAGTTCACTGCGTTGTCCTATGTTTGGGGCAAAGCTCAATCACCTTTTCAAACCCTAAAATCCAACAAAGAGGAACTATGCCAACCAGGATCATTTTTAAGGAGGTGGAATCAACTCCCTAGAACCGTCCAAGATGCGATACTACTAAGTAAACGGCTGCAAGTTCGCTATATCTGGATTGATCGATTCTGTATTGTGCAGGATGACGCAGACTCTATAAGTGAGAACATCAATGCAATGGCTTCGATATACTCGCAATCCTACTTCACAATCGTAGCAGCCGACGGCAGCGACCCTGAATTTGGGCTTTGCGGCATTGGTTCTGATTCCGGACCTAGAGCATTTCAAGAAGAGCTACGTAGCGATGTGCTCGCCTTCGAGGACTTGGAGTTTTTGCTCGACGGGTGCGCCGCTGAATCGAATCAAGCTTGGCATTCGCGTGCGTGGACATATCAAGAGCGCCTGGTATCTCGACGTTGTTTAGTTTTCAACCGCGGTATGGTTCAACTTAGGTGCCAGAGCGGGTATTTTCATGAGAAATTGGGGCTGTTTGAGAGTAGTGAGGGATCGCGAGGGTTCCTAAATATTTTTTGGCCCTCTCGATCTTTGCACGGCGGATTTACTAAAGCGTACTCTAGTAGGGCACTCACCAAACAGTCCGATGCGCCAAAAGCATTTTCTATAATTACCGAATCACTCACACCAAGCTTTCCTGGCGGGTTTATATGGGGTATGCCTGTATTTTATCTGGATAGTGCGTTAGATTGGACGCATATGGGTGTTGGCATCAGGCGAGAAGGTATCCCTTCGTGGAGTTTTCTAGGGTGGCAGGGGCCGATTGAAGTGAATGGATTTTGGGCGTCAAGTATCGAAGGCCGCCTTCTAAATATCCCAATAGGGATGTGGAAGATAAAGGATAGCAAGACGAAGGAGCTGGTTGAGATTAAGCTTGATCACTATGAGTATGAAAAGTATGAGAACGAGGAGACGATGGAGCCTCCAAAGTCCTGGGAGCGTGTTTGGATTTCAGATGGGTGGAGTAAAAAACCTAAACCGGAGTATAGGTATACCCCCATGATAGGAGATGATCGTAAGTACCTGGCGTCGTTTCCACATCCTATGCCTATCACCCCTTTGGATCCTATTCCTGCGGTTGCTATGGACGGCCAATATCTTTATGTAACAACGCAGAAGGCATTGTTCACTCTCGGCGAGCCAGTCGAGCCCATGGACTATCATCTACACAAGCCGATTGCCGCATTATTACACGATATTTCGACACATCGTGTTGCCGGAATTATCGAGACGAACTTTGAGCAGCGTTCGGAGTATGTCGTGGGCCAGGAGTGCCTTCTGATCGCGCTATATCATGGCCAAACTAATAACACAAGGTGGATATATCCAGGCGAATACCGCCAGTTCGATGATGATATGGAAACAAAAGAGTCTTCCAATAGCAATTCGACGACATGGGATTGGATTCAAGTACTCTGGGTTGAACTGAAGAAGGGAATCGCATATCGGCGCGGTACTGGCAGGGTCTGGGCTCGCGCATGGGCGAGTGCCGAAGTCACGATATCTGACATAACTCTTGGATAGTAAAGCACTCCCGTAACAGCGTTATAGTAGTATAATAAGACCCGCCCGTTTGTGTGAACAGAATGTGGAGTTTAACCTACTGAGTAGGCCACTTAGTGATGTATGTTACTCGGTGGTATAACTTGCTACTATACTCTACCTAGTGTAGTAATCTTAGTCAATAATAAATATATAATAAGGACTGGGGATTTGAGACCCGGGTGATGTGCTGGATCGCTATTGTAAACTAGCTCGCCGGGTTTCCGCTTAGGACTTGGATCTCTCTTCCACTTCTCCTTGTACGGGAATTGCTTAAGAGATGGAGGATGGTCGGTATTGTTATTATTCCCAATTGAGCACAGTAGGCGTAGCTGGCACGGGGCTCATAACAAATTTCATCGCCTGTAAGATCCACGACTTGTATTAGGCTGCGGGATTTGAAAGTCGCATCCTGATTGCTTTGGTGCGAGCCTACCCGGCTTTTCCCACTCGGGACGTTGGCATCGTAGTGATCGGAGGCTGGAGGAAGATGATGTGCTGCATCAATATGGTGTGAACAGTCGCCTGCCGAGGCTAGGAGAGGAAAGAGGTATACATTTTGATAGTTGTGTAGTTGAGGTAGGCAGGTACGAGCGATCAATTAATATATGGCGGAGCAGTTAACAGTAGAGAAGCTGGCTTTTATGTAGAGAAGGGCGCAGGCAGCAAGCTCAACTCTTTGAGAGAACCATGGTTCTCAGAGAGGCAGCCGCCCACGCCCTCACCTCTTGTAAAGGAGCTATTTTATTATGTTGACTTCGTTAGGATGAGGAGGAAATCAGGTGTCTTGTGATTTGTACGCACTACTCCGCTGTAGCCACATTCGCTTAGTCCACGTAACTCTTATCATCATCGATTGTTAGTTTGCGAGTCAAGTACTAGTAGTTATCTTTTTCACGCCTCTTTTGTTGGTCTGTAAAGAGTGCTTTGAATGGTTCTTACTTCTGGTTTTGTGATACCCAATGAGTTGAACTAGAAAACACCATGGCGGAGCAGAAAAGGAAACGAGGTAGATTCCATAACTGAGAAGGTGGGCCGCTTTATATACTCGTGTGCTTCGCTTCGTCTATCTCTCTAGTTCAATCTGTTCCGCATAGTCTGACTTTTCAGCTGCTGTGTCTGTATCTAAGTCTCTACCGAGGCATATCTCCAGTTGTTCAATGTAATATCAACTCTGCAACGTCTGCGTAATTTACCCCTTCAGTTCGGTTCGACGTCTCGCTAATGTCTACACCTCAACCGCAGCAAATGGCGCCAAAGAAATAGACTGGGTAACCCCCGCCACTGGTCAATTTCTCTTTCTAGTGTGAATCTTAAAATCATCCCAACTTTCGTCCCCGTGTGTAGAAATTGCGCAAAATGTCTTCGAGATGTATGATCTAGAAGCTGTACATTGTATCCTTGGTGTTCTTATTAACGGCGCTATATATATCAGTTTCATAGCGATGTGTATGAAGGGTTGCTTTTTCGGGAGGGTCCCTAATTACAAATTTTAATTTTGATTAATGAGACTGGTAAGTAGCGTGCAAAACTATGGCTGGATCTAGTATTAAGACATTACGGTATTGCATACAAGAATTTTCGAGCTTATTTGCAACATATAAGTCCCAGGTACCATTTTCTTTCATGCAAGATTGGAGGTGAACTATCATGCTTTGAATGTCGTGGATCGTTGTGTCTTTGTCGTCGTCCGTCGTGCTTCAAATTACGTGAATTATTGTGGCTTGTGTGTCGTAAACTATTGTGTTCCGGCTGTTGTGGTCCGTAGCCTTTTGAATTTTGTGGACTTTCGCACTTTGGTTGTTGTATACTGTCATGTTTTGGTTGTCGTGAACTGTTACGCTCTCGTTCCCGTGAATTGCCGCGTTTTCGCTGTCGTAAATCACTGCGCTTTGACTGTGGTGAACTGTTGTGCTTGGGCTGTGTTGTTTTAGAGCTGGCATGTTCTGTCGCTTCTGGTACAGTCTCCTTGCTAGGGGTTATAATCTCCTGCTGCCATTGTATGAGCCACTGGTAAGATCTTATGGTATCACTATGTTGAGGACCCAAAACTAGTATCCGCTGCTCCCAGCAGTCCTCCATTAACGAAATGGCTTCACTTGTATGTCCCTGCATCTTCAAAACTATTGCGAGATTGTGCATGTTCAATAGCATAAATGGATGCTTTGCTCCACCCTTTTGCTTTTTACCACTTTTGATTATTTGTTCAAGTAATTCTTTTGCTTCATCCCACCGCTCTTGATCCATGTGTGCTACAGCTAGATAATTCATGCTGGCGAGTGTGCTTGGATGGCCTACTCCCAGTTTCATCCTTCGTTTTTCTAAAACTTGTACCCCCAGCTCCACAGCTAAATCGAACTTCCTTTGTTGTCTATAAGTTTCCGAAAGCATATCCAATGCACATAGTGTATTTGGGTGGTCGACTCCTAGTTTTTCTCTATAAGACTCTACTACTTGCATTAAGAGAGTTTCTGCTCGATTATATTCGCCTATATTTGTATACGTCCACGCGAGATTGACTGTAGCGCTTAATGTAGTGAGATGATCCGCTCCTAGGTTCTTTCTTCCAGTCCTTGTTATCTGTATAAGTAATTCTTTCGCCCCACTCCACTTTTCTTGGCCTATATAAGCCCAAGCTAGATTGTTCATACGACTTATTGTATCATGATGTTCCACTCCAAAATCTTTTTTCTGGCCATCCGTTACTTGTATAAGCAGTTCCTCCGCTTTATTCCAGTTCAGACGTCGGAGATAATTGGACGCTAGAAGATGCATACAATATAGTGTGTCGGGATGATGAGTTCCAAGCTTTCTCTTGGAAATATCCACTAGTTCCACAAGAAGCGTTTCAGCTGCGTCCAATCGGCCTATATCTTGATAGTTAATACTTAGCAATGCCATACTATCTAGCGTGTCCTTGTGTTCTCGGCCGAGCAACTTCGTCCTGAATTTTACTGTCTGAATCGATATCTCTTCAGCTTCGCTATAGTTTCCTATCTCCGATGCGTACCAAGCTGCCCTGTATAGTATCGTAGCCCATTCAGCTAAAACGCTTTCTTCCTTTGGCTGCTGACTTGCGATTGCTTTAGCATGCGGGAAAAGCGGCTGGCATCTTGGCCAATTCTCGTACTCGCCATGTAGCGGAAATGTCATATATAGTCGCATAACAGATTGTCCCTTACACCGCTCCAATTGGTCATGAATTTTCAGCCATTTCTGCGTCGCTAGCTGCACCAGCCTGTGCATGTCGTAGGTTGCGCCATCAGCATTGACGATTATGAATGAATAATCGCGTAGCGTCAGGATGTCGGCTTCGAGGCTATCATCTGCACTAGATTGCAAAGTGGTGTCTTCATCCTCACTCTGGTCGTGGAAAATACTTCGGGACGCATTGTTTTCTTGATGAACAAGTTCTTCTTTTGGGTGATTTCGGAGCAAGATATGCGGAATATATTGACGGTCATAAAAGCTCATTATTGACAACAGGTCGCTTGCAGATGGCCTCGTTTGGCGGATGTGGTCAAAGGAGATCTGCCATGTTATTATAATGGAGTTCTTAGCCTCCCAATCTCGACGCAGCTGTCCTCCCTCGCTGTTTAGAAGAGACGTTTTCTTGTGATCGTTCCTTCGGAAATCTGTAAGGTACTGTTGCACAGAGAAACGTGGCCGTCGCTGCGAAACATATGCTGCCGCTTGGACCATAGCAAGCGGCATATACTCTAGCGCGGCCGCAAGCTCGGTAATATTATTGCTATCCTCCTGCTGCCCCAGCTTTTTTTGCAGTAGTACCAGTGCATCACTCTCCTTCATTGGGTCAATGGGAACCATGCCATTCTCCTCAACCAATCGCCGTGCTGCAGCCTTGCTGCGGGACGTGATTAGAACCGATCCGTTCTGGCTTTGTGGAACACATCTTATGAGTGGTTGTGAGCGTTTGCTCTCCGCGCCACTCCCCTCACCATTATGGCTAGCGCTTGGGGCGTCTACCAAGAAGGCAGCATCGTCTGCATTGTCAAGGATGAGAACCCATTTTCTCTTTGATTCATCGCTCAGCCAGTCATGCATGAGCTGGAATATGTCTATATGAATTTTGTGACGCCCAGCCAGTTTGATGCGAGATGCAATCTCATGAAAGCTCTGCTCGAAACGCGATGCATTGCTCGCATGTACCCAGAACACCCACGTGTCAGGAGACTGCTCTCGAATTCGATATCCAAGTTCTATGGCAAGCTGCGACTTCCTTCACGGTATCAGCTGCCTGTTCTGATCGACGTGTCCCGCACTTACCCAACGCCACCGAGACCAACAAGTGCAGTCCGTGAACCTGGTACAGCGCATTTCTTTTGAATCTGACCTAATACCTCTCTCTCTACGAAATCGATGTCGCGACCGAATGGTATCACGATAGACGGGTGCGGCGGGGTCTCGGGTCGTTCTGGGTGGGGCGACTGTCAGCCCTGCGGTAGATCGAGGATCCTCCTGTAGGACCAACTTACCAGGGGGGAGGTTGAACGTGGTGTTGACCTCGCCATTGATGATTCCGGTGACAAAACTGCGGTTCGCATCGCCGAAGGACATTCCAGAAGCCATGGTCGTGAGACATGTGTGCGAGAAAGTGTGCTGCGCTATCGCCGAGCGCCTCTTTATCCCCAGGCTGGGGGTCATCGCCAAGCACCAACCAGCCCATGACGGCCACTTGCCCCGCCTTAGCCTTCTTCGCAAATACATAATGGAGCAAGACGAAGTTTTTCGGTTGGGCAAGAGATATGTCCCTTCTAATTAAGGGCTGGGCTAATCTACCCAGATGTCACGGCAGACCAGCAGTACAAGATTCAAGAAAAATCATGGAACGAGATCCTATTGGTCAGAGGAGCCCCGCATACATGATTATAAGGCTTAGTGGCTCATAGCGCCATAGGAACTCCACTCCACTCGAGTACAGATCATGTAAGTTGCAATTGGAAAGCGTAATGCAGGTTTGACAATGGCTCAGATTCGCCTCGGTCAAATCGTTCCTCGAGGCTACACCAGAACTCCAGGAACGACTCAAGACCAAACTAGGCATCCCTAGTTCGTTCTTCGAAAGAATGTTCCTCCAGTCAAACGGTTTTTCTGGATATGACATCTCTCCAGACCAGAATGAAGAAATCGAATCTTACAGTGAGTTCTAGTTTACCAAGCCCAGGAGAACCACTAGAGCTAGCTCATCAGAACCTAGCATATTGGTCACGTTTCACCATTAAGCAAACCTACGAAAAGCTAAAGCCAAAGAGGGTATTCACGCCACATGTCTCAAACCATGAGTTTGGCTTCAATGATTGGGACCCAGAGATTGCTTTGCACGGACCGCACAGTGTGCAGCATGGGTGGGAATGGTACGAAATAGGGTTCTTTGCATGCTGGAATCAATCGGGATTGACGACGATCATATGTTTTGACTTGCCCGCCAAGATGCAGTCCAACATCCGATCGTTTCTCTGCACGAACACTATAGATGTGTTTTCCCCTTACTCTGCCTTTCTGCCTCTCTCGGATGCGTTGCTTCAGTTGTACGATGACTCCGTGTGGTCAATCAGAAACTACATCAGCCAATGGGAAGCTGTGAGTCTGAGCGTCTACATCTGATTATGCGGGATAAAAGCTCATATACAACAGAGACGATCTAGAGAGACAGATTACTTCCTTCTGCATGAGATCGCTAGACACGGTTTGCATGTTCGAGAAACCTTGAACGTGGCTATACGATCTCTCGACACTATGCGACAACACCATGAGATATTCCGCACAAATACTAGTACTTTAAAGACCATTACTCCACATTCACAGAAACCCTGGGACAAGGTTGAAAGGCGGTTCTCGTTCCAGGTCAGGTTTTTGCAAGGCTTACTTGAACGGTCCGAGGCGAATAATGCTCGGATTCAAAACGAAATAACCCTCGTAGGTCAACGTTGAAAACATACAGAAGGTCTTTAATCTGACAGTAGTAGGCTTTCAATCTAGCAGCACAAAGAGACAGTGAGATCCAAGTACGAATAGGAGAGGAAGCTAAGAGCGAGGCATCCGCAATGAAAGCACTTGCTGTAGTTACAACGGCTTTCTTGCCAGCTACTTTTGTTTCTGTAAGTCACTCATCACACTTTGTCGATGCACCCAGGATAACATAGCTAATGGAACAGACGCTCTTTGGGATGAACTTTTTCTCGTTCCAGCCTATCGATCCCAGTCCGAAGTCTTCTTTCTTCGTGTCTCGGCATTTTTGGATATATTGGGCCTTTTCTATTCCCATGACAATTGCTACGCTTGCTATGTGGTTCTGGTATAGCCGTTGGGCTCGCTTAGGCTTGTCAAGTCCGGGCGCCAAATCTCTCCGTGCCATGTAGTATCTACTTCCTCTAGTATTTGTAGCGATCAACATACAATTTCTTACTTTCCCTAGAAAATGAAACAGTGGCGATGATGTTAAGTATAGTGGGGAGAGATACTACTCTCCAGTCACATCAGGCTGGACAAGGCTGTGCAAGAAATGCGCCTTGCTGCCCAACTCAGCCTGACGATTGCCGAACATGATACATCAGCCTCTGTTTTCTTTCCTTCTCCTTCTCCCTGCAAAAGACGCTACCTACACACGATGGCAAGAAACGACCAGTTCACCATCGGATGGATCTCTCCGCTCCCCCTGGAAAAAGAAGCCGCAAGACTCGTTCTAGATGAAGAATACCCACAGGAAGAAGTCCAGTACAGAGGCGCCTTCTATCTGGGCGGACGTATTGGTAAACATGAAGTAGTTATTGGAGTCCAAAGAAGAATAGGCCTCGAAGGAGCCGCCATCCTCGCTGAGAAGATGTGCGCCGGCTTCCCTAACATTAAGTATTTCGTCCTAGTCGGCATCGCAGGCGGTGTGCCTCGCTACGGGCCAGCCGGGGCAACGAGAGAAATCGTGCTCGGGGACGTAGTTATTAGCTCGCCGCGCGGCAATCATGGTGGGGTAGTCCAATACGATAGAGGTGCATAGGAGGGCCAGGGACGCCT
>Ga0247757_10001136_pt1 | contig 19057 bp, 19 predicted proteins | sample UWRJL126311R4_FD_180929 | JGI IMG/M metagenome (GOLD analysis project Ga0247757, IMG submission 180929) | Plant litter microbial communities from Arlington Agricultural Research Station in Wisconsin, United States - UWRJ-L126-311R-4 | ecosystem: Environmental > Terrestrial > Plant litter >... | reverse complement strand
GCCGCTGACGAACTGACCGCCGAAGCTCACCGAGAACAGCTCCTGGTTCTTCTCGGCGAAGCGCTGCTCGACCTCCTTGTGGCGCCCGAACACCTTGACGAGGGCGTGACCGGTGTAGCCCTCCTCGATCTGCGCGTTGAGTGCGCCCGTGTTCGCCCACTGGGCGACGAAGGCCTTCTGCGCCCGCTTGCCGATGACGACCGTGAGGCCGAGGGTCAGCGGCACGGTCACGAGGGCGATGAGCGCGAGCAGCCACGAGATCGAGAACATCATCGCGAGCACGCCGATCACGGTGAGCACCGAGACGACCATCTGGCTGACGGTCTGCTGCAGCGACTGCGAGATGTTGTCGATGTCGTTCGTCACGCGGCTGAGCAGCTCGCCGCGCGGCGTGCGGTCGAAGTAGGTGAGCGGGAGCCGGTGGATCTTCGCCTCGACGTCGCGCCGCAGCCGGGAGACCGTGCGCTGCGTGACGCCGTTCAGCAGGTACCCCTGCAGCCAGCTGAAGACGCTCGACGCGACGTAGAACAGCAGCACGATGCCGAGCGTGAGCTCGAGCGCCGGGAAGTCGATCCCCCGGCCCGGATGCAGGTCGAGCGTGCTCACGACGCCAGCCAGCTGATCCTGGTGCTGCGCCTTCAACCCCGCGATGATCTCGGCCTTGGTCGTGCCGGCCGGGAACTGCTTGGAGAAGAAGCCCGCGAAGATGATGTCGGTCGCGTTGCCGAGGATCTTCGGCCCGAGCACGCTGAACACGACGCTCACGACGCCGAGCAGCACCACGAACGCGAGGGCAGCGGCCTCGGGCCGGAGGCGGCCCAGCAGCCGCTTGGCGGACGGCCCGAAGTTCTGGGCCTTCTCGCCGCCGCCCTGCATGCCGAACGGACCGCCGCCCTGCATCGGGCGCCGCGTGGCGGCCTGGAATCCCTGCGGACGCGCGCCGGCACGAGCGGCCGGGGAGGACGGTGCCGGATGAGGCGTCGGGGCGCTCACGCGGCCTCCTCGATCGAGAGCTGGCTGGCGACGATCTCGGCGTACTCGTCCGAGGTCTCCAGGAGTTGTGCGTGGGTGCCGATGCCGACCACGGCGCCGTCCTCGAGAACGATGATCTGGTCCGCGTCGAGGATCGTCGACACGCGCTGCGCGACGACGATGCGGGTCGCGTCGCGCACGTCGCGATCGAGCGCCGCGCGCAGCCGGGCGTCCGTCGCGGTGTCGAGCGCCGAGAACGAGTCGTCGAAGACGTAGATCTCCGGTCTCTTCACGAGGGCGCGCGCGATCGCGAGCCGCTGGCGCTGTCCGCCCGAGACGTTCGTGCCGCCCTGCGCGATCGGCGCCTCCAGCTGCTCGGGCATCTCGCGCACGAAGTCGGCCCCCTGCGCGATCTCCAGCGCGGTCCACAGCTCCTCGTCGGTCGCGTCGGGGTTGCCGTAGCGCAGGTTCGAGGCGACCGTGCCGGAGAACAGGTACGCCTTCTGCGGGATGAGCCCGATCCGGCTCCACAGCAGCTCCGGGTCGAGCTCGCGCACGTCGACGCCGTCGACCAGCACCTCGCCGCCCGTCGCGTCGAACAGTCGCGGGAGCAGGTTGACGAGCGTGGTCTTGCCGGATCCGGTCGAGCCGATGATGGCGGTCACCGTGCCCGGCCGCGCCGTGAACGACACCGCGCGCAGCACCGGCTGGTCGGCGCCGGGATAGGTGAAGGTGGCCCCCCGGAGCTCGACCTCGCCGGCCGTCGCGACGGACGTCACCGGCGATCGCGGCGCCTGCACCGACGGCTCGGTGTCGAGGACCTCGCCGATGCGGTCGGCCGAGACCGCCGCGCGCGGGAGGATCACGGCCATGAACGTCGCCATCATGACCGCCATGAGGATCTGCGCGAGGTAGAGCAGGAACGCGGTGAGCGATCCCACCTGCAGGGCGCCGTCGTCCACCCGCATCGCCCCGAACCACAGCACCGCGACGCTCGACACGTTGAGCACGAGCATCACGAACGGGAACATGAGCGCGAACAGGCGCCCCGCCCGCATCGCCGTGTCGGTCACCGCGGCGTTGGCGTCGGCGAACCGATCGACCTCGACGGGCTCGCGCACGAAGGCGCGCACGACCCGGATGCCGGTCAGCTGCTCGCGGAGCACGCGGTTGACGGAGTCGATCCGCGTCTGCATCTTGCGGAACTGGGGCACCATGCGCGAGATGATCAGCCCCACGCCGATCAGGAGGATCGGCACGGCGACGACGATGATCCACGACAGCGACGCGTCCTCCCTGACCGCGAAGATCACCCCGCCGATCGCCAGGATCGGCGTCGACACGAGCATCGTGCAGGTCATGAGCACGAGCATCTGCACCTGCTGCACGTCGTTCGTGGTGCGCGTGATGAGTGACGGCGCCCCGAACCGGGCGACCTCGCGCTCCGAGAACTCCCCGACCCGGTGGAAGATCGACCCGCGCAGGTCGCGCCCGAGCGACATGGCCGTCCGCGCCCCGAAGTAGACCGCCACGACCGAGCAGATGACCTGCACGAGCGTGATGACGAGCATGAGCCCGCCGCGCCCCACGATGTAGGCGGCGTCGCCCTTGGCCACGCCGTTGTTGATGATGTCGCCGTTGATGTTCGGCAGCAGGAGCGAGGCGACCGACTGCCCGATCTGGAAGACGATCACCCCGATGAGCAGCGGCCAGTACGGCCTCAGGAACCGCACGAGGATCTTGCCGAGCATGGTCATCCCTTCGAGGGCGTGGACGGTGGTGGCGTGGTGGCGGGCAGCACTCCCCGGAGGACGAGATCCGCGAGCTCCTCCGTGGTGAGCGGATGGGCGTCGCCGAACGCCGGGATCGCGTTGCCGAATGCGAGGAGTCGCACGAAGAACGCGAGCGACTCCGGAGGAACGCCGAGCTCCCCGGGCCGGAACAGCCGGCCGACGACCTGGAACCAGTCGCTGTTCCGGAAGTTCTCCACGGTGGGCGGTGGGCCGGGCTCGATCGCCATCGTGCTCATGAAGCCGACGACACCCTGGAAGCGCTCGACGAACAGCACGACGAGCTGGCGCACCTTGTCCTCGGTGGGCTCGTCCGGGTCGATCGCGCGCAGTCGATCGCGGAACGGCTCGGGATCGAAGGCGCGCTGGATCGCCGCGCCGAAGATGCTCTCCTTGTCGCCGAACGCCCGGAACAGCGTGCCCTCCGCGATGCCGGCGGCCTCGGCCATCTGTTTGGTCGAGACGTTGCGGCCGCGCTCCTTCAGGAGCGGGATGACGGCGTCGAGGATCGCGGTCCGGCGCTCCTCCGGCGCGAGCGGCCGGGCGCGCTCGCGTACGACGACGAACTCGGAGGGGACGGCCACGCCCGTCACCGTACTGAGTGAGCACTCACTCAGTCAAATGCTTTCGCATCAACACCGCGGCGTCCGAGGCACGCCACGACCCGCCTTCTAGGCTGACCGCCATGGATGCGCCCCCGGCCGGCTGGTACCCGTACGACGAGCACTCGCTGCGTTTCTGGGACGGCGCCGCCTGGACCGGGCGCTGGGCTCCGCGTCCTGGCTCGCCCACCGCTCCCCCGCCGACGGCGGGCCGACCCGCCTGGACGGGATCCCCCGGGATGGTCGCGACCGTGATCGTCCTCGCCGCGATCGTGGTCGTCCTGCTCGCGGTCTTCTTCTCGATCCTCGGTTTCGCCGCCCTCGGCGGCTTCGGCCAGGACCTCGGATATCACGGGAGCTACGTCCCGCTGCACCCGGCGCCGAATCGGTAGCGGCTCAGTCGAGCCACTTCGACACGAGGTGGTCCGCCGTGATGCGGCGGATCGTGCCCGAGTGCGACCGGAGCACGATGCTCTCCGTGCGGATGATCGGTCCCTTGCGCTGCACGCCGCGCACCAGCATGCCGTCGGTCACACCGGTCGCGACGAAGAAGGTGTTGTCGCTCGTCACGAGCTCCGCCGCCTCGTAGACGTGGTCGAACTTGAGGCCCGCGTCGAGGCCCTTCTGCCGCTCCTCGTCGGTCTTGGGGGCAAGGATCGTCTGGATCACGCCGCCGAGCGCCTTGATCGCGCACGCGGTCGCGACGCCCTCGGGGCTCCCGCCCGTGCCGACGCACATGTCGAGACGGCCCTCGTAGCTGGCCGCGTTGATCCCGCCGGCGACGTCGCCGTCGAGCATGAGGCGCGTACCGGCTCCGGCCGCCCGGATGTCGGCGATGAGCTGCTCGTGACGCGGGCGGTCGAGCACGCCGACGAGCATCTCCTCGACGTCCTTGCCCTTGGCCTTCGCGAGCGCGCGGATGTTCTCGCCGACCGGCTTGCGGATGTCGATGACGCCGACGCCCTCGGGCCCCGCGACGATCTTGTCCATGTAGAACACGGTGTGCGCGTCGAGCATCGAGCCGCGGTCGGCCGCCGCGATCATCGAGATCGCGTTCTGCCGTCCCGCCGCCGTGAGCGAGGTGCCGTCGATCGGGTCGACCGCGATGTCGGTCGCCGGACCGTTGCCCGTGCCGACCTGCTCGCCGTTGAAGAGCATGGGCGCCTTGTCCTTCTCGCCCTCGCCGATCACGATGACGCCCGCGAACTCCACCGTCGCGAGGAAGGTGCGCATGGCGTTGACGGCCGCTCCGTCCGCGCCGTTCTTGTCGCCGCGTCCGATGAACGGGACCGCGCGGATCGCGGCCGCCTCGGTCGCCCGCACGAGCTCGAGGGCCAGGTTGCGGTCGGGGTTCTGGAAGTGGGAGGCGGCGTCCGCCATGTCGGCATCCTGTCGATCGTCGAGAACGGGAGAGGTGCGCCGAGGGTGGCGGTTCGCGCAGGATCAGCCTATTGCCCGCGTCGCTAGACTCGCGAGCGAACCCCTCCCGCCGACGAAGGAGCACCCATGCCCGTCGCCTCTCCCGAGCAGTACGCCGAGATGCTGGACACCGCCAAGAAGTCCGGATTCGCCTTCCCGGCGGTCAACGTCTCGTCGTCGCAGACGATCAACGCGGTGCTGCAGGGCCTCACCGAGGCCGGCTCCGACGGCATCATCCAGGTCACGACGGGCGGCGCGGACTACTTCGCCGGCCAGACCGTCAAGAACCGCGCCTCGGGTGCGCTCGCGTTCGCGAAGTTCGCCACCGAGGTCGCCAAGAACTACCCGATCACGGTCGCGCTGCACACCGACCACTGCCCGAAGGACGCGCTGCCGGGCTTCGTCGAGCCGCTCGTCGCCGCCTCCGAGGAGGAGGTCAAGGCCGGCCGCAACCCGATCTTCCAGTCGCACATGTGGGACGGCTCCGCGATCCCGCTCGCCGAGAACCTCGAGATCGCGCAGCGCCTGCTGCCGCGTCTCGACGCCATCCACGCGATCCTCGAGGTCGAGATCGGCGTGGTCGGCGGCGAGGAGGACGGCGTGCAGCACGAGGGCTCGAACGAGGCGCTTTACACGACCGTCGGCGACGTGACCGCGGCGGTCGAGGCGCTCGGCCTCGGCGAGAAGGGGCGCTACATCGCAGCGCTCACCTTCGGCAACGTGCACGGCGTCTACAAGCCGGGCAACGTGAAGCTGCGCCCGGAGCTGCTGGGCGAGATCCAGCGCGGCATCGCCGAGAAGTTCGGCACCGGCGAGAAGCCGCTCGACCTCGTCTTCCACGGCGGGTCCGGCTCGTCGGACGCGGAGATCGCCGAGGCGGTCGCCAACGGCGTCATCAAGATGAACATCGACACCGACACGCAGTACGCGTTCACGCGCTCGATCGCCGGCACGATGTTCACCAACTACGACGGCGTGCTCAAGGTGGACGGCGAGGTCGGCAACAAGAAGGTGTACGACCCGCGCGCCTGGGGCAAGATCGCGGAGACCGCCATGGCCGCGCGCGTCGTCGAGGCGACGCAGCAGTTGGGATCGGTCGGGCACTCGATCACGTCGCGTTAGTTCCGGCGTCCGGCGGCAGCTCGAACCGGAGGTGCCGCACGTCGTCCCACTGCAGGTCGGTGACGGCGGTGCGGAGCGTCAGGTAGTACGGCGACAGGTGCATGATGCGCCGGCCCTCGGGCAGGTCGACGTCGAGGCTCAGCGCGACCGCGGTCGACCCGTCGGGCTGGCCGCGGAGCTCCACGAGCACGGATCCCGTGTCGGCACCGGGCGTCTCGAGCACGGCGGTGATCAGGGCGCGGAGCGCGGTGCGCTGCGAGGGACGCATCCGTCCGGCGAGGCGGTCGGGGTCGATCACGACGACGCGATCGGTCTCGGCCACCGAGTCGAGCCAGCTGAGGTTGGAGCGCGCCACGAGGTCGTCGCGCAGCTGTCGCGCGATCTGCCCGGCGAGCACGCGGTCGCGCGAGGTCACGACGCCCGCGCGCGCGACCTGGTCGAGGAACGGGACCACGCGCGCGCTCATCTCGGCGAGCCGGCGGCGCTCCTCGCCCTCCGCCTCCTCGCTGCGCGACGCGTCGAGCGACACGAGCACCTGCGAGCGCCGCTCGAGCATGGGCACCATCCGCCGCACGACGACGGCCGAGAAGGTCGCCGCCCCGAGCACGCCGAGCACGGATGGCCCCACGACGATCGTCGCGATCGACACCGCGCCCCAGAACGGCACCTGCGGCGCGACCGCCAGGTACGCGAACGGTGCGCTCACGATCGTCGCGCCGAAGCCCAGGACGAGGATGCGCCGCAGCGGCAGGTACGGCGAGAGCGAGGCGATCACGAGCGCCAGCGCGATGGGCGCCCACCACACCTCGATCGTGAAGCGCGCCCCGATGTAGCCGAGGGCCGAGAGGACGAGGCCGCACGATCCGATCAGCAGCGCGATGACCGGCGCGGCCCAGCCGATCGGGGGACGGAGCGGTCGGGTCGCGAGGTGGATGAACAGGCACGCGAGCGCGAACAGCGCGACCGCGCCGAACTGCGCGAACGGGTGCACGACGTCCGGCAGGGTGACGATCGCCATCGCCCCGCCGTAGACGAGGATCAGGATCCCGAACACGAGCGGCACGAACGGCCCGGTGACCCAGCTGAGCGGGTCGACCTGCTGCGCCGACAGCGTGCTCGGGCGGCGCTCGAGGAGGCTCATGCGGATCGGCCGCTCATCGCGCCTCCCGCCGGTGGGGCGACTCGGGCCGGCGCGACACGACCGTCTCGATCGGGATGGTGAGGAGCACCGAGGTGCCCTCCCCCGGCGCCGACCAGACGCGCGCGCTCCCGCCGACGGCGGCGAGGCGGTGCTGCACCGACATCCGGAGGCCGAGCCGGTCGGCGGGGACCGTCTGCGGGTCGAAGCCGCGACCCTGATCGGTGACCATGACTGTGAGCGCCCCCGCGCCCTCCACGAGCTCGAGCTCGGCGACCGTGGCGCCCGCGTGCCGCAGCACGTTCTCGAAGCACGCGCGGATGCCCGCCATGAGCGCCTCCGCGGCCTCCGGCCGGAACCGGTAGACCCCCAGCGTCGAGCCGGTCACGTGCACGGTGAGACCGCGCCACTGGAACTCGCTCACGAGCACCATGAGGTCGTTGCGCAGCGTGGCGTCCTGGTCGTCGACCGACGGGATGTCGGCCGTCGTCGACAGCCACTCCCCGCTGCGGAGCGTCGCGAGGTCCGCCTCGAGGCGGGCGCGGGTGCGGGCGTCGAGCACGTCGGGGGCGTTCATGACGATGGCGAGGTCGTTGAGCACCGTGTCGTGCACGATCGCGGTCGTGCGCCGTGCGAGATCCTCCCCGAGCGCCCGCCGCCGGGTCTCGCGCTCCAGCTCCTCGAAGTTCGGCAGCCGCCGCCGCTGGGTCGCCTGGATCGCCGCGAAGGTGCCGTACCCGACCACCGCGATGGCGAGCACCATGGTCGGCCCGGCACCGGGCTCGAACGGCACGCCGCCGAGCACCGCCACGACGAGAGCGACCAGGTTCGCGACCGCGTAGCCGCCGACCATCCACAGCACGCCGACGAGCGGCGACGTCGCCGCCACGCCGACCGCCACGAGTGCGAGCGTCGGTCGGTTGAGCACGAAGAGGGCCTGGTCGAGCATCCCCGGGTCGCCGCGCAGCAGCGCGAGCTCGTAGACGACGCTCGCGGCCCCCGCGACCGCGAGGTAGGCGACGACGGTCCAGCGCCGGCGCAGGCGGGCGACCACGACGATCCCGGCGAGCACGACCGCGAGCATGAGGAGCGGGAGCGGCAGCTCGGCCTCGCGCCCGCGACGGATCATCGTCTCGACCAGCATCGGCACCGTCATGACGACGGTGGCGGCCCCGACGACCCAGCCCATCAGCGCGATCGTGCCGGTGATGATGCCGCCGGCGACCTCGCGGGGCAGCACGCGGACCCTCATGCCGCCTCCGCTTCCGCTTCCCCGTGGGTGTCAGGTCTGATTCTGCAAGACCTGGAGCGCGCCGGAGGCCCCCAACACGGAGAGCAGGACGATCGCGTCGGCGATCGCCGCCACGACGCCCGCGACGAGCGGCACCCAGAAGGCGATCCGGCCGCGCCGCAGGAGCCGCATCGACAGCACGAAGGCCGCGACCAGCAGGACGACGTTCAGCACGATGAGGACGTAGCCCCAGGGGCCGACCGAGCCCGGGACCTCGACATCCGCGTAGCCGAGCGCACCCAGCTGGGTCGTGAGCGTCGCGCGCAGATCGACGAAGCCGGCGATGTTGCGGAGCACGTCGACCGTGCCGAGGCCGAGCAGGCCGAAGGTGGCGATGCCGTCCCAGACGGGCCCGCGGCGCTGACCCGGAGGCGGCGGACCGGGCAGCGGGCGTCCGCTCGGCGGCGGAGGCGGGGCCGTCTCCAGCGGGATGAGCGGCGGCGCGTCCGGCCCGCGGAGCTCGGCGACCTCCTCCGGCGTCGCGTACTCGCCGTACTGCGGCGCTTGCCGGCGGCGGGGCTCCGGGTCGGGATCGGTCACGCGCGACCCCGGCCGCCGAGCGCGCGCTCCTCGGAGCCGCCGGTCGCGTCGCGGCGCAGCTCCTTCGGGAGCGAGAACATGAGGTCCTCCTCCGCCGTGCGCACCTCCTCGACGGTGCCGTAGCCGGCGTCGGCGAGCTGCTCGAGCACCTCCTGCACGAGCACCTCGGGCACGCTCGCGCCGGAGCTCACGCCGACGGTGGCGACGCCCTCCAGCCAGGCCTGCTGGATCTCGTCGGCGTAGTCGACGCGGAACGCCGCCTTCGCGCCCTTCTCGAGCGCGACCTCGACGAGCCGGACGCTGTTGGAGCTGTTGGCCGAGCCGACGACGATGACGAGGTCGGCCTCCGGCGCCACCTTCTTGATGGCGACCTGGCGGTTCTGGGTGGCGTAGCAGATGTCGTCGGAGGGCGGGTCCTGCAGGAGCGGGAAGCGCTCGCGCAGGCGGCGCACGGTTTCCATCGTCTCGTCGACGCTCAGGGTGGTCTGCGAGATCCAGACGAGGTTCGCGGGGTCGTCGACCTCGATCCGGTCGACGTCGGCGGGCGAGTTGACGAGGATCGTCCGCTCGGGCGCCTGGCCCATCGTGCCCTCGACCTCCTCGTGGCCGGCATGGCCGATGAGCAGGATCTGGCGGCCCTGCCCCGCGAAGCGGGTCGCCTCGCGGTGCACCTTGGTGACGAGCGGGCAGGTCGCATCGATCGCCTGCAGGTTCTTCGCGGCCGCGTCCGCGACCACGGCGGGGCTGACGCCGTGCGCGGAGAACACGAGGTGCGAGCCCTCGGGCACCTCGCCGACCTCGTCGACGAAGATCGCGCCGCGCTGCTCCAGCTCGCTCACCACGTGGACGTTGTGGACGATCTGCTTGCGCACGTAGACGGGCGCGCCGAAGTGCTCGAGCGCCTTCTCCACGGCGACCACGGCCCGGTCGACGCCCGCGCAGTAGCCGCGCGGCGCGGCGAGGAGCACGCGCTTCGCACCGGCGACGGGCTCGTCGCGCAGACGGCCGCGGGCGGGTCGCACGCGCGGCGGGGCGACGGGGTAGGCCCCGTTGGAGATGCCGGACACCCCCCGATTCTACGGAGGGCGCCTGCACGGGCGCCGAGGTCCGCGGCGTCCCGTACCCTCGCAGCGTGACCGACACCTCCCCGACCGCCGATGGGAGCGTCCCCGCGACGCCCGAGGCGCCGTGGCCGGTCAGCGTGCTGGCCGGCAAGCTCAAGGGCTACATCGACCGGCTCGGCACGGTGTGGGTCGAGGGCGAGCTCACGCAGTGGGGCGAGCGCGCCGGCAACGTGTACGCGAAGCTGCGCGACCTCGAGCAGGACGTGACGCTCGACCTGCGCATCTGGTCGTCGACGCGGGCCAAGTTCACCGAGGAGTTCCGGCAGGGCGACCGGGTGATCGCCCTCGTCAAGCCCGACTACTGGATCAAGGGCGGCACGCTCTCGATGCAGGTCTACAACCTGCGGCACGTCGGCCTCGGCGACATGCTCGAGCGCCTCGAGCGGCTGCGCCGGCAGCTCGCCGACGAGGGGCTGTTCGCCGCCGACCGCAAGGTGCCGCTGCCGTTCCTCCCCCAGTGCATCGGGCTGATCACCGGCCGCGACTCGGACGCCGAGAAGGACGTCGTGCGCAACGCCCAGCTCCGCTGGCCGGAGGTGCGCTTCCGGCTGCGCTACGCGGCCGTGCAGGGCGACAGGGCCGCGTCGGATGTCGCCGCCGGCATCCGGGAGCTGGACGCCGATCCCGAGGTCGACGTCATCATCATCGCGCGCGGCGGCGGCGACTTCCAGAACCTGCTGCCCTTCAGCGACGAGACCCTGCTCCGCACGGCGGCCGCGTGCGTCACACCGCTCGTGAGCGCCATCGGGCACGAGGCCGACCAGCCGTTGCTCGACCACGTCGCCGATCTCCGCGCCTCCACACCCACCGACGCGGCCAAGCGCGTCGTGCCCGACGTCGCCGAGGAGCTCGCCCGCGTGCAGCAGGCCCGGGCGCGCATGACCGGCCGGGTCACGGCGCTCGTGACGGGCGAGATCGACCGGCTCGCGCACATCCGCAGCCGGCCGGCGCTCGCCGACGCGGGCTGGCTCGTCGACACGCGCGCGGAGGAGCTCACGCGCTGGGTGGCGCGCGGATCCGAGCTCGTGGACCACGCCATCGATCGGCAGGAGCGGCGCGTCGGCGAGCTCCGCGGCCAGCTGCGCGCGCTCTCCCCGCAGCGCACCCTGGAGCGCGGCTACGCGATCGCGCAGCGCGCGGACGGCGGCGTCCTGCGGTCGGCGGCGGACGCGGTGGCCGGCGAGACGCTCCTCCTCACCCTGGCCGACGGCGAGGTCCCCACCACCGTCGGCGCCCCGAGCGAGCGCTCCGAGGGCCGCGGGTAGACTGACGGCCGTGTCCGACACCCCCGCGAGCCCCGCGTCCGCCGGCGCATCCGACGTCGCCGGGCTCAGCTACGAGCAGGCGCGCGACGAGCTCGTGCGGGTCGTGACCGAGCTCGAGCAGGGCTCCGCGACGCTCGAGCAGTCGCTCGCCCTCTGGGAGCGCGGCGAAGCCCTCGCCCGCCGCTGCGAGGAGTGGCTGCTCGGTGCCAAGCAGCGCCTCGACGCCGCCCGCAACGCCGCGACGGCGGCCGCCGACTCGTGAGCCCGCGCCACCCCGGCACCGACGACGACGGTCGTCCGATCGTCGCCGAGCTCGGCCGCGCCGAGACGCCCGGCGAAGTCGCCGACCGCCGCGCCGCGTCGAGCCGCGCGCACCGCGCGAACCAGACCCTCATCAACCTGCTCCTCGCGATCGGCGCGTCGCTCGTCATCGTGATCGTCCTGGTGCTCGTCGTGGTGCGGCCGGCTCCCGAGGGCGCGGTGCACGAGGTCGACTACCGCGGGACGGCGCAGCAGGCGCAGTCTTCCGTCGACGACAGGCTCGCCGCGCCGGCGCTGCCGACGGGGTGGTACGCCAACCGGGCCGAGCTCTCGCAGCCCGGCGGCGGCCAGGTCGCCTCGTGGGGCGTCGGGCTGGTGAGCCCGGGCTCCCGCTACATCGGCCTGACCCAGGGATTCCAGGCCGACGCGACCTGGGTCGCCGATCAGGTCGACAAGCTGCAGCCCACGCGCACGCAGACCTTCGGAGGCCTGGACTGGAGGGTCTACGACCACCGCGACGCCCCCGCGAACAGCGGCGACGACGCGAACGTCGACTACGCCCTCGTCACGACGAGCGGCGGCTCGACCATCGTGCTCGCGGGGTCCACCGCGACGGACGCGGAGTTCGCGACCGTCGCCACCGCGATCGGCAAGGAGCTGACATGACCGGATCGACGCCGACACCCGACGAGGCGTGGCAGGAGATGGTGCGGGGCAACGATCGCTTCGTCGAGGGCGCGCCCCGCCACCCCCGCCAGGACGTCGATCGCCGCGAGGAGCTCGCCGGCGGGCAGGCTCCGCACGCCGTCCTCTTCGGGTGCAGCGACTCGCGTCTCGCCGCCGAGATCATCTTCGACAAGGGGCTGGGCGACCTGTTCGTGGTCCGCAACGCCGGTCAGGTGGTGTCGAGCTCGGTGATCGGCTCGATCGAGTACGGCGTCGAGGTGCTCGGCGCGCCTCTGCTCGTCGTCCTCGGTCACGACTCCTGCGGCGCGGTCGCGGCCGCCATCGCCCAGTCCGAACCCGACGCGGAGCCGCTGCCGCCGCACATCCGGGAGCTCATCGCGCCCATCGCGCCCGCCGTCGCCGCGACACCTGTCGTCGACGGCCATCGCGATCCCGCCGAGGTCGGCCGCGCCCACCTGCGCGACACCGTCGCGGAGCTGCTGGCCGAGTCGGAGCTCCTGAGCGACGCGGTCGCCGCCGGTAGGTTGGGGATCGTCGGGGCGAACTATCGCCTCCTCGAGGGCCGCGTGGTCCCCGATGTCCGTCTCGGCCTCTCCCCCGCGAACTGATCACAGGAAGGCGATCCGTGTCCACGGAACCCGAGTACCGCATCGAGCACGACACCATGGGCGAGGTGCGCGTCCCCAAGGAGGCGCTCTACGGCGCCCAGACGCAGCGCGCCGTCGAGAACTTCCCGATCTCGGGCGTCGGCCTCGAGCCGAGCCAGATCGTGGCGCTCGCGCGCATCAAGCGCGCGGCGGCGCTGACCAACCGGGAGATCGGCATCCTCGCGCCGGAGATCGCCGACGCGATCGTCGCGGCCGCCGACGAGGTCATCGACGGCGCGCACCACGGCGACTTCCCGATCGACACCTTCCAGACCGGCTCGGGCACCAGCTCGAACATGAACATCAACGAGGTGCTCGCGACGCTCGCGACGCGTTCGCTCGGCTCGACCGTCCACCCGAACGACCACGTCAACATGTCGCAGTCGTCGAACGACGTGTTCCCGACGTCGGTGCACGTCGCCGTCACCGGCGCCCTCACCCACGACCTCGTGCCGGCGCTCGACCACCTCGCGGTCGCGCTCGAGAAGAAGGCGTCCGAGTGGGCCGGCGTCGTCAAGTCCGGCCGCACGCATCTCATGGATGCGACGCCCGTCACGCTGGGCCAGGAGTTCGGCGGCTATGCGCGCCAGATCCGGCTCGCGATCGAGCGGGTGGAGTCCGCGCTCCCCCGCGTCGCCGAGGTCCCGCTCGGCGGCACCGCGACCGGCACCGGGATCAACACCCCGAAGGGCTTCTCGGAGCGGGTCATCGCGATCCTCGCCGAGTCGACCGGCCTGCCGATCACCGAGGCGCTCGACCACTTCGAGGCGCAGGGCGCGCGCGACGGCCTCGTCGAGGCGTCGGGCGCGCTGCGCGTGCTCGCCGTGTCGCTCATCAAGATCTGCAACGACATCCGCTGGATGGGGTCCGGCCCGAACACCGGGCTCAACGAGATCCACATCCCGGATCTGCAGCCCGGCTCGTCGATCATGCCCGGCAAGGTCAACCCCGTGATCCCCGAGGCGACGATCATGGTCGCCACCCGCGTCATGGGCAACGACGCGACCATCGCGTGGGCGGGCGCGAGCGGTTCGTTCGAGCTCAACGTCGCGATCCCGGTCATGGGCACGGCGCTCCTCGAGTCGATCCGGCTGCTGGCGAACGCGACGCGCCTGCTCGCCGACAAGACCGTCGACGGACTCCACGCGAACGTCGACCGCGCCCTCGCGCTGGCCGAGTCGTCGCCCTCGATCGTCACCCCGCTCAACAAGCTCATCGGCTACGAGAACGCGGCGAAGATCGCCAAGAACGCGGTCGCCAAGGGCCTGACGGTGCGGGAGTCGACGATCGACCTCGGCTACGTCGAGCGCGGGGAGCTCACCACCGAGCAGCTCGATGCGGCGCTCGACGTGCTCTCGATGACGCACCCGGGCTGATCCGCGTGGTCCGGGGAGGGCGGAGCATCCGGGAAAGATGGGGCGCCGTCGCGATCGTGATCGCGGCGGGGGCGCTGCTGCTCGCGGCCTGCTCCTCCCCCGGCCCGGCGCCGTCCACCACGGCCGCGACGCCCACTGCGACCCCGTCGCCGACCCTCGCGCCCGCGTCCTGCACCTGGACCGGGGTCCGCCAGGAGCTCGACTCGGGCCCGCTCGGCCACTTCGCCGTCCAGCTCACGAACACGAGCACCGGCACGTGCGTGCTCGACGGCGCCCCCGGTGTCGCGCTCGACGGCGGCCCGCGCGGCCAGGAGCCCGTGCCGGCCGGCTCCGCCGCCGGTCTCCCGAGCGGTCCGGTCGTCGTCCCCGCCGGCGCGAGCGCCTACGCGCCCGTGGCCCTCGCCACGACCACCGACGGCGGCATCGACGGGCACTGCACCGACTCCAAGCACACGACGCTGCTCGTGACGCCGCCCGGCTCGCCGTCCACGATCAGCGTCGACGTCACGCTCCTGCACCCGTGCACGCCCACCGCGGGCTTCGGCTGGAACGCCTACCCGATCCAGGCGGCGCTGCCGACGGCGACCGCGTTCGGCTGAACCGCCGCGCTCAGCAGGAGTGCGACGACGTACCCGGCCAGCAGGAACGGCCCGAACGGGATCCGCGCGCCGCGCCCGCGCCGCGCCAGCACGACGACGCTCACCACCCCGCCGAGCACGAACGCGGCGAGCGGTGCGAGGACCGCGATCGCGAGCGTCGGTGACGCGAGGCCGATGACCGGCACGAGCTTGACGTCACCGAGACCCATCCCGCCCGCGAGCGCCAGCACGAGGAACAGCACCCCGAGCGCGACCGCCGCGATGAGCGGCACCCACGGCACCCTGTGTGTCGCGATGCCCTGGATCGCGACGCCCGCGACGCCGACCGCGATGCCCGGGAGGGTCATCCGATCGGGCAGCCGGCGCTCGCGCAGGTCGACGGACGCGAGCTCCGGGGTCACGGCCGCAAGGTACAGCGCGGGGATCGCGGCAGCGATGGGCCCGATCGCGATCACGACGAGCGCCGCCAGCACGATCGCGAGCGGCAGCTGCCACGCGATCCGCCCCATGGGGGCAACGTAGCGGGGGACGGCGGGCCTGGGTGCCCACCGTCCCCACGTCGGAGAACGAGCGATCAGCTCAGCTCGTTCGACTCCAGCAGCTCGGTCACGAGGCCCGCGATCGCGGAGCGCTCCGAGCGGGTGAGCGTGATGTGGCCGAACAGGTCGTTGCCCTTCAGGCTCTCGATGACGCTCGCGACCCCGTCGTGGCGCCCGACCCGCAGGTTGTCGCGCTGCGCGACGTCGTGGGTGAGCACGACCCGCGAGTTCTGCCCGATGCGCGAGAGGACCGTGAGGAGCACGTTCCGCTCGAGCGACTGCGCCTCGTCGACGATCACGAACGCGTCGTGCAGCGAGCGGCCGCGGATGTGCGTGAGCGGCAGGACCTCGAGGATGCCGCGTTCCACGACCTCCTCGAGCACGTTCTCCGACACGAGGGCGCCGAGCGTGTCGAAGACCGCCTGGCCCCAGGGGTTCATCTTCTCGTCCTTGTCGCCGGGCAGGTAGCCGAGCTCCTGGCCGCCGACCGCGTACAGCGGGCGGAACACCATGATCTTGCGGTGCTGCTGCTTCTCGAGGACCGCCTCGAGCCCGGCGCACAGCGCGAGAGCGCTCTTGCCCGTGCCGGCGCGGCCGCCGAGCGAGACGATGCCGATCTCGGGGTCGAGGAGCATGTCGATCGCGAGCCGCTGCTCGGCGCTGCGTCCGTGCAGGCCGAACACGTCGCGGTCCCCCCGGACCACCTTGAGCATCCCCTTGTCGACGACGCGGCCGAGCGCGGAGCCGCGATCCGAGTGGATGACCAGGTTCGTGTTGACGGGCAGGTCGGCGACCGCGCGCGAGGAGATCGTCTCACTGTCGTAGAGCTCGGCCATCTGCTCGCTCGAGAGCGTCAGCTCGGCGGTGCCGGTCCAACCGGAGTCGATGGCCAGCTCCGCGAGGTACTCCTCGGCCGCGAGGCCGATCGACGCGGCCTTGACGCGCAGCGGCAGGTCCTTCGACACCACCACGACGTCGAGGCCGTCGTTCGCGAGGTTCATGGCGACGGCGAGGATCCGCGAGTCGTTGTCGTTCAGCTGCAGCCCGGAGGGCAGCACCGACATGTTCGAGTGGTTGAGCTCCACGCGGAGCGTGCCGCCCTGATCGCCGATCGCGATCGGGAAGTCGAGGCGCTCGTGCTCGATCCGCAGGTCGTCGAGCTTGCGCAGGGCCTGCCGCGCGAAGTAGCCGATCTCGGGATCGTGACGCTTGCCTTCCAGCTCCGTCACGACGACGACGGGCAGGACCACCTCGTGCTCCGCGAATCGGAACATCGCACTCGGATCGCTCAGCAGCACGGAGGTGTCGAGCACGTAGGTGCGCTCCCCCGTCCGTCGGGGCGACCGCGTGCGCGGTGCAGTGGTGGACTCGGGCGAGGGCTTGTCGAGCGCGGGCACTCCCACTCCATCCCCGGAAGCGCGCGTGGCGCTCCCGGTCTCTAGCCAAAGACGGAGCGGCCGGGGCTCGCGGAGCGAACTTACGTGGCCGCTCCGATCGGACGCCGTGTCCGATGGGGTGAACGTAACCCCGGGAGGCCTTTCCGCGCCGGGCGACACGCGAGGACGCGGGTTGCGGTCGGGTGAACGGCGCCCCCTCTTCGGGGAGGCCGATCCCCCGTCAGACGGTCGTCGCGGTCGCGAACGACCGGAGCGCCGAGCGGAGCATCGTGAAGGTCTCCTCCTCGGTCGACGCGTGCGGCGAGAACCGCACGGTCCCGGCGCGGACGGTCGCCGAGATGCCGTGGTTGTGCAGGGAGGCGGCGAGCGCCGTGAGCTGGTCCTCGGCGGGCTGGACCACGACGATCCCGGCCCGCTCGGACTCCGCGCGCGGCGACACGACGGGCACGCCGAACTCGTCGGCGAGGTCGATGACGCGGCCGACGTGCTGCGCGAGGCGCGCGTTGATGGCGCCGACGCCGACGCTCGCGACCTCCTCGAGCGCGGCCGAGAGGCGGGCCTCCGCGATCCGGTCGGGGTTGCTCACGAGGAACTTCGAGGCGTCGGCCGCGGGCGGCCGGATCTCGTCCATCGGCGTGCCCTCGATCCCGTCGCCCGCGAATCCGGACCACACGGGCGTGAGGTGCTCGAGCGCGCGCTCGCTGAGCGCCATGAAGCCCGTGCCCCACCCGGCGCGCGGCCATTTCTGGCCACCCGCGACGACGACGTCGGCCAGCTGCCAGGGCGCATCGACGACGCCGAAGCACTGGGTCGCGTCGACGATGACGAGCCGGTCGCCCGCGACCTGGCGGATGCCCTCCAGGTCGGCGAGGAATCCGGTGCGGAAGTCGACGAGGCTGAGCGCCACCGCGACGACCGACGACGTGAGCTGGTCGCGCAGGTTGCCGGGCGTCACGCGGCCGTGGTCGGTGTCGATCCACGTGGGCGCGAGCACGCCGAGGGCCTCGGCCGCGCGGTCGGCGGCGTAGGTGAGGGACGGGAACTCCGCGAGCGAGAGCGCGACGCCGCCGGTGACCCCGAACATCGCGTGCATGAGCCCGGTGCTCGTGTTCGGCTGGAACACGACCTGACCCGCCGAGAACCCCGTGAGCTCCGCGACGACCGCGCGCAGGCGCTCGTCCTGCTCCCAGAAGGTCTGATAGGCGCCGAACCGACCCCGGGCGAGCGTCTCGTCGAGGCCCGCGAGCTCCTCGCGGACGGTGCGGCCGATCGGGCCGAGGGCGGCGAAGTCGAGGTACCCCGGCTCCTCCTCGAAGCGCGCGGCGTACTCGTCGATCTCCACGCTATTGACCGTAGCGGCGCTCGCGCACCGCGAAGGCGCGGAGGGCGCGCAGGAAGTCCACCTCGCGCAGGTCCGGCCCGAGGGCCTCGACGAAGTAGAACTCGCTGTGGGCGCTCTGCCAGAGCATGAAGTCCGAGAGCCGCTGCTCGCCCGACGTGCGGATGATGAGGTCCGGGTCGGGCTGGCCCTGCGTGTAGAGGTTCTGGGCGATGAGCTCCGGCGTCAGGATGTCGGCGAGGTCGTCGATCGTGCCGCCGCCCCTGCCGTGGGTGCGCACGATCTTGCGCATGGCGTCCGCGATCTCGCGCCGCCCACCGTACCCGACGGCGAGGTTCACGTGGAGCCCGGTGTGCTCCGCCGTGGACGACTCGGCATCCTGCAGGCTGTCGACGAGCGCGACCGGCAGCCCCTCGGTCGTGCCGACGTGCTGGATGCGCCAGTCGCCCTCCTCGGCGAGGTCCGTCGCGAGGTCGCCGATGATCGGGAACAGCTGCTCGAGCTCCTCGGAGGGTCGGCCGACGAGGTTGTCGGCCGACAGCAGGTACAGGGTGACGACGCGGATGCCGAGCTGGTTGCACCAGCCCAGGAACTCGCGCATCTTGGCGGCCCCGGCTCGATGCCCGTGGGCGGCCGTCTCCAGTGCGCGCTGGCGGGCCCAGCGGCGGTTGCCGTCGATGATCATGGCGACGTGGTGCGGGAGCGAGGCGTCGACGAGCGAGCGCCGCAACCGCGCCTGGTAGAGCCGGTAGAGGAGCCCCCTGCTCTCGTCCGTCGGCTGCGCCACGTGCCCACGCTAGTCCGGGTCGGCTGTCAGCTTGCTCCCCGTACCCTCGCAGCATGTCGGCCCCCGCGATCCACGCGCCCCTGGCTCCGCCGGAGGACAAGCCGCGCTGGCGCGGATGGATCCACGCGGTCGCCTTCCCGCTCGCCCTCGCGGCGGGGATCG